>JAEEGL011161827.1_pt1 | contig 17453 bp, 13 predicted proteins | sample 9134231 | NCBI WGS metagenome assembly JAEEGL01 (sample SAMN16246548, study PRJNA631951) | gut metagenome | biome: gut microbiome; feature: rumen; material: fiber-attached | host: Bos | place: Iran: Karaj | collected 2018-10 | reverse complement strand
TTGCTGATGTCCATATTAGAACCCAGAATGAATAGTTTAATATTAACTGTGAGTTTCAGGCCACCCAGTTCATCGTATGGATCCTGATTGCTTCGTAAGTATAGATAGCGTTCACCATCACTATAGAAATCATACTGATCCGTAAGCTGATCAAGAGTCTTTTTCTTGTGATAATACTTGTTGCCATTGTCATCTTCTAAAAATCCGATATTGAAGGCAAAAGGATTCTGCTCATGATAACCCGAGTAATTACTCTCATCAAGAATGTCGATGCGATAAATATTTTCGCTGTATTTCTCCCAGTTTTTTTCAACATATTTGTATGCACTTATTGTCGGAAGATCGCCCGTACCATAACTTGAGATAGTTATCGTTTTGTCATTTGTATAGAAGATCTGGAGGTTTATACTGCCAAAGAAGGTGTCTCCACTCTTAAACAGTATCGTATCGCCTGTCTTGATTCTTTTTGTATTCAATACATCCAAGCTGATCGGGTCATTTATGTCTGTTCCGTCCTTGCTGGTGCCATCAGCTGAAACATAATAAGTTTTGACGGTATTTTTGATTTCAGATTCTTTTTTGGCAAATCGGTCATACATCGTTTTGTAAGTAGAAATTTCTATATTGGAGTCCTTGCTTTTTATATAATCCAACACCTCGCTCATTGTTTCGATGCTAAAATCATTTAATCCCTGAAAACTGAAAACAGCCCAGCCTCTATTTTGTATTACCTCATCTATATACTCTTTTATACTTTGTACATCATTCTTGAAAGCGGATGCGCCGTTCCCTCCCCATCGGTTGTAGACCGAACTAAAGCCCTCTGAGCTGATGTATGACTCCCCGAGTAAATCGGAATAGTCAAAAGTTGAATAGACCCACCGCGCTGTCTTCGGGCTGCCCATAACCTGCCCGTTGCCGCGGGTAAGGAGAATGCCATATACGTTGAGCCCCATATTGATCATTCTTTGCCTGGCAGACACGAAATATCCATACATGAAGTCATCTTTGTTAAGCTTGTCATTCGTTGCTATTTGATAGTTATATGCTAATACTTCACCACCGGATTCCTGGATTCGCAATGCGACATCCAGTCTTGTCTCAGTCATGTCAGAAACAGCGTTCAACAGGTTTTCCGGATAAGTCGCAAATGATAAAGGCACATTTTGGGAGATAAACAAATCTGCGATCCTGTCAATATCGTCGTTTGCTCCTTTATATACGAAGGTAATATACGCCTTGTCAAATTCATCGTATATGATGGGATCATTTTTGTAATCTTCATAGTTGCTGTCCAGCAAATCCAGCATTGAATCCTGCTTACTGACTATCTGATCAAACTGTTCCTTATTCACAACCAGCTTTTTCTGAATGGAGAAAGGATGGAGATTGGTGCATGTTACATACATTCTTGTCGCACCGGCAGGAACCGTCAACTCTACTCCCGCTTCACCATCGGTGTATGTCCCGCCCATGGCGAAATCAACAACTTCGTCATTTTCGTCTTTATACAAAACCGGAGTTATCCGAGACGATTTTTCTCCGTTTTCATTCAGATAGTTATCATGTAATCCAAATATTCTGACAAAGTATATTTCGTTTTCGTTCACTTCGATGTAATCACCCGGTGCTGTTGCGCTGGTTGTGTTCTTGAGATCGTTAACATAGCTTCCGGTTTCTGTCCACTGTTTACCCGCTGTAAGTTTAACATTTATGAGTTGATAGACAGTTGTATAGTCGCCTTGTGAAGACAGGAGATAGATGTCCTGATTTGTTCTATCATGCTGAACAAAAATCTCCTCAACCGAGAATGGGACAGATGTATCTATTTCATCTGTATCATCTGTTTCCGTTCTGCTGTCTGATTCTGTCTCTTCCGAATCCTGATTAACATATCCGGTTTGGGGTTCAGTACCGTCGTTAATATGAATTTTGTAAAAAATAGCGAGAAGGATTATTAAAAAAGCAGAGATGGTTATCACCAATACAATTCGTCTCGCAAGGTTGATCTTTTTCATGCCTCTTCTCCTACTGATTCTGAACCCGGGGAAGAAATTTCGTATCTTTTCTAATTAAGGATTTCATAATCCTGTAGTTTATCCAGCATTTCTCTGCCATTTTCATCGTAGATATGAAGTGTATCATTAATCGCTTTTATCATATCTTTTGTTTCATTTAATGATCTTGCTCCAATGGCAATATAATAGGCATATTGGTACATAGAATTGCTGTCGCCTGAAATGTCCCCTTCATGAAAACGTTCTAATATTACCATGACCCTCTCCATATTTCGGGCTTTTCCAAGTCCTTCAATACGAACAACTTTTCCTGGCTTGAGAGGTATCAGATATTCAGCTCCATTAAAGTTGCTAAGATCTGCCAGATTCAGAATGTCCTTTTTCCATTTTTCCAGATCTCTATGTAATACAATATCCACCATATAGTCAATTCTGCTGCATGACCGGAGCATTTTCTCTGTAGCCCAACATCCTACGCCGTCTAATCTACATGCAAATTCAAGAAAATAAAACTTTTGATTCTGATAAATAACCTGGATGAATCCAACGCCGTTGTTACAGTGCATGTTTTGGAACAGATTCATGATCTTATTATAGACTGTTCCCTTATACTTCGTAAAACAGTCCGTATTGGAACTATGTACAGAAACCCCGGTTACAAGCCTTTCCTCGTTTGGCTGCTTATTGATATGGGTAAAGCCGGTCTGATATGTCTTTCCCCCGCAAAAACAGAACTCCAACAGATATTCTTCGCCTTCTATATAATCTTCCACTACAATTTTCTTGTTGGAAGAGTACTTCAATGCATACTCGTAAGCTTTTTTAAATCCTGTAGGATTCCGGCAAATCGTTAACCCTTGCGACGCAGTTGAATCTGAAGGCTTAACAACAACAGGAAATCGTAATTTATTATACTGCTCAGGGATTAAAGGATATGTAATGTCATATATCTGTGGCACATCGAGTCCCGCTTTGATACACTGAATTTTAAACTGCGTTTTATCTCTTGCACATTTCCACATTTCCTCTGGTACATAGTAACTGCCAAATAAACGTTCTGATAATTCCTTTGCCCTATCTATACAAAACTCGTTATTACAGGCATACACACCGGTAATACCGTTCTCCCTGCAGGCAATCTCGATTGTCCTCATGTCTTTCAAGTCAATATTCCAAACCTCATCAGCACTCTTTTTCACCGGATCAGAATCTTCAGATCGGAAATCACTGATGATCGTGTAAACCCCTGTTTTTTTCGCGTATGAAAGGGCTAATTCTGTAGACGGTTCTACTCCCATAAACAAAAGCTTTTCCATTCTTTGGCTCCTCCATAGCCAAGGTCTTGACTTGCTCAGTCTTCTTTCTGTATGCGCCATATAAGAGAATCACATGTGGAACGATCATTGCCCAAAAACGATATGTGAACAAAATGGTTTCCCAGAATGCATAGAAAAGCAGGGTAAAAAACAAAACCAGATAATACCCTCCATATTTCTGTGCCTTGTTCTTATAAAGGCTGACCCCAAGAATGATTAATATAAAAGCTATTATACAACAGCCCAGGATTCCTGTTGTACAATAGATAAACAAATAATTCATGTCCAGTGAAGACGTCTTTACTCCGAAAGCGCTAAGCCCTCCGTTATATGGATCGGAATAAAACTGTGCATTCTCGACAAAGCCCATTCCGGTCCAGATATTTCCGAGAATCGGTACCCAATGTACATTTTGGGTAACGTTTAATGCCCGATTGGACTTTGCCCATATATACTCCCATGCTCCTGAGATAATGAAAATAACTCCAAGAACAAACACGCCGATAATCAAACACCGTTTCAGAATTCTGATTGATCCGGGTGTAAAATGTACTTTTTCTTTTATTCTGACAATAATCGCTCCCAAAATAAGAATCACGATGCTGATAAAAGCTGTTCTTGAGGATGTGATAAGCAAAACCCAAAAGGTTATACAACCAAGCAATACAATAAGCAGTTTGCTCTTCGAATAAAACAAGGGATTGTCTGAAAACTCCAGATAAATTATGAACAGGAGAGAAATAATCAAGAAACTTATGTTCCCAACATAGTTCGGATGTAAAAAGCCAAAACTCGAACGAACGAGATCATGGGCGAAAAAGGACCGAACTGCAAACACAGGATTCAGTATCCACTCGTCTCTATGCGTCATTACCTGAATAATCAATGTCAATATAATGGCAGTACACGATGTAATTGTATATTCCCTGATACATCGATAGTGTAGAACCTCCTGAACTGAGGGGATCAGCAAAAGTAAATAATACAGCATGATCGATGTATGCGCAGAAATGTAATCAGCCATATCCGGATTGATAAAAACATACTTCCATAACAGAACATATATGATCAGTATCAGGAACAAAACAACAAGATTCAAACTGAGGTTGTTTTTTCTGTATTGCAGAATATCGATCAGACAATACAGCATGAACAGATATTTAACCTTTGCCCCTGCACTTGCCAAGAAAAAATCTGTTCCACTCAGTATCATTCCGGTAAGCATAATGAAATTAAAGAAAAGAAACATATATTTCCTGTTAATTAACATATCTGTTATCTTCTGTATGGTATTTTAAATTCCTAACACCATTTCCCTTTCATCTTAATATCATGGAGCATATTATGAACTTGGCTGATGATCCGACTAGGCTTTATACAGATATTTCTGAAGGTTATTTTCAATATACTTGATTGTTGTCGTCCATTTACTATCTGCTTTATATTGGTTCAAATATATCTTTGACATCGTTGGATTAAAAAATCGACCGGGAAATTTGTGTTGATCCGGGGTCAACCCGGCGAATCTTTCAACAAGAGCAACCGTTTTCTCATACTTATAGAATAGATCTTCATATTGTATTCGAAGAACCTGCTTAGGCAACTGAACAATTTTCTCCGATTCTCGCAGGGCTCTCCAAAATCTGACATAATCTATCGGATCAACAGGAATTGGCGGTATTTCTCCGTCCCTTTCCTGTCTTTTTCTGATATCAATATATACATCCCGTGGGTCCCTATCCACAATAATCACTTTCAGTTCGTCGCTTTCCAAATATCTGGGAAGTCGGAATAAATTATGAGGTAGGATCAGGTGATCCAGAAGAAGCACTCCCTGGCCATTCCCCTTTGCCATGGCAAAGAATTCACGAATAAAAGAAGATGCCTTTGGGTAAAATCCTTCTTTCGTAGGGAAAGCATATCTGGTGATGTTGTCACAGTATTTATCCCTGTGTCCGATATTTTCGAAGAAATTCGCATTGATCGGTTTTTTGCAAATCATATGAAGTGTACTGGCCGCCGTATGTACAAGGGAGAACTGCATTTTATTGTCATAATACCAGTTACCCTCAACCCGATATTCAGTAAGGTCTTCAATCAGTTTTTCGACAGCTGCCATGAAACGTGTACCATAACGTTTTTTATAATTGCCAAACACCTGATAATTATTCTCATATAAGTCTTTCATCGCCTGATAGAAGGCATTCATCGCCTCATCCGACCTGTGAATGCTATTGCCGATGAGCAGCTTATCTTCAAGATCAAAAAGGCCGTTTGGCATATACAGGAAAATATGTTCAATTGGAGTATCTCCGTTTAGTTCCTCTGTGCAGGAACTGTATTCACGCAGAAGATCATATACCGCAGAAGAACCAGTGGAATAGTATCCGGTCGTTGTAATAGTCATAGGATTACCTTCAATGTCTTTTTTCTGCATACTATCGGCAGCTTATCTATCATTGTATTGTAACCAATACCACTTCAGGAAGGTTATTGAATCTCGGCAGAAGCTCGTCATCGCTTCCGATGCCGGAAGTGACGATCAGCGTTGTCCCATCCAGATCGAAGACTCCATGCGTATATTTCGGAAAAAAACCTCTTTCCCGACTGAAAAGGCCTCCGAGGATCGGAAGAACGACCTGGCCCGCATGCTCATGTCCGCACAAAACAACATCTAAATCCCACAAAGAAGAGCCGTTTCCGCCCAGGAAGCTGTAAGGCCTGTGCGTCATGTAAAGCTTCAGAGAATCGGTATTCTGAAAGTCAGTCAGATAAGCGTACATACCCCGCAGCATCGTATCCTGCGGATTCTCCGGATCCAGACTGAACATTCCTTCGTAACTCCCGCCGATCCTCAGTTTTGTGCCGTTTATCTCCAAGTCGACCCAGTTCTTCTGTATGACTGTCGCACCGGCTCTTTCGATTCTCCTGATAAACCCGTTTTCGTCTGTCTCCGCCAAAGTCAGGGAGGAGTCGTTTCGGTCCAATCCGCTGAATCTGATTTCGTTTCGGAGGTGTAAATACTCTATTTCGTGATTCCCGATACTGAAATATACATCCGATAATCCGGCAAGCTTGCCGATTACCTCGACAGCGTATTCATCATTTTCGGAAGTCCAGTTGATTATATCCCCGCCGATCAGGATGAAATCGGGATCCAGCTCTTCAATCTGATCATAGAACTGCTGATTGTTATCCCCGAATACGTTTTCGTGAAGATCCGCAATATATATAAACCGGACAGGATTGACTGTTTTGCTGCTTTCAATGGTTACTTCCGTCACGACCAGATGCCGGTAGGAACGTAGGGTAAACCAGACAAGAATGCACGCTGCCAACAAAAGGAAAGCTGCAATACACACTATTTTTATATTGAAGAACTGTTTTAGCAGTTTCATGTACGACGGGAATCCTCCTTATGCCGGCCTGCGATCCATAACCGGATTGCAGATCCGGCCCTCAGGGAATCAGTTTCTCATATAATCCGACAACGTATTCCGCATACAGGTCTGCAGAATATGCCTGAGCTGCCTTACCGGTTATATAAGCGGAATCCATTTGAGAATGCGACATTTCCCGGATTTTTTCCGTCAAGTCAAAGACGTTCCCTGCCTTCGTTATATAACCTGTCCTGCCATCTTCGACAAGTTCCGGCAGCCCTCCGTAATCAGATACGATCGCCGGTCTGCCCAAAGCCTGCGCCTCCATGATGCTGTACGGTCCATTCTCATACCATTCGCTGGGGAGGCAGACGCAAAGAGCATTCGCAACGATCTCCTTCAGCTCAGTTCCCGTTTTAAAGCCAAGGAAGAGGATCCTATCCTCCATGCCGAGGCTTTTTACCATCCCTCGAAGAGCGTCTTCTTCCGGGCCTGATCCTGCGATGTACAGTTTTTCCTTGATATCTGCTTTGCTGAAAGCTTCTATCAGCGTCCGGATCCCTTTTTCTCCGCTCAGGCGTCCGAAATACAGGAAGTAGCTTCCGCGGGTGCCCTCCTCATAGGCTGTTCCCGCAGGGAGGAAATTCCTGACATGTTCGATCGGGCAGCGGAAGACGTCTGCCGATTCCAGTTTCTTTTTGTAGAAGAGAGAAGGTGTGATCACATAATCTATCTTCCGGTAGATCTTTCGGTATTTGTATACGTAGGACTCCAGAGATGCCAGCATACTTTTGGCTCTGGAGGCTTTCATGCAGCCGTTCGAGAAGCAGTGCCAGTAATGTCCGTCCAGACATTCTTCACAGGTCTTCCGGTGATGCATCATCAGATAATTGGCGCAGACAGACTTCAGATCATGAGCGGTATAAACCATAGGGATATGACGCTTGTATGCCTCTTCAACAACAGCTCCCGTCAGTTGACTTTGAAAAATGTTCAGGTGCACGATATCCGGCTTTTCATCGTCGAGAAGTTGGGCAAATTTCCTGCCCGCTTCGCGGGAATAAAGAAGGTGCAGTGCCGCTGCAGCGGTTTTTGCAGGATTTCCGGAAGCATTAAAATCCACATGATTCACAAAGTATTCACTCTGTGCGCAGGGAAGGTTCCGCTCATCTTTCATGGAAAACCAGATGACCTGGTGTCCTCTTTTTTCAAGCAGATCTCCAAGAGAGAAATAATATGTTTCAGATCCGCCTTTTATATAATGAAACTTATTTACCAATAATACTTTCACTCTATACTCCTTTAAGACCTTCTCCTCACGCACTTTTTTATATGCCGCATGATTAACTGCTTTGAGTATATGTATACATCTGACCTGCCAAAAACCAGCATATTCAAAGCGATTGTTAGAAGTACAGAAATAAAACCATTAATAACAAAAGCCGGAAGTGCAGATAAGCTTAGATGCAGGTTAACAAAATAGACGGTTATCATTTCCGCGACAAAAACAAAGAGCATCTTGAGCCAGAAAGACACATATTGAAATGACTTCTTTTTGAAATACAGTTTAAACAGGTAATGAACCTTCGTTATGATTTCAATCGTATATGTGCACATAGTCCCTATAAAAATCCCGATCAGTCCGATTCTTCTTCCCAGGACAATAGACACAGCGAGGTTCACTACAGCACTAACAAAGGAAATGTTGCGTCCGATTTCAAAATAGCCTGTCAAATGCATGGCTGATGACAATGGCTTATAGGTGATGTGCGTGACTAATAAAACGCAAAGAACTGCAACGACAGAATAATCCAAAAGGTATTCTTCGCCTAACCAAAGCTTGATAAACGGTTGAACACAGGCAAATACGCCAACGGATGCGATACTGGCGAATATGTAAAAAATAAAAGTTAGCCGCGTGAGCGTTGCTTCTTTGCTTTCTGTCCGCTCTGTGACAAATAAATTGCCCAAACTTGCCATGGCAGCGGACATCATTTTATCCGCCAATTGCTTGAAAACACCTATTACCACTAAATAGTTGGAGTAATAGCCAACCAAAAGGGTGCTGACCAAGGTGGAAATCAGAATATAATCCGTAGAATCGACCACACGGCCTGCAAATTGTTTTATAAAAATATTACGCATATTGCTGAAGATCTGTGTGCGCTCCTCTTTCGGAAGTCTTTCTTTTTTTTCAAGATAGGGGTAATTCTGATTGACTACATGAGATGCGTACGCATTCGTCACAATGACCAGCAATATTTGTGTACCCAAAAATACAATGTATTTTTTAGTTGCAACCAAAATCACCAGAATCACAATCGTTCCGGCGATTCGGAATATCGCGCTTATTCTTGTATAGATATAGGAATTCTGATCCGCTTCCAGGAGTGCGATCTTATAAGAAAACAAATAAGATACAGCGCTATGGAAAACAAACATCAACTATATCACGCGGATATAGTGGATATCATAAGACAGATCCTTGATAAAAAACTGGATCCAGGGGGTCAGGCCAACTCCGAGCACAAGAGTAGCCAAAGCTATAAATCCATATGCTTTTCTAAAGAGATTCATCAGTTGGGATATTTTCTGATGATCGCCTTCCGAAAGCGGCTTATATAGATTATAAACTATGGCAGAGCCAACGCCAAGTTCTGCCAGCGACAATGCTGTAATGACCTCGGTAAAAAGGCCGTTAATGGAGACCGCTTCGATTCCCAGACAATAGATCAGGCAAGTTCTCGTAACAAACGATAACGCGACCGTCACTGCCTGAGATGCTATTGCAAAAATAAAATTGCGTATGCTCTTCTCTGTTCTTCCCATATAAATACAACTCAATAAAATGATTGATTAACTCTTTTGTCTGACAGTATTTTTGATTATACTCCGAATCCTGTCGTAATTCTGTACACCGATAACAGAATGGATGGCTTTGATAATCATAAAACGAATTTTCTTTTTAGGTCCGACCCAACTTGCAGCCATATGATGGATCGCGCATGTATTCTCAGTTACTTTCGTATGCCAGTTATAGATATCAAAAGCCGCAAAAAAGTCTTTGGGATAGACTTTTATATTGTCCTTCAGTGCCTGATATGCATCCAGGTCCAGATTCAATCCCCACTTTACTGCCAATTCAGAAATCCTGTCATTAATTGGCGTCAGATCGCAATTTCCATCTTGCAGAACAAAATGATGACTCCAGTAAAATTGCTCAAAAGCCTCTATTAGAGGATGATTCGGAACACTGGCAATAAAAGCTGTAGTCAAAAGTCTGTTACTTTCAAAACCAAGGACCAAACTGCTATCTTCCAGATAATCTGAAATATCCCTGATGATTTCCACATCCGTATCCAGATAAATGCCGCCATACTCTTTCAATGCGAATATTCTCACATAATCGGAAACAAACGCGTATTTTTTAAGTTTATAAGCTTCTTTCACATATTCTGGCGCTGCGGATAGATCAAAATTCTTTTCATTCCATTCATGAATTTCAAATCCTTTTAACATCCTCCGCCATGTTTGAATATATTGCTTCGAATGTTTCGGAAGATCGTTTCCGCCAAACCAGCAGAAATGTATAATTTTGGGAATCATATATCCGCAACCATCCTGTATTTATGCTGTTGTTCCTAATCTGTGATCACATAACCTATGAGCTCTGCCTGAGTAAATCCAAGCGTAAAGATGGCTTCTTTTGTGTTCTCAATTTGATCGTAACCCGCTTTTACTATATAAACAAGTCCATCTGCACAGTCCGCTATGGTAAGCAATTCAACCGTTTGTTCATAGTCAGGTCCGTTGATGATAACCAAATCGGCATCTTTCGATGCTTTTTCAATATGTTGATTCAGGTCTTCCCGGATCTGTACCCCAGTCTTCATCGCCTCTGACAAATCCATATTGATGAACTTGATTCTTTTCCCCTGTCTTATCCAATCATGATTCATTCGTTCCAACAGTTCCGTTTGTCCGCGCTTCTTATACCCTCCGGTAAACAGAAGGGTCTTTACTTGTTGCTGTTCTATCAAACCTGCCAATTGTTTCTCGAACTCCGAAATAGATCTGCTATACTCATTTCTGCTTGATCGTTTGCGATCCAACAGTTTATTTGAAACCGTTTTTTCAGAACCCGTGAGGGTCCCCAGACACGGAAGATTCGAAATTTTGAGCATATCTTCCAAACCCTCAATATCATTACGCCAAAGAGTTTTAAGAAAGATAATACCAAAATACGCAAGAATCCCTCCGATTACACCTGCACCAACCCATACACGCGGAGATTTAAGGTTTTCATGTAAAACCTCAGTCCGTTCAGATGTCTCCAGGATTTTCAGTTCAATATCCCCAAGGGTTGTGAATAAAGCCTTTGGAAGACAGGTAATGACTGCATCCCTAAGCTTCTCAGCGTCTTCCATCAAACCGGATACAACTGATATTCCTCCCATATTGGTGCCATATGCGCTTTCCCCGTAAATCTCTCCCTGTATGTTCTCTCCGAGTTCTTCTTCGAGAAGATAATACATGTATTCACTCTTAATCACTGCCTTGAAAGCTTCTGACATCTGCACAACATAATCGTCTCTTATCGTCGGAAGAGTATAATTATATGAATAATCGTCCATGAGTGTAACACCGACAACAAATGATGCCTCTGCGACGTATTGTTTTTTCACCAAAGCACGTGACAGAAGGTTCATACAGATAGTCAGACACACGATAATTGGACAAACCAGCAAAAGATGCCGACGTGCAAGTCTCAGAAAAGCTCTGATAAAGACGGTTATATCGATATAGTCCGCTTCTTTGATTCGGTTTTTTGGTATTTCGTTATTATCCATTTTTCCCATAAGCGTATTACACTAAAAATCAAACAGGATGCAGCCTACAAAGTTGGTGTCTCCATTTTGAAGATCACTCAGCATTCTGTCTACCTCAAAAAAACCAGCATCGTCTTGCCGACACAAAGCAATTGAAGCGCCTACAGCCTCATGCCATACTTGTGCATCATGAGACGGATACCATGCTGCACCATTTACCAGGACAATATCCGCATGTTCCAGACAATTGAAAAGCAAGCTCCTTACATCATCAATTGAGTATGGGATATCCTCATCATAACTGTCCGGCCCACTTTGAATACAATGTGCTTTCAGCTCCTCCCTGTAAAGCATTGCGTCTTCAACGGTGCATTTATGCTGCAGAACATCCATAAGGGTATTCTTCTTTTTGTCATCAGATGAATCAAGTTCGGCAGCACCGCCATGCTGCAGGGAGCTTGTTCCGATAAGGATCACATTCTCATCTTGTTCCGCTAATTCCCTGGCTAATTCTGAGATAATCGCAGTCCCCCCTTCTTTATCAGCAAAAGATGTCACAAGCAAAGTATGATTGTTCCATTTCTGCAGCACTTGCTTTATCTCAAGAGCCAGTTTTTTCATTGGTTCCTGGCTGGTATTTTTCGAGAGTTTCCGCATTCTATCTTCCGATCCGGAACCAATAAACGGCAATGAAAAGAATCTGACGTTTTCGTAACGCTTTCTTATGCACTTTTCCGTCTTATATGTTTTTCTTGCCAAGTACATGTACAATATCAAACAAGCCATCATTATTCCCGAGAGTAAACAAAGGCGAGATCGATAATTCTGAATCTTTGAACCGCCAGATACTTGATGTGGGGCTTCCGGTCCAAATATGACCTTGATCTCCAGAGCTCCTGTCATATTTCCCGAAATCTGGGAATAATAATCTAATGCAGCCCGAATCCCTTTGAACGCTTTTTCCGGGCTGCCGCTGTTTGCATGCAACACCAGCAAATCTGTGTATGCGACCTGTGTGCTCTCAATGGTACAATCCCGCAGAGATGGGTTATAATTGTGGATACCAGACTGGAACAGGTCACTATTGAACACAGAGTTTACTTCCTTAGTCTTTGATGAGAGACCCGAAATGGTTTCGATTGAATGATAGCGATATGATGAAGATGCTGGGTAAACGGCTACTACTGCTACAGATGTGAAACGCGGCGTATAGGTAAGCTTATCCACAATACCTAAGCCCAGGTATGTAGTGACCATGATGGCTATGACAAGCCAAAAATTCACCAAGAAATATCTACAGAGTTTTCTGAAATTGATTCCACCCCAGAGAAAGCCTGCTGTCATAAAAAGCTCCTTAATCTACAACGATGACCGTAAGCCAAGTTATTCCTGAAGCATTTCCATAGATTGTGCCTTTTTCTTTTTCGATCGAATATCTAACTTCGTAAACGCCGGTTTTAGATGTATCAACGTTTGACTTTATATTGATTCCCCACTCTTCCTGGGGAATCAGTTCTTCTGTCTGCTTCAACTCAACCTCTTTCACATAATCTGCGGGATCAAACTCCGTGCCGGATTTAATATATATCAGGTTTTCATTCAAACGGATATCCAATCCTCCATATGTTTTCTTGATAATGTGAACTGGCAGATCATAAGTGGCAGTATCGCCAACGCTGTTTATTAACGAAACCGAAATCGTATAGTTTCCGGTCACTGCGTAATTAATATCGCTGCTGTTTACCTTTATATGCTTCACATCACCGTCCAAACAGTCATTTCCATAGAGATATTTCATTATAACGCCATCAGATGCTTCTTTCGAATAAAAAACCAGGGGATGTGACAAAGACACTTCAGGAGATCTGTAGTCGGAAAAAACAATCTTTCTCGTATATCTCCCGCAATTGTCATCACTGTCATAAACATAATAGTCTATTTCAGACACGCCTTTATCTATAAAATAAGCAAATTTCCCGGGCAGGATTCTGTCAGTAATATCCCCATCTTCAGCATCATATGCACTCAGTCCTTCCAACAGGTCCTCTCTCGAATAATCACATTTTATTGCAAGCGGATCCAGGCTGCAATTGATAATGGGAGCAGAGCCATTTGTCCCTTTCTCCTGGGTTCTTGAGAAGATTGTTGCTATAAGAGTAACCAGCAGGGCAATGATCAATAATCCTTTTATCAGTTTCATCCAAGGTTCTCCCTTGTAATTCCATAAAATGAATGTCTCTTATCCGAAAAACAATACTTTGTACCACTTTCTTTTTAGGAACCATAAAACTGTACCATAGTAAAGTGTGTTCCGTTTGCCGGGAATCAGCCATCTGTAGTGGACCTTTTGCAGGGCTTTCTTCATGTAAGGTTCCTCCACATTTGTTTTGATATATTGCAGTTTTTCAGCCCGACTTTTCTCTTTAAAATACCTAAGGTATAAGCATTCCTCTATAAATTTTCTCACCAGGAAAGCCGATGTTTCTTCTTCCAGTATTTCTTCCAATCCCTGCCTCAATACAAAATGCATTATCCATTCCCGCAAATCATGATTATTATTGACCGTTTTGAAAGTCACTCTTCTGGAAACAGAGTCCGGGGTGACTCTGTAATAATACGCATTCATTCTTGCAGCATATATTTTATCTGTGCTGCAATAAACCTGAAAAACAAATGCTGTATCTTCACTTAAAAAGAATCCTTCCGGAAACCTGATGGCCTTATCATCTATCAGACTTTTTCTAAAGAGTTTTCCCCAGCAGGACCAGATAGATATATTATCTATTACAGCAACCCTGTTAATCCGTTTTTTATACTTACTAAATTCAAGAACACCGCGTCTCAGCAAATCGGAATCTACACGTTGTAACGCCTCCGAAACGGATGTCGCTTCACGATGGGAGGCATTCAGGTAACTATAACTAAACAATACGGCATCTATATCTGAATTATCCATCAGTTTTCTGGCCATGTGGATTATCGATGGATCCAGACAATCATCTGAATCCAGAAATGTGATCCACTCTCCTTTGGCTTGGCGGATCCCATAATTTCTGGCTTTTGATACTCCTGCTGTTTCGAGCTGAAATGCTTTTACTGAATTATGTTTAGCAGAATACTCTCGACAAATCTCCCAGGAATGATCTGTCGAACCGTTTTCTACCAGAACGACTTCATCATTCGCGTCAATCTCCGAAAGCACACTATCCAGGCATTCAGCGAGGTACTGCTCTGTATTATGTACTGGTATAATAATCGAAAGACTCATTTCTTACCCTTTCCGAGATCGGCACTTTCTGTATTGAATAGCTCCTCATACTGGCTTACAATGCTTTCCCATCGGTAGGCGTCAGCAATTCTTCTTTTTGCAAGAAGACCATAGGCATCGATATCCGCCTCGCTCATCCGGTCCGCTGTTTCGATCAGCCCGGAAAGGGATCCCGGTTCGCATGTCCAGTAAAGAGCTGCATCCTCCCCGACTTCCCGATTAAAGCCAACGTCAAAGAGAAGATTCAGCTTCGTACTTCCCAGGGCTTCCAGGAGACTGGGGTTGGTCCCGCCGACAGAATGACCGTGCAGGTAGGCAAATGCTTGTTCACGTATTTTCTTAAGCAGTTCCTGATCATATACGGATCCGGTAAAACAGATCCGCTTATCCCGCGAGAAACCGAGTTTCTTTTCGAGTTCTCTGTAAAGCTTCTCATTATCCGTAGTGATAAGCGCCAGTTTTCTTGAAGTGCCGGATTTCATGAATTCGCGGATGATCGTTTCCACATTGTTTTCAGGGACAAAGCGGCCAACCACCAGATAATATTCGCCTGCGAGAAGGCCCTTTTCTTTCAGCCAGCTGTGAAACTGCTCCGAATCATCTGAAAGGCATGACGGTGCGCTGTCGCATCCGTAGGCGAGATAGGTCGTTCTGGGACTGTACTGCCTGTAATGATATCGGATATATTCCTCGATCTTTTTGCTGTCACAGACCAGAAGATCTGCAGATCTGACCATGAGTTTCTCCGAGATCTTCCAGTATTCCCTGACCGGCAGCGACCATTTGGACCGCTTCCACTCGTGCCCATCGGGGTTGACCAGGAGAACACCCCGCAATTTCCGTATCTTTCTTTTATATCTCTCAATGAACGGACCGATCCGGCATGCAAGAACATAGAAAACCGGCGGTTTTTTCAGGTGCATACGGCTGCAGTATTCAATGCACTTATCCAGGGCCGCAACATCATAGTAAATCGCTTTTGCCGGGCCGATGTTCGGCACTTTGACATCAAAGCCGATCGCGCCGTTGTATTCATACCGTTCCTCGTCATCTGCCAGTCTTGCAACATGATACAGGATGTCCTCGTCTGTCTGATATTCGACCAGCTTTTCCACAAAAGTTTCAAATCCGCCGTACTGAGCGGGAATTCCCTTCGATCCTATGATAAAAACGTGCTGTTTGTTTTGAAGGCTTTCAGAGGCTTCGTCCATCGAGCCCAGGACTCTCAGCTCTTTTCCGGAGATCGTTATATATTCACCATTCATTGTTATTCCCTCTTATCCGGCAATCATATGGACGCATTCTTATACCATTACTTCCATTTTGTCATTCTGCTCGGAAAACCTCGGCTTATCAGTAATGATCTGGTTTCCGATTATGAAACAGAAATTGCCATACCACCCACAGTATCATTTAGGGGAATTAAGATATGGCAACCATCGAAATCACAGTATAAATATAGCATGAAAATACCGGAACAGCAAACCATATCGAAATAGATCAGAGAGCATGAAGATGTTTTTATCCGTTTGAAGCGATAAAACACGCATCTTCATGCTCTGCCTTTATTAGACCGACTTGCATTGCAGGATCAAATCACAGATCCGATCCACATCTTTGATTGGAAGATCCGGATACATGGGAAGCGTGAGGACCCTCTTGCTTATATGAAGCGCCACCGGCGTCTTGTGCACATCGTATTTCCTGTGAAATGCCTTATAACTGCTGGTAAGGGGATAAAAATACTTCCGGACCATCACATTATGTATTTCAAGAAACTGCATCACTTCTTCCCGGCTGGAACCATACGCTCTTTCATCGATCACGATCGGAAAATAAGCGTAATTGGATTCCACATCCTTCTGAATGACGTTCAGCTGAAGCCCTGCCACATCAGACAGCCTCTCCCGATAGCGTTCCACGATTGCCTTTCTTTGCAGTACGATCTCATCCATATGGCGGAGATTGCACAGCCCCATAGCTGCGCAGAACTCATTCATCTTGGCATTTGCTCCGACTGCGCTGACTTCCTCAGGCCCGTGAATGCCGAAGTTCTTCAGCTCATACAGGGTAGTCTGCAGCGTCGGATCCTTAAATGTGACTGCCCCTCCCTCGATCGTATTGAAAACTTTTGTCGCATGGAAACTGAAACAGGAAGCGTCACCGTAATTCCCGATCCCTCTCCCCTTATATCTTACGCCGAAGGCATGAGCGTCATCATAGATCACTTTCAGTTCATGCTTTTTCGCGATCCGATCGATCTCTTCCACATTGCATACGTTGCCGTAAACATCAACAGGCATAATCGCAGAGGTACGGTCTGTAATCAGGTTTTCGATTTTCTCCGGATCGATCGTGAAATCATCCGGTTTAATGTCGCAGAAAACCGGCTCTAGGCCGTTGCGGACGATGGCATGCGTCGTCGATGCAAACGTGAACGGTGTTGTGATCACCTCTCCCTGGAGATTCATTGCCTGAAGCGTCAGTTCCAGCGACATATGTCCATTCGTCAGAAGATCTATATTGGTGACATCCAGATACTTTGTCAGTTTTTGCCGGAGTTCCTGGTGCTTGGCTCCCATGTTAGTCAACCAGTGTGATTCCCATAACGGAGAGATTTCGGCGATATATTCCTCCATAGA
>JAEEGL010049098.1_pt1 | contig 17453 bp, 13 predicted proteins | sample 9134231 | NCBI WGS metagenome assembly JAEEGL01 (sample SAMN16246548, study PRJNA631951) | gut metagenome | biome: gut microbiome; feature: rumen; material: fiber-attached | host: Bos | place: Iran: Karaj | collected 2018-10 | reverse complement strand
TTGCGGAAGGCGATGCGTTTTCCGTTGCCGGAGTAGCCGGAGAAGTTGCAGGTGACGTGTTCCACACCTGTTGTCGTATTGTTGAACAGTGCCACGGGTTCGAAGGTGCTCGTCGCGTCATCCCAGACACCCACCTGCAGCTGATAAGCGGCGTTGGGCTGTCTCAAGTACATATCCAGCTTCACGTTGTTCATCGGAACATTTCCCGAAATTTCAGGCAATGCATAGACACAGCGGTAGTTCATCAGCAGACTGTAACTGCCGCTGTGGGCGAAGTCGCTCTTGTAGTACACTTGCGGGCGTTTGTCGTTCGGCATAGACGGGGCGTCGGTGCGCACTAACTCCCAACAAGTGGGTTCCACGCCTGTGGTTGTGGTGGTGCTTGAGGTGAAGGATTCGAAGGTTTCAAGATAGGGTAGGGTGATGTCCGGGCAGCTAAACGTGGTGAAGCTTACCACATTGCCGTAAGCCGTTCCCGCACTGTTTGTTGCATAAGCACGCACATAGTAAGTGAGGCCCGACCCAAGGCCGGTGATGGTACTGGTGAACGTGCCCGTGCCGGTGCCGTCGCTTGTGTGGCTGTCGGATATTGTCGGGCTTTGGGAAGTGCTCCAGCAGACACCGCGTGCGGTCACGCTTGCACCGCCGTCAGCGGTGACATTGCCGCCGCAGATGGCGGAGTTTTTCGTGATATCGGAAATGCTGTTCGTGGTTACTGTTGGCGGATAATTGACGGTAACCGTGACGGAGGCCGTCGCTGTGCAGCCGTACTGGTTGCTCCCCGTCACGCTATATGTGCTGGTACTGGTCGGGCTGACGGTGATGCTTGAACTTGTGCTTCCTGTATTCCAACTGTAGCTGGTGGCTCCCGAAGCGTTGAGTGTTGTGCTTTGGCCGTAACCTATAGAGGTGGTACCTGTGATTCTGACATTCACCGTGTTGCACGAAGTGGTGAATGTTTTTTGTGTGCCGTAGCCCGTTCCTGCGCTGTTGGTGGCATACGCCCGCACATAGTAGGTGGTGTTGGGCTTTAACCCCGACAGATTGCCGGTGAACGAGCCGGTACCGCTACCGTTAGAGGTATGATAGCCGCTAATGGTTGGGTTTGGGGAAGTACTCCAGCAAATACCGCGTGCAGTGACGGTGCCGTAACCGTCATTGGTGACGTTTCCGCCACAGGAAGCGCTGTTGGTGCCGATGTTGGTGACATTGTCTGTCGTGACAGTGGGTGGTATGGTTGCCGGCGCACTGACCGTCACCGTGGCGCTTTCCGAACAGTTGTTGTTCCATACGGCCGAAACAGTGTACGTACAGCTGCTATTCAGCGGATTGTTGTCTGTATAGGTCGTGTTTGTGGTGCTCCCTATCAGCGTGTTCTGCCGATATACATCATATTGCAACACCTGTGCTGAAATCTTCTCCAACGTTCCTCCAAGAGGGATATTAGAAGGATAAAGGTTGCCGTACCAACTGAACTCCGTGGCCCCTTCCTCAAATGTTAATCCTATAATATTCCCTTTGTTGGATATTGCTTCGCCTTCCACGTATGGTATGACGTAGTCACCTGTCGCTACAACTCCGAACCAAAGCTCCGATGTTGCGTCCACCAAAACGGGATTTGTCAACGTGACGACAGTCCATCCAGTTGTGTTGACCGTGGACATAGGCACCACTTGGTTGACGACCTGCTCGCCTGAGTTGAGCGAACCGTTGTTGCAGCTGCCACCTTTAAACACCACAACCTTGTACGATGTGGCGTATGGACTGCCGATAAACCACACGGCCTTCAGGAGATATTGGTTATAGGGGGTGAGGTCGGAAGTCTCGAAACGTTGCACCATACATTGCGAAGCAACCCCGTATCCATAATAACTTGAGATGTTGGAACTGGATCCCCAAGAAATTACAACCGAGTTGGGACTGCCACTGCTATAGGTCACAGGCACATTCCATGACAAATCCACAGACGATCCATTTCGAGTTCCCGTTAGATTTTTCGGGGCAATGCACGGTTCCGTCGAAGACGAACCGTAAAGGGTTACGTTTGCCGAACAGGAACCTGAGGTCAGCGTCATGGTGTATTCGGTGTTGCTTGATGAAGCAGTAGGGCTGTATTTCACGTATAAAGTGCCTCCTGTTGACGAAAGAGATGCACTGGTGGAGTAGTCGGTCCCGTTTGTGCTGATTAGGAATCCGTTACCGGTGGTCACGCTAATGTTCCCGCTCAGGGAATGGCCGCGCACGGACAGCGTCTGTGCACTGCTCGACACACCGTCGTACGTATTTAGCACCATCTGAGATGTTGAGCATCGTATAAACGAGCCTGTCGCGCTGATTCCGATAATAGCCTCTTGGTCTTGGGAATAGTTATAGGAACCGGGAGTGAGCGCATTCAGCGCAAAATAACCGTCATTGTAGCCACCCCATCCCCAGTTGAAATGGAAATTCCCGCTGTTGTCGTATCCGTCACAAACGAAGGCGTGTCCTCCGCTGCCCTGGCCCGAATAAAAGACAGGACGGGCATTATTCAGCTCTTGTTTGAGCAGATTAGCCCAGTCACTGTCCGAATAATCGGATTTATAAACGTATGTGCCATTGTCCTCAAAAGCAAAATAGTTATATAAGACGCTGGGGACAGGGAAGAAAAAGGCGGAACTGCCAATCGTCGAATAATCCATGTCCACCGCCACGCCGCAATGGTAAATCAATTTCGCCACTGCATTTTTTTGCGTGGAGGTTGAGGAACTGCTCAAACTGTTGGGCATGTTGTTGTAGTTGTAGGTGGCAGAATTGAAATCCACCGACAAGGTGCCGTAAGTACTATGATCGTAACTGTGGCTGTTGAACCCTTGGTTCGGCCATTGCCAGTATCGGATAATCTGCGCTAATGCGGTGGCCACACACCCTGCGTAAACATGTCCGCCGGGACCGTTGGCATCCGCCGGGCAGAATTGGTTGTAATAGTTGTCCTGATTCCAGGTTGTCTGAATCAGCGGGCTTACTGCGGTGATACTCCTGTTGGGCATTGTTTGTCCGGATTTCAGGAGAGACCATCTCTCCGCAATTTCAGTGGAGGGCAGGTCGTCATTATCTACTGCCGCTTTAATCTGTTGTCCATATTGATCCAGCCAATAGCGGACATTGTCGGGCATCCCTTCCAACGAGAAGGGATTGTCGTAGGAATAGCCCAGAATCGGTTCCGCATGCTCGTCTGCGGCTACAATCACAAATCCTCTTGGCTGAAGGGAAAACACGTAGTAGCAATCTGAACCATCAATGGCTGTGCCCGTATAGACCAGCTGCATGCTCTGTCTGCTCACATTGCCGTTTGCAGCTGCATTGCCGCGTTCATGGCCGCCTCTGCGCATAAAGGTGTAGCCGACCTCAAGTGCCTGTGCTGCCGTTACGTGAGTGGTTTTTTCAGGAAAATCGTTCTGGGAACTGTTCCTCGTGTCACTTTGCGCGGACAAACCCATGGCCATCGCGCAGGTCATTAAAAATAGTATAAACTTTTTCATAACGTTTGTATTTTTTTGACTTAAACTTAAATTTAAACCTTAACTTTAGAGTATTGACAGTTCGCAAATCGCGAATTTGTAAATAAGCCTTGCAAAGTTGCAATTTTTTTTGATTCGCAAAACGGATGTTTATAACTTTTTCAATTTTCTTGTGTTTTTACGAAACGTTGATAATCAATATTTTACAACCATATTTTTGGCTTTGTGCTTACATCGTTTGATAAAATAGTGCCTGTTTGGGTCGATTTTTGGCGAAAATTATGGAAAGAGATGTTGCGAAACAGTGATGATACAAAAACAAAATGTTTATGTCTTTACAGATGGACGTATGCAAAACGTTCATTGTTGAGCAAAAACCAAGAATATGTAAAAAAAAAGAGCCGCCCTTTACGGAGCGGCTCTTTTCGAAATCAGGATTTTCAATATTACCTGTATAAGATAACGTTTCTGCTTTTGTCAACGGTGAAATCACCCCATTCCTCCTTGATGTACTGGTCGCCGACCACAATGGCGGCGGGCAGGTTCTTCTTGACGGTGACTTTCACATTCTCGGAGTAGTCGTCGCCGATACGCAGTTCCTCAAGATAGAGCACTGCGCCTTCGATGATGCTACCATCTTCCTGTTTGATGGCGCCGGCCTTCTCCTCGAAGTCTTCCAAGCTGATGAAAGATTCTTTCAGGAAGCGGGTGGCGTCGGCATAGTTCATGAGAATCTCATCGCTGTTGTCTCCGATTTGGAATTTCAGGGACTTGCTGTTGGCATAGCAGGTGCCCGTGACTTTTTCACCATCGATGGTGACAGGCACGGTGCGCTCTTGAATCACGGCAATGCCAGTAGGCACTTTCGCGATGGTGTCATTTGTGGGCACGTAGTCGTCACGCAAAATGGCAAACTCGGTACGGCGGTTCAATGCGTGGGCGGCCTCCTGTTCTGGTTTCGACGGCAACGAGTTGATGTAATCCTCCGTCAGGTAAGTGCCCTTGGCGAAGAAGTATTTTTTGCCGTTGTAAGTGGAGTACATGTCTTTATCGAGGCGGCGCGGCACACGTTCACCGTAGCCTTTCGGCACAATACGGTCGGCGGCGATGCCTTTCTCCAACACCAGGAAATCCACACAGCTTTGGGCACGCTTTTGCGACAGGATGTCGTTCTTTTCTTCAGTGTCACGTGCATCGGTGTGGGAACGCAATTCGACCACGATGGTTGGGTTCTGTACCATTATATTATATAGGTACATCAGGGAGTCCTGATATTGCGGTTTCAGATCCCATTTTGCCAAATCGTACAGAATCTCGGGCAGCACGATAGGCTCCTTCGGGATGGGTTCGAGCACGAAGTCTTGTTTGAGGTCAGTGTTTTCGGTCAGGCCAATGGTTGTCTGCTTGGCAGTGTTGCCTCGCTCCCAATAGCCTTTCTTTGTAATCTTGATGTCGTAGGTGGTCGCGCCGAGGATCTTGGTCTTGTCGAAATGGTAGTAGCCCTTCACATCTGTGGTGGTTTTGTAAGAGGTACCGTCGGAACCGACAATTTCCACTTCAACACCGTCCATATATTGGCCATTGTTCTTGTCGCGAATGTAACCAGAGAGCGTATAAACCAGCGGGCGGAGGAGGAAGTAGTAGATGTCGTCGCCGCCGCGGCCGCCCTGACGGTTTGAGGAGAAGTAACCCTTGGCCAAGTATGGAGACTTGGACTGTGGGTCGATGGCTTCGTTCTCGTCGAAGATGATACCGATTTCGTCGCCGGAAGAGTTGATGGGAACCATTAGGTTCTCGGGGTCACTGAACTCGCCGTTCTTATAGGTGGACACGAAGAGGTCAAGGCCGCCCAAGCCGGGATGGCCGTCGGAGGAGAAGTAGAATTCCTCTTCGTTACGCCAGACAGGGAAGACTTCCTGACCTTCGGTGTTGATTTTGGGTCCAAGGTTGGTGATGTTGGTGAATTTGCCGGTCTTCTTAGTGCGGGTGGCCGTGTAAATATCATAGCCGCCGTAGCCGCCGGGCATGTTGGAGGCAAACCAGATGGTAAGTTCGTCATCGGAGATGTACGGATGGACATAATTGTATGCGGAGTCGCCGAGATCAACGATTTCGGCATCGCCCCATGCCTTACCTTTCTTCATGGACTTGTGGATGTAGCAGCCCTGCACTTTCTTTTTGTCTTGCGGGCATTTGGTGAAATAGACAACGGAGCCTTTACGGTTGGCGCAGGCCTCACCCTCGTTCACACCGGTGTTCAGGGTACCGCCTTGGTCCATGGAGGTCACGGGAGACCACTCACCCGGCCAGTCGGTGTTTTTGCTCTTGGGTTTTGTGGTGATGTAGATGTCGGAGAATGCGCCGGTGGTCCATTGGTCGGTGCCTTTGCCGACAGATCCCTCGCGGTTGGAGGAGAACATGATGGCGTTGCGCTTGTCATAGTTAGCCCAGCGTGGTGCCCACTCGTCTTCCTTGGTGTTGAATTTCTTGAGGTTCTCCACTTCGTAGCGGGTGGGGTTCTCGTTCCACATCTTGGCCTTGTTGCAACCGTCGATGCGCACGTCCACACGTGGATCGTCCGAGACGCGCTTCTTGTAGTTGTTATAGTATTTTAGGGCTAAATCATAGTCGCCGCGCAGGTTGTAGATGCTGCCCAAATGGAAGAGAATCATGGGGTTGTCCTTCTGGTAGTTTTTCTTCTCCAAGCGGAGGTACTGCTGTTCGGCTTTCTTGAGGTCGCCCATAATGCGGTAGCATTCGGCAATTTGGAAAGTGGCGCGCTGTATCTCCACGCGATTGGACTTCAATTTCTTAATTCCTTTCTTGTATTCGTTCAACGCATTTTCGTACTGGCAGTCGCGGAACAGATTGTCGGCGGGGCGCAGGATGGACTGTGCTTCGATGCCGTAAATGCTTGAGAATAAAATGCTTAAAACAATCAGCAGGATTTTATATTTCTTCATTTTACAATAATTTTCCTAATTAAAATTAAGGCGGCTAAAATACAAAATTTTTTGAAACCATGCGGAAAGGGATTTTTTCTTTTTTTGTGTATTTTTGCCGCGCTAATTATTTTCGAATGGAAAAGATATACTTTACCGATTTTGTGCAGGCTGATGCGGGGCTTACGCACGAGAAGTTGCGCGAGTGGCAGCGCAAATATCCGGCCTCGCCATTGCTGAACATGTTCTGCCTGAAAGATGTTTCACTAAAGGTACAGGGTCGGCAGCGCACGAAAATGCTGCTCACGCTGCCTGACAAGCTTCGTTTCGATGCCTTGCAGCTCGAAACGGCCCCCGTCGTGGAGGTGCGTGAGAAACCCCAACTTAACATCGTGGAGAGCAAGCCGCAGCAGAACACTTCCCTGCACCCCATCTTTGTCAAGCACCCTTCACCCGATCACGAAAACCGTCAGGCTCTTATCGATCAGCTGATTGAAAAATTTTCCAAAGATGCTCCCAAAATCATCTACTCCCCGGACGTGCATGATGCCGACGCCGACTATGGAATGGAAAGTTCCATTGAAGATCAAAGTATTGTAAGTGTTTCATTGGCAAATGTTTATGCGGAACAAGGGTACTATGATCGTGCCATACAAATGTTTGAAATATTAAAGTTGCATTTTCCAGAAAAAAATAGTATTTTTGCCGCCCGAATTGAAGAACTGAAAAAAATGATGGCGGAGGGGTGATTTTGGCATCGTTTTTGCAATGAGATTCGGCGAAAAATTTGAATTGTAAGTAATTAAATCATAAACTAAAAAGTTAAGAAAGATGTTTACATTGTGTGTAGTATTAATCATTTTGGCAAGTATCGTGCTGGCTTTCGTCGTTCTGATCCAAAATTCCAAGGGCGGTGGTCTGGCTTCCAATTTCGCCTCCTCCAACCAAGTGATGGGCGTGCGCAAAACCGCTGACGTGCTGGAGAAAACCACGTGGGGTCTCGCTGCCGGCATCATGCTGCTCTGCTTCGTGTGCGCATTCATGGCCAAGAGCGAGTATAACAGCATTCACGGCACTGGCACTCAGGTCGAACAGACAACCACCGACGATGCTGCTGAAGAATAACAGAAAAAAATGACGGAAAGATAAAACATGCAATACCTGTGGGTGTTGTGTGTTTTTTGTTTGTAATTAAAATATTGATTCAATGAATATTAAGCACGAAAATGTTCCTGGTCAAGTTCAGGAACTCGTAATTGAAATCCAGAAGGAAGATTACGCTGAAAAGGTAGAGAATGCGTTGAAGAAACAACGCCGCGAAATTGCTGTTCCCGGCTTCCGCAAGGGTAACGCCCCCATGGGCATCGTGAAGAAAATGTACGGCAAAAACGTCCTTGTGATGGAGATTGACCGTATCGTCAACGAAGAAATCGAGAAATTCTTCAAAGATAACGAAGTGAAATACATCTTCGAGCCCATGCCCGTCGAAGGCAAGTCTAAAGTGGATTTCGACAATCCCGACAACTTCACTTTCACCTACGAATATGCCCTCCGTCCTGAGGTTAAGATAGATTATAAAGCCATGCCCGCCGTCGTCGATTTCACCATCGTTCCCGGTGAGGAGGAAATCAAGAGCTACATAGACCAGCTCCGCGAGCGTCACGGCAAATATGTCATGCCCGAAACTATCGAGGCAAACGACAGCGTGTCAGTGGATTACGGCGGCGAAAAGGAAGCTTTCTTCTTCTTGAGAGACCTTAAGGAAGATGCCAAAAAATCCCTTCTCGGCAAGAAGGTTGGTGACAAAGTTTCCATGGCCATGCGCCAGGCTTTCAACACCGACGCGCTTTTCGCACGCGCATTCGACCTCAAGGTGGAAGAACTCAACGCTGACGATCCGTACACCTACGAACTGACCATCAAACGTATCGGCCGCATTGAACCTGCCGAACTGAACGAGGAGTTTTTCAAAGCAGCTTATCCCAACGGCAGCATCACCACCGAGGAACAGCTCACGGAAGAGGCCAAGAACGTCATCGCCGGTCAATACAAACCCGATACAGAGCGTCTGTTCATGAACAAGGCTATCGAAACGTTGCTTGACAATGTCACCGTGGAACTTCCCGATGAGTTCATGAAACGCTATATCAAGGCTGTCCAGAAAGATATGGACGATGAGAAGTTAGAGAAGGAATTCGACCAGTACAAACGTTCTTTCGCTTGGCAGATTCTGGAGAACAACATCGTGGAAGGTGAGGATGTGAATGTCACCCGCGCCGACATCGAGAACTATTTCCGCGACTATTTCATCAAGAACTATTTCGGAAACTTCAACGCTGATAGCGTGAAGGATCAGGTGGATAAGATTGTCGCCGACTCCATGAAGAATCAGGAGTATGTGAAGAATGCATACGACATGCTCTATGACCAGAAGTTGGTTGAGGTGTTGCGCAAGAAGATGAACATCGAACACAAGGAAGGCGATTTCAAGGCTTTCATTGATGTGATTTCCCCGAAGGATGACAAGAAGGAGGAGAATGCGGAGAAACCCAAGAAGACCACGAAGCGCAAAACCGCTGAAAAGGCAGAGGAAGCTGTCGCTGAAACTGCTCCTGCCGAGGAAAAGCCGAAAAAAACAAGAGCCAAATCCACTAAAAAAACAGACAAAGAGTAATTTATGAGAGACGAATTCAGAAACTACGCGCTGAAGCAGCATGGCATCAGCAGCCTGAAAATGGACCGTTACACGTCCATGACTCGCAATTATATCACTCCGTATATCATCGAGGAACGCCCGATGAACATCACCCAGCTGGATGTGTTCTCCCGCCTGATGAAGGACAGAATCATCTTCATGGGGGTACCGATTGACGACGACGTGGCCAACATCATCCAAGCGCAGCTTCTTTTCCTCGAATCGCAGGATTCTGAGCGTGACATCCAAATCTACATCAACAGCCCCGGAGGCATGGTCTATGCCGGACTTGGCATTTACGACACGATGCAGTATCTGAAACCCGATGTCTCCACGATTTGTACGGGTATGGCCGCCTCTATGGCCGCAGTGCTGATGTGCGCCGGTGCCAAAGGCAAGCGTTTCGCGCTCCCACACTCCCGCGTCATGATTCACCAGCCTATGGGCGGTGCTCAGGGTCAGGCTTCCGACATTGAGATCGAGGCTCGCGAGATCCAGAAAATCAAGAAGGAGCTCTATGAGATCATCGCCTACCACTCCGGCAAAGATTACGACCAAGTGTGGAAGGACAGCGACCGCGACTACTGGATGACAGCCGCCGAAGCTAAAGAGTACGGCATGATCGACCAAGTGCTGGGCCGTGACCAACGGAAATAATCACGAGTAATTTGCTGGTTATTACGCAGGCAGGTTACGTTGATACAATGAAAGACTGGTGTCTGGAGTGATTTCCGGAACTGGTCTTTCTTTTAATATAAAAGAACAAAAGTTATGAAAAAACTGGTTTTGATGTTGATGGTATGCGTTCCGTTGTTGGCGTTTGCGCAGCAACGGGAACTTCGACACGAACTTGACGTTTATGCAGGTTACGCTTGGCGCGATTCTGTCTCTGGTGTTGCATTGCAGATACAGTATGCTTTTGGTCCTGACCCTCACATTGATTTGTTGGCAGCCACTTCTTTTGGCACGGGTACACGACAGTCTTGGGATGTTCGTTTTCCGAAATATACTATTGGCGTTACTTCAATTGGGGTTCGCATTCATTCAAATGTTGATAAACCTGTTTCAGTGGGGCTTTCTTTGTTGGCAGGTGCTGACTGGGATTTGCTTTACGAAAAAATAAGTCCAACATTGTCAAAAAGAACATTATATTTGCACGGAAGTCTGGATGGGAAACTTCAAATCAATTTTTTACTAAACCCGCAGACTTCGTTAGGCATTTTTTATGATTATTCGTTCAAATATCCTTTTTCTCGCGCTGTTTCGGTGAGCGATTTGCCGAATATTCATACAGCGGGTATTGTGTTCGGGTATAAATTCAAAAGAAAAGCAGAATAATGGCAAAGAAACAGAATATAGACAGAACATGTAGCTTTTGCGGGCGGGAAATTCCCAATAACCAGTTTATTATCGGCGGTTTTGATGCGATGATATGCAGCGACTGCTTAGAGACAGCGATGGACATCTATCATCAGCATCAGTCGGAAATTGACCGCAAAGAGCTTTCCCAAATCAAACTTAAACTGCTGAAACCGAAAGAGATAAAGGCCAAATTGGACGATTATGTCATTGGCCAGGAGGAAGCGAAGAAGGTGCTTTCGGTGGCAGTCTATAACCACTACAAGCGGTTGATGCAGGAAACGGACAAATCAGATCCGGATGTGGACATTGAGAAGTCCAATGTGTTGCTGATAGGGGAGACGGGTACGGGAAAGACCTTGTTGGCCAAAACGATAGCCACGCTGTTGGATGTGCCGTTCTGCATTGCCGACGCTACCGTCTTCACGCAGGCCGGTTATGTGGGCGAAGATGTGGAGAGCATCCTCACACGTTTGCTGCAAGCCGCCGACTACGATGTGAAGCGTGCCGAGCGCGGTATTGTCTTTATTGACGAAATCGACAAAATTGCCCGCAAAGGTTCTGAGAATCCGTCCATTACACGTGACGTGTCGGGCGAGGGCGTGCAGCAGTCGTTACTGAAGCTCTTGGAGGGTTCGTTGGTGAATGTGCCGCCGCAAGGAGGCCGCAAACATCCCGAGCAGGAGTTCATACAAGTCAATACGCGCCACATCCTGTTCATCGGCAGCGGTGCGTTCAACAACCTGTCGAACATCATCTGTGACCGTATGAACACACATGCCATCGGCTACAACACGAAGAATATCAACTTCAACCCGCAAGAAGCGTTGAAGTACGTCAGTGCGCAGGATGTGAAGGATTTCGGGCTTATTCCCGAATTGTGCGGCCGTTTCCCGGTCATCACCTCGCTGAATGCGCTCGACCGTGACGCGCTGAAACGCATTCTCACTGAGCCGAAAAACGCCTTGGTGAAGCAATACATCGCACTCTTCAAGATGGACGGTATCTCGTTGAGTTTCACCGAAGATTGCCTTGACTACATCGTGGATAAGGCGGTGGAATTGCAGCTCGGTGCCCGCGGACTGCGCGCCATCGTCGAGAAAATCATGACCGATGCCATGTTCGAATTCCCGAGTCTCAACAAACGGAAAATCGAGGTCGATAAGACCTACGCGCAGGAGAAGTTCGAGAGTTCGATTTTCTCATTCAAAGATAAGTGATTCGTTAGTAGTTAGCAGTTAGTAGTTAGCAGTTAGTAAGTTATGGGGATGTCGGTGTGGCGTCCCTTTTTCGTTTTTTCAGATTTTCCTCACCTTATCGTCTTAACACCTTGAAGGTCTTCAGCAGGCGTTTGCTGTCACGCAGCTCTAAATAGTAGGTGCCAGTGGCGTATTGGCCAATTTTGAAGGGGGTGATGTCATCAGTGACGTTAAGGCTTTGCAGCATTTTGCCGTTACCATCATAGAGAATGGCGCGGAAACCGCCGCTGGGGATTTCGAAACCGTTAAGCTGCAACTGTGCGGTATTCTCCGTCGGGTTGGGATAAACCACGGCGTTGAGAACGATTTGTGGGTAGTCATCCACCCCTACAGTCATGATTTCGTAGGGCTGTTGGACACCTTCCGCCACGAAGATGGTGCCGTCGGAGCTGGTCTGCACTGCCACTTGTCCGACAGTGTAGCTTACGCTACCGCCGTTACTTTGGGCATCGCCGCCCACCGGCACAATTGCCGATTGGGCAAATACACCAACTGTCATCATAAAAAGAAAGCTGATAAGGGATACACGTTTTTTCATAAGTGCATATTTAAATTGATACATTTCGTGGGTGCAAAAATACAAAAAAAAGATTATCTTTGCAGCTGCAAAAATTACAAGCTTATGGCAACGACAACTATTTTGTATGCAGCTATAACAGTGGGACTTACGGGGCTCATTGCTGCTGTGATTTTATTTTTTGTGTCGAAATTCTTCCATGTGGAGGAGGATCCGCGCATCGATTTGGTGCAGGCGTGTCTGCCAAACGCCAACTGTGGCGGTTGCGGTTTCGCGGGCTGCCGTGCCATGGCGGAGGCCATCGTGAAGAACAACGACCTCAACGTGGCCTATTGTCCTGGCAGCGACACAGACAAGATTGCCGAGATTATGCACCTCAATGCCGTGCTGCACGAGCCACAGGTCTCTGTGGTACGTTGTAATGGCACCTGTGAGCATGCGCCCATGAAGTCGTTCTACGACTCCGCACTCACCTGCGCCTTCGCCAACACCCTATTCGCTGGCGAGAAAGCCTGTCCATTCGGATGCCTCGGCTGTGGTGACTGCGTGGCGGCCTGCCAATTCGACGCCATCCACCTCAACCCCGAAACGCACCTTCCCGAAGTCATCGAGGATCTCTGCGTCGGGTGCAAGGCCTGTGCTAACGCCTGTCCGCGCAAAGTGCTCGAAATCCGCGACAAGGGCAAGAACCACCGCCGCGTCTATGTGGCCTGCAACAACAAGGAGAAAGGAGCCGTTGCCAAGAAGAACTGCTCCTCTGCCTGCATCGGCTGCGGAAAGTGCGCCAAGGTGTGCCCCTTCGAGGCCATCACCGTGGAGAACAACCTCGCCTACATCGACTACCACAAATGCAAAGCGTGCCGCAAATGTGTTGATGAGTGCCCGTCCGGAGCCATCCTCACGGTAGGCTTCCCTCCCAAAAAAGAGGCTCCGAAACCTGAACCGCAACTCGAAACCGTCGCGCAAGCGTAACTTTTTTCTCCACCTTAAAAGAATTTTGCTATGAGTGAAAATACAGTCGCATCCATAGAACAGAGAATCGAAGAAAACATCAAAGAAAGCGCACAAAAGATCAAAGGTCTGAGGCGCAAGACTTTCCACATGGGCGGTGTTCACCCCGATGCTAACAAGTTCGCGCACTCGGCCCCCGTGGAGACCTTCCCGCTGCCTGACGAAGCCGTCGTCTATATGACCCAACACCTTGGAGCACCCGCCACCCCCGTCGTCCAGAAAGGCGACAAGGTGAAGGTGGGACAGCTCATCGGCAAGGCGGAGTCTTTCGTCTGCGCCAACATTCACGCGCCCATCTCCGGCACAGTGGTCAAAGTGGATCAGGTGGCCGACATCACCGGCTACAAGAAACCCGCCGTGGTCATCAAACGCGAAGGCGACGAATGGGACGAGAGCATCGACACCTCGTTGGACATCATCCCCGACATCAAACTGAAGACCAAGGAGGAGATTATCGAACGTATGAAAGACCGCGGCATCGTGGGTTTGGGCGGCGCTTGCTTCCCGACACATATTAAGTATATGTTGAAACCCGACCAGAAGTGCGAATATTTGATCGTGAACGCCGCCGAGTGCGAGCCCTACATCTCCACCGACAACCGTGTCATCTTAGAGCGTTGCGAACAGTGCATGATTGGCATTGAAATCGCGCTCATCGCGTCAGGCGCACCGAAAGCCATCATTGGCATTGAGGAGAACAAACCCCGCGCCATCGCGAAATTGATGGAAACGGCCAAGCGCTACCCCAACATTGAGGTACAACCGCTGAATATCAAATACCCTCAAGGAGCTGAAAAACAGCTTATCAAAGCTATTACTGGAAGAAGCGTGCCGAACGGTGCCCTGCCGATTTCCGTGGGTTGCATAGTCAACAATATCACCACAATGTACACCATCTACTTGGCCGTGCAGAAGAACAAGCCGATTGTGCAAACCTACACAACGGTTTCCGGCCGTTCGTTGCGTCCCGACCAGTGCAAGAACTACCGCTTGCGCATCGGCACCCCGATTCTGAGCGTGCTACAGTCGGTGGGCATCCCCGAGGACACCGGCAAGATCATCTCCGGCGGTCCGATGATGGGCAAGGCCATCGCCAATCTGGGCGCATATACTGCCAAGGGCATGTCGAGTCTTCTGTTCATGAAGGACGAGGAGAGTGTGCGCGGAGAGATACATCCTTGTCTGCGTTGCGGTAAGTGCGTGAGCGTCTGCCCGATGGGACTCGAACCCTACATGCTGCACACGTTCACAGACCTCAAACGCTGGGACGACACCGAAAAATACGGCATCATGAACTGCATCGAGTGTGGCTCTTGCTCATTCATCTGCCCCTCCAACCGTCCGATTTTGGACATGATCCGTGTCGGCAAGGCCAAGACCGGTGGTATCATCAGGGCTCGCAGCGCAAAGTAACTTATCCAACGTAAGTCGATTTAAACCTAAGTCTAACTCCTAAAAAATCCATGAACGGCAAGGTAGTCATCGTTTCCGCACCGTCGGGGGCTGGCAAAACTTCCATTGTGAAGCATGTGCTGGAGTTTCTCCCCGAGCTTCGGTTCTCCACCTCCGCGACCACCCGCGCCAAGCGTGAAGGCGAAGTCAATGGCAAGGACTACCATTTCCTTTCGGTTGATGATTTCAAGAAAGGCATCCGCCACGATGCTTTTTTGGAATGGGAGGAGGTTTATGCCAACCAGTTTTATGGCACCCTCAAGAGCGAAATCCAGCGTATATGGGACGAGGGCAAAGTCGTGATTTTCGACGTGGATGTGAAGGGTGGACTCAATATCAAAAAATTCTTCGGCGACAAAGCGTTAGCCATCTTCGTGGAACCGCCTACGGTGCAGGAGTTGGAGAATCGATTGCGCAAGCGTGGCACGGAGACAGAGGAGTCGTTGCGCAAGCGCGTGGCAAAAGCCGAGTATGAACTCTCGTTTGCTCCGCAGTTCGACAAAATCATCCTTAACGACAACTTGGATGTCGCCCGCGAGGAAATGCTCCAAACCATCCGCGAATTCCTCAACAAAGAATGAGTCGCAAGCCCAGACATATCGCCATTATCGGGGCGGGGGCTTCGGGACTTTTCCTGACCAGAATGCTTTCGGAGCATCCGCAATTCCATGTTACAGTGTTCGAGAAGAACCGCCAGGTGGGGGCGAAACTGCGTGCCTCCGGCGGCGGCAAAGCCAACATCTTCAACCGAGACATTCGCCCCGAACATTACAACCAAGCGGGGTTTGTCGCAGAGTTGTTACGACATTATTCTCCGGAACAGCTTGAGAACCAGTTCGCTGAATGGGGTTTAGTGACGATTACCGATGAGGAAGGCCGCGTCTATCCCGCCTCGCAATTCTCCCAAACCGTGGTCGATGTGTTGTCGCATTATCCGAACGGAAATGTGCAATTGGAAACGAATTGCGACATCCAACATATTGATTATAAAAATCATAAGTGGACTGTCAACAACTATTCCATCCTATTTGATGTGTTGGTTTTAGCCACAGGCTCCCCTGCCGGAATGATTCCGAAGAACCAACGCGGCTACAACAACTATTTGCAAGATTTGTCGTTGAAGATCAACCCACTGCAATCGTCATTATCCGGATTTATTCTGAAAGATTATCCGGAATCGTTATCCGGCTGCCGCACGAAAGCTGTCGTTTCGCTATTTCAAAATAAAAAACTGATACATAAAGAGTTCGGGGAAATCACGTTCAAGGATGATGGTGTGTCAGGTATTGTCGTGATGAACTTGTCGGCCTACTACCGTCGCCTTCCGTCCACGAAGAACTGCCGGTTGGAAATCAACCTCACTTATTGGGACGAGAATTTCGATATTAACACGTATTTACAACATAATCAGTCGGTCACAGGACTCCTTCATCCTAAGTTGGCGGCTTTGTACCAACAGAAACCGTTCCCCATCCACCAACTCACCTTCCATATTGAGAACACCTATCCGTTAGACACTGCTCAAGTCGCGCACGGCGGCATTGATTTGTCGGAAATTGACCATAACTTCGCTGCAAAAAGACACAAAAGCCTCTACATCCTTGGCGAGATGCTGGATATCGATGGTCTCTGCGGAGGATATAACCTGTTCTTTGCGTTCGCCTCGGCGGGAATGGTGGGAAATATCATCACACAAACGTATTAGACGGGAAAATAATTTTTGTTTGCTGTTTCAAAATGAATTGTGTTTAGCAAACTTAAAATTAAAACCATGCACAAATAAAGCAACAAATAAACCAACAAAGATGCCGGAAAACTTAGGTTATTGTTTTGGGGATGCTGTACAAGCTATATTTCACACCGTTTTACAATCGGATAAGGTGCAGAATTACAAGACAGAATGCGCAAACGGGAACAGTTCAAAGAGCTGGCTTCTGTTCAGGCAGCGAGTGTATTCGATACGTTCTTATCTTGCCACCACCACCTTCGTCACCGCACCATTCCCTGCCTGCACGAAATAGACACCGTCGGGATAACAGGCGAGATCGATTCGCGTGGTCTGTAAGGGCGAATAATTAGTCGCCCCTACCACCACGTCAATCATTTTTCCATACACATCGTAAATGCGGATTTCAGGATTTGACAAAGGAGAATCCGAGGTCTGGATGTGAAGAATGCCGTCCGTGGGATTCGGCCAAACCTGGAGTTGTCCGGTTTTGCGTTCGGGGATGCCGGAAGGAGTGCTGTGACCCGTAAAGAACTCATAGATAATGTTCTTGTAGTCAACATCGTATTGGTTGACATTGTCGTACCACGTATGGTTCCCGCCCACCACTTTCAGGTGCTGCAGGTCAGTGCCGCAGTTGTAAGTGTAGCGGATGAAACGCAAACCGTCGTTCTTAAGGTCGGGGAGCGTGTCAATGGTTGGTTCGCCGGAGCAGCCGTTGGCATTCTGCCAGTAGTCTATAATGTCATCCACTCCGAGACCGAGGTTCGAGCCAAAAACAGTGGAGTTTCCGTTGTAACCCACCATGGGATCGCTGGTGCCGTGGATGTGGAGCATCCGCACAGGTGCCACAGGGGTTAAAGAGGCCTGCTCATAGTAAATCAGACCGCTGACGGGTGCACACGCGGTAATACGGTCGCCATGCTCGATGGCCATGCGGTGCGTCATAAAGCCGCCCATGGAGAATCCGGTGAAGAAGACGCTGTCGGGGTCGA
>JAEEGL017176143.1_pt1 | contig 17454 bp, 13 predicted proteins | sample 9134231 | NCBI WGS metagenome assembly JAEEGL01 (sample SAMN16246548, study PRJNA631951) | gut metagenome | biome: gut microbiome; feature: rumen; material: fiber-attached | host: Bos | place: Iran: Karaj | collected 2018-10 | reverse complement strand
GATATTGGCAGAAACCTTGTCATTGTACTTCCAGTCAAAATGTCTGAAGGAATTCTCGTACTGCTCTGTTCCAGTTCCGAGAACAACAAGCTGGATCGCATCCTGACACAGCTCGTCAAGGACATAGTTGATAAGGTCAAATCCCTTCTGGTCGGTAAGTCTTGATACAATACCGATCATCATCATCTTGTCATCTTCTTTAAGGCCAAGCTCCTTCTGAAGAGCGCGCTTATTCTTGATCTTTTCCTTGCGGAAGTTGATGGCATTGTACTTATAAGGAATGTACTTATCTGTAGCAGGGTTAAACTCATCGTAATCAATACCGTTTACGATACCACGAAGGTCATTTGCCCTTGCCCTGAGAAGTCCATCCAGCTCCTCACCGTAAAACTCTGTCTTGATCTCTTCTGCATAAGCCTTACTAACTGTAGTAATGGCATCTGCATAAACGATTCCGCCCTTGAGAAGGTTAGCATCCTTGAAAAGAGCCAGTTTATCCGGTGTGAAGTAATAGTCAGGAAGTCCGGTAATATCCTGAACCTTCTTAATATCCCACTTGCCCTGGAACTTCAGGTTGTGAATAGTCATAATGGCCTTTATACCACGGTAAAACTCACTTCCCTGGAATCTCTCCTTGAGATAAACAGGAATAAGGCCTGTCTGCCAGTCATGACAGTGAATGATGTCAGGTCTGAAGTCAATTACAGGCAGAATTGAAAGAGCTGCCTTTGAAAAATAAGCAAACTTCTCAATTTCAAATAATGTATCATCCCCGTAGGGTTTCATTCCATTGAAATAGAATTCATTATCTATAAAGTAATACTTGATCCCGTCAACTTCCGCCTTAAAGATGCCCACGTACTCATTCTTCCAGTGGAAATCCATATAGAAGTTGGTCACATACTCCATCTTATCCTTCATCTGCTGATTGATACACTTGTACAGAGGAAGAATAACTCGAACATCAAAATATCTCTTATCGATATTCTTTGGAAGAGAACCTACTACATCAGCAAGTCCGCCAGTTTTGATAAAAGGTACTCCTTCAGATGCTACAAACAGGATGTTTTTCATTAGTCAGTCGTCTCCTTATCATACAGATAAAAAAAACTAAACATATAGTATATTATACAATATGTCTTATTATTAAAAAACTATAAGCCTCAAATTATCACAATATCGTGCCGAGTTATTTATTATTTCGAATTACTTTATTCTTTCTTTATAAATCGTCCATATTTTGTACAAATTTTAACAGTAAGATTTATACATATCAGAAGTGACAACACTTCTGACTCCCCCAACAAAACTTTTTTCATACCGGGTCGGTTGGCTCCCCACTAATCGACCCCTCCTCCCAAAAGCACGGCACCTGTTCTCAGGTGCCTTTTTTATGGGTCCAATATGATTTATGCCGGGATAGCACTTTCCTGCTCTTCTTCCTTCTTTTCAATAACATCCTCAGCAAGGATCTGGTCACTTCTTCTTGGACCACGTACTCCAAAGCTTCCGTTATATCTAAGTTCCTTAAGGATCTTCTTAACATTCTTAAGTTCCTTGTCCATATCAGATGCTGAAGCACAGACTACAGTAGGCACTCCGCTTCCGCTCATTTCAACGCGAAGTCCCGCATCCTTAAGAGTTCTGAAGGCCTTAAGTTTATCAGTTGTACTTATCTGTTCCAATTCCTTTTCATTCTTACTCATAGATGTTGTACCTCATTTCATTATTAAACACAATATAGCACACTTCGGCGCAAATTTCAAACGCTTGTTCCTACATTTTGCACAATATCATATGCGTTATTTCGTCAATAATTTACCATAAAAATTATTCGATATACTGTTAAGTTTTTGTTATGTACGCCGATATATTTAGTGAGAACAAAAAATTCTCACTCCCCCAACAAAACTTTTTTCATACCTGGGCTGTTAAACTCCCCATTTAGCAGCCCTCCTCCCAAAAAATCTTGTGAAAGCAACAGTAAAAAAGAAGACGCCAGACGTCTTCTTTTTTATTTATCATTCGTATAGGCCTTGATAAAAAAGTCCTTATCCTCCTGTCTTACCATGGACTTTCCATCATCTGAAATGTAATAGCTGCATCCACTTGCGCTGTAGCTGTTATGAATATTCCCTGTCAGATTGTGCCACTCATCGTAATTGGCATCACCCGTCAATTCACCGGCCTGTTCAAAAACAAGACGCCCTTCCGTCGCCGGTTTAACCAAAATAAAGAAGGAATCATCTTCAGAAAGCTCTATTTCCTTATCAAGCTCGAAGGTATGAAAGCCTCCGCTTATGGAAGATATCTTTTGCGTAAGAACAGGACCATCCTTTTCAAAAGAAATATCTCCCCCCTCCACAACCGGATTCAGATAAATTCCTACCTCATACTGCTGATATAGATCAAGACTCATAAATCCAATTGCCTTAAGAGTCTCATTCGCAATAGCTTTGTACACAACTCCGTAAGGATTTGCAGAGCTTGAAAGGGTTGAGACCATATTCTTTTCATCTTCCAGTGCACTTACAACATTGGTGAAAAAGCCTGCCACCTGGTAATTGTTGTCATACCAGTTTTCATCACCTTCCATAGCAACATGATAAGCCGTTGCATTGCTTACGGCAGCTGTCTCATCGTAATAGGAAAGATAAAAACAGCCATCCTTACCGGATACCTTTCCCCAGCTGTTCTTGCAAAGCCACGCCCCGTCACCCTCGGGTCTGATCTTGAAGTTATCTGCACTATAGTTGTCGTCCCATCCTATGATCAGGACCTCGTGATCCGCAGTAACTGCAGTTTCACCATCAAACGTTGAATAAAGTGTGCTGCTGTGATCCTTAAAAAACTTGCTGGAAGCATTAACCCCAATGGTAACAGAACCATGCTCCATTATCATCTGTTTAAGCATCAGACTGTTTCCAATGTTACCAGGAACGCAATATGCTCCCTGAACATGGTATTTACCGCCATAAGCCTCGGAGGGCTTTGAAGCATTGTCTGTAAAGAGGTTTGCACTTCCATAGACACTGTCAAAAGCATCTCCTCCCTCTTCATCTACAGGTCCCTTCCAGGCAGTGAGAAGGTTTATACAATAGTCGCTGACACCACCTACAGATATATATCCTGTGTCATAATCAAAAATCCAATCATTATTGTCTCCGTCAGCATTTACAAGCTCACGGTAGTCATCATCTATGTATCCATCCCTTGAACCAACTGCTCTGTGCACGTTGTAGTAAGCCAGATGCTTTTCCGAAAGATCCATGTCAGTATTGGCAATATTGTCATGGTGCCTTAATATATCGCTTTCAACAGCCCCCATACTGGCAAAGGTCCAGCAAAGATAGGAATATCCCTGATCCTCCACAGTAGTGATGTAATTGCCCCCGTCCACATCCCTGGAGTCATACTTTTCCGGAATAATCTCCGCAGAAAACGAAGTGATGTCAGCAGGTGCTATGTCCTTAAAATCCTGGTTACTGTAAAATGCACCGGCATCTCCCTCACCCATTGTCACAGATTCAGAAAGCAAAACCTTTGTGACAGCCTGAACGTTCTCGGTCACAGGTTGATTTGCATTCTCCAAAACGATACTCTCTTTTACGTGAGCGTCCTCATTCTTGGTAAAAGAGCTTTCGTCGGTATTCCCGATGTTTCCGTCCTCATCACCTGAAACCAGGGCAAGATCCTCATCAGAGCCTCCGCCTCCATCTCGTCTTGATGAACCACCACCGGAAGCTCCGCAGCCGGATAAGCAAACTATTAAACTTGGAATCAGAACTACTATTATTCCAAAATTTCTTTTCATCGAAAAACCTCAGCTTAAATCCTCGTAGTATTAAAGGAACCGAATACGGACTGGGATATGTCTTTTGCAAAGGCCTCGTAGTCTATGTAATGGATGCCACTCTTCCATCCGTCAATTACTCTTAGCATGGGATAGAACTTATCTCCCACCTTCCAGATGCTGTAACCGGCAACCACAATAGTGTGGTCTTTATAAAAGCCCCTTGCGATGTTCATTATCACCGGGCGTCCTGCAGCAATCTCTTTTACCACGTGCTTCTCAAAGCTCCAAATATAAACACCGCGGCATCTGGCCTTGATACCATACTGTTTGAAAGCCTCTCTGGTGATTCCGGAAATAAAAAAGGGCATAGTGCCCCTCTTATCCGTGTAACCGTAGGCCTCTGCCACTTCTTCAACCATCCTGTACAGCACATGGATGTCCTCAGGAATCTGCTGCAGCTTATTCACCCGTCTGTAATAATCCATGACTCTTGTGACAGCCACAACAGAGCAGTTTCTGGTTACGCGGCCACTGATCTCAGCCATGGACTGCTGATTCATCAGGATAGATCTGCCCCGTTTTACCAGAACGCCCTTTTCACCGTACTGTTCCAGCAAATATTTAGATACGTTAGTTATGCCACCGTAGGGCTTTTTCATGCTGCTCCTTAATATTGAACCTCGTAGTAATAATCCCCAAGGATCAGGAAGTACTTATCATCATTAGTCCTGATCTTCAAAACTGAACGGTCCTCGCCTGTGGCTGACAGACTCTTTACATCATCACGAAGAAATTCAACAGAGTCTGCACTGTCACCTACACGATTTAAAACACCATCACATACATAATAACACTTATTATCTACAGGATTCCATGCCATAAAGTTAACATTTTGTTCAATGTCAGCAACCTTTACAGGAGTTCCCTCGCCATTCTGGTACATGAGGGCTTTATTTCTGTAGTCTGATGCCCAGGCCTGTGTAAGCTCCTTATCAAGGGTGAAAGCGCCCACAGAAAAGAGGCCGGTCATGTAATCTTCCGTAGTAATATCTTTTCCGTCATAACTTACCTTTTTTAGACTGGCCGGGTTGTATTCCTTGATAACGGCTGAAGGGCCATCCTCTGTAATGTACATATATTCTCCGCCGGTTGTCTCAAATTTTACAAGCTGAGGATCATTTCCGTATAGGCAAAAGATACTTTGATAATTGGACAGCATCAGGCTATTAGCCAGAGAATCTGTGTCTATGATGTGGTAATAATCATATTCGTCAATGTTGGTGTACGCAGCATTACAAACGGAATAATAATAGAAGCTGCTGCTTCGAAGCTTTCTGGGCTTTTTATCCCCAACCTTGAAATAACAGGTCTTTTCATCGCTGTCGAAGACCATCTGCTTGCACTCTCTGTCAAAATACGCTCTGTACAGATATTCATCGGAAAGCTGATTCTCTCCGTCAGCTGTGTGACAGAATACGCCTTCCTTTCCCTCCTGATTACTATAAGTGTAATAGAACAATGCACTTCCATCATTGGGAACTGCCACAGCATGAAGGTAAAAATCATCTTCTATAGTGCCCAGCACCTGTCCATCAATCGACTTTATGACAACTCCGCTCCAATTTGAGCTGTAATACTTATATGCAAGAGTCTTTCCGTTAGGAGAAATAGCCACATCCCCTACAACTCCGCCATCCATCTTGGTTGCCTCTTTGGTTTCAACATTGTACACGTAAAGGGAATTATCTTTATTTGCCATGAGATAGTAAAAATATCCCCCATCAAAGCACATTCCCGCCTCATATACATTTTCAGCTATTAGTTCCTTTTCCAGATCCCCTGTGACATAGTAGAGCTTCTGGTCGTCGGTACGAAGAACCCCTGCAGAGCGGTCCACATTAGCAGAAAAATGCAGCGCATAGGTTGCGTTTTCTGCAAATTCATCGTCCACCTTGCCTTCTGAGTTATAAAGATACTTATCAACCGCATATACCTTTGGACCATCATAGCTTCTCTTTTCAGGAATGGTGTAGGCAAAGTTTGCATCCTTCCGAATTGCCTCGTCCACATCCTCTTCATTGTTCTCGTTATCCTCACGGATTGGATGATTCAGATCCACCTCCGGAAGCTTGATATCTATCTCAGGAGCCTTGATCCCCCATGTATCATTGGCGTAATCTGCCGCCTTGGTGCCCACTTCGTTGAATTTCTGATCCACCTTTTCATTTCTGGTAGCGAACTTAAATCCACCTATTAAAGACACAATGACGATGCCAGCCATCGCCAATCCTACTAAAAATCTATTTCCTGAATCATTGTCGATATTGCTCATTTTTATTCCTTACCTGTTCCCCGGCACTTATTTTTTCAAACCTAAGAATTATACACCAATATTAGATGTATTGCACTTGCAAAATCCCCTGCCAACAAGGAAAATAATCTTATGAAAAAAGCAGCTGTTAACAAGGGGAAACTTAATAGTAATGACAGAATTCTTCGCCCCCGTCAGGTGGGAGAACTTCTTGGAATTTCAGAGGCCACAGTAAGAAACTGGGCAAAGCTCGGTAAAATCAACGTTTTCTCTACTTCTCCCCTTTGTTTTTTGGAAAAAGATATCCTGGCTCTCCATCAGTCACTGGAGACCTCAGGCCTACTAAAGAGTCGTCGCAACAAGACAAGACTTAATGGCCATTTCATACCCAAATCATATATTTCGTCCACTTCTCCAAATTATCCTTTGGCAAAAGAGCTTTTGGAGAGCGTTGCAGCTCTTGGCCTCTCTAAAGATTCTCTGATTCCTGCAGTTATCGGAACTGTAGCAAAAGAGCTTTTAGACCTTCGTAAGGTTCCCAGTGAAATATCCAGGCAACTCCTTGAGCCCTTTGTCTTTTCGAAGCAGGTAAAAGAACTGACCGGAGCTTTTGAGTATATGCTTGGCGAAGATCTTCTTGGAATGTTATATCTGTCTCTTCGGGGACTTCGCGACAAGAAAAACACAGGAGCCTACTACACTCCTTATTTTGTGGTGGACCGGCTTATAACTGAGATTGCTGCCAATGCAGAAAGCTGTGTGCATTCAACCAAGGGCACCCACCTCGATCATGGTCATAGAACCAGGAGTTTACCGCACACCTACTGCGATCCTGCCTGCGGAACCGGGAATTTCCTCATCAGACTTCCTGAATATATTCCACTCACGCATGTTTATGGCTACGACATCGATGAGACCGCTGTCTTTATCGCAAGGATAAACCTTGCCCTGAAGTACGCTATTTCCAGCCAAACGGAGCTTGAGACTATAGCGTACAACATTAAATGCAGGGATTTTCTGCTAACAACCGAAAATATAGACAATAACCACCTGAAAGATGAGCTTGCAGCAAATAAACTGCTTACCGATGAACATACAGCAGGTTCACTGCTGATGAATGAACACACAAGGGCTTTAACAGATTCTGCGCTCGAGTCTAGCTCGAACAGGCGCTGTTTTGATGTAATACTTGGGAATCCTCCCTGGGGCTATGTTTATACCAAGGATGAAATTGCCTTGATAAGTCAAAACTACTGTTCTTACCAGGGTAGCAAGATGCCTGAGTCCTTCTCTCTTTTTGTAGAGAAAGCACTTAAAAGCCTGAATGAAGGTGGCTTGTTATCCTTCCTTCTTCCAGAGACCATCCTTGGTGCTGATATTCACAGGGAAATTCGCAGACTAATCCTTGAGAAGGCCTCCGTTTCCTCCCTTATTTATCTGGAAGAAGTCTTTGATAAAGTCCAGTGCCCAAGTGTGATCTTGAAATTAGTAAGACACTCCGTCAAAAGCAAAAAGCCCCATTCTGCAAGTATGGAACTTCACCACTTACGAGGATCTGATACGACAACGCCCGTAGAAGGACCTAATATAACGGTATCTTTTGAGCAGATGAAGCGTAGACTTCCAGCCGACAGTAAAGAAAAACATGGATTATCTTGCGCCAGCGATAAGGCAGGAAAAATGATAGATACAAGTAGCAGTTCACAGTTAACTGTCATAACAAACTTCACCTCAAGCCCTGACAGAATTACTCCGGACAGCTTCCACATACTGTGCAACGATGAAGAATATGCTCTTCTAGAGAAGATCCGCAGCGTTCCACACTTCACCTTGAAAGACAACGCTGACTTTGCCTTGGGCATTGTCACAGGCTCAAACAGTACTCTCCTAAAAACCACGCAAGACAAGGGCTTTGAGCCTATTCTGAAGGGTAAAGACATTGAAAAATACTGCATCAGACAGGCCACGAATTTTGTGCAGTTTAAGCCCAGATCTTTCCAGCAATGCGCACCAACGCAGATGTACAGGGCTGGCGAAAAGCTCTTTTACCGCTTCATTGCCGATGAGCCTATAGTGGCACTTGACAGTAACCAAACACTGTCTCTTAACAGCGCAAACATCATAATCCCCCATGTTGAGGGATATTCCGCAGCTTACATCATGGCTCTTTTGAACTCGAAGGTACTTAGTTTCTACTATAAAAAGAGCTTTCGAAATATGAAGGTACTCCGCTCCTACTTAGAGGCCCTTCCACTGGCCAAATGTGAGTCAACTGTCAGAAAAGAGATCGAAGAACTTGCTCAAAGCATATCCAAAATGGATGCTGAAGCAAAAGCATTTTCAGACAACAAATATGCTACTACTGCACAAGTTTCTGAGCGTGAGGAGATGCAGCTTCGACTTGAGAGCAAGATTGCAGGATTATACGGATTAACCAAAGAGGAAATACGCATGATTTCTTTGTAAAATGCGCTTTACTTTTCCAGTTTAAAGTGTTATAGTGAAACACGAATCATTTTTGGAGGTCGTAATAATGTCTTTTGAATATATACAAAAACTCCCAACACCGGATGAGATCAGGTTCGAGTTTCCATTAAGTAAGGAACTCACAGCTCTAAAAAAAGAAAGAGACGCCATGATCACTGATGTCTTCACAGGAAAGAGCGACAAGTTCCTGGTAATCGTAGGCCCCTGCTCTGCCGATAATGAGGACGCTGTATGCGACTACGTATCCCGTCTTGGAAAGCTTAATGAAAGGGTAAAGGACAGACTTATCCTTATCCCCAGGATCTATACCAATAAGCCTCGAACAACAGGTGAAGGCTACAAGGGAATCACCTCCCAGCCTGATCCGGAGGGAAAGACAGACTTCAGAGCAGGTCTTATTGCCATGAGACATATGCAGATCAAAGCCATCGAGGAATCAGGTCTTACTGCAGCAGATGAGATGCTCTATCCCGAGAACTGGGGTTATGTAGCAGATATCCTCTCCTACGTGGCAATCGGAGCCCGTTCCGTTGAGGACCAGGAGCATCGTATGACAGCCAGCGGTTTTGACGTTCCTGCAGGTATGAAGAACCCTACCAGCGGAACCTTAAGTGTAATGCTCAACTCTGTTTATGCAGCTCAGCAGCCTCACACCTTCGTATACAGAGGCTACGAAGTTAATACCAACGGAAATCCTCTTGCTCACTGTGTTCTGAGAGGTTCTAATACAAAACATGGTCAGTCTATCCCTAACTACCACTACGAGGATTTAAGTCTCCTCTTAAAGCTCTACCAACAAAGAGAGATCATCAATCCTGCAGCCATCATTGATGCCAACCATAACAACTCCAACAAGCAATTCAAGGAGCAGATCCGTATTGTAAAAGAGGTGCTTCATTCAAGAAGCCTTAATCCTGATATCAAGAGTCTTGTAAAGGGTGTAATGATTGAAAGTTACATTGAGGAAGGTTGCCAGAAGATCGGCGAAGGCGTATATGGTAAATCCATAACAGATCCTTGCCTTGGCTGGGATGACACAGAAAAGCTTCTTCTGGAAATTGCCGAAATGGCATAATTCACACAATAGAAAATGGCAACGGACTACAAAGTAATCCGTTGCCATTTTTTAGTTCCTTACTCTTGCCCACTGATATGGGTCTTTTACTTTATCTCTCTTCTTTATGTAGCGCGAAATCGTGTTACTATCCGAATAACCCATCAGCTCCTGAACCGAGGAAACATCCGCCCCATTGTCCACCAGATGAACCGCAAAGGAGTGACGCAGAGTAAACGGAGTAATGTCAGATTTAACTCCGGCTTTCTTAACGTAGGTCTTAATAAGCTTCCATAGACCCTGGCGACTCATTGGAACTCCTGAACAGTTCAGGAATACTGTTTCGTCATCCTCTGCCCCATCAAGAAGCTGCGCCCTAGCATCAAGCAGATATGCAGAAAGCGCCTCTTTTGCCTTCTTTCCATAGGGAATCAGTCTGTCTTTGCCATTCTTTGCTGTTCCCTTAAGCCTGATACAGCCTATACTAAGATCAATATTTGAAAGCTTAAGAGATATCATTTCCGAAGTCTTAAGCCCAGTAGCATACATAAGCTCAAGTATTGCCTTATCTCTTTTGCCCTTGGCATCATCTGTAAAGCGCTGTGAAAGCAGATTCTCTATTTCCACAGTAGAAAGCACTCTGGGCTCAGTCTTTTCAATCTTTGGACTCTTTAGTTTCTCAGCTGGATTTTCCTCAATATTACCATTTTCAAGCATATAGCGGAAAAAAGCCTTTATTGAAGTATTGTGCCTGGTAATGGAAGAAGGAGCAAACTGTTCCTCCCTCAAACTGGCGGCATAATCTAAAAGCCTGTCCTCTGTAATATCCCTAACATCCCTGATGCCCCTTTCTTCCATGAAAGCCATCATTCTCATGAGATCTCTTTTATAGGATAAAACTGTGTTCTCCGAGGTATTCTTAATGCTCTGAAGATACTGCGTAAATTCCAGAATCTGCTCGTCCATCATGACTGTTCCCCTTTAACAATTCTCACTGTCCATTATTTCTGTTAACTTAGAATAAATGTCACAGCTGTCAAAGGTTGCAAAGTAATCCCTTGCAGTCTCTGCACGCCTGATGAGTTCTACACTTCCATCCTTCTTAAGAAGCAGCTCTGCGCTCTTAAGCTTTCCGTTGTAGTTGTAACCCATAGCAAAGCCATGAGCTCCGGCATCATGAATAAAGAGATAATCCCCCTTGTCGATCTTGGGGAGGGGCCTCTCAATAGCAAATTTATCGTTGTTCTCACAAAGTGAACCTGTTACGTCATATACGTGATCTAAAGGAGCATCCTCTTTTCCCAAAACAGTGATATGGTGATATGCGCCATACATCGCAGGTCTCATAAGGTTTACTGCACAAGCATCAACACCAATATACTCCTTATAGATGTGCTTTTCATGGATAGCCTTGGTCACAAGTGCTCCATAAGGCGCCATCATGAAACGTCCCATCTCAGTATAGATAGCTACATCTCCCATCCCGGCAGGAACAAGTACCCTGTTGTACTGCTCCTCCACGCCCTTTCCTATGGCATAGATATCATTGCCTGTCTGATCAGGCCGATAAGGGATTCCTACTCCGCCAGAAAGATTGATGAATGCAATATCCGCTCCAGTCTCTTTTTCCAGCTCCACAGCAAGCTCAAAAAGCTGACCTGCCAGAGTTGGATAATAATCATTAGAAACAGTATTACTTGCCAAAAAGGCGTGTATACCAAATTTCTTAGCTCCCTTTGACTTAAGGATCTTATAAGCCTCAAAGAGCTGATCCTTGGTCATACCGTACTTGGAGTCTCCGGGATTGTCCATGATGCCATTGCTCATCTTGAACACTCCACCGGGATTATATCTGCAGGAAATAACCTCAGGGATCTTTCCTATAGTCTTCTCAAGAAAGTCTATATGGGTAAAATCATCCAGATTGATGATAGCCCCGATCTTATCAGCATAAACAAATTCACTGGCAGGAGTATCATTTGAAGAAAACATGATATCACTACCCTTTGCACCAACAGCACTGGAAAGCATAAGCTCTGTGGCTGATGAGCAGTCAAATCCACAGCCCTCGTTCATAAGGATTTCCATAAGCCTGGGATTGGGAGTGGCCTTTACAGCGAAATACTCCTTAAAGCCCTTGTTCCAGGCAAAAGCTTCGTGAACAGCCTTAGCGTTTTCGATGATCCCTTTTTCATCATAGATATAAAAAGGCGTGGGATAGTTCTTAGCTATTTCCTCTACCTGCGCCTTGGTGACAAATGGTTTTTTCATAATATTCCTCCTGATCCATAAAACTTATGTAACACTTTAACACGTTGGTGTATCAATATGCAAGAGTTAAATATTATCAATCTGCCAATCTATAGGTTTTATGCCCTGAGATTCAAGAAATTCATTGCACTTGCTAAAATGCTTGCAGCCAAAGAAGCCCCTGTAGGCTGAAAGCGGACTTGGGTGCGGTGCTGTCAGTACAAGCTGCTTTGGATTATTCAGCATAGCCTTCTTCATCTGGGCAGGTCTTCCCCACAGCATATAGACAATGGGCCTGTCCTGCTCATTAAGAGCCTTTATTATCGCATCGGTAAACTGCTCCCAACCTTTTCCCTGATGGGAATTGGCTGCATGTGCCCTTACAGTCAGAACAGTATTTAAAAGAAGCACTCCCTGATCGGCCCATTTTTTCAGATACCCGTTATTTGGAATGTAGCATCCAAGGTCATCATTAAGTTCCTTATATATGTTTACCAAAGAAGGTGGTGTGTCAGCTTTTCCCGGAAGCACTGAGAAAGACAAACCATGTGCCTGTCCGGGCTCGTGGTATGGATCCTGCCCCAGGATCAGCACCTTAACCTCCTTGAGCGGTGTATAATGCATTGCATTGAAAATATCCTCTGAAGGAGGATAAACCACCTGTGTACTGTATTCATCTTTAACGAACTGGTATAAATTCCTGTAGTAGGGCTTTTTAAATTCCTCTCCTACAGCTTCAAGCCAGTCACCTGTAATCATGCCCATCTGACCGGAACCCCTCTCCCCTTCAGATACTCTTTTACCTGATTGATCTCAAGCTCTTTATAATGGAAAAGAGATGCTGCCAGTGCTGCGTCTGCTTCTCCCTCTGTAAGTGCATCATAGAAGTGCTCTAATGTTCCAGCTCCGCCTGAAGCAATAACTGGTACCGGAACGGCTCTGGCTACTGCCTTTGTGAGCTCCAGATCATATCCTGCCTTGGTGCCATCGCAGTCCATACTGGTCAAAAGAATTTCTCCTGCTCCCAGGTCCACAGCTCTTTTAGCCCACTCTACGGCATCAATGCCCATATCAATTCTTCCGCCGTGCTTGTATATGTTCCAGCCGCTGCCATCTTCCCTTCTCTTGGCATCTATGGCAAGAACCACGCACTGGCTTCCAAATTTATCCGCAGCCTCGGCAATCAGTTCAGGTCTGTCGATTGCAGCAGAATTCACAGAAACTTTGTCTGCGCCTTCTCTAAGGATTGCCCTTACGTCATCAACAGTCCTTATTCCGCCGCCTACCGTAAATGGAATAAAGACCTTTTTGGCTACCTCCCGGACCATGTCCGCCACAGTAGCGCGCCTCTCATTAGAAGCTGTGATATCAAGGAAAACCAGCTCATCAGCTCCTGCCTTGGAGTAGGCCTCTCCTACAGCCACCGGATCTCCTGCATCTTGCAGATTAACGAAATTTATCCCCTTAACTACCCTGCCATTATTAACATCAAGACAGGGAATGATTCTTTTTGTGAGCATCTATTCTTATACCTCCAGGAAGTTTTTGAGAATCTGCATACCTACATCTGCACTCTTTTCAGGATGGAACTGACATGCAAACACATTTCCGCTCTCCACAGAAGCATCAACCTTTACGGAATAATCTGTAGTAGCTGTTACTATGCTCCTATCCTCGGCCTTAAGATAATATGAATGAACAAAATAAACATAAGCTCCTTCATCTATGCCCTTAAAAAGCCGTCCTTTATTGGGAAAAGTCAGATTGTTCCAACCAATCTGAGGGATCTTGTACTGATTTCCCGCCTCATCTTTTGTCGGCATCTGAAGTATTCCACCACGCAAAATGCCCAGACCAGCCACTTTATCTGATTCCTCACTGAAATCAAATAACAGTTGCTGACCCAGGCATATTCCCAAAAAAGGTACTTCCTTTTTTATTACTTCTTTTATTACGTCTTCAAGGCCGTATTCCCTGATACGGTTCATGGCATCACCAAAGGCACCTACTCCGGGAAGTACCACGTGATCCCCTCTGTAGATATCCTCAGGATCTCTTGAAACCACTACTGAAGCTCCAAGATAATCAAAAGCCTTCTCAACGCTCTTAATATTGCCGGCATCATAGTCTATTATCGTAACCACTGCGCATCTGCTCCTTTCAAAAGTGTAGATGCTTCAAAGCAGTTATGATTCGATTGTTCCGACAATCTCCATGAGCCTGATAGTATAGTCTCTATCTTTCTTAATGGAGTTGATCTCAGCCACATCCTCAGCTGAAAGCCCATAACTCTCTGAAAGCAACAATTCTATACTAGCATACACGTCCTGAACTTCATTTTCAACACTATACTTTGCAGCTTCCTCAAGAAGATCATCACGGTTGCGCATAGCCATAAGAAGCATATCCAGGGCTTCTTCCTTCATGTTCATGGCTGTATAGTTCTCATAGCCATCCAGATATCTCTGGGACCAGGCAAGAACTCTTGACTGCTCATAGATAACGCTCTCTTCCTCAGTCATATCTTTGCCATAAAGCATCTTATACGCTGTCGTATATTCCTTATGAGTATGAGCTGTTTTGGCTCTATTGCTGGCAATCTTATCAGGAAGTGCAAAGGCAGGTATACACACCAAAATTCCAAGGCTGGCTGCGAACAGGAATGCTAAAGCAACCTTCTTAGGAGAGATGGCCTTTTCCGGAACTCCCGGATCCTTAGGAGGCTTTGGCTTTTTCTCCTTCTTGGGCTTTGGAGGTTTCTTCTCCTTCGGCTTCTTTTCCTTCTTTGGCTTTTCTTTCTTAGGCTTCTTTTCCTTCTTCTCTTTCTTTTTCTTGCTCTTTTTGCCTCCGTCTTCGCCGAGCTCATTAAGAACCTGCTGGTTCTCGTCAGTCAGGCTTGCAAGCCCTTCACCATCAGTCTCTTCATCTTCCCTTGTAAGAGCCTTGAGGAGTCTTGCAAAGAAGCCTTCCTTCTTCTCCTTCTTTTTCTTGCCATCTTTTCCTTCGGATTCAGAGCCTCCTCCGCCTCCTCCGGAGCCTCCACCTGAACTTCTGTCAGGTATGGATGCCAGTTCATCAAGGGATGGTTCTCCCTCTCCCAGATCTCCAAAGCCATCTTCGGTAAGAGCACCTAAAATATCCTCTTTAGGAATCTCCTCTTCCTGAGGATGTCCGTACTCTTCATCCTGTTTAGCAGTACTTTCCAGATCCTCTATTTCATCATTAGCCAGGCTGTTCATGAGGGCATCCAGATCCTGCATGGAGACATCATCTCCAGCGCCCTCCTCACTTGCTGCGTTGGCATTTTCCTGGGCTATATCTGCGAGAGCTGCAACTTCTCCCTCAGTAGCAGTATTGTCCCCTTCTTCACCACCCAAAAGATTATCAAGGCTGGCCTCTAAAGCATCAAGATTAAAGTCATCCTCCGATAAAGAATCCAAAGACACATCAGAGGTAGCTGACTCCAGAGTCTCTTCTGCAGGGGCTTCTGAAGGTTCCTCCATAAGTGCTTCGCCGGACATAAGATCATCTAAACCTGTTGGTTCCGAAGGTGCCTGTTCTTCCGGAGCAGCTTCATCAATCATTTCATCAAGACCGGCCTCTTTAGCCAGATCATCCAGATTCATGTCATCCAGTGACAGATCATCCAGATTCAGACCGTCTTCTCCACTTTCAGGAGCACTTGGTTCCTCACTTTGAGCAGGTTCTTCAGGTTCACTCTCTATGGGAATTTCAGGCACACTTTCTTCAAGTGGTTCTGGATCACTCTCTATTGGTATTTCAGGTACACTTTCCTCAGGAATATCCAGGATGCTCTCCTCAGATACCGAAGCTTCCTTTGATGGTTCATCTTCGCCAAGAGCCATATCCATTGCTGCTTCCAGATCCTCCAGCGAAACCTCTTCTTCCTTGATATTATCAAGAACGTCGCTAAGACTTTCCTGAACCGACTCCTCAACAGGGGCAGTAAGATTGTTATCAGGCATGTCATCTAAAAGATCTGTAAGAATCTCTTCAGGTGTCTCATCAGCATCAGAGTCCTGCTTATTATCCAAAGCAATACCACTATCCTCCGGAAGCGAAACCTCCGGAGCCATTTCTAAAAGAGCGTCGTCCCCCTCCTCAAGGTCAACTATAGGAGATGGTGTGGGAACAGGTTCAGGTTCCTGCTGGGGGGCAGGTTCTTCTACCGGAGAAGCTTTAAATTTCCCACTTCGTATTTCTGCATCAAGGCGCTCTGCATCTGCAATTGCTTCATCAAGAGCTATTTCTTCAGGATCACGTACATCATTTATACTTGGAGCATCACCAACAGTAAACTTAGGAATTCCGGATTCTGAAGGGCTCTCAATATCATCAAGAAGGTCGGCCATTCTCTCATCTACCATGACTCCCTGATCCAGCCTGTCGAGAAGACTACCAATCTCCCTTAGATCCTCATTTCCATTTGAATTATCTACAAGCGCACCAAGATCCCCTGATCCATTTCCCATTTCGGAACCAGAGGACTTTTTACCTGACATTCTGCTAAGTGCAGACTTAGGATTACTATTATTTGATTGCTGAGCGGAATTTAGAAGGCTGTCCAGGTATTCTTCGTCGTTTGACTTCATAGACCTTCACTCTCCTGCAAAATATAATCAACTGAATTCATTTTAATTGAATCAGTCTTATCTTTTATCTCAGGGGTATGCTGATAGAGCTTTTCGTGAACTCTGACAAGATGCGCTTTCTGATTGATAAACGCAACCTTCTCAAAAGGCCATCTGATAACGGTAGGATAATCCAATGAGACCCCCAGCTCAAGCAAAAGCAGATTGCTTCCTACAGTACCAGTCAGATATTTCATGTACATATCCCAATTGGGCAGATATGCACTCTCGTTATATTTAATATTACTATATTCCAGCCTCTTTTGGTTAAGGTAAAGCTCTTTTCCATTAAAATAAGGTTTATTTAATCTCTCACCTTCCTCCAAATGGCCATTTTTCTTAGTAACAATCTCATGAACTTTATCTATCAGATCCATGAAGTCCCGGACTTTAGGTGCTTCCATCAAAGGATCTGCAGCGTCCATTGTCTGAAGAAATCTATAGGTTCCACAGGGATAAACAGAAGATTTCTCCTCAAAACCATTTAAAAGCGCATCCTGAAGGAAAAGTTCAGAAATAAGGAAATATCTCTTTTCCCCAATAAGGGTGCGAAGGGCTTTATATGCCTTATCAATAGTCTCGTTATTGTTGTAATAGGCATATTCAAATTCAACCACAGGAAGCAGCCACTCATTGCCCTCTCTGCGACAATACTGGATCAGGTCGCTATATCTTTCATCCCCATTTATCCCTGACCTTATCCAGTTCCACTCGTTTCCAATCCCAACAATGATCAGATCACAACCACTGATATACTCTGATAATCTTTTTTCCATTCTCCTCTAATTCCAGTCTAATAAAATACTCCCCTCACCGACAGTCATTGAAAACGTGTTTCATAACTGAGAGCAAAGGGAGTCTTAGTCAGTTAGTATTAACCTGCATCAGATGCATTAACCAGTTC
>JAEEGL016634072.1_pt1 | contig 17454 bp, 11 predicted proteins | sample 9134231 | NCBI WGS metagenome assembly JAEEGL01 (sample SAMN16246548, study PRJNA631951) | gut metagenome | biome: gut microbiome; feature: rumen; material: fiber-attached | host: Bos | place: Iran: Karaj | collected 2018-10 | reverse complement strand
TACGTTTCATTGCTCCAGACCACAGTATCAAACCTCTTCAAACAATGCAGCAGAAAAAACACAATAGATACAGAGAAACACTCTGAATGAAGGCATCATTTCATTTGCGAGAAGAACAGGTCAAGAGTCCAGGTCATTAATCGTACGCGAATATACTAACTTCCTCCCTAATAATCAATACATAACCCAAACAAAAATATTAAAATTCGGTCCGGCCAACTAACTTACAAAACAGGGCCGCCACCCGGCAGCCCCAACGCCCTCAAAGGCTAAACTATATAACAAAGACAAAGGCCCACCACTCGCCCGTCATCCCCGGCCTAACCGAAAAGAATCTGGCGCAGGCCCAATTCTATCGAGGGACCTTGCGCCACCAGAACGTCCAGAGGCCATAAATTCAGCGAAAGACAGCTAGCATTCTGCCAATCACGAAACGGGCCGATGCCTTCAAACCGCCCCGCATCGCAACCAGAGCTGCGAGACCAGGAAAACTCGCATCAGATCCTCCGCATTAACCAGTAAATAATTAGTCAGCTTCCGCCAAATCATGTTCAAGCAATTCAGGCAAAAAGCCAAGGTCATACACGAAATTGTTGAAGTCCTTTTCGCTTATCACCTTGTACGTTTCCTCACGAGCAACCGCCCCACACGAAAGCAATCCATTCATCAACCATTCAGACATTTGACTGGCCGGAACACTTTTCCCATCGCTTAGGGCAATAAGAATCTGTAATAGTCTCTTCTTCATACTCATAGCTCTTTTTGTCCGAAAGGTAAGAATACTTATCCGTTTCATCATCACATGAAACGTTTAACTTACAACAGACTAATATTTAGACAGTTACAGCAATATCAAAAACAAAAAATCGCAGTAGTCGGAAAAAGGCACCCGATAACCCACTAGCGCATAGCAACTTACAAACATTATCCGTTTCAAACACAACGTGCACAATGCACAAAAAGACCGAGCCCCACAATAATACCCGAAATATAAGCTCCCAGATTTTATGCGATTCCATACATAATCCAGCAAAATTTTTAGGGGATTCCATACATATTTCTCAAAAAAAATTTGGGGATTCAATCAAATAATGTATCTTTGGACCCAAAAGAAAGACCCGTTATGGCAGACTCTAGAATATTCAAACGCAAGATTTACAGCCAGATGCTCCAATGGAAGCAGGAGCGCGACGGCAAGACCGCCCTCCTCATCAAGGGCGCTCGCCGTGTAGGTAAGTCAACCATCGCTGAAGAGTTCGCGAAAAGAGAGTACAAATCATATATCGTTGTCGATTTCGCCGATGCCCCCGCAGCACTCTGGGAGGCCGTGGCCAATATCTCCGACCGCAACTACTTCTTCACCCAGCTCCAATTCATCTATGGCGTGAAGCTATACGAGCGAGAGTCAGTCATCATCTTCGACGAGATACAAAAGAGTCCCGAAACGCGCCAAGCCATCAAATACCTAGTCAAAGACCACCGCTACGACTATATTGAGACCGGTTCACTGCTCTCCATCAAGAAAAACACCAAGGGCATCGTCATTCCCAGCGAGGAAACCCGCATCACCATGTATCCCATGGACTATGAAGAGTTCCGATGGGCCATGGGCGATACAGCCACAGTGCCCCTTCTGGGCGAAACCCTCCTTGCTCGCCAACCCCTTGGCGATGCCGTCTGCCGCAAGCTCATGCGCGATTTCCGCCTCTACATGCTCGTAGGCGGAATGCCACAGGCGGTGAACACCTATCTCGACACCAACAATCTCTCCGATGTCGACAAGAAAAAACGCGAGATCATCGAGCTCTACCTCGACGATTTCATTAAGATTGACCCCTCGGGCAAGGCCTCGCGACTCTTCTCGGCCATTCCAGCAGAACTCACCAAGAACGCCTCACGTTACCAGGTAACCAGCGTCCTCGGACGCAGCGAGGACAAAGGCACGCTCGACGAGATTCTTCGCAGCCTCGAAGACAGCCTCACCGTCAATTTCGCCCATCATGTCGATGACCCCAACGTGGGACTTCCGCTCAACACCGACTACAGCCAATATAAGATGTATGTGGGCGACACCGGTCTATTCATCACCCTCGCCTTCTGGGACAAGGACATCACCGAGAACATCATCTACCAGAAGCTCCTCTCCGATAAGCTCTCGGCCAACCTGGGCTATGTGTATGAGAACGTAGTAGCGCAGGTGCTCACTGCCACGGGCAACAAGCTCTTCTACCACACCTGGCCTTCCGGGACCTCCAACCACAACTACGAGGTCGATTTTATCCTCTCTCGTGGTGCCAAGATCTGGCCCATCGAAGTCAAGTCATCTGGTCACAAGAGCCACAAGTCGCTCGACGAGTTCTGCAAGAAGTTCTCCAACCGCATCAGCGACCGTTACCTCATCTACACCAAGGACCTCCGTCGCGACGAGCAAACCCTCCTCATCCCCACTTGCATGACCATGCATCTGTAGTTCCGAAAGAGGGACAATTCATAGGAAAGGAAGATCCCAGGCAACTAGCAGCCACTAACTGCAAATCGCAGCGAGTAGCATACCATAAACGAAAGTTGCAGCCACTATCATGACACTGTCAGAAAGTGGCTGCAACCTGCAGTTTGTAGCCTTACCAGTTTTGATTATCCCAAAGGTTGTAGTTCGGAACCTTGCTTCCGCAAATGATCCCCTCCGTCTTCACCTCCACGACTTCCGTCGCAGGGGCTTCGTAAAGGTCAGTTCGTTTAGTTTCCATATCTAGATCTTTATAGTTTTTAGGAGGATGGAGGAATGGGCCAAATCCACTCACCGCCAAGTTGTTGTGTTGGCGCAAAGATAAGGAAATGGAGGGGAGAATACAGGAAGGGGGTAATAACTTGATTCTGGTATACCCGGGACAGTTGAAAACGCCGCAGAGGTACATTAATACACCGCCGTCAGATTAACACAGGACAAGAGAACATCGGCATTATATTGTAGTATAGACTTATGATTCATTATTTGAGCCAAATATCTCCGTTTACAAAATATTCAATTTTGTATATAGAAAATTTTGTATATAGAAAAAATTGTATATATTTGCAGAAAAAGAAAATATGAAAAACATAGTTGGCCCCCCTGTAACCGAAGATGATTTCTTCGGGAGAGAAAAAGAAATTAAAAAAGGACTTACCAAGCTGCAGAACGGGAATTCCCTCATTCTAGCGGCGCCACGACGTGTTGGGAAAACGTCATTCTCCAAGAAAATGATTGAACTCCTAGAGAAAGAAAATTGGCTAGGCATCTACATAAACATGGAGCATCTAAAAGATGAGATGGCATTATACGAAGAGTTGGCAGACAAACTATACGCCAAACGAAGTGTATATGAAAGAATCTCTAGAAGGTCCAAAAAATTCCTTGAAGATTTGTCTTTTACGATCAAAGACTGTTCCATAAAATATCACGATGACAATGCCCGTAATACAATCCGAAAGCATGTATTAGAAATAATCAACGATCCAGACCGCGAGGGTAGAATCCTATTTGTACTAGACGAACTAGCCGTATTTCTAAATGTAATTTCCGAGCAAGGAGCAAAGATTGAACAAGCACGTGCATTTCTAAATTGGTTACGAAGTGTCCGGCAAGAAAGTTCCGGAAAAGCATCTTGGATTTATTGTAGTTCAATCAGTATCGAGAACTACCTTTCAAAGTACGATTTGAATTCCACGACAAACGACATGCTCCCCTTCGAGATTGGTGAGATGCCCGAGGATGAGGCATTAGGACTTCTCCAACAGTTGGCTAATGGATCGTCTTACACCTTCCCTATTGCGACACAAAAGTATATTTTAACTCGATTAGGCGTTGCTCTTCCTCATAATATCCAAGGATTGTTTTCTGAAACAATTGATGAGATTCCCGATGGGAAGGAAACGGTAACCAAAACAATTGTTGATAACGCATACAATCGACTTGTTAAAAATGCGAATTACTTCGCAACCTGGTATCAAAGACTTGGAGACTATTCTGAGAGTGCGGATCTAAAGACCATACTCCATTTTATGAGCCAAAATCCAGATAGTGTAAGCGAAGAACAGCTAATGTCTCTCCTACCCGATTCTGAAGACTCATCAAAATACCTTTCACAACTGTTAAGAATTCTCCAGCACGACGGATACATAATCAAAAACGCCAACCAGCGTTATTCTTTTCGATTAAAACCACTGAAAGACTATTGGTCTTACTATAGCCTATGAATACCGAAACATTGGATTATTCTCAGATCAACCTTTACAACACTCAACGCGTGAGTGATGAGCAGTCCCGGCTCCTCTTCGTTGCAAGAACAAAACTCCTGAATCTTCTTTTAAAGCAAATACGCTCTACGCGAAGAAATGCACCACCCACTCATCAGTTGATTATAGGGCAACGCGGAATGGGGAAAACTTCACTGCTCAAACGCATTGAAGTCGAACTACGCACACAATCTGAATACAAAGACTTTATACCTTTACTCTTCCCAGAAGAGCAATATAATGTAGATAGCCTTGCCACGTTCTGGCTAAATTGCCTTGATACTCTCGCCGACTTGATGGAAGCAGAGGGGCACACGGAAGATGTCATCGAAATTGACAAAGAAGTGGAACGCCTATCATCCCTGTCGGCTGATGAAAAGACAAAGAAAGCATCCGACTACTTCAAACACATTGTATTTAATTTGAAACGACGCCCTGTCCTGCTTGTTGACAACATTAACATTGTCCTCGAAAGGCTCAAAACTGAAGAACAGCACATCCTCCGATCCTACTTAACAGAAGAAGGCGCAGCCATTATTATAGGAGCAAGCTCTGTCCAAATTGACCAGGTTCACACCTACGAGGCGCCCTTTTACGACGCCTTTCAGCTACATTACCTTAGACGTCTTAGTGGGCAAGAACTTAAAGAAATATTGAATAATCTTGCCAAAGTAACTGGTCAAAGCGGATTGAAAAAAGCTATTAAGAAAAATAGTTCCCGGCTCAAAGCGATCAACCAACTAACCGGAGGCAATCCTCGAACAGCCGTAATTTTGTTTAAACAGATTATCGAAGGATTTTCAGATGATATAACAAAAGAATTGGATGGCATCCTAGATGCTCAAACGCCATTATACAAAGCACGTTTTGAAGAACTACCAGAGAAAATGCAAATTATTGTGAATGCCATCGCCATGCAATGGGATCCCGTGTCCTTAGAGCAAATCCGCGAGGCCACTCAAATGGAAAATGGCCAGATATCTCCACAATTGAAACGGCTTTGTGATTTCGGATGGATTGAGAAGCCCAAAACCGCCAGAGGGAAAGGCGGCTCATATGAGATCAGCGAACGTATGTTCAACATCTGGTTTCTTATGCGCTTAAGCAGCCGAAGGCAAAAAAAGAAAGTTACTTGCCTTTCCAAATTTATGGAAGCATTCTACGAAAAAGGAGAAGACATATCAGAGCTCCTGAATCGCATGATGGTCAAAGGGATTACGGAAGAAGATCACGCGGTTACCATTTTGGCTCTTGCGAAACTAACAGAAGATAGAGACATACGCTGGAAACTCCATGAAAAAACAAGAAACTATATCATCCAACATCCAGAAACCAACGAATCTTTCGAGCAGAAAGATCTATACGATGGGGCAGATGAACAAGCCAATGCGTTTATTGAGGCCGTTAATAAAGATGACGCCGCAGCGATCGTATATAACGGCATGCCAATCTATCAGGATGGACATGAAGACATCGCCAACTTGTTGGCGCCAGCACTAATAAAAATAAAGGAATTCCAGAAAGCTTACGAGGTAATAGCCTCTATCCCAGAAGGGAAAGAAAAATACGGACTACTTATCGACTTGGCCATCTCCGTCCATGATGAAGCTCATGAGCAGATTAATTTATTAGAAACATGTTGCAAAGACGCCCTCAACAGTAAGTGTAATGACTCAAAAGCCTATTTCTACTATGGTCTATTTTTAATCGAAAACGCTAGATACGACGAGGCCGTTAATTTCTTGATCAAAGCGCAAGAATTATTTCCCAATGATGACAGAATCTTTTTGCCACTTGCACAAGGGTATTATTTCACGAATCGGCTCAAAGAGTCAGAAGCCTTGCTCGAATCTATCCTAAATAAAGGGAAGGATGTCCTCTGGGATGTCTATTTTTTGTTGTCAATCATTAGATTTAGACAAGGCCGTTACTCTGACGCAGAGACATTGCTATACCAAACAAAGAAATTAATAGACAATGTCTCGTTAATTGATTGCTGGCTTATCGCTACGCTTGCAAACGAAGGGAAACAGGAAGAGGCCACTTCTCACTTGGAGCACGTCAAGGATACGCTAGACAATCCAGGGTATCTTGCATCATTGATTGCAGATCCAATGATTAAGGAGGGCAATTTCGACAGCATAATTCTCTATATGGAGCAACTGTCGAAATACTGGCCAGAAAACACGACCATTCAGTTTGTACAAGCGCAAGCCTATTATTTTCAGGAGTCCTACACAGAAGCACTACGGTTGCTGGATCCCTATCTGAAGGCTCATCCTAACGACGCAACAGCCTTAATGCTACGTGGAACAATTGCCTGGCAGGCAGGAGACGATATAGAGCAGGCACTTGATTGGCTTATGCGAGCAGCCAAAGCAGAAGAAAGCGCTCAGATTTATGATATGGCAGGATACATAGAACAACTCAATAGCCGCTATACCGAAGCAGCAAATCTATTTGAGAAAGCCCTATCTATTGATCCAAACGACTCTTTTAGTCTTTCTAGTTTGGCTAGCCTTTATGAGTTCAAACTAGGCAATCCTAATCTGGCCGTCACGTACCTTAATCGTAAAAATGCGCTTGAGCCACACAATGACGCCTATCGTCTAGTAAACCTCTACCGAGATAGTTTGAGCGATCTTTCCCTGGCCGATGAGACATTGAGATTAATCCCCACTGAGGATCGCTCCGATCATTGGGAGAGCATTCATCACATCCTTTCGACGCTTAGAAAAAAGGACAAACAGGAAGCTGGGAAAGGCCTTTTAGCATTTTATTCTCAATATGATATTGGGAACTTGGAAAGAGAGAAGCTTTGTTACCTCTATGCCAAGTTTATCGAGTTCGGCGAGGGAGATCTCCTTGTGAATATGATGGAAAAAGCCGGCGTTAACGAGCATTCCGCACCCGAGTACTATGCCGTCAAAGCCATACTCTCCAACGATATTCAGGCTTATTTTGACACCGTAGCAAAAGAGATTCGCGAAGTTGGCATATCTATAGCAAAAGATATTATGTTTTACATAAGAAAAACCGACTAAAAAGACAGATTTGCTTTATCTAGATTAGCACCGCGATTCCAACATGGAATTGCGGTGCTCTAATTATAATGTCATTGTCTCTACTTAAAAGGGAACAACAATAACACCATTTATAACCTCACGGTTATCTGATTCCCCATAAAGCTCAATATGATATCGGTAAACTTCAGTTTTCTCTCAGTCTTCTCTTTAGCTTTTTGAATGATTGCAATAATTTCACTAATATCCTCATTTTTTTCTATCTCGCAATCCAATTTTTTGGCATCACATTCCATTATCTGGATTTCGTCAACTAGCTTGGTTATATCTTCACTATTATCCAACAAAACATGCAATCTACCATACATGCTTTTTAATTCTGATTTATAATACAAGCTTAAGGACGCTTTGTCAACAAGCGCTTCCAGATCTTCTCTCTTTAATTGTAATCTATTAATTTGCGTCGTCGCTTCCTGTAACTCCTGTTGTTTGATTTCATACTCCTCTGTCTTTTGTGCAAGGTCTTTAAGCCTCTGAGAATTTAAATCATTTAAAGGACTAAATACAAGGCCTAAGATACTAAGCACAGAAGCCAAGCCTCCAACAATTGCTGCCATTTTAAAATAGCCATCCCAATCAATCATCCAATTCTTGTAAGCCAAAAACGCGCCGAATAAATAACAGAATACTGCAAAATAAAAGCATCCAAACACAAACTTTCTCATTCTATAAATTGTTATATCACTATATACTCAAATAATACCCAAACCTCAGACCATGAGCACACCAGCTTGTCGAATTAGCAGAACTCGCCATGAGTGCCATTGTTTTCAAAACGATTCATTCTATGCTAGTACCTCACTACGATAGTCAATACTACTCTGCCCGGCATATATCCGGTCAACGTCACAAGAGCTACAGAGTGGTCATGTATTCCACGAAGAAAAGGACAAAAGTCTAGGTAATTTATTAAACGCGAATATACTAACTTCCTCCCCAATAATCAATACATAACCCAAACAAAATATTAAAATTCGGTCCAATCTGCCGACATACAAATCAGGGCCGCCACCCGGCAGCCCGATCCCCTCAAAAGGCTATATAACAAAGGCCGAAAAAAAAAACGATGCCCCCTCCCTTACATCCTCATCCCCGCAAACTTCTGGTACAACTCCACGGAATACTTATCCGTCATACTTGCCACGAAGTCCACGATCAGCCTCAACTTACTATAGTTATCAATGTTCTCGACATCAAACTTCCACAAATCATTATCATCAAACAGCTTAACCGCATCCTCCCTGTACTGATTCTCATGGATAGTTTCCTCCATCCGACTCTTGGATATGACCGCCTTAATCTTATTACGGAACTTCTTATCCTCACTAAAGGCATACCCCATAAGAATATCAAGCAACCCATTAATCACAGAGTTCCCCGTAAGCTCAAGTTCCTGGATATCCCTTCTTGTAATAATCATCCTCTGGGCGAAATCGCCCAAAGCATTAAACACCTCAAATTCATCCTCCTTCAAAAGCTCATTCGAATACTCTCCTTTATCTATCCCCTCAAAATTGTCAACAAAAGCCTCAACCGTCTTCTTTATCAAATAATTCATCAGCTTAACGCGGAAGTCCAGAATAAGTCTCCTTTTATCCTTCTTCGTTCCTCCTGGCCATTGCCGATCAAACCCAATCAATCTCTCAACAGAGAAAGTAGACACATCCCCCGGATCCACACAAAACTCCCGAAGAATCTTCTTATCCTTCACTCTCTTCACAATGAACCCATTGATTACTTCCACCATCTCGTCAAAACGATACCATTGGATGTTATACCCATCCTCCATATCCATCGTACCATAGCAAATGCTATCAGCCGCCTCAACAAGAAAAGAAAGCGGATGCCTCTTAATCTTTCCGCCCTCCGCAACCAACCCACAGCACTCAACTACATCCTTAAACAGTTTCTCTTCCGTACAGAAAACACCATGCTTATGGGCCCCCACATACCCTTCCTTATTTGCCCCACCCACATTCGGGTATTTCATGTACGCGCCGATTGTAGGATACGTCAAATTCAGCCCATCCAGCGTACCGGTATACTGCAACTTAGAAAGAATCCGAAGCCCTAACGCATTTCCATCAAACTGCGTAAAATCAAGAGCCTGCCTTTCCGTAATGATATGTGACTTCTCCAAAAAAATCTTGAAGTAATTCTGAATAGTCACCTCGCCAAAATGCCCAAAAGGAGGATTGCCGATATCATGCAACAATGCCGCCGACCTCAAGATGGCCGATATACTCGCAACAAATTCATACGCGCGCTCACCATAAGCATCAACGAACTTCTTTGACCTGGTATAATTATGCGCAAGCGACTCCGCAACGCACATAACCTGCATAGAATGAGTAAGCCGAGTTAAAACGGTGTCACCGCTCGTCAAAGGAATAACTTGGGTTTTATCATGCATCCTTCTCAAAGCAGGACAGAATATCACTCTACCCAAATCACTTTCGAAAGGATTTCTCAAGTCCCATTCAGCCTGCTCTGCCGGCACACTTGAGGGCCGCTGTCTTTGGGGCTTCAAATAGCAATCCCAATCAATTTGATAAAAGTTTTTCATGTTATTAGTTATAGTTTACTTCAGGTTTAATATAGAATCAAAAGAAGCCGCGAGACTCCTCCCCCGCGACAAGAACCGCCGTTGCCCACCATAAAGGCCGATAGAAGGCCGATGCCATCCTCCCCTCTCGCCCATCATCAAACTGTACAAACAACTATGATTTCAATACGTCTTCTTCCCCTAACGGTTCATACGCCCCCTCCTTCATTTCCAGAATCACAGACCCAGACTCTAACGCCCTCACCGTATGCCACTGACCAGCCGGAATATTCAAGGCCACCACCTGCCCATTGGGCGAAAGCTCGATGGTCTCCGTGCAAATCCGCTCCAGCTCGTCATAGAACGCCCAAACAAGCCTGCCTCTCAAACACACTACTGTTTCAGAAGTATGTCTATGCCGATGAATAGGCAGCGGACTCCCCGGCTCAATCGCATTCAATTTCCTGCACAGGCCGAAGTTTCAGCACTTCCCTATCATTTCCCGCATACCCCGGCACATCCGGCCGAGGGCCGACGAAACTCCTCTTGCCGTTGAGCGCCCTCCGCAGGCTGGCCGATGCCACTCAATCGTTTTTCCGGGCCGATGGCAACCATGCTACCGAAGCAGCCTCGCCACGATTATGCTGCACGCTATCTTACCGAAATTGCCGAACTCGCGTCAATCTACTCTCGTCACCAGCTCATCCATTGGTTTTCTGGTGGCATGCATGGCCGATGGTTTGCTGTCCGCGGCAGGATAGCCGATGTTGATCATGGCCACCAACTCATAGCCCTCAGCGCCCGGGAGGATGTCCCGCAACAGGGCCGGGTCGAATGAGCCGACCCAGAGAGTGGCGAGACCTTCGTTTTCGGCGGCGAGCATCAGATAAGTGGAGACGATTGCCGCGTCGACTTCTGCTCCGTTCTTGCCGTCGTAGCGTCTAACCCATGCTTCGGAGGGGCGGCAGCCTACGACCAGGAGCTGTGGGGCGCCATAGTTGGAGCGCGTCACGCCCTTGATGGCCTCCAGCATCTCCGGACGGGAAACGGCCCAGATGTGGACGGGCTGTTTGTTCACGGCGGTCGGGGCGATGCGGCCTGCGGCCAGAATGCGATCTATTTTCTCTTGGGCTATGCTCTGGGAGGAGAAGGAGCGGCAAGAGTATCTTTGGGTTATAACATCATTGAATGTCATTGCGTTTCGTTCTGATATAAGAAAAACACCTGAGTCTATTGCTTGCCGATGCCACTCGATCGTTTTTCCGGGCCGATGGTAACCACGCCACCGACGTGGCATCGCTACGATTATTGCTGCATTCGGAAACCAGGCTTGAAATGTTAACTCAAATGGGTGGTTATCGCCGAAATCCGCAACTTAGACTTCTCTCATTGCAACCATTATCTCACATCCTCCTTCTGACATCATCAAGACCGAAAGAATATGAACTTCCCTCATTCTCCTTATCCCCATCCCCCAGCGTCCGCAAGGCCGATAGCCCGCTTCAGTCCGATGCCGACTCGCGTTCGAAGTCGAGACAAACGTTAACTAGCGCTCCTTCTCCCCCTTATCTTTAAAAACGCTCATATTATTTGTATGTCTATATTTTCCCTTATTTTAAACCGCCCACAAATGCTGAGGAACTCTTGTTAAAGGAACATCATGTATTAACAAAGAAAACACACAGGGTTTTACGACAATCCCACTAACTTAGCAGGAAAGATTACACTGGTATTTCCACAGCATTGGCAATAATCGCCTCAATCTCATTATAAAGCATCACCTCTTCGGAGGGAGCTTCTAACGTTACGACAAGAGAATAAGGCACCTCCAATCCCAAATTCTCCAGTCGATTCTTAAACCACCCTCCTGTCGGATAAATAGCGATTGTATCACAACCAGCCATAGCGACACCATCCAATGTAAAACTATCCGAACAAATACTACCTTGATTACGGTTAGTAATCCCGATAGCCCAACGGGCTGTCAATTCTGGATCTCGCACCCTTTCCTCTCCTTCTTCTGACGCCTTCTTTACCCTGTTCTTAAAATCATTCTCTGTTTCGTAAGGGCCCTTCACATCAAATTTCAATCGAATAGAAGGAAATGTGTACTTGTTCATACGTCCCCGAATCCCAGGAGAAGGCTTTATATAATAAGATAGGGTTATTTTCAAACGAACTTGCACATCTGCCAAATCAGCTAATAAATCCTTCGGCCATGGCAAATGATATAAATTCATATGTCCGAATACTAATTTGTTAGATTTTCCCAAAATAAATGGCCTTAACCGATCTTCTGCAATAAATGTCACCCTACTATCGGAGGACGCAATAGCTTTGTTCTCATCTGGCACTCCATATCCACACGAATGAAGAAGAACCTTTTTATTCAAAACTCCATTCTCTGTACATAAGCGCTTCATTTCCGGAGTCCATTCCGCAGAATGAATCAATAGTGCCCTAATTGAAAGAGCGTTAATCCTCCTGTTAAAGTACTTAATTTTAGCAGCAAGCCTTGCCGCAAGGCCAGTAGCTGCACTCGTTGCATTAAAAGCGCAAAAACGGCCGGCAGCCAAACCATCTCCAGCGTCTGCGGCTACAAGAGATAGGTCGTTTGGTGTATCCAGCGAGCCGTCGATTCCGTTGACTGCATTTCCACCTTCCATCACAATTTCCGGCTTAATTGCATTAGCCCCCCATTGTACGGACGTACTACTGAATGGACTGACACCTCCTGCGGGGGCTATCACATTGAGACCTTGATAAAGAGGATCCTGAATGGCAACTTTTCGGGTAAACGCGCCAACTGTTATAGCATTCCAAGCTTGAGCCGGGTCCTGAATATTCTTTAAATAGAGGTAATCTGGATAGTTGATGCCGCCGGTATTCTCCACATTCCCCGCCGAAATAAGCAATACACTATCACAGGCCCCGTCATTGTACAATGTTTCATCAATGGCCGAAGATGTAGACGATGCAGCAGCATCTAGGATAGGGTGATCTCTGTCTGTAATCGCTGAGCATAAGATATCAGCGCCGCTTCTTCGACCTCTAAGAATAGCATCTTCAGTAATGAGTGCATACATTTCTTCCCTATTCCTCTCCCCCTCTCTAAGTGAAAGCATTTTTACAGATGACAAATCACTCGTAATTCGCACTCGTTCCTGACTATACACAACTTCGGTAAGGTCGCCGTAAAGAGCTAAGGATGCTAATCCCGTCCCGTGATTCTCTTGATCCAGCGTATTACCACTTTCAATAACTGAAAAGCACCTTTCCGAAGGCAAAAAATCCGTGATTAATCTGTGATTGGGATTTACCCCCGTATCAAGGATAGCAATTCTTACCAAGGGATCTTCTTCCCTAACAACATCATTTTCAATTATATGCATCCATTCCTCGATTCCCACCTCGTCCTCTTCTAGAAGCACAGATGGGGAATGGTATATTCTAAACTCCGTAATCCCCTTCAACGCATGCACGATTTGAACCAATTGTCTCGCGGAAGCTTTTACCAGCAAGATTACAACTTGATGAAAAACCAAAGAACGCATACCATGCTCAATCCCAAGAGCACGAAGTACAGCCCTTACATTATCATCATCGTAGTAATCTTCACTGAACCAAATCTCTATTTCATGTACTCGACCATTTTGGATAGCTTGTAGCTCATCGTCGGAAGAAAAAAAATGTCCGAGTTGAACCGTTTCAATAGACGAGATAGCATTCACTAACCTCTGATTTTTACGGTCCTTAATTGTTATTTCGCCATTCTCTTCCACTTTTTCTTCTGGCTCACGATCATAATCATTTAGTTTCTTGTTAAACCAATTGTTATTCTCGTGAGGCAAATAGACTGTAACTTGTTCCTCCTGATCATTCCCTTCTATAGAACGAATATTCATCAGTTTCGCTCCCCTTACTGTATCAAGAGAGTCCTCAACCAACGAAGCCTTGTTTACTTGAAAACTTAAATACGTCCCAGAAACGGGTTCTACTAGTCCTTCAACCACACGTTGCTCACGACGGAATTGGCTGATGGCGTTCTGATACGCGCTTCTTAAGAATCGACTATGAACCTCCGCGTCTCTCTCAACCTTTCGACGAGTAGGAAAACCCTTTGATTCAAAAACTGCCTGTTCAGCCCTATCCTCAAGAATGATATGATTGTGATTAGCCATTAACAAGCGTATTATCTATGGATGATGGCCTCTGCTTAATCGCCTCTTCCAACATTTCCTGAGTTAACGGTTTGTCAGAAAGAATGGCTTCTTTAACCGCATCAGCACAAATTAGGCAAATCTCAGCATGGCTTCTTCCCCGAAGAAGCGACAAAGCTTTCTCCGTATCAATGGATTTGTTCATAAAACCATTGATACGTGCTACTACTAATCTTCTAATTTGAGGATCGTCGGGGAGCCCATATCCAATAACGTCATCGAAACGACGGCGCAATGCGACATCCAATACATCGGGATTATTCGTAGCCGCAATAATCAGGCTTTCTGAATTCTCTCTTTCTAAGAGCTGAAGGAAAGTGTTTAAGATGCGGCGCATTTCGCCAACCTCGTTCTCATTTCTCCTTTGTGAGCCTATGGCATCAAATTCATCAAAAAGGTATACGCCCCTAACTTTTGAAATGAGTTCAAACACCTTTCCTAATTTCAAGCTACTTTCTCCCATATACTTGGTGATGACTTTTTCAAGCCTCACAATATATAACGGTAGCTGCAATTCATTCGCAAGAATAGAGGCCGTCATCGTCTTTCCCGTACCGGAAGGTCCAGTAAGAAGGATTTTGCTTCTATTATGCAGACCATTCTTGTACAAGACATCTCGTTGAAGGTATTCTTTGAGAATACGTTCTATTCTTCCCTTGACGGTTTCAGAAACGATAAGATTGTTCAAGCGGAAAGAATCTGAACTTTCCAAGACAAATTCCGAAAGATCACTATTCAAGGGAGTCAGGAAACGATGGGTATTTTCTTCATTGTCCTTAAGCAACGAAGAAATTGTCCTTGATAACAAAGCATGGCCGGATTTCGCCTCTGCCGCTGCCAACTGCATGGCTATGAGACGAAATCTAGAATCATCTCCTTCTATGTGACTCTTAATGAGCGCAATTATTTGGCTAGAATTGGCCATTTTATAAATATGTTAGTTGCAAATTTAATGCTTTATTAGACTTTATTCAAATTTTTAAGAGATCTTCCGTCGTTTTTCTCATCAAAAAGCGTCCACGTCTCCGTAACCTCACATGCTACGGTTCTCTGTCCTCATAATTCAGATTAATAGATTGGCGTCACCAAAGCTAGCGTCGTACTTTCTCCGGTACGACTCGGATGGATTTCATTTCAAGACATAGCATGGTTGCGAGGGGCCGCACAAAATACTATCCTCATCGTAGTCCCATCACCGATTACATCCTTTCCTCTATGACACATACAACAAAATGGGTTCCCGCGCTTCAACTGCTTTTTTACAGCAGAGGAGCGTTGCATTATTAATAATATACCCCTGAAAGCCAATTGTTTTGAGGATCAGAATAGCACATAGACGTTGAAATACACATGATGAATATAACACAGCTTCACGCTGTTCTTCCACAGTCTCGCCCGGGATATCGCCATGCAAAAACGTATTCCTCAAATCAATTACATCCAGTTCGCTTTGGGATAGCGTATACCCGACTTCCTTCAAAGGCGCCACTAACTTATCTCTATTGGGCAAGTAGTTAAGTCCTTCTACACGCTTCTTCATATAATCGAAGCATTCCTTAGGTATCAGCTGTTCGTCTAAAGACCAACTCAAGTCCTCTACCAGCCTCTTAGAAACTTCCTTCCAATTCTTCTTAGAGATTCTTGATTTCGGCTTTTTCTTTAACATACATCCCGCTAATGACTCTAATAATACTGAGAAAATACTGCCTTGATAATCTAACGGCATATTCATCACCTCAAGCATCGTCATTACCGCTCGGTTTACATCCTTATTTTCTATAATAAGAGAGAACAATGCGTTCATAGTATCCTCATAAAGCCAATCCTGCAAACCAGACTGAAACTCCTTATTTTTATACAATTGATCTATCGCGTAATGTAACTCCGGCCTCATCTCCAGACACGTACGAATTGAACACATATTCGTGGTAAAAATTGGGCACATACTCTTAACAGACGGCCGAAGGCCCTGGTACATAAAATGAAGACCTTCACTAAAGATCTCAGAATCTGATGCCATTACGAACACTTCTCCCATATGCAAGACACCGGTAAAAAAACCGACACTTAAGATCGCTGCAAACATTCTGTCTTGCATATGAGAAAGAGAACACTTCTGTAACGAATCAATAACTAAAAACTCCTTGTTCTCTGTCCTTACTGGAAAAAAATGAAAATGTTCATCATTGTAGGAAAAGTCAATCAAGCCCTTAACTAACTTGTCCTCGCATTTATAAGCATAAGTGGCAATTTGATGAATCCATTCTGCGCGTTCAATTGGAATTATAAACCGAAAGAAATATTCACTAACGGCAATCTCGACACTACTAAACGAATACACATCCAATTCATATTTGGTATTCGACAGGTCTTCTAAATTTGTGAAACAATTAAAACTGGACTGGTTACTTCCGATATCTAACACGCCCAATGATGTCTCAATGGTAAAAGGCCGCCTTTCTTGCAACAAGGCACGCTCTATCTCTTGATTATACCTTTCCTCAAAACTTAACGTAAATTTACCATGGCAATAGCGCAGTATTGCATGGCTAATCTCGCGATCAAGAAGACCTTTTATGCTAACATTTTCTATATTCTCGTAGCTTGTAAGTAAAGAAAGAGTCTTAAATAATCTTTTTTCAATCATACTATTTCTCCTCTTAAATACCTATTCCGCCCAACAGCTTTTCCATGAATCTCAGCCCTCATCACTCTCCCTCCTCTCCAAAACCACCGAGCCCCCCATAGCTTTGCAGCTACTGACCAGAGAGCATACGACAGCAGCATCGTAATTCACACAAAACAGTAAGTTTTTTCTTCCCAAATCCAGCGGCCTGGCGACATTCTCAACAAGGTTCTTGTCAATGCAGAAGCGACCGTCATTCACGTAACGCCCCAAACTAGGCATCAGCGGCAACGTATACTTGACAGCCTTGCCTATACGGCTTTGCTTAGATGACTTCCTGGCTGTCTCATACATCCACTTCTCAAACTCGAGGAGCTCTTTCAAGCACTCCATTTAGGAGCCGATTGATCTTTTTGTAAACAATGCGATTCTCCCCAGCTATTACTCTATTGCCCTCTCCGCCAGCTACATCCTAACGCTCAACTCGCCGATGATAAAGAAGGGCACACACACCAGATTGATTCTGGCCGATATGGATAACGCGGCTTCAACACATTCTTAGAAATGTCCCCCCCATAGCCCCCACTCTCCCGCCTCCCCCCATCTTCTATAATACCCCCATCCTCCTTGTGAGTAGTCACTCTACAGGATAACGAAAGACTCATCCTTCGTTGGTTGCCGATGGATGGGTACCACAGTCCCCGGCTC
>JAEEGL016286576.1_pt1 | contig 17454 bp, 18 predicted proteins | sample 9134231 | NCBI WGS metagenome assembly JAEEGL01 (sample SAMN16246548, study PRJNA631951) | gut metagenome | biome: gut microbiome; feature: rumen; material: fiber-attached | host: Bos | place: Iran: Karaj | collected 2018-10 | reverse complement strand
GGCCACAGCATGCACTCCTTCTACAGCAACACGAACCAGCCGTCCGCCAAGAGCGACTACAGCCTGTTTGTGGCGGAGGTTGCCTCGACCTGCAACGAAGCGGTCATGCAGCGCTTCCTGACGGATCGGATGACGGATCCCAAAGGCAAGGCTTATCTCCTGAACCACCTGCTGGAACAGTTCCGGACGACCGTGTTCCGCCAGACAATGTTCGCGGAATTCGAGAAGATCAGCCATGAAATGGCACAGCAGGGCATTCCGCTGACCAAGGAAAGCCTGTCCGACGCGTATTTCAAACTCAACGAGAAGTACTACGGCGAGACATGCTTCATGGACCCGGAAATCGCCAGCGAATGGATGCGGATTCCGCACTTCTACCGGGCGTTCTACGTATACGTCTACGCCACCGGCCTGTGCGCCGCGATTACGCTGAGCGACAGGATCCTGCGCGAAGGCGAACCGGCCGTGCGGGATTACCGGAAGTTCCTGAGCGCCGGATGCAGCGTGCCGCCGATTGAGGCGCTGAAGCTGGCCGGCATCGATATGTCCTCTCCGGAACCGGTGCGCAAGGCGCTGGAAGTGTTCAGGGAGACAGTCCGGGAGATGAAAGGGGTATTGGCATGATCAGGAAAGTGATGCTTGTATTCGGCACGCGGCCGGAAGCGATCAAAATGTGCCCGCTGGTGCTGGAACTGAAAAAACGGGAAGGAATCCAGACTGTGGTATGCGTGACGGGACAGCACCGGAGCATGCTGCAGCAGGTGCTGGACGCGTTCCATGTGACGCCGGATTACGACCTGGCGATCATGAAGGACCGCCAGACCCTGTTCGACATTACGACCCACGTACTGGACGGCATGAAGGAAGTGCTGGAAAATGAGAAGCCGGATGTGGTGCTGGTTCACGGAGACACCACCACGACGTTTGCCACGGCGCTGACCTGCTATTACATGCAGATTCCGGTGGGCCACGTTGAAGCCGGACTCCGGACATACGACGTTTTCGCGCCGTATCCGGAGGAGTTCAACCGGCAGGCGACGGGTATCGTGACCCGGTACCATTTCGCGCCGACCGCCCTCAGCCGGGAAAACCTGCTGAGGGAAGGCAAAAATCCCGATCATGTGTTTGTGACCGGCAATACCGTTATCGACGCGCTGAAAACGACCGTGCGGGAGGATTTTACCCATCCGGAGCTGGAGTGGGCAGCCGGCAGCCGCCTGATCCTGCTGACAGCGCACCGGCGGGAAAACCTGGGCGATCCGATGCACCACATGTTCCGGGCAATCCGCCGCGTAATCGAGGAGCATCCGGACGTCAAGGCCCTGTATCCGATCCATATGAACCCGGTGGTACGGGAAGCCGCCGCGGCTGAACTGGACGGATGCGACCGGATCCGGCTGATCGAACCGCTGGAAGTGCTGGAATGCCATAACCTGATGGCACGCAGCTATCTGATCCTGACGGACAGCGGCGGAATCCAGGAGGAAGCTCCGAGCCTGGGCAAGCCGGTGCTGGTCATGCGGGACGTGACGGAACGCCCGGAGGGCATCGCAGCCGGCACGCTGAAACTGGTCGGTACGGAAGAGGAAACGATCTACCGGGAGTTCAGCCGCCTGCTGGACGACAGGGAAGCCTATGACGCCATGGCCCATGCCGAGAATCCATACGGCGACGGCCATGCCTGCGAACGGATCGCGGATATCCTGACACGGGAATAAACAGGACGGAGGAACGGCCATGGCCAGAGTCGGGATCATTACATTCCTGCACAATGACAATTATGGCTCCTCCCTGCAGGCATACGCCCTGCAGCGGACGATCCGGAATATGGGGCACGAATGCGAACACCTGGATTATCGGCCTGACAGCGCTGAGAAAATCCGGAACCTGCTGACAAGCGGCAACAGCCTGAAGCTGATCCTGGACGGCGTCCGGAAGCGTTCGGTTAAAGCCGGACAGCAGGGGGCCCGGGAGAAAAGCAACGCGATTCCGGCGTTTTATGACAGGAAAATGAAACTCAGTCCGTCCTGCCGCAACCAGGCGGAGCTGAAAACCGCATCGGAACGGTATGACGTACTGGTCTGCGGCAGCGACCAGATATGGAATCCCGTATGGCTGAACCCGGCGTATTTCCTGACTTTCGCGCCGGAAGGCGTCCGGCGGATCGCGTATGCCGCCAGCCTCGGCATCAGCACAATGCCGGCGGAAGCCAAAGTCCGGAAGATCCGGAAATGGACGGAAGGATTTGAGGCAATCTCAGTCCGGGAAAAGGACGGCGCCAGGCTGCTGAAGCAGATGACCGGGCTGGAGGCGGAAATCATGCCGGATCCGGTATGCCTGCTGTCCCGGGAGGAATGGGCGGAGGCAGCCGAGCCGGTACCGGACGGAGAACCGTACATCCTGTGCTATTTCATCGGGGAAAACCCGGCGTACTGGGACAAGGTCAGCCGCCTGGAGGCACAGACCGGCCTGAAAGTGATTGTAATGCCGGTAACAGCGGAAAGCTACCAGAGCGGATACACGCTGCTGGACGGAGCCGGACCGGAAACATTCCTGGGAGCGGTGAAAAACGCCTCGCTGCTGTGCACGGACAGTTTTCACGGACTGGCGTTCGGGACGATCTTCGGCGTGAAAACGGATCTGATCCGGCGATACCGGGAGGATGATCCGGAAAGCAAGAACAGCCGGGTGGATCATTTCAGGAGGCTGACAGCAGAGAAGGGAATGGAAGAAATCCGGCGGGAAGGCCGGGAATGGCTGGAGAACGCGCTGAAATAGAAAACCGGTCAATTCCTGACCGGAGTGACAAAAGGGAACAGGAAACAAAAAGCCCGCCTGCTGCACAACAGGCGGGTCTTAATTTCGCTCAGGGGCTCAGGCCTCTTCGTGAATCTTGGGAAGGGCGCGCTGCACGTTGCCGCTGCGCAGGCAGCGAGTGCACACGTTCATCCGGCGGGCAGCACCGTTCACCATCACGCGGACGCTCTGCACATTGGGCGCCCAGATCCGATGGCTCTTGCGGTTGGAATGGCTGACGTTGTTACCGTTCAGCGTGCCCTTTTCGCAAATCTGACAAAACTTACCCATGGAAATCCTCCTCCTTTAGGAGAGTGTTACACATCAAGCTTGTCTAAGATATCACAACGAAAAAGAAAATGCAAGCAAAATTTTAAGCGTCTCAGTTGGAAACGGGTTCAAAGATCATGTTGATCCCCGTAACGCCCATGGAGAATCTTTCGTTCTGGTAAACGCAGGAGACAGTCTGCCCGTCCACTGTCAGGTCCAGCATACCGCCGGCGTAGTTCCAGGTGCCGCTCATCCGGGTTGTGCTTCCGTCATCGACCTGGCCAAAGGAAGAGAACATCATGACCAGATCAAAAGTGTGATCCGCGCGGAATTCCACAGAACACAGGATACTGGCCAGCGAATAGCCGTTCCTGAGCTGGTTTTCATTCCGGACAAAAGTGACCATGGACATCAGGTCACCGATGGAAAAATCGAAATCATCTCCGCCGATGTTGATGCCGGAATAACTCGTATCGATTGAGGTCGCAGCCCAGGTTGTGCCGGAGAAGGGATCCGCGGACTGACCGCCGGACAGGCCCCTGTTCCCGATGCCGCCGATTCCCCGGCCGGGCTGCGTGTTATCCCGCGCCAGCCCGATCACGTCGCCGTACGTCGTGTTAATGTACAGCATTCCATCGCTGCCGACTGAAAAAGTATACTGATCGCCGCTGTCCTCGGTCATATAAATATATCCGCCGCTTTCATACCAGCTGCCTTCAGCGGAATCGGAGCCGGTGTCATCCACATAATACAGCCGGTACCGGTTTCCGGAAGTGAAGGAAAACTGATAGTAAAAGCCGATCCAGTCCAACGCCGCCTGCTGGGTCAGCACGGTGCAGACGGCATTGCCGTCAGCGGTCTGATACGTATTCAGGACATAGGTGGTACCGGCCAGGCTGCTTTCCGCGGGGGCGGAAGAAACGGCCAGCAGCATCACGGCCGCGAGCAGGAACGACAGAAAACGTTTGGTTCGAATCATGGTTTTTTTCTCCTTTGATCGATAATGACAGAATGGTACGCGAAAAGAGGAAAACCGAATTCAACACAGGCTGTACCACAGCCCGCGATTCCGGCTCCGCGAAGCGTCCACACACAACAAACGAATCAAACCGTTTTTTTGTTTCCGTTATCCGAACAACATCTGGCCGACGCGGGTGACCGGGCTCTGCATGGTGCAGCCCAGGCGGCGGACAGCCAGGACGCGGGGAATTTTCCGCATGCGCCGGGTGGCCAGGTAAGCGGACGTGATCTCCTTTGCATTATCGGGGAGAAGATCCCCGTACAGGCGGCAGAATACCTGCGTATGGGTATAGGTCAGGAGGATCCGGCGTTTTGCCTTTTTACGGCCGGCAACGGCGCGGACACCCCGGGCCAGCAGCCCGAGACGGCTGGCACCGATCTCGTTGCCTTCATGCTGACGGTAAGCAGTCAGCGCCCGGTTGACAAATACAACACGCCCAAAGGCGGCGGCTGTCAGCGCAATGAACCAGTCGTGCATAAAGAGATCTTTCGCTTTTCCATAGCCGGCGACCAGGCGGCACAGCGGGCGGTTCATGACAAGCGTACAGCCGGTCACATTATTCTGAACAAGCAGACGGGGCAGGGTGACTGCCTCCGGATCCCAGCCCTGGTGCCGGAAGAAACGTTCCCCGGTCCGATTGCCGGACTCATCCATCAGCGAACAGTCGGAATGTACAAGCAGCGGGGTATCCGCGCCATACCGGGCGGCGGCATCCGCCATCGCCTGTTTCAGGACGGCGACTTTTTCGGGCTCCCATATATCATCCTGATCGCAGAGGAAAACATAATCCGCGTCCGCCTGGCGGATCAGGGACAGGAAATTGCCGGCAGCGCCGAAATGCCGCCCGGATTCATTGCCGGAGGCAAACCGGGGATCCGCGCGAAACAATTCATCCAGCAACGCGGGGGTCTCGTCGTCCGATCCGTCATCCTGGACCAGGACGGAGAAATCACCGTCCGTCTGCGCCTTCAGGGAATCCAGCAGCGCGGGCAGATACTTTTCCCCGTTGAAGACAGCCAGGAGAATCAGCGTACTCACCAGGTGATCCCCCATTTCAGGAAATACTTCATGACTGAACGAATCTGGCGCATCCGGCCCCGGAAAGTCTTCGTGTTTTCCCGGGCCCAACGATGGGTGACGCACATGCCGGGATGGTACACGATACTGCCCAGCCGCTGTTCCAGCACGCGGCGGCTGAGGTCGGAATCCTCCTGATACAGGAAGAAACGGGGATCAAAGCCGTTCAGTTTCCGGAAAACGTCCGTCCGGATCAGCAGGAAACACCCGGTGGCAAATTCAACGGGGATCGGCGCGGAAACGACCATGCCGGCCAGGGTAAACTCCTGCCGCCAGCGGCGGAAAATACCGCCGACGTTTTCAAACAGCCCGCCCAGGAGATAATGCACAGAGATCCTCTTTTTCGGCAGGAACTGTTCAGTTCCGTCCTCATTCAATACACGGGGCGTCAGGATCGCGATGTTCGGATACGCTTCCATATAGGAAATCATTTTCTTCAGCAGCAGCGGATCAAAGGAAACATCGGGGTTCATTATCAGATGGTACTTGCTCTGAAGATAGGGAAGGACCGCGTTGTTGGCCCGACCGAAACCGACATTTTTCTTCTGGGGAAGCACGGTAATCCCGGGAAAAGTCCATTTCAGCCGCTCGGCGGTGACTTCCTCGGGAGAATTGTCCGCGAGATAAACGGAAACCTCCAGATCCGCGTTTTGGATGCAGTGAAGGGCATGGAGCACCTCATCCCCGCACTTATACAGCACGATACAGGCAGAGAGCATCGCGGGCACAGAGGGCACCTCCTTTCGGACATGACACCTCTTCCGCCCCTTCCGGGCAACCTTTCGCCCGGGGGAGAAGGCTTTGCAGGCATTATGCCACTCATTGAATTATAGTATAACACAAGCAAAGGGGAAAGAAAAAGTGGAAATTGAACGTTAATAATGATATACTCACTTGTACGGCAGCCTGCGCAGCCGGCAAATTCACGGGAAGAAGGTTTTGTATCTGAGTAAGTTTGCTATTTTTGTGGATCTGGAAAACTGCGGCGCCAAAGTGGCGACGCTGAACAGCATCCTGGAGAAAGTCAAAATCCGCGGGGATATCCTGCTGGGTAAGGTATATGGATATACGGATAAGTTCGGCGACCTGAAAGAGGTTCTGCTGAGCAATACATTTACAGTCGTACCGAGCCTGCGGTACGGAATCAGCCAGAAGAACAACGCGGATATCCAGCTGGTGATCGACGCGCTTGAGGTGGCATACAAGAACGAACTGATCGACAGCTTCTGCATCGTATCCGGCGACAGCGACTATACGCCGCTCGTCGGACGGCTGAAGAGCATGGGCAAGTTTGTGCTGGGAATCAGCCGCAGCGAAGCAGCCAGCAATATTTTCATCAACGCCTGCAACGAGTTCCAGTTCCTGGAAAGCGTCGGCAAGCGGAACGTGGAAAAGCCCCGGAAACAGCGGGTTGCCAGCACCAGCGAGGAGACGGCGGATGAGAGCGAGCTGAACAAGCTGCTGGCCACGGTTCTGGAAGAACAGAACCGGGATGAAATTTACGCCAGCGAGCTGAAGGACACCCTGATCCGCCTCCGCCCGGATTTCAACGAGAAAGCTTACGGCTGCGCCACGTTCTACAAACTGCTGCTGAAACTGGCGAACAAGTTCGGCGACCTGCGGGTTCACAACGACAATTTCGACGTGATGGTCGGCCTGAATAACACCAGCGACAACACGGAGGCCATTCCGCAGCTGACGCGGGACAACTGGCGGGAAGCTTTTGCCGCCCAGATTCGTGCTTATAAGGAAGGCGGGTTTGACCGCGTCAATCCGTCCATCCTGAAAGCGGATATTATTACCGCTTATCCGGATTTCAACGAGCGGTCGATCGGGTTCAAGCGTTTCTCCGACGTGATGAAGCAGCTGGAAAAGGACGGGCTGGTCGTTGTGGAGATGGATGAGCAGAAGACCATGCTGATTAAACTCTTGTAATGTAGGAGAGGGAACGGTGAAATACTTACGGAGAGGAATATGGTATCTGGCGAGCCGGCTGCTGCTGATCTGTATCATTTTCGCCCTGATGATTACCGTGTTCTACTATGCCATGAATCTGACCAATATCCAGATCATCCTCAAGGATGGCATGGCGGCACGGGCAATGTATATTATGGGGATCAACAGCAACATCAGCGAACTGGATAAATATTTTACTTCCCAGTATATCAAGCAGACGACCGAGCCGAAAACGGACAGGAGCGACCAGGAGCAGAACAAATCCGAACAGGATCCGCTGCGGCTGACATATAAGGGTGAATCCCCGTATGCCAATTACACGATCCGCGGCATTGACCATCGGCTGGACATGGATTTCTTCTGGGTCTGGCCATGGGAAGATGAAAACGTCGTCATCACGATTCATGAAAAGATCCCGCGCATTGACGGCCGCGTGAAAGGTTCCATCGCTGAAGAAGTGATCCGGGAAAAGGGATCGGAAGCCGTCTATCCGCCTATGTGGGAGGAAGCGACATACAAGGTCACGCTGAAGAAGGACGGGACACAATGGAAGATATCCAGGATGGAGCTTGTCAAGTAGCGTCCCGAAAAGAAAAATAGCACCGTGTATTTTGCGGTTTTCCATATGGAGACCAGGCAACGGCCGTGATATGATCATCACAGGCCGGAATCCGGATTCCGGTCCATCAGTCAGAAAGGAATGATACGATATGCTGGAAAAGATCATTAAGAATAAAACGATATACGCGGTGGCGAGCATTGTTATCGGCGTCGTGATGATTGTTAAAGGCGGAAGGATCGCCGGAGACCTGATCCGCGTCGTCGGATGGCTGATGATCGGCATGGGCGCCGCTTATACCGCCAGCTATTTCTTCGGCGAGGACCGCGACGAAGTACAGCTCGGTTACGCGATCCTGGCAGCGGCCGGGGGACTGGCCGTCGTGCTGCTGGCCAATACGATCGTCAATCTTTTCCCGATCCTGGCCGGAATCCTGCTGATCGTCAACGGTGTCGTCAATATCACCAAGATCAGCGGGGAAGCCGACGCGACGGCGTCTTCCAAGGGCACCGCAATCGCGGTGATTATCCTGGGCGTACTGGTCATCATTTTCGGCAATGCGCTGATCAGCGCGGCAGTGGTCATCATGGGCATCTGCCTGGTGCTGAACGGCCTGGCTGAGCTGAATGTGATTCACCGGTTCTGGTAATTAAGGTATCAGTGGTCAGTGATCAGTGGTCAGTGGTCAGTGATCAGTGGTCAGTGATCAGTGATCAGTGGACAGTGTTAAGTGAGAAGAAGGCTTGGGGAAATTTCCCGAGCCTTTTTCACGTCAGGTTTTCGAGTAGAGACAGCCGCAGTAGTTCTGGCGGTAGAGGCCGTATTCTTCGGACAGCTGCAGGGAACGCAGGTATCCGTTTCGTTTTTTGAAGTCCGCGTAAAGATATTTGACACCTGACCGCCGGGCAGCGTCTTCGCCTGCCCGGTTGACATTATCCGCGTTCTTGTGCGGGCTTACCGATAACGTGGTGGTGAAATATTCAAAGCCGTGCTTTTTCGCCTGCTCCGCTGTTTCGCTGAGACGCAGCGCGAAACAGGCCAGGCAGCGTTTCCCGCCTTCCGGCTCATCCGCCATGGACGGCGCAAACGCTTCGAAGGCCTCGTGGCCGTATTCGCACGGAAGCCATTCCACATCACCGCCCAGGACAGACAGCAAACGCTGCTGTTCAGACCGGCGGTGCAGGTATTCTTCTTCCGGTTCGATATTGGGATTGTAGTACAGCACGGTGACCCGGAAATAATCCCGCAGCCGTTCCAGCACCGCGCTGGAACATGGGCCGCAGCAGCTGTGCAGCAGCAGCGAGGGACGCCGCCCGTCCAGTCGCCGGATCTCCTCTTCCATTTCCCGGTCATAATTCCGTTTGGGATTCTGGTTCATGCATGATTCACACTCCGTTCCATCCAGTATAATATTCGCCGGAGCGAAGCGCTGAACCTGCGCTTTTTCGCACATCTTTTTTATTGCGCAGAGGGGGAGTTTCTGGTAGAATAGATCGAAAAGTGGAAGATATTCCACAGAGGAGAACGGAGGATACAGGTATGAGCAAGGTTGTAGTATTTGATCATCCGCTGATTCAGCACAAGCTGAGTATTATGCGCGACAAGAATACCGGAACGAAGGAATTCCGTGAACTGCTGTCCGAGATCGCCATGCTGATGGTGTATGAAGTGACCCGGGATCTGGAAACAGAAGAAGTTGAGGTAGAGACTCCGATTACGACCTGCAAGTGCCGGGTTCTTTCCGGGAAGCACCTGGGCATTGTACCGATTCTTCGTGCCGGACTCGGCATGGTGGACGGCGTGATCAACCTGGTTCCGGCAGCCCGCGTCGGGCATATCGGCCTGTACCGGGATCCGAAGACGCTCCAGCCTGTGGAATATTACTGCAAGCTGCCGGAAGACAGCGAAAACCGGGAACTGCTGATCCTGGACCCGATGCTCGCGACCGGCGGAAGCGCCAGCGCGGCCATCAATTTCATCAAGCAGCGCGGATGCCATCATATGCGCCTGGTCAACCTGATTGCCGCGCCGGAAGGCATTGCCCGGATTCAGAAGGATCATCCCGACGTGGACATCTATGTCGCCGCACTGGACGATCACCTGAATGATCACGGATACATTGTTCCCGGCCTGGGAGACGCCGGCGACCGGCTGTTCGGCACCAAGTAAGGAATTGCGTTGGAAAACGGCTCCGGGGGACCGGAGCCGTTTTTAGGAGAAAGGTATTAAGGGTCAGTGGCGAGTGAAGGAAGCGACAGCCCGGTGGGCTGTCTGCCGAAGGCAGAAGCGACCTGAACTCGTTAGCGCGAAACGAGCATCAAGCGCGTTCCAAGCGCGAGAGGCGCCGATTGAGCGAACGGGCATTGATCAGTAGTTGATATTGGGATGGAGTATAAGATCAGACTGGCGCCGCTTTGCGGCGTAACGGATTATATTTTCCGAAGCATCTGCTACGAACAGGGATGCGAACAGGCCTGTACGGAAATGATCAGCGCGATGGGATATCTTTGCGCGCCGAACCAGCAGGCCACAAGGGAATTGATGATCCGCGGCGGGGATGAACCCCGGCTGATACTGCAGCTGTTCGGCAAGGATCCGGACACAGTCGCGGAAGCTGCCCGCCGGATCGAGGCGCTGGGCGTTTATGACGGAATCGATCTGAACATGGGCTGCCCCGCCCGGAAAGTCGCATGTTCGGGAGAGGGAAGCGGCCTGATGCGGACGCCGGAAATCGCCGAACGTATGATGCGGGAAACCGTGAAAGCGGTCAGCATACCGGTAACTGTCAAAATGCGGATCGGTTGGGACCGGGACCATATCAACGCGCTGGAATTTGCCCGGATGGCGGAAAACACCGGGATCGCGGAAATCACGGTACACGGAAGGACCCGGGAACAACAGTACAGCGGCGAAGCAGACTGGGACATGATCGCCCGGGTGAAGGACAGCGTCCGGATTCCCGTCATCGGAAACGGCGACATTTTCCGGGCGGAGGACGCGATACGGCGGATGCGGGAAACCCATGTGGACGGCGTGATGATCGGACGGGGCGTACTCGGGAATCCGTGGATCTTCCGGAACATCCGGCGAATGATGAACGGAGAAGCGCCGGCCGAAGTGACGATCCGGGAACGGCAGGATATGATCCGGAAACATTATGAGATGATGCTTGATCACCTGCCGGAGCATATCGCCGTGCGCGAGATGCGCAAGCATATCGGATGGTATATTCACGGGCTGCGCGGCGCGGCCAGGGTCCGGGCGGAGATTAACCGGTGCGCAATGCCGGCGGAAGTAAAGGAAATGCTGCATAGATTCTTCGAATCCCTGCAGCAGCAGACCGGCGATCAGGTCCAGCCGGCTGACGAAGGGAAATGAGAACAGGTATGGTGAGAAGGATTCGGCGGATAATCTGCCTGCTGACAGCACTGGTGCTGATGCCCATCGCGGCATCAGCGGGAACGATCGACGACCTGATTGTCCTGCTGACCCGCCCGACGGAGCAGGCGGTTACCATGGAGATGCAGGCGGAAGCGGTGCGGATACCGGAACTGGGTGACGCACGGCTGGAATGGCTGAACCGCCTACTGCGCCATATTACGTTCCGGCTGACAACAGACGGTGACATCCAGGAAGAAATGATCCTGGTAGACGGCAACGAAACGATCGGATGTATGAGCCGGACGGGGACGGAAGGGGAAACCTGGCAGTTTTCGTTTGACAGTGACGCGGCCTACAGCATGACGGACGGCGAAGACCTGCTCGCGGTGCTTTCCGGAACCTCCGCCGACCTGTCCGGACTGGAATACTACGGCGGCATATCCATCCTGATGTCCGGGTTTTACCGGTTTTTTGAAGGACTGCCGGCAGCCTTTCCCGAGTATTCTTCCGTATCCAAAACGAATACGAGCTACAAACCATACGGAACCGCGGTTCAAAAATGGACGCTCTCCCTGCCGGACGATATCCTGCAGTCCGAAAAGATGATCGCGTATCTGGAAGGCGAAGGCATGGAAGCCGTAAAGGAATACCTGTCCCACGCGGTGCTGTCCGGACGGCAGCGGCTGACACTGCTGACGGACGAAAACGGCCGACTGATGAAGGTGAATTATACCGCAAAAGCAGGGCTGTCCGAAGATGACATGCGCAGCGTCAACCTGGACTGGCGCTGCCTGCGCGGTGAAACAGGATACCGGGACGTGCTGAAGCTGACAACGCCCGGAACCGGAAGCCGCCGGGACAACCTGACGATTACGCAGGATATGGTCATTGATCCGGAGCAGGGAGAGACATATTCCGGCAGCATTGAAACAGACCGGGTGTACGACCGTGTGCGGACACTGATCCTGCTGACGTTCGAGCTGAAGGCGTCCGGAGAATCGGTAACGGGAAACCTGCTGGAAAAAACTACCGTCGGGAGCACCAAAACCTATACGGAAGTCAACGTCGATCTCGCACAGAATACACAGGATGAATACCGGGGCAGTCTTGAAATTATATGCAAATTGGGTAAAATAGTGAAAGAACACTACCGGATCCGGCTGACCGCGGGGAAGTCAGATATTCTCCGCTGGAAAGACATCCCCGGGAAGAAGCTGACTCCGGCGGATCGGAACCGGATTGCCGAAAAAGCGGCGAACGTTTTTCTGAAAGCACTGGTTCATATACCGGAAGAGGATCTGCAATACATCCTTGCGGATCTGCCGGAAGGATGGTGGGCTCAGATGAGCCTGAAGACTGACGAAACAGAGGAGACAGAACAGCCATGAGAAAAATCCTGTCCTTAATCGTTTGCCTGACGCTGATATGCGCAGCTGCCGCTTCTTTCGCAGATGAAACGCTTGCTCCGAGCGTAAAAATCCAGCGGCAGATGCAGAACGACGGCAACGGGATCAAGGGAAGCTTCCGGATCGACGGCAACGCGTCCGTGGAAGAGAATCCGCTGATCGCCGCTGTGCAGGGCGCAGAATACGATGTGCTGCGGAACGCGTCGGAAGACCGGTGGCACCTGGTTGCTTTCCAGAAGGACGAGCAGGGGCAGCAGATTAATAAGACAGAACTCTACCAGGAAGGAACAGGCCTGTATATCCGGAGCGATTTCCTGCCGGACCGCGTGTTCCTGATTCCCGAAGCAGCCGACCTGATTCCGAGTTCCTTCAGCGGAGCAGGGGAAAATCCGTCCATTCTCCCGGTGTTCATATCCATTGCCTCGAAAACCGGCGCGGACAAGGCCAGATGGGATTCGTTCGCACAGAAATACACGGCTATGCTGGAAACATGGCTGGCCGGATATGCGACAACACCCGAACTGCAGCGCAGCGCGGACGGAACGACGAAGATGAAACTGATCTATATCGTTCCGGCGGAAGATATCCGCGGCGAGATTGTGACGCTGGTGAAGACGGCGGCTGAAGACCCGGAAGCGATGGCGCTGCTTGCGCCGGAGATGACGGAAGAACAGCGGATCATATACCTGAGCGCCGGGCTTGAAGAATACTATAAGGAAGCGCTGAAAAGCATCAACCTGGCCGGGGAAATCCGGTTTGAAAAAGAAGTGACCACCCTCGGAGAAATGACCGGCGCCGGTATCATCCTGCCGCTGGATCCGGCCGTGACCGGTTACCATACTCTGGAGATTTATAACCGTAACGAACAAATCGGATATACGCTGACGGGAGACAACGGGATGATCCGGCTGGTCATACCGGACGGACTGACGGACATAGCCGGACAGACGCCGTTCGAAGGGACGGGAAGCATTCTCCGTTACAGCGCCGCCGAAGACCAGAAGGACAGCAACCGGTCCCTGAAATTCAGCATCAGGAAGACATTTGAAACATACTCGGACGAGGAAAACGGCAGGATCCATGAAATCCATCGTTTTGATATTACCGTATCACGCGATACAGAGAATCTGCCCGAAGGCATGACAGACGCAGCGTTTTCCGATTTTGAAACGGTCGGAGTTAAAGCGGAATTCCATTTTTCCAGCAAAGCGCCCCAGAGCTCACCCGTCACCCTGGAAAGCAAGATTTCGTACACACGCGGGGAAACGAACCTGGTGATTACCGGAAAAGTCAAGACCGCCGCAACCTGGCCCTTTGTTCCGTTTGCTATCGAAAACGTAAAACCGCTGAACGAAATGACACAGGAAGAAACCGGCGCAGCATTGGCCGAATGGGTTCTGAACGCAACGGACAGCATTCAGCGCACCGAATAACGGAAGGAGAGACGGATTATGAAACGGTTCATCAGTGTGCTGCTGGTCCTGATTCTGCTGACAGCAGCCGTATGCGCATCAGCTGAGGAAAAGAACTGTGAAATCCAGGCGCTGATCCGGACGGGAGATCAGGAAATCCAGACCAATCTGAATATCTATCTGAAAGAGGATCGGATTTATTTCACATCGTCCCTGATTCCGGACATCTGTATCCAGCTTCCGGATATCGATACGGAGGATACGCTGAACGCGCTGGCGGAACTTTCACGGAACCTGAACGACGGAAGGACGATTGAAATCATCCGCAACTGTGTGAAGGAATGGATCGTTTTCATGCAACCGGAAATCCGGACCGGCAATTATTCCGGGGACGCCTTTGAGCAGGCGTCATCCATGCAGCATATTGTTTTTTCATACGGGGACCTGGCACTGCTGGGCCAGCGAATCCGGAAATCCCTGAAAGACAAAGGCGTCAGCGCGGTCCTGCTCGAAAGCGACTGGTCGGATCTGATTATGCCGGAGCGGAATATCCGGTTCGACCTGAAGGTTTTTGACGAAGGGAAATACGCTTCGCTTAACGTGCTGGACGGGGAAAACATTGTGATGACGGTTTCCGCCAACATGTCGGAACCTGACTGTATCCTGCTGATTACCGGGTGCGGTTACAGCGGGAAAAACTATTACAGCCGTATACTGGCAGAAAAAAAAGAAGGACGGCTGGATATTACAGAATCCCTGTACGCTGACGACCTGAAAGCCGGATATCCGGGGCTGAAGGAAAACAGCCTGATTTATACCCGGAACAGTACCATTGAATGGAACACGGAAGGGATTCAGTATTCCGTGTTCCTTTTCCCGGCAAATAACGCGATGACGCCGATCGCGGGATCCGGAACGTTCCGGAACACAACATCCGGGCGCTGCTTTGACGGAGAAATCCATTTTTCCGGGTATGACGGATTCCGCGTCACGATCACCGCGGATCTGAAAAACGGCGGAATCGATCAGATGCCTGCCAGGATGATTGACCTGGACCAGGCAGACGAGACGGAGCTGATCGGGCTGGGTACCGAAATCGGGGTGGCGCTGCTGCCGCTCCTGTTCCAGGCTATCGAATCACTGCCGCCCGAGTATTCGGCGCCGATCTCTACCTTTATGCATTACTGACCGCCTGAACCAGGCAGACAGCCTGGGCGGAGATGCCTTCCAGACGCCCCTCAAAGCCAAGCTTTTCTGTCGTGGTGGCTTTCACGCTGACGGTTTCCAACGCACAGGAAAGCGCGTCGGCCACATTCTGCCGCATCCGGGGAATATAGGGCAGGAGCTTGGGCTTCTGCGCAACGATGGTAATATCCACGTTGACAGTACGATATCCGGACCGCTGAAGCAATTCAGCGGTCTTTTTCAGCAGCAGCAGGGAAGAAATCCCTTTATACCGCGGATCCGTATCCGGAAAATGTTTTCCGATATCTCCCAGCGCGGCAGCGCCGAGCATGGCGTCCATCAAAGCGTGTAGCGCAACATCCGCATCGCTGTGGCCGAGCAGGCCGAGTTCCCAGGGTATTTCCACGCCGCAGAGAATCAGTTTACGGTCCTCCGTCAGGCGGTGGACATCATAGCCTGTACCGACGCGCAGGACAGGCAGGTTCTGATTAAGCATATGTTCAGCGGCCATATAGTCCTCCGGAGTGGTCAGTTTCAGATTCCGGACAGAGCCGGGCACGGTCCGCACCGCGCAGCCGGCCTGTTCCATCACGGACGCATCGTCGGTCACTTCCAGACGCTGCTCCGCAGCACCTATGGAGGCGCGAAGCAGGTCGGAGCCGATAAAACCCTGCGGCGTCTGAATCTCATACAGAGAAGCGCGGGGAATCGTCCGGACAACAAAGCCGTTTTCGTCGCACAGTTTAAAGGTGCTGACGGCCGGAATCGCCGGCACACCGGATCCAGAGCGGATACAGGAATCGATGACACGCCGGATCAGATCCGGTTCTACGAAACAGCGGGCCGCGTCATGCACCAGCACGATATCGTCCGCATCCCATGAAACAGACTTCAGTCCGTTCAGGACGGATTCCTGCCGCGTCGCGCCTCCGGATACCATCCGGACCGGATAAGACACCGCTGCCAGGTCCGCTTCCTGCCGCAGACGGGATTCATCCTCCGGACGGATACACAGGATCATTTCGTCAATCAGCCCGCTGAAAGCCTCGAGGCTGCGGCGAATGACCGTTTTCCCGGCAAGCGGGAGCAATATTTTATTCATTCCGGCGTTCATACGGCTGCCGGAGCCGCCGCACGCCATGACTGCGATCGTCTTCATTCGATATTCCGCTCTGAGGCTGCCGCCTCGTCTTCGCTGATCACACGGTACATGGAAGCCGCCTGATCCTTCCGCACGGTTTCCGCTATACTCAGCACCTCGTACAGTCCGACATGCTCTCCGAACCGAATGGCGATCTGATCCCCGGGCTTCACATCCGCACCGGGCTTGGCCACTTTCTGATTCAGCATGACACGGCCGCCGGCACATGCTTCATTCGCCACCGTACGCCGTTTGATAATCCGGGAAACCTTCAGATATTTGTCCAGTCGCATAGTTCACCTCAAAAAAAACGAGCCCGCAGGAAATCTTCCTGCGGGCTTATGATTTAATTACTTCTTGCCCTTTTTCTTGGCAGGAGTGTTTACCTTATCCTTCAGCGCTTTGCCGGCCTTGAAAGCGGGAGCCTTGGAAGCGGCGATCTTGATTTCAGCGCCAGTCCGCGGATTGCGGGCGGTACGGGCGGGACGATTCTTCACTTCGAAGGTGCCGAAGCCGATCAGCTGAACCTTATCACCCTTGCCCAGCGTATCGCTAATCACATCGACGAAACCATTCAGGGCCTTCTCGGCATCTTTCTTGGAAAATTCAGTTTTCGCAGCCAGCGCGGCAACCAGTTCACTCTTGTTCATGGGTTTTCCTCCTTCATTCTTCATGCGGTGCATGAGTGTAAAATTGCATGTCAAAGAACGAAACCTATTCAATTTCCTCTTCAACATGCCTTAAGTATACTCGGAGTTCCGAGAAAGTCAAGCTTTCCGGCGATTTTTCTGCAAAAAAACCGCGATTTTCAAGCGCTGAGAAGCATTTTTTGAATCGATCCACCGTCTTATGGAGGACGATCTCCGCGTCAAAGCCGGCCAGGTGGCAGAAATACGTGCAGAGGAACAGCAGTTTCCCCATGACACGGCTGTCCGGAGAACCGTCCGGACCGATCAGCCGGGAGGTAAGGCCGCTGATCACGCCGGCCAGCTCCGCCGGATCGCTGCGCCAGGCAGGGGACTGCATGGCTTTTTTATTCACCTTGATGGCGTACTTGAGCGACGGGAGGGCAGGCGACACGTCGTCCAGGCTGTCACTGACCGTCCGGCTGCCGGTTTCCGCGCGCTTGATTGTTTCCCACTGATCCGCCACATCCTGCGGAGAATCGAAGTGCGCGCTGCCGAAAACGTGCGGATGGCGCTGTATCATCTTGGCGCAGATGGGACCGATGACGTCATCCATCGAAAATT
>JAEEGL016084267.1_pt1 | contig 17454 bp, 11 predicted proteins | sample 9134231 | NCBI WGS metagenome assembly JAEEGL01 (sample SAMN16246548, study PRJNA631951) | gut metagenome | biome: gut microbiome; feature: rumen; material: fiber-attached | host: Bos | place: Iran: Karaj | collected 2018-10 | reverse complement strand
TGGATGTCGCGGTCGCTGAGGATGCGCGGGAGGCCGATGTTCATGGCCTGATACTGCAGGCGGGCAAGATACTCGCAGTTGTCGGCCAGGCTGACCGCGCTCTCGACGCTGGCCGCGCAGCAGACGATGCCGTGGTTGGCCAGCAGTACCGCGTTGCTCTTGCCGCAGGCCTTGACCGTTACCTTGGCGAGCTTCTCCGTACCGAAGGTCTCGTAGGGCGCGCATGGTATCTCGGAAACGCCGGCGTCGCCGATCAGGAAATGCACCGCCTTGATGGGCTGCCCCAGCACCGCGAAGGTGGTGCAGTAGGGCGAATGCGTGTGCACGACGGAACGGATGCGCGGCTTGTGCCGATAAAACACGGCGTGAAGCGCCCATTCGCTGGATGGCCTTCTCCGTCCTTCGATGATATTGCCTGAAAGATCCATGATTACCACGTCCTCAGGCAGGGTCTCATAGTAATCCATGCCGGAAGGGTTGATCGCCATGTGACCGGTCTGCGGATTATAGATGCTCAGATTGCCGCTCGTGCCGGGGCAGAGTCCGGCAGCGCTCATTTTCTTACCGTAAGCAACGATCGCTTCTCTTTCCTTTTCCATCAACATCGTCTTCATCTCCTGTCTTTTTACGCGCCGCAGACGATGTCCGCGCCGTCCTCTTCGGTTGCATCTTCATAATATCCTGCAAGCGCTTTCGGCGCCAGCACGCCTCTGTCCGTGACCACGCCGCTGATCAGTTCCGGCGGTACGATGTCGAAGGCAGGATACAGGGCCTTGACGCCGGGCGCCGCGGTCTGGATACCCGCGAATGCCAGTACGGCGGAGGGATCTCTCATCTCTATCGTGATATCGGACAGGGTCTTTTTGTCGCGGTCCGGCATGCCCGTTACGTAGTATGGGATGCCGAAATGCTTTGCAAGGATCGCGATCTGCAAGGACCCGACCTTGTTGGCGATATGGCCGTCGAGAGCGATCGTGTCGGCAGCCGAGGTATAAAGGCTGATGCCGCACTCCTCCATGGCCCAGGCGATCATGTTGTCCGTCAGGACCGTGGTGTCAAAGCCTGCTTCAGCGAAGCAGCTGGCCGTGAGGCGGGCACCCTGAAGATAGGGCCGCGTCTCGGCGCAGAAGACTTTAAAGGTCTTGCCGTTACGCTTTGCAGCGCGGATGAGCGTTCCGATGATGGTCTCGCCGTAGCACTGCGTAAGGATACTGCCGCCTTCAGGGATCAGCTCGCAGAGCCTGTCGCCGACGCACTGCATGCGGCGGTAGCGGGCGTTCATTGTCTCGACGGTGGCTTTGCGCATGGCTTCAATGGGATCGCGGCCCTCGTTTAGCGCCTTTTCACCGGCTGCAAGGCAGTAGTCCGTGATCCTTTTATAGCGGTTTGCAGAGGTCGGCCGTGCCTGCGAGAGCTCAGATGCAGCCTGCCGCAGGAAAGCTTTCTGCTCTTCTTCTGGCCGGTCCTTGACCTGCCAGCCTGCCAGCGCCATGCCCATGCCGACCGCTGTGTAGGGTCCGGTGCTCTGTGTGACCATATCACGGATCGCCTGCGTCACCTCGCCGTACGTGCGGCAGATCTCAAAACGGATCTCGCGCGGGTAGATCCGGCGGTCCAGGATCCGAACCTCACCCTCTTCGTACCAGGCGACATTTTCGTATTGCAGCAGGAAAGGCATGCCCTGATCGCAGCGTTCCATATCTTTTCTCCGTTTCTGTCACGTTTTATATAAGTATAGTATATATCACAAAGCCCTTTTCTTCATGCGATTTTCATTGATTCGCGGGGGTGTTTTCACTATAATGATAAGACAGGCGCGGTATGCGCCATCTTGTCATGCAAGAAAGGACTTTTATGAGACCAGTAAAGATCATCACCGACTCCTGCGCCGATCTGGGCGTGGACATGCTGGACAGATACAGTATCGATTACGCCCGCATGCATACCGTCATCGGCGGTACGGAATACTGGGACGAGCTCCGCGACCCGGAGTACACTCAGAGGGAACTGTACGACTATATCCGAAGCGGCGAGCGGGTCTATACCTCACAGGTGCCCGTCGTCGAATTCGAACGGATCTTCAAGCTTTACGCAGAGCAGGACTTCGATATCGTCTATGTCGCCAACGCTCTCGCGGTCACGGGCTCCATCAATAATGCAGTCATGGCGGCGCGGATGCTGAAAGAGCAGGGTCTTGAGAACAAGATCTTCTGCATTGATTCCTATACGGCCAGTATCGGGGTCGGTATGCTTGCGGTCGACGGTGCCAAACTGGCGGAAGAGGGCAAAAGCGCCGCCGAGATCGCGGACATCCTCTCTGAAAAGCGCCTGCATATCTACGAATACATCACGGTCAACTCGCTCGACGCCTTAAAGCGCGGCGGCCGTATCCGCCCGTCCGAAGCCTTCCTCGGCAATCTGCTCGGGGTCAAGCCCATCGTCTGCGGCGACCGCTACGGCACGCAGTACGCGGTCAAGAAGGTAAAGGGCAGAAGAAGCTCGCTGCAGGAACTTGCGAACGGCATGATCGAAAACATCGTGGAGCCGGAGGGTCAGACCCTTTTCATCGCCCATGCTGACTGTCCGGACGATGCCGAAAAGCTGAAGACCATGGTGCAGGAAGCGCTGCCGGTGGACGTCTATATCAACTGCGCCGGAGCCTGCATCGGCTCTAACGTGGGCGCCGACTGCATCGGCATTTTCTGCTATGGCAAAGAACTGACTTACGAGGTAAAAAAATAATGGACTCTCAGAATCTTGACGGCCGTACTTTTGTGGATATGGTCAGCGGCGGCGCGGCCAATCTAAAAGCGAACGTCGACATCGTCAACGACATGAACGTCTTCCCGATCCCGGACGGCGATACAGGTGAGAACATGAGCCGCACCATTGAGGGCGGTGTCCGCAGCCTGAAAGGACATGAGGATGCATCGCTGGATGAGGCGGCCGAACTGGTCGCGGACGGCATGCTCATGAATGCCCGCGGCAATTCGGGCGTCATCCTGTCTCAGATCTTCGGCGGCATCGCCGAAAGCCTGCGCGGCAAGATGACGGCCAATGTTAAAGACCTTTCGGAGGCCATGCTTTCGGGTGTCCGAAAGGCTTACGCTGCTGTGGTCAATCCGGTCGAGGGTACCATCCTGACCGTCGCAAGAGAGGCTGCCGAGTACGCGGCTTCCAGAGTCACGGATGACAGCACGCTCGAATCTTTCGGCGAGGACTATGAGCGCGAGATGAGCGAATCGTTGCAGCGTACGCCCGACATGCTTGAAGCCTTAAAGGAGGCCGGTGTGGTCGACAGCGGCGGGGCAGGCCTGCTCTACATCGTGCAGGGCCTCTTCCGTACGATGCGCGGCGAAAAGATCGAAACGCAGCTTAAGGAGGCTCCTGCGGCTGCTGAAGAGCCAAAGGAACTCGACTTCTCCCTTTTTACGGAAGACAGCGAGATGGAATACGGCTACTGCACAGAGTTCTTCCTGCGTCTGCAGAACTGCAAGGACGGCCCAGAGGATTTTTCCATCAAGAAGTTCCGGAAATATCTCAGCAAGCACGGCGATTCCGTCGTTGCCTTCCGCAACGGCACCATCGTCAAGGCGCACGTCCACACGCTCGAGCCGGGCGTCATCTTCAACTACGCTCAGCGCTACGGCGAATTCCTCAGCGTCAAGGTCGAGAACATGACCCTGCAGCACAGCGAGACCATCCCTCAGGAGGCCGTGGAGGAACCTGCCGAGGAAACGGTCCGCGAGCGCGTACCCTTTGCGGTCATCGCAGTGGCTATGGGCGAGGGCATCAAGAGAACCTTTGCCGAACTGGGCGCGGACTACATCATCGAAGGCGGTCAGGGTCATAATCCCTCCACCAAAGAGTTCCTCGCCGCATTTGAGCATGTCAATGCGGATACGGTCTTCGTTCTGCCCAACAACAGCAATATCCTGCTCGTCGCGCGTCAGGCGGCAGCGGTCTACAAGGATTCCAATATCGTTATCATCGCCAGCCGCAACATCGGCGAGGGCTATGCCGCCCTGCAGATGGTGTCCTTCGAGTCGGGTGATCCCGATCAGATCCGCCGCGAGATGATCGAAGCTATGAACGGCGTTCGCACCGGTATGGTCACGGTCGCTGTCCGCAAGGCAGAGATCGACGGTGTCGCGATCGAGAAGGGCCATTATATCGGCTTTACCAATAAGCGCATGCTTGTTTCCGACCCGGAGCGTACCGGCGCGGGTTTCGCACTGCTCGAAGCCATGGAGGCAGACGACTACGAGATCCTTATTGCGATCTATGGCAAAGACGTGACGGCCGCCGAGAAGGAGATGTTCAGAAACAGCGTCAGTGCCAGGTTCTCCGACGTAGAGCTCTATGAGATCGACGGCGGTCAGGACGTTTACGACTTCTTGCTTATACTCGAATAGGAACAAGAACATGGTAGATTTCACCAAGGAGATGAAGAAGGAGTATACGATCATAGCTCCCGACATCTTCCCGACGCACATGGAGCTGATCGTGGAGGTCTTTCGCAACCACGGTTACAAGCCTGTCGTCGTCAAATATGACGGCCGGAAGGTCATCGATACCGGCCTGAAATACCTTCACAACGACGTCTGCTACCCGGCGATCTGTTCGATCGGACAGCAGCTCTATGCCCTTGGCACCGGTGACTTTGACCCGAAGAAGTCCGCGCTCGTCATGTTCCAGACCGGCGGCGGCTGCCGTGCGTCTAATTACATCTTCCTGCTGCGTAAGGCGCTTAAGAACATGGGCATGGAGGACGTGCCCGTCATTTCATTGTCTCTTGCCGGTTACGAGAAGTACAGCGGCTTCAAGGTCACCCCTGCTATCCTGATGGAGTGCCTCTCCAGCCTCGTGTACGGGGATATGCTGCTGCTGCTCAAGAACCAGTGTCTGCCTTACGAGATCAACCAGGGTGACACCGAAAAGATCGTCGCGCGCTGGATCCGCGAACTGACCGGTCAGTTTCGCCGGCGCAAGGGTCTCTCGCGCGGTGCCATGAAAAAGAACCTTTCTGAAATGGCGGCAGATTTCAATATCATCCCTCGTGTGCCGCGCAGCGAAAAGAAGACCACCAAGGTCGGCATCGTCGGTGAGATCTACGTCAAGTATTCCTCCTTCGGCAACAACGGACTGGAAAAGTATCTGCTCTCACAGAACTGTGAAGTCATGGTGCCGGGTGTTTTGGGTTTCTTCCAGTACACTCTTGCCAACATGAACATCGACGCAGACTATTATGGTGGCAGCGCCGTCAAGCGTTTGCTTGGCAGTGAACTGGAGCACATCGCGGAACGCTGGGAATCTCTCATCGAGGAAGTGCTCGAAGATTACCCCGATTTCACCGCGCCCATCTCCTTTCCGAAGATCAAGGAACTGTCCGCGCGGGTCATCGACCGCGGCGTCAAGATGGGCGAAGGGTGGCTTCTGCCCGGCGAGGCGGCGGCGCTCATCGAGATGGGCTACCCCAACATCATCTGCGCCCAGCCCTTCGGCTGCCTGCCCAATCATATCGTCGGCAAGGGGACTATCCGCAGGCTTCGGGAACTCTACCCGAAGGCCAACATCTTCCCGATCGACTATGACGCGGGCGCCTCGGAGGTCAACCAGCGCAACCGCATCAAGCTGATGCTCGCCATGGCGGCGGAGGAGGGCAACCAGGCATGAAGCACCTCGGCGTCGACATCGGTTCCACGACCATGAAATACGTGCTGCTCGATGAGCAGTTCCATATACTTGCATCGTCTTATGAGCGTCATTTTTCGCGTATCCGCGAGATCTTTACGCAGCTTACGGACAAGCTGCTGGCGCAGCTCGGGGGCGAAAAGATCAGCATCGCTGTGTCGGGCTCTGCGGGAATGGGCTTTGCTGAGAAGCTTGGCTTGCCATTCGTGCAGGAAGTCTATGCCGAGCGGCTCGCTGTCAACAGGCTCTGTCCAGGTACGGACGTCGTCGTCGAGCTTGGAGGGGAGGACGCCAAGATCCTCTTCCTGACGGGCGGCTTTGAGATGCGCATGAACGGAACCTGTGCCGGGGGCACGGGAGCCTTCATCGACCAGATGGCGTCGCTCATGAAGATCACGCCGGCGCAGCTCAACGACCTGGCAGGAAACTGCGAAAAGATCTATCCCATCGCGTCGCGCTGCGGCGTCTTCGCAAAGTCCGACGTGCAGCCACTGCTCAATCAGGGCGCCCGCCGCGAGGACGTAGCTGCGGGTATCTTCCGTGCGGTCGTCAACCAGACGGTGGGAGGGCTCGCGCAGGGCAGGCAGATCAAGGGGAATGTGCTTTATCTGGGCGGTCCCTTAAGCTTCATGCCCAATTTGCGCAAAAGCTTTGACGAAGTGCTCAGCGTCGAGGGTATCTGTCCGGAAAATTCATTATACTATGTCGCGATCGGGGCAGCGCTTGCCGGAATCGGTGATGGCCTGACGCCGGGAGAGATGCGCGAGCTTATACGTTCGCGCGATATACGCGGTGAATACAGCAGCTGCCGCCCGCTTTTTGCGGATGAAGCGGAATACGCTGTGTTTTCAGAAAGGCACCGGAAAGCCGCGGAGGGCATCGGCAAGATCGATGCCCCGAACGGTCCTATGTACCTCGGTATCGACGCAGGTTCCACAACAGTCAAGGCACTGCTCTGCGACAGGGAAGGGCGCATCTTCCGGCCGTTCTATGCTTCCAATCACGGCAATCCCATCGGCATCCTGAAGGACTGGCTCCTCGGGCTCTACCGGGACTGGCCGGATCTTGAGATCGCGGGCTCTGCGGTCACGGGCTACGGTGAGCAGCTGATTCGCGATGCATTTGGCGTCGACCAGGGCATCGTCGAGACAATCGCGCACTACCGCGCGGCATCGCGCTTCCGCCCGGACGTCGATTTCATCCTCGATATCGGCGGACAAGACATCAAGTGCTTTCAGATCCGCGGCGGGCTTATCGACAGTCTCTTCCTCAACGAGGCATGTTCTTCCGGCTGTGGGTCCTTCCTGCAGACCTTTGCCGAGACCCTCGGCTATTCGATCGCCGATTTTGCCAAGCTCGGCCTCTTTGCGGAGGCGCCTGTCGATCTTGGCTCTCGGTGTACGGTCTTCATGAACAGCTCGGTAAAGCAGGCACAGAAAGATGGAGCCGGCGTGGAGAACATCGCGGCAGGACTTTCGATCTCGGTCGTCAAGAACGCCCTTTATAAGGTCATCCGCTGTGCTGACGCAAAAAGCCTCGGCAAGCACATCGTCGTGCAGGGCGGCACCTTCCTCAATGACTGCGTGCTGCGCGCTTTCGAGCAGGAGCTCGGCTGCGAGGTCATACGGCCGGGATATTCAGGTCTTATGGGTGCCTACGGCGCCGCGCTTTATGCCATGGAACATCCCGTGGAAAAAAGCAGTATCGCCACGCTTTCAGATCTTGAGAACTTCCGCCATGAAACGAAGCAGATCAGCTGCGGCGGCTGCCAGAACCACTGCGAACTCACCATCAACATCTTCCCGGGAGGCCGTCGCTCCATTGCAGGCAACCGCTGCTCCAAACCGCTCAAGGCGGGCGGAGGCGATACGAGCCTCGATCTTTACGAATATAAGCGGGAACTGCTGAACCGCTATCGGAAAAATACTATCGATCCTGCGAAGAAGACAGTCGGCATGCCGCTTGGGCTCAATTTCTACGAGCTGCTTCCGTTCTGGTTTACATTCTTCGACAGACTTGGCTTCAACGTGCTCGTCTCGCCAGATTCGGACCGTGCTCTCTACACGCTCGGCCAGCAGACCATCCCCTCGGATACGGTCTGTTATCCTGCCAAACTGATGCACGGCCATATTGAATGGCTGATCACACAGAAGCCTGACGCCGTCTTCTATCCGGACATGAGCTATAACATGGATGAAGGCAAGGGGCAGGATCATTTCAACTGTCCGGTCGTCGCCTATTATCCGCAGGTGCTGAAGCTGAACGTCCCGAATCTGTCCAAGCTGCCCTTTATCTGCGATTTTGTCGGTGTGGCCGATCAGAAGCAGTTCGAGCGCCGCATGGGTGAGATCATGGCCGTACATTTCGGCCGGTTCTCCGCAAAAGCGATCCACGAGGCGGCGGCTGCAGCCTATGCGGAATACGCGATGTATTTCAAGCTGCTGCGGGAAAAAGCAGCGGAATATCGTGACGAGGCCGCGCGGCGCGGCCTGCCTGTCATCGTGCTCTCCGGCCGGCCCTATCATGTCGACCCGGAAGTCAACCACGGCATCAGCAAGCTTCTCTGCGAACTGGGCTGCGTCGTGCTCTCAGAAGACAGTATCAGCGACCTGACGGAGCCCTTTGCAGTCAATGTGCGCAACCAGTGGACCTATCATGCACGGCTTTATGCGGCTGCACGGTATATCGCCACATCACCTGGCGCGGCCAACATGCATCTGGTACAGCTCGTTTCGTTCGGCTGCGGCGTCGACGCCATCACTACAGACGAGGTGAGGTCCATCCTTGAAACGGAAGGGCGCGATTACACGCAGATCAAGATCGATGAGATCTCGAACATGGGCGCGGTCACGATACGCCTGCGCAGCCTGCTTGCGATGCTGGGAGAAAAGGAGCGTAGACAATGAGCGGTGTGTTGTTCTGCGTGCTGTGCGCAGCGTTTGCCTATTTGGTTGGCGGCGTCAACTGGTCCATCATCCTTTCGAACCGGATCTACGGACAGGATATCCGCACGCTTGGGAGCCACAACGCCGGCTTCACAAATTTCAAGCGTGTGTTCGGAAGCCGTCACGCTTGGACGGTCTTCGCGCTGGACATCTTAAAATCCGTCGTGCCCTGCGTGCTGGTAGGGCTCGTCTTTCGCCATGTATTCGGAATGTTCCACCTTGGAGCGGCTTTCGCGGCGTTCTTCGTCATCCTTGGGCATTGCTTCCCTGTCTGGTATCAATTCAAGGGCGGCAAGGGCTTTCTTGCCATGGCGTCTATGGTCTGGTTCATAAGTTTTAAGGCAGGGCTGGCCGGTCTTGCGGTGTTCGCACTCGTCTTCTTTACGCTCCATTACATGTCCCTCTCTTCTGTCACGGCCTCGCTGACTTTGCCGCTCAGTTTGCTTATCTTCGGCTGCGAGACACCTCTGATGGTGCCGCTCGGACTGGCCTGTGCTTTGCTCATCACTCTGAGGCATAAGCAGAACCTGGTGCGGCTCGTGAAAGGGACAGAGCCGAAGTTCAGCCTTTTCAAAGACAGTCCGCCGAAGTAACGGAGAAGCATTGGGATAGCTGTAAGAAAGGTATGTGTAATATACAGTAAAGATCCTAATGATCATGCTTGACAGCTAAAGAAGGATGTAGTATCCTAGCATTGGTTAGCGATGGCTAACTAATGCGGAACGTACAACGGCGCTTTCCAAGGGGCGCCGTAAAAAAAGCAATATCGGTTAGCTATAGCTAACTGATATTGCTCACCTTTTCCCTCCTGTCGCCCGGACAGAGGAACACATGTAAGCCGGAATGTGCGAAAAGATACTTATCGAAAACTGCTCTCCGACACTGGCGGGGCTTAAGACTGCGAATCTCATCAGCGTTGCGTATGACTGTGAGGAAAGCGCGCGCGAGGATCTGCGCGAGATGAACAGAATATTTGTCAGCAGAGGTCTTCGCGCTGTGCCGCTCCGTTTTTCAGAAGGTCATGTCCTCATCTATATTTTCCGTCCCGACCGACTGAAAGAGGATATCGCTAGCCCTGCAGCCCAAAGCATCCTGCCGAAGATGGGATACCGATGTGAGAACCTTGAAGCCTGCGTCGCGCATCTTTCCAAGAGGGTGCGCGAGGGCGGGGATTTCCCCCATGAGATAGGTTTTTTCCTCGGCTATCCGCCGGAGGACGTCATAGGGTTCATGTATCACAAGGATGAAGGCTGCAAGCTTGTCGGGCTCTGGAAGGTCTATGGAGATGCAGAAGCTGCCGAGAAGCAGTTTGCCAGATGCCGCAAGTGCCGTGAGGTCTACAGGGCAGCATGGCTGCGCGGCAGAAGTATCGAAGATCTGACTGTACGAAGCCGCGTTCATCAGTAAGATAAATAATAGTAGATTTATATAAGGAGGTTTTGAAATTATGAGCAAAATTGCAGTCGTATACTGGTCCGGAACGGGTAATACTCAGGCGATGGCGGAAGCCGTAGCAGAAGGCGCAAGGATCAAGGGTGCAGATGTTTCTGTCATGGGACCCGCAGACTTCACGCCGGCGATGGTAGGCGAGTACAGCGCGATCGCGTTCGGCTGTCCGTCCATGGGTGCCGAAGTACTGGAAGAGTCCGAGTTCGAGCCTATGTTTGCTTCGGTACTGCCATCACTTAGCGGCAAGAAAGTCGCGCTTTTCGGCTCATGGGGCTGGGGCGGTGGCGCTTACATGATCGATTGGGAGAATCGCTGCAAAGATGCCGGCGTCGCACTCATAGGTGAAGGCCTGACCTGTCAGGATGCCCCGGACAGCGAAACACTGAATGCCTGCCGTGAACTGGGAGGATCGTTGGCATAAGAGCTCGTTCAGCCTGTCTTGAAGGCCTGCCGCGTTCGGCAGGCCTTTTACATGCTGTTTTAATTAAAAATGCTGTTGACAAATACCCCGCGGGGGTATATACTCCGGATTGTTGGAAATACCCCTAAGGGGTATAGAATCAATATAGAAAAGATGGAGTATCCCATGAAGAACGAACAATTACCGGAAGAGACGGGTGGCTGCCCGGTCTGCTCCGGGAAACACACGGAAAGGTCTGATGAGGCACGCAAGGCTCTCATGACCAGACTCAGACGTATAGAAGGACAAGTCAGAGGGCTGGAAGGCATGGTGGAAAAAAACGCTTACTGCCCGGATATCCTGATCCAGGTCTCTGCTGTCACAAGCGCCCTGAGCAGCTTCAGCAGGCAGCTGCTCTCTGATCACATCCAAGGATGCGTCAGGCGCGATATAGCAAGCGGCGACGAGGCCGCGATCGACGAGCTCTGCCAGCTTCTGCAGAAGCTCATGAAATAGGGAGGCAGTCTTGTGACGCAGCAATATATCGTGACCGGCATGACCTGCGCGGCATGTCAGGCGCATGTTGAAAAAGCAGTATCAAAACTGGCAGCGGTAGACGCGGTGACCGTTTCGCTGCTGACGAATTCCATGTCGGTTGAAGGCTCTGCAGCGCCGGACGAGGTGATCGACGCTGTCGAGAAAGCCGGCTACGGCGCACAGATCAAAGGGGCCGAGCCGGAAAAAACGTCCGGAGGCTCTGTCAGTGCCAGGATCGCGGCGGAAGAGGATGCCTTAAAGGACAGGGAGACACCGAAGCTGAAGAAGCGCCTCCTCTGGTCTGTTCTGTGGCTCATCGTGCTGATGTACTTTACCATGGGACACAATATGCTCGGGCTGCCGGTACCCGCGCCTTTGGAACACAACCATCTCGGACTGGCGCTCGTGCAGATGATCATTGCGGTCATCGTCATGTTTATCAATAAGGATTTCTTCACTTCGGGCTTCAGGGGGCTTGTCCGTCTGTCGCCCAACATGGACGCCCTGGTCGCGCTTGGCTCGTCTGTATCCTTCGCATGGTCGCTGTATGTATTCTTCAAGATGACGGTCATGGTCACGCGCGGCAGCGCCAACATGGATCTGATGCCCGTCTATCATGACCAGCTCTACTTCGAGACAGCAGCCATGATCCCGGCCCTGATCACGGTCGGCAAGACGCTGGAGTCTATGTCCAAGGGCCGCACCACCGACGCGCTAAAGAACCTTCTCCGCATGGCGCCTAAGACTGCCGTCGTCGAGCGCGGAGGAAAGGCGGTCGAGGTCGGTATAGACGACGTGCAGCTTGGAGATATCTTCCTTGTCAAGCCCGGCGAGTCCATCCCCGTGGACGGCGTAATCATAGAAGGCAGCACGGCTGTGGACGAGTCCGCGCTAACCGGTGAGTCGATCCCCGTCGATAAGGAAGCGGACGACGTCGTATCTGCCGCAACGATCAATCAGTCCGGCTTCATCCGGGCGCGCGCAACGAGGGTCGGCGAGGACACGACTTTCTCGCAGATCATCCAGATGGTGTCCGACGCAGCGGCGACCAAGGCGCCGATCGCAAGGATCGCGGATAAAGTCGCCGGCGTGTTCGTCCCCGCCGTCATAGGCACAGCGGTCATCGTCTTTGTCATCTGGTTGTTCTCCGGCCGGCCGATGACTTTCGCGCTGGAGAGAGCGATCGCCGTGCTGGTCGTCTCCTGTCCCTGCGCGCTCGGGCTTGCGACGCCGGTCGCCATCATGGTCGGCAACGGTATGGGTGCCAGGAACGGTATTCTTTTCAAGACATCAGAGGCGCTTGAGAACACCGGCCGTGTCCAGATCGTGGCGCTCGACAAGACGGGCACGATCACCGAGGGAAAGCCGGTCGTTACAGACGTGATCCCCGCAGGCGGCATCGCGGAGAAGGATCTGCTTTCGGCAGCGTACTCCCTGGAACAGAAGTCGGAGCATCCTCTGGCGAGGGCTGTCGTCGCTTACGGTGACGAGAAGGGCCTCTCGGCGCGCGACGTGACTGACTTTACCGCCCTCGCGGGCAGCGGCCTCGAAGGCCGTCTGGACGGTCTCCTGCTGCACGGTGGTTCGGGAAGATTCATCGAAACGCTGGTATCTGTAAACGCGGATCTCCGCGCGCAGGCAGAAAGGCTCGCTGAGCAGGGCAAGACCCCGCTGTATTTTGAGAGGGACGGCAAACTGCTCGGCATCATCGCGGTGGCAGACGTCATCAAGGAAGATTCAGCCCGCGCGGTAAGAGAGCTCCAGGCCCAGGGCATTGAAGTCGTGATGCTGACAGGGGATAATGAGCGTACCGCCAGATCGATCGGCAAGCAGGCCGGCGTAGACAAGGTCATCGCAGGCGTCCTTCCCGAGGGCAAGGAAGCTGTCATCAGACAGCTGCAGACCAGAGGCAGAGTCGCCATGGTCGGTGACGGCATCAACGATGCGCCCGCTCTTACCCGGGCGGACATCGGCATCGCGATCGGAGCGGGCACCGATGTAGCGATCGATTCGGCGGACATCGTGCTCATGAACTCCAAACTGACCGACGTGTCCGGTGCAACGAGGCTCTCCAGGGCAACTCTCAGAAATATACACGAGAACCTCTTCTGGGCCTTTGCCTATAACGTGATTCTGATCCCGATGGCTGCAGGTCTGTACCCAGGTGTCGAGATGAATCCCATGTGGGGTGCGGCGGCCATGGCGATATCGTCCTTCACCGTCTGCATGAACGCTCTAAGGCTCAATCTCTTCAAGGTCCACGATGCATCCAGCGACAGAAAACTACGCAGAGCGGCGCTCCCGGATGACATTCAATATAATAAGAAAACAAATGATAATAAGGAGGAAAAGAAAATGGTTAAAACGATCGTAGGCGTAGAGGGCATGATGTGCCACAACTGCGAAAGACATGTCAACAAGGCAGTTGAGGCAAACTTCAACGTTAAGAGTGTTGTAAGCGATTTCGAGGCGAAGCAGACCGTCATCGAGTCCGAGGCGGCGCTTGACCCTGAAAAACTCAAGGCCGTTATAGGCGAAGAGGGCTATGAGGTCACTTCGGTCCAGGAGGCATAGCCCTGATATCGAAGGGGAAAGGAAACATTGCCAGCGGCTTTTTACCTGCCAGGTGAAGAGCCGCTTTTTTTATTAAAATAGGTATTGACTTATGTTTATGCAGAGAGTATTATTTGAAATACATTATTACTCAAGAATATTCAGCATTTTATGCATAAATATTCAATCAGTCAGCATGAATTAAAGGAGAAGGAAAATGAAGAAACTGATCTCTCTGCTCCTGGTCCTCGTCATGATCCTCGGGCTCGCTGCCTGTGGTTCATCCGGATCGACAGGCAGCACCGAAAGCAGCGCTCCGGCCGCCAGCAGCGCACCTGCATCGACCAGTAGCAGCGCCCCCGCCAGCACCGCTCCGGCCGCCGAACCGGCAGCCGCTCCCAGCAGCATCAACGTCGCTATGGGCTTCCAGATCACGACTCTGGACAACGGCATCAACACCGAGACGGGCAATGACTACATTCTGGAGCATCTCTATGCCGGTCTTTTCAGACTTGACGAGAGCGGCGCACCACAGAAGGAGCTCTGCAAGGATTATACGCTCAGCGATGACGGTCTCACCTATACCTTTACGCTCAAGGACGACATCATGTGGAGCGACGGCGCCCCCATCACCGCTTACGACTTTGAGTACAGCGTGCTCCGCGGCATCTCCTACGGCGCGGAAAACGCCTACTCCATCAAGGAGATCCTCTCTTATCTGAAGGGTGGCTCCGAGTATAACCAGGCAGCTGTCGAGAAGGGAACTGATTTCGACTGCACAGTAGAAGACCACAGCAGCGTCGGCATCAAGGCACTGGATGAGAAGACCCTTGAGATCCAGCTCAAGGCTCCCTGCGCCGTCCTGCCCTCGATGCTAGCAAGCCGCGCCTGGGTCGCAGTCCCGCAGGACACCCCGCAGCATGACTCCCTCTGGTCGCTCGAGCCGGGATATCCCACCTCCGGCCCCTACACGCTTGCAGAGTGCAACCCCAATGAGAAGGCCGTTTTGGTCAAGAACCCGAACTACTGGAATGCCGACGCCATCACGATGGACGAAGTCACCTACTGGGTCATGACCGATGAAGACGCACAGGCGCTTGCCTTTGAGAATGGCGACGTCGATGTTGCGCTCACCGTAGCCACCACCGCTGCCGACAAGTATGTCGGTACCGACATACTCAATATCATTCAGGAGGAGACCAGCTATTTCATCGCGATCAACTCAGCTTCCACCGGTCCCGATTATCTCAAGGACGTCAACGTCCGCCGCGCGCTGGCTCTCGCCATCGACAAGGATGCCGTCTCCGAAGTCCTCGGTGCCACCTATTATCCCAAGCTGAATGGTTATGTCCCGCACGGTGTGGCCGGCAACAACGGTCAGTTCCGTGATGAGGGCGATGCCGACGGCTACACTCTCAACTACGATCCCGAAACAGCCAAGCAGCTGCTTGCCGAAGCGGGCTATGACGAGAGCAATCCGCTCACCGTCACCTACAAGTACAGCAACAACAGCATCCACGGCGACGTCGCCACCATGCTGGAGTCCTTCTGGAAGAACATCGGCGTCAATGTTCAGTTCGATGCAGTAGAGTACAACGTCTATTACGATCAGGTCGACCAGGGCGAATTCGAGCTCTGCCGCTACGCGGACAGCGTCGTCGCCGACCCGATGCGCCTCCTGAAGCTGTGGACCGTCGAAGGTCAGGTCGTCGCGGCTGTCGCCGATCCTGAATACGATAAGATGGTCGACGCTGCACTGCAGCTTGCCGATCCTGTCGAGTACATCAATGCGCTGCATGGTCTGGAAGACTACCTCGTAGAAGAGAATGTCTACCTTATCCCGCTCTTTGAGTACATGCTCCCAACGCTCACCGCATCCTACGTCGATGGCGTTTACATGAGCGGTACGCATCCGTTCTACGGCTACTGCACGATCAGCGAATAATCCGAAGGGAACGCGTATCAGACACACAGTAAAAGAATACGATGATACTGCCGAAGGTTCTCCTTGGGCAGTATCATTTCTTGGTTTTAAGAGACAGAAAGGTTTTACCGATGGATAAGATCCTTATCGGAGATATTGCAAAGCTGCGCTTTCTCAGCAGCCCGGTGCTCTGTCCTTCCGGCGGCCTGCTTGCCTATAAAGTGACGGGTTCGGACCTGGAGAAGAATGATTACACGCACGAGATCTGTATCGCGGATCCAAAGACGGGTGCATCCAGGACGCTCAGTATGGATGGCAAGGCAGGCTCGTTTATCTGGGACGATGAGGAGACCCTGCTGGTTCAGGCTTCGCTCGAAAAAGAGGATGAGGCGCCTGCATGGGCGCCGAAAACGACCTGGTACCGCGTAAACGCCGCTACAGGTGAGAGAAAAAAGGCCTTTGCGATCAATGGAGTGGCTTCCGGTCTTCAGAAGATCCAGAACGGGCTTTACGGCGTCGTTATCACGGTCGACCGCAACGCGCCCGATCCCGACACAACCCCTGAGGACGTGCTGAAGGAATCACTCGATTATCATGTGATCGAAGAAGCCCCGCTATGGGAGAACGGCCGCGGCTATATCGCAGGCAAGCGCAACACGCTCTTCCTCTTCAATGAGGCGGCAGATACGCTGCAGGCCGTCACCGGTCCGGACACCGAGCTCAGTTTTTACTGTGTGTCCCCGGATGGATCGTCGCTCGCCGTAATCGGCAAGACCTGGAAGGACACTAACCGTGACAGTTTTGCCGAACTCTATCTTTATGATATCGCTAGTGGCGTCCTGACGACGGTCGTCGCGCCCGGCGAGGGCAAGGTCCGCAAGGCTGCCTTCCTCGGCAGCAAGCTCATCTATACCTTTACGGATAATAAGGCCTATGGCTTCGGACAGCTCTGCGACTTCTGGGTCTATGATCCTGCGGATGGCAGCAAGAACCTCCTTTGCGCGCACGGAGGCTTGGCTGTCGGCGGTGGCATCGTCACCGATATCAGCTACGGCGGTGGCTGCACATGGAAAACTGTGGGTGGCAAACTGTATTTCGTTGCCCTCGAAGGTTATGTGCGGGCTCTCTACAGCCTGGATATCGCTGGCAGTCTGCAGAAGGTCTGCGGTTTTGCCGGAGGCAGCATCGAATGGTTCGATACGGACGGAAGCGTTTTTTGGATGGCCGCCGCCGAAAAGGACAGCTGCATAGGTCTCTACCGCTTTGAGGTGGGTATGCCTCCCGAACTGATCAGCGATACCAATGAGGCATTTTTCAGCAGTAAAAACATTTCGCCGGTTACCTACTGTCCGTTTACCAATGCGGACGGTATCCTGATTGACGGCTGGGTCATCAAGCCGGTCGGTTTCGATCCCGAAAACAGTTACCCGGCTCTCTTCGAGATTCATGGCGGTCCGCGCGCAGCCTTCAGCGAAGTCTTCATGCATGAGATGCAGGTCTTTGCTGCAAAAGGTTATTTCGTCTTCTTCTGCAACCCGCGCGGCAGCGAGGGGAGGGGCGAGGATTTCGCAGATATTCGCGGCCGGCACGGTACGATCGACTATGACGACCTTATGGCCTTCTGCGACCACGTCCTCGCGCAGTTCCCGCAGATCGACCCGAAGCGCGTCGCTGCGGCAGGCGGTTCGTACGCCGGCTTCATGTGCAACTGGATCGAAGGCCACACAGACCGCTTTGCGGCCATCGCCTCGCAGCGCAGCGTCAGCGAGTTCGTCGAGGACTTCTGTGTCAGCGACATCGGCTATACTTACGATCTGGAGGCGGCGGGTGGCGATCCCTGGAATGACACAACCAGGCTCTGGGAACGATCTCCATATAAGTATGCGCCCTTTGCGAAGACTCCCATCCTCTTTATCCATTCTCTTTGCGATTACGACTGCACGATCGATCAG
>JAEEGL012971820.1_pt1 | contig 17454 bp, 8 predicted proteins | sample 9134231 | NCBI WGS metagenome assembly JAEEGL01 (sample SAMN16246548, study PRJNA631951) | gut metagenome | biome: gut microbiome; feature: rumen; material: fiber-attached | host: Bos | place: Iran: Karaj | collected 2018-10 | reverse complement strand
GCCGCTCTTCTTCTGGCCGAGCCGCCTCGACCCGGTGCAGAAGGGCCCGCAGCTGCTCACTGACATCCTCTACAAGGTGCTCGACAAGTACTGGGGGCAGGGCCTCCAGGTGGCGGTGGTCGCGAACGGCGCGTACCAGCAGCCTTTCTGGGACATCAAGAACTTCCACAAGCTGGACGGGCGGCTCGCGATCCACGACTTCGACGGGCGCCTCTCGCGCCTCGGCCTCGCCGCGAGCGACTTCACTCTCGTGCCGTCGCTGTTCGAGCCGTGCGGCCTCCCGCAGATGGAGGGCCCGATCTACGGCTCGCTCGCCGTCGTCCACAACACCGGCGGCCTGCACGACACCGTGGAGATGATGGACGCCGAGCACTCGAAGGGCAACGGCTTCATCTTCGACACGTACGACTCCGGCGGGCTCTTCTGGGCGATCGACCGCGCGATGGACTTCTACTCCCTCCCGGCGGACATCCGCGAGCGCGAGATATCGCGCGTCATGGCGGAGTCGCTTAGGCGGTTCAGCCACGAGGCGTGCGCGAAGCAGTACATCGCCCTCTACGAGTCGATGCTCCACCGTCACCTAGTCAAGGACTTCTCGGAGTCCCTCTGAGCCTCCGGCGCACCACATGAGTCCCCTCAGGCCAATAGTCGCAGACGAGACGCCCACGCTCAAGGCTCGCATCCTGGACCTCGAGGCGCGCCTGCGCGAACAGGACAAGACGATCTCCGAGCTGCGCGCCCAGAACGCCGAGCTTGTCCGCCGCAGCGAGGCCGAGAAGGCGAAGAGCTTCTTCTTCTCCACGGTCAGCCACGACATCAGGACGCCGCTCAACGCCATCATCGGCTTCTCGGAGATGCTGAAGCTCGGCGTGCGCGACCCGGCCGAGCGCAAGAAGTACCTCAACTCGATCCTCGTGAGCGGCAAGACGCTGCTCCAGCTCATCAACGACGTGCTCGACCTCTCGAAGCTCGAGGCCGGCAAGATGGAGATCCTGCCGGAGCCCACCGACTGCGGAAGGCTGATCAACGAGATACTCCAGTCGTTCAAGTCCTCGGTGGGCAAGAAGGCCGTGGCGCTCCGCGCGGTCGTGAAGCCCATGCCGCTCCTCCAGCTCGACCCGCAGCGCCTCAGGCAGATACTCTTCAACCTCGTCGGCAACTCGATGAAGTTCACGGAGAGCGGCCACATCGAGGTGCGCGCGCGTTACGACGGCGGCACGTTCAAGATGGATGTGGTGGACACCGGATGCGGCATATCGGACGAGGACCTGCAGAGGATCGCCAGCCCCTACGTGCAGGTCGGCAACCCCTCCAGCCGCCACGGCGGGACGGGCCTCGGCCTTTCGATATGCAAGCAGCTCGTGTTCCGCATGGGCGGCGAGATCGACCTCGTGTCGCAGCTCGGGCGGGGCTCGAGGTTCACGGTCACGCTCCACAACGTGAAGCCGGTCACGCGCGCCACGCTCCTGACCACGACCCAGCAGATCCAGATCGCCGCGGCCGCGCCGATGAACGCCATTGTGCCGCAGCACGCGCTGCTCGCCGACGACTCGGCGATCAACCTCGCAGTCCTCAAGTCCATGCTCGTCCGGTTCGGCGTGAGGAAGATATCCACGGTGGGCACGGGCAAGGACGCGCTTGACAAGCTCCTCGCCGACCCGACCATCGACATCGTGCTCACAGACATGTGGATGCCCGTCATGGGCGGAGAGGAGCTTGTGCGCAAGATACGCCGCATCCCCAAGCTCTCCAGGCTGCCCGTGTACGCCGTAACGGCCGACGTAGAGGTGCAGAAGGACTACTCCAAGATGGGCTTCACCGGGCTTCTCCTGAAGCCGCTCACCCTCGAGAAGATCAGAACGCTGTTCCGATGAGGAGTCAAATGGAAAAACGCACCAAGCTGCTTGACGACAAGTACCTGGAACCGTACGCCGAGGCGATACGCGGCCGCCGCGACCACGCGCTCTGGCTCGCCGAGCGCCTCGCGGGGAAGGGCGGGTCGCTCGCCGACTGGGCGTCGGCCCACGAGTACTACGGCCTGCACCGCGTCCGCGGCGGCTGGACGTTCCGCGAATGGGCCCCCAACGCCACCGAGATGTACCTCGTGGGCGACTTCTCCGGCTGGAAGCTCCAGAGGAAGTTCCGCCTGAAGCGGCTCAAGGGGCGCGACGTCTTCGAGGGGAGCTTCCCGGCGGACGCGATCAAGCACGGCCAGTTCTACAGGCTCCAGGTCAAGTGGAACGGAGGCGAGGGCGAGAGGATCCCGGCGTACGCGAGGCGCGTCGTGCAGGACCCCGCCACGATGCTGTTCTCTGCGCAGGTGTGGGAGCCGCCGAAGCCGTACCGCTGGCTCAACGACGCCGCGGTGCCGAGGAAGTCCGCGGACTTCCGCCCGCTCGTGTACGAGGCGCACGTGGGCATGGCGACCGAGGAGGAGAAGGTCGGCACTTACGCAGAGTTCCGCGACCTCGTGCTGCCGCGCATAAAGAAGGCCGGGTACAACGTCGTCCAGCTGATGGCGATAATGGAGCACCCGTACTACGGCAGCTTCGGATACCACGTTTCCAGCTTCTTCGCCGCAAGCTCCCGCTTCGGCACGCCCGAGGACCTCAAGTCGCTCGTCGACGCGGCGCACGGAATGGGTCTCATGGTGATCATGGACATAGTCCACTCGCACGCAGTCAAGAACGAGCGCGACGGGCTCTCCAGGTTCGACGGCACCGACTACCAGTACTTCCACTCGGGGCCCAAGGGCTGGCACCGCGCCTGGGACTCGCGCTGCTTCGACTACGGCAAGACGGACGTGCTGCACTTCCTCCTGTCCAACTGCCGCTACTGGCTCGACGAGTTCCACTTCGACGGATACCGCTTCGACGGCGTGACGTCGATGCTCTACTGGGACCACGGCCTCGGAGAGGCGTTCACGAACTACGGGATGTACTTCAACGGGTCGATGGACGACGACGCATGGGCCTACCTGCAGCTCGCGAACCGCGTGATACACGAGGCGAAGCCCTCCGCGATCACGATCGCCGAGGACGTGTCGGGCATGCCCGGCTGCGCGGCCCCGGCGGAGGACTGCGGGCTCGGGTTCGACTACAGGATGGCGATGGGCGTCCCGGACTACTGGTTCCGCCTAGCCGAGAAGGTCCGCGACGAGGACTGGAACATGCACGGCATGTGGTACGAGCTCACGAACAAGCGCGAGGAGGAGAGCGTGGTGTCGTACGTCGAGAGCCACGACCAGGCGCTCGTCGGCGGCAAGAGCTTCATCTTCCAGATGATCGACGCCGACATGTACTACGGCATGGGCGCCGACCAGCACTCGCTCGCCGTGGACCGCGGGATTGCGATCCACAAGATGGCGCGCCTCGCCACGCTCGCGCTCTCGCGCTACGCGTACCTCAACTTCATGGGCAACGAGTTCGGGCATCCCGAGTGGATCGACTTCCCGCGCGCGGAGAACGGCTGGAGCTACCGCCACGCCCGCCGCCTGTGGTCGCTCAGGGACGACCCGAAGCTCCAGTTCAAGGCCCTCGGAGACTGGGACGAGAAGATCGTCAAGTCCGTGCGCCGCCGCGAAGACCCGATCCCGCTCGTGCGCAACGACCCGGACCATGTGCTCGCGTTCTGGCGCGACGGGTTCCTGTACGTGTTCAACTTCGACCCCGTCCGGTCCTACACCGACTACGGCGTGATGGTGCCGCCCGGAGGGGACTACGAATGGGCCTACGACAGCGACGAAAAGCGCTTCGGAGGCCAGGGGAGGATTGAGCCACGGCAACGCTACGTGCCGGAATCGGTGCTGGTGAAGGGCAATGAACTTGTCTTCCAGGTGAAGCTCTACCTCCCCGCGAGGACCGCAACGGTGCTGAAGCGCATTCCGAGGAAGGGGCATGCATAATATGCCTGAGACGCAATACAAGGCAGAGATGGCTATGGTGGTGCAGGTGGACACATGGACGGAAACGGAAGCAGGTGGGAAATGCGCTTGATGACGAGGCTCCTTTTTTTGCTGCTGCTCGCAGTGGCCACCTTGGGCATTGACCGTCTTCTCGGCCATGCCGTACTCAACACCGTCGGCGGCGTATACCATGTGGTGGAGGACCGGCTGGTACCGGGCAGGGCAAAAACGCACGAGAAGCATAGAGGCTCCGGGGCGGTCTCCGTGATGAAGACCACGGACTTCTCCAAGCCCGGCGGAGGCGTGATATCGGAGGACGAGTCGTGGATGGCGGGGCTCGACGGCGCAGGCAGGAAGCCTGCCGCAGCCGTCCCGGCTGCCGGCGAAGCGCAGGCCGGGCGAGTCAGTTTCAAGTCGTTTAAGAACGGGCAGTGGGTGACTGGCGTCGGGACGGTCAAGGAGATCCTCCCCGACGAGATATTCCCCGTGCGCCACCAGCGCTTCATCCTGGAGGACGGGTTCGGCAACACCGTCCTCATGGTGCACGACATCCAACATTCGGAGCGCGTGAGCGGCCTCATGGTCGAGTTCGAAGTGGCCTTCCGCGGCATGTACAAGACCGGAGATGGCGGCGGGGTGATACAAACGCATCCAGACGGCGCCAGCCAGAAGGACGGCGGCTGGGTGCGCCGGAAATGACGGCGGGTGGCGCGGATTGAAGCTCTGCGCGCGTTTCGGCGGCATGCGGGGGGCCGGCCGGGTTTCTGCCGTTACTCGTTTGAGTATTGTCTCCCAATGACGTTAATGGTATAATTCAAACATCTGACAATTAATGATTGGAGAGTGAGAATGTCCGCAAAGCTAGTGTTGCGCGTGGGTGACCAGACGAGCGTGGTGCAGATTCCTGAAACAGGCATTCGAATAGGCCGCAATGCAGAGACGAACGAGCTTCCGCTCCAAGACGGCAGCGTCTCCGGGTCTCATTGCACCCTCATGCCGCAGGACGGCGGATGGACTCTCACCGACCTCGGCAGCACGAACGGGACTTTCGTCAACGGCGCGCGCATAGCCGCGGCCGTGGTCAACAACGGCGACAAGCTCCGTTTCGGAGACGTTGACGCCAGCTTCATCTGCGACTCGTCCGTCTCCGCGCCGCCCGCGCCTCCACCTCCACCGCCTCCGCCGGCGCAGAAGAAGTCGGCGCCGGCACAGAAGAAGCCCGAGCCGAAGAAAGCCGAGCCAAAGGCTGCGGAGGAGAAGAAGTCCGCCCCTGCGCCCGAAAAGAGCGAGAAGAAGAGCGAATGGAAGGCGCCGGCGCTCCACATCGACAACACGCCGCCGCCCGAGATGTCGAAGGACGACGTCGAGCTCATCGAGCTCCTCAACGAGAAGTACACGGCGGCGAAGGACCAGCTCTCTAAGGTCGTCATCGGCCAGATGCCGGTGATCGAGGAGGTCCTCACCGCAGTGTTCGCGCGCGGCCACGCGCTCCTCATGGGCGTTCCCGGCCTCGCCAAGACCCTCCTCATCGCGACGCTGTCGAAGGTGCTCGACCTCAGGTTCAAGCGCGTGCAGTTCACGCCGGACCTGATGCCGTCCGACATCACCGGCACGGACGTCCTCGAGGAGGACAAGGCGTCGGGCGAGCGCAAGTTCCGCTTCGTGGAAGGCCCGGTGTTCACGAACATGCTCCTCGCGGACGAAATCAACCGTACCCCGCCCAAGACGCAGGCCGCGCTCCTCGAGGCCATGCAGGAGCACCACATCACGGTGGGGTCGCACACGTACGACCTTCCGGAGCCGTTCTTCGTGCTCGCCACGCAGAACCCGATCGAGCAGGAAGGCACCTACCCGCTCCCCGAGGCCCAGATGGACCGCTTCCTCTTCAATATCATCGTGAAGTACCCGGCGCACGACGACGAGATGACGATCATCCGCAACGTCACGTCCGGCGCGAAGACGCAGCTCGACAAGATCCTCGACGGCGAGACCGTCATCAAGCTGCAGGACGTCGTCAAGCGCGTCCCCGTGGCGCCGCACGTGATCGAGTACGCATGCAACCTCGCGCGCGCAACGCGCCCGAAGGAGCCGGACGCGCCCGACTTCGTGAAGGAGCTCGTCGGCTGGGGCGCAGGCCCGCGCGCCGGCATCTCGCTCATCACCGCGGCGAAGGCCCGCGCGATCCTGCACGGACGCCACCACACCACGATGGGCGACGTCTCGGCCGTCGCCATGCCGGTTCTACGCCACCGCGTGATCACCACTTTCGCGGCAGAGGCCGCCGGAGTGACGTCCGACGACATCGTCAACATGCTCCTAAAGGCGCTCAAGCCTGACGTTGGCCTCGACATCTGACCAGGGGGGCGCCTGAATGGGCATCGACAACCAGCCTGGGTACATGAAGTGGCTCCCTCCGGCCACGACGGCCACAATCGCGCGCTGCGAGTTCTTCGGGCGCACGATGAAGAACGGCTTTATATCCGGCAAGCACCGCAGCCCGAAGAAGGGGTTCTCGGTCGAGTTCGCCGAACACCGGCAGTACGTTCCCGGAGACGACCTTAGGAACCTCGACTGGAAGGTGCTCGCGCGCAAGGACCGCCTCTACATCCGACAGTACGAGGAGGAGACAAACCTGCGCGCCACGATCCTCGTGGACTGCTCCGGCTCGATGGCCTACGCCGGCGAGTCGGCTGTCGTGTTCGGCGGCAGAAGGCTCTCGAAGTTCGACTACGCGCGCTACCTGGCGGCGGGCCTGTCGTACATGCTCGCCGGACAGCAGGACGCGGTCGGGCTCGTGCTCTTCGACAGCCGCATCCGGCAGTACCTCCCGGCGAAGTCGCAGGCTTCGCAGATCCGCCGCATACTCGAGTTCATGGACGGCGCGAAGTGCGGCGGCGACACAGCCCCGGCTCCGGTGTTCGACGAGATCGCCGAGCGCATCCCGTCCAGGGGCCTGGTGGTGATAATCTCCGACCTCTTCGACCCCGACACCGACGCGCTGCTCAAGTCGCTCCACCACTTCAACTACCGCAAGCACGAGATAGTCGTCCTGCACACGATGGCCGACGAGGAGCTGCACTTCAACTTCGACGGCCACATGCACTTCAGCGACCTCGAGTCCGATGCCCGCCTGCTGCTCGACGCCAAGGCCATAAGGGCGGGATACCTCGAGCAGGTGAACCTCTTCCTGAAGAAGATCGGCGACGGCGTGCGCAGGATGCACGCCGACTACGTGCCGATCAACACCAAGACGCCGTTCGAGAACGTTCTGACGGAGTACCTTAGCAGAAGGCGGTCAGGGGCCTAGGAGAGCGCGAAGATGCAGTTCATAAACATCCTCATGCTTTTCGGACTAGGGGCGGTGGCCATACCGGTCATCATCCAGCTGCTCACGCGCAAGAACGTGTCGGTCGTGCGCTGGGGCGCGTGGATGTTCCTCGACCTCACGATGAAGCGCCGCAAGAGGAGGGTGCTCCTCGAGGACATCCTCCTGCTTGCGTGCCGGTGCCTCATCCCCGCGCTCGCCGCGCTCGCGTTCGCCCGCCCGTTCGTCCGCCCGGACAGCCCCGTGCCGTGGGCGGTCGTGATGCCGGTGCTGCTGCTTTCGATCACGATGTTCGGCGTGTCGTTCGCCCTCTGGCGCTACCCGAAGTGGCGCAGGAACATGATGGCCGGAGGCATCCTGCTCTTCGCGCTCGCCATCGCCGCGGTGATGTTCGAGCGCCAGCTCAACCTGAAGAGGTTCGGGCTCGGCGCGTCGAAGGACATCGCGCTGATAGTCGACGGCTCGTCCTCAATGTCGATGGTCCACGACGGAAAGAGCAACTTCGAGCGCGGAATCGCCGAGGCCCGCAAGTACATCGAGGAGGCCCCGCGCGGGACGGCCTTCGCCGTGATCCTCGGCGGGCCGGTGCCGCAGGTCCTCAATCCCGTGCCGATAGCCGACAAGCGCGTGCTCATGAACACGCTCGACCGGCTTGTGCCCGCGAACGGCACGATGCAGATCGCGCCCAACCTCACGGCCGCCGCGGTGACGCTCGCCTCCGGACACAACGCCGTCAAGCAGGTCGTGATAATCGGCGACGGGCAGACCGTTGGATGGCAGCTCGACTACACCGACCGCTGGCGCACCATAAGGCGCGTGTTCGCGCAGCTCAAGACGACGCCGATGATCGTGTGGCGCACGCTTCCGCTCCCGACGTCTATCCGCAACCTCGCGGTGAGCGAGGTCCGTCCTTCCCGCGACGTGGTGGGCACGGACCGCGAGGTCAAGATAAACGTGACCATAGTCAACGCGGGCACTGAGGCCGTCACGCCGAAGGGGGTGTCCATCTCGATAGGCTCCGACACGCGTTCGGCGTCGAACCTCCACCAGCTTGAGCCGGGCGAAAGCCAGACGTTCAGCTTCCCGTACCGGTTCAAGTCGCATGGCGGCACCATGATAACGGCGCGCGTAGACGCGGATGACGACCTTCCGGCCGACGACACGTACAGGTACGTGCTTCCCGTCATGCAGTCCCTCAAGGTCCTGGTTGTCGACGGGGAGTCGAGCTCCGACCCGTTCCGCCGAGGGTCGACCTACGTGGCCCTCGCGCTCCGTCCGGAGCTGGAGCATCTCGTCGCGAACGCGGCCGCGCAGCAGCAGCCCCAGCCGGGGCAGGGCGGCGGCGAAGTCTCGGCGGACAAGGGCTTCCTGCTCGACACCAAGGTCGAGGACATAACGGTGGCCGGAAGGCGCAGCGGCTTCGGCGGCTTCGCGGCCGTAGTGCTGATGAACGTGCCGCGCCTCCCCGAGCCGCTGATGGAAAGCCTCGCCGGCTACGTGAACAGCGGCGGCGGCCTGTTCTTCATGCCTGGGCAGCTCACCGACCGCGACCTCTTCAACGGCTGGAAGTTCAACAACCAGACGGTCCTTCCGCTTGCGCTCGGCAAGAACGTCGTGAACGTGCGCGACCCGGCCGAGAAGCGCGCCATAGCCGACGGCAAGCTCGATGCAAAGGACGCCAAGCAGCTGTCGGCCATCGACCCCAAGACGTTCGGCGGCGACGCGATACGGCAGTTCCGCACCGGAAGCGACCTCGGGACGGTGGAGCCGCCGAGCTTCGTCGAGCTTCAGGAGGGCGTGTCGGGCGCGTCTGCCGTGATCGCGAGGTTCACCACGGGCGAGCCTTTCCTCGCCACCAAGCAGCTCGGCCGCGGCACCGTGTGCATCTCGGCAATGCCGTTCGACCTCACGTCGGGCATAGTCGCGAAGCGCGGGTTCGTGCCGCTGATGCACGAGCTCGCATACTACCTGGCGCGCCCGGTCTCGGTTCGGCTCGACGCCGCGCCTTCCGACGGCCTGTCCGTGCTGATAGCCTCCGGCTCCTCCCAGGTGGCGGCAGGTGTCGAGAACGGGCTCATGGGCTACTACTTCCCTAAGCCGAAGTGCGAGGGCAAGCCGGTCGTGCGGCGCGACAAGTGCATTGCCTTCAACTGGGGCCGCGGCGCCCCGATGAAGGGCTTCCCCAGCGACTACTTCTCCGTCCGGTGGCGCGGCTCCATAGTCGCCCCCGAAACAGGCAAGTATGCGTTCGAGAGCCATGCCGACGACTCGTTCAGCTTCAAGATCGGCGGGAAGTCCGGCAAGGTCTTCGACCTCAAGAAGGACGAGGTGTACCCGTTCGAGGCGACTTTCGGCGAGATAGCCGGCGAGGCGCGCGTGTCCCTGCGCTGGACGCCGCCGAACGGCGCGAAGCGCGATGTGCCGGAGACTGCGTTCCGCATCTCGGGGTTCGGCGCAGGCGACGTAGTCGAGATCAAGGACCCGCACGGCGAGTCGTTCTACGGCGAGATCGTGCAGGAGAGGGACGGCACGTACCTCCACATATCCCGCAGCGTGATGCCCGGCGTGTACACCGTGCTGAAGGTCCCGGACCACCTGGGCAACGAACTTGCGGGCGTCCTCACGAAGGACGGGCAGCTGCTCGTCAGCGTGACCGCCGGCGTGGAGGAGTCCACGATGGAGGCCGTTACGCAGGACCAGATATCGAAGCTCGGCGAGTTCGTGCAGGTGTCGACTGCCACGAAGGAGGAGGACGTCATAAAGGCGATAGGCGGCCAGTCGTTCGGCAAGGAGGTGTGGCGCACGCTTGCGTTCGCCGCGTTCGTGTTCCTCATCCTCGAGGTGGTGGTGGCGCGCTGGATCGCCATAACCCGCCGTACCGGCGAGGACATACAGGTCGACTTCAAGAACGACAAGCTGCAGGCCTCGGAGGCGTTCAAGCGGTCGGTGGCCAAGCTGAACGCAAAGGAAGGAGCTGAGGGCTGATATGGACCAGAATCTCGTCAGAACCGACCTCCTGCCTGAAACGATGCCCATCGTCGTGCTGGTCGCCCTTGCCGCCGCGGCCATAGCGGCGTGGGTCGTGACCCACTGGGTGCTCAAGCACAAGTTCCAGAAGATCCGCGTCGTCTACCGGGCGCTCATGGTCGTGCCGTTCGGCGTAATGGCCGTGTGGCTGTGCCTCCAGACGCTCTCCCGGTTCCTGTTCCTTGCGACTTCCTGGTCGCTGTTCTTCGCCGCTGTGGTCGGGGCGTGCGCCTTCGAGGGCGTTGCCGCGCTTTACCAGCACGAGCAGTCGCGCGTGCCAAGGAGGGCGGGGCGTTGGCTGGTGGCCCTCCGCATCGCCGCCATGGCCGTGGTGTTCTTCGTCCTCATGCAGCCCGTCCTCATCGGCGAGAGCAAGAGGACTGTGCGCAGCCGCGTCGTGGTGCTGGTCGACGACTCGGCGTCGATGCACTTCATGGACCGGCAGTGGACGGACTCTGAGCGGGTCGACGTGGCGGCCGCGATAGGCGTCGCCACTCCGCCGGCATTCGGGCTCAAGGGGCTCGTCCAGGCGGCGGACCGGTTCGCCGGCGAGTTCGACCTTGTGAAGCAGATTGCAACGGCAGGCGGACAGGACATGCCGAAGGAGACCTGCGCCGAGGCGGTTACCCTCTTCGAAAAGACGGCGTCGGTGGTCGGAGAGGCGCTGAAGGGCCTTTCGGAAGGACGCGGCGACTACAGGGGCGAGATGGAGCGCCTTCGCGCGCATCTGGAGAGCGCTCTCCTGCCGGCATGCAGGAGCCTCAGCGAGGCCGTTTCGTCCGGCGACGCAAATGGAGCCGCCGCCGCCGTGAAGCCCGCGCTCGACGCGCTCGCAGAGGCGCGCCCTGCGCTTGCCGGAGCGGAGGATGTGGAGGCGCTTGCCTGGTTCGACTCGCTGAAGGACGAGGAGCGGAAGGCGATCGTCGAGGCGACAAACGTCCAGCGCGCCGACATAGTGCGCATGCTGCTGAACCACGGCGGGGACAAGTCCCTGCTGAAGCGGCTTGCCGAGCGATACGAGGTCGACGTGTTCCGGTTCGGGCACGGTGCGCGGCGCGACGAGTCGTTTGTCGACGGCGAGGCCAGGACCGCGCCGTCCGACGACATCGTCTCCTTTACCACCGCTGCCGACGACCAGCCGGACGAGGGGAAGGGTGAAGGCGCCGAGAAGAAGAAGCACCGCGGCCTCGCTACGCGCGAGGAGCTCTTCCGCTCGGCCACGGACATCACGCGCGCGCTGGAGACGGTCATGCGCGAGATCCCGACAGAGGAGCTTTCGTCAGTCATAATGTTCACCGACGGCCGCCACACTGGCGACGCCGGAGTTGACTCGGTCGCGCGCAAGCTGGGGTCGCTTGGGGTCTCGGTGTCGTCCGTCGTCGTTGGCGGAACGGTCCCGCCGTTCGACTTGGCCATAGCGTCCGCCAGGGCGCCTGAGTCCGTGTTCGTGGGCGACAAGGTGCGGTTCGCCGTCGAAGTGTCGGCGACGCGCGCAAAGGGCCACCAGGCGCTCGTCAAGCTGATGTGGAAGACGAAGACCATCGACACGAAGAAGCTCGACATCGACTCGGACGACTGGCTCAAGGAGGTCCGGTTCTCGCACGAGCCCGAGAAGCGCGGCGTGTACAACTACCATGTCGAGGTCAAGCTTGTGTCGGGCGAGTTGTTCGCGGACAACAACGAGTGGGACTTCGACGTCGCGGTTTCCGACGACCGCACCAACGTGCTGCTCGTCGACAACCGCCCGCGCTGGGAGTTCCGCTACCTGCGCAACCTGTTCTACGGCCGCGACAAGTCCGTGCACCTGCAGGACTACCTGCTCAACCCGGACACGATCGAAGTGGGGCGCGGCAGCGCGCCGGAGCCGCTCCCGCCCGCATCGGCGTCGCGCCCGTTCGGCGAGTCCGAGTCCGGCGCGTTCCCGCAGGGCCTTGAGGAGTGGCGCAAGTTCGACGTGATCATCATCGGCGACCTCAACGACTCGCAGCTCACCCCCGACGTGGTCAAGAACATAAAGTACTGCGTTGAGGAGCGCGGCGCGCTGCTCGTCGTGATAGCTGGCCCGGAGGCGATGCCGTACAAGGTCACGAACCAGGAGTTCCGGGACCTGCTGCCCATCGAGTACACGCCCGACGGGCAGATACACCGCGACCCGCCGGAGGACGAGTTCACCTTCGCGCTTTCGCCCGCGGGCCGCGGGCATCCGGTCATGGCGCAGTCCTCTTCGTCCGCCGAGAACGAGGACATCTGGGGCGAGCTGCCGGACTTCCACTGGCGCATACCGATCGACGGCGTGAAGCCCGGGGCCGAGGTGCTCGCGTTCGCGAAGTCGAAGGAAGACGCCGAGGCAGGGGCGGCGGCGGTCGCGCAGTCCATCGCGGCGACCATCGAGGACGATCCCGAGGAGGCCGTGAAGCGCCTGGAGAAGATGCGCGGCGAGCAGTCCCGCAACGCGCTTGTCGTCGCGCGTGCCCAGGGGCGCGGCAAGGTCATCATGATGAACACGGACCGCATGTGGCGCCTGCGCTACCGCGTCGGCGACACGCGCCACCACAGGTTCTGGGGTCAGGTGGTCAGGTGGGGCGCCGGCGAGAAGCTCCGTGTCGGCAACACCTTCGTGCGCCTCGGCACAGACCAGCTCCGCTACGACGTCAGCGAGCCTGTGATGATATACGCCCGCTTCCTCGACACCAACTACAACGGCATACTCGACCTCGAGCCGCGCGCCATACTTATGGACAGCGGCGGCAACCAGGTGCGCGCGTTCTGGCTGTCGCTCCGCCCCGGCTCCAACGGATTCTACGAGGGCTCGTTCCCCGGCATAACGCAGCCTGGCACGTACCGCCTCAAGCTCGACTGCGGAAAGGCGATGCAGATGCTCGGGCGCAACTTCCCGATAAACGTCGAGACGCGCTTCGTCGTCGTTACCGCAAAGCAGCCGGCGGAGGCAGTCAACGTGACTTCCTCGAGGGAGGCTCCCGCGCGGATGGCCAAGGCCACGGGCGGGACGGTCATGACCCCGCGCGAGTGGACGGAGCTGAAGGACGACTACGGCGGGGGCAACAAGACCATGCGCGACCACACGGAGTTCCAGCTGTGGTGCATGCCGCCCCTGTTCATAGCGGTCATACTTCTGCTCACGGCGGAGTGGATCGTCCGCAAACGCGTAAACCTTGCATGAGGCGACAATGAGCAAATTATCCGACATACGCGATAAACTGTTCGGCCGCAGGCGCCCGCCGCTCGTATCGGAGCGGATACCTTCGGCCGCCTACGAGGACCTGCCCCCGGCCATAGCCGCCAAGCTCAAGGCGTCCGCGAACCGCGTGAGGCGCATCGTGGCGATGCGCGGCATATTCGCGACAATAGCGGTGTTCGTGGTCGCGCTGCTGCTCGTCATGGCCGTCGACGCGATGGTCGTCATATTCTCGCCGTACATACGCTGGGGCCTCTGGGCCACCGTTGTCGGAGCCACGCTTATCACTGCGTACAGGACGATATTGCGCCCGCTCTCTCGTCCGTTCACCCCTGCGCGCATCGCGGCTCTCATCGAGCAGAACCACCCGGAGCTTGAGGAGCGGCTGTCCACTGTCGTGGAGCTGATCGGCATGGGCGAGGGAACGGCGGCGTCGAAGCGGCTCATGGAGGTGCTGACGGAGGACGCCGTGTCGGACGCAGGCAAGGTCTCGCCGCGCAAGGAGTTCTCGGCGCGCACGGTCAAGCCGCGCTTCCTGGCGGCCGTGGTGGCGCTTGCGGTTGTCGGTGTTCTGGTCGCCGCGTTCCCCAGGGCCATGGGGCGCCTCATCACGCGCGCCGTCGTGCCGTCGGCCGAAGTCGACAACATCTACGCGTCCTCGCTCAGCGTAACGCCCGGCGACACAGTCGTCCTTGAGGGTGCGCCGCTCACGGTCCAGCTGGCGGTCAAGGCGGGGTTCCCGTCCAAGGCGTACGTGCGCACCAGGCGCGAAGGCGAAGGCGAGTCCGTGGAGCGCATGGCGCAGACCTCCGCCGACTCGACGCGCGGCGGATCAACGTTCTACACGTTCCACTACCCGCAGGTCGCCAAGTCCTTCTCCTACCGCATCAACTGCGGCAGCGCGCTCACCAGGGGCTACGCCGTCAAGGCCGTGCCGGTGCCGTCGTTCTCCGGGCTTTCGGTGAAGCTCAAGTACCCGGAGTACACGCGGCGCGAGCCGGGCGAGATCACGAACGCAGCGCCGTCGCAGATATCGACGCTCGCGGGAACCGACGTCGAGGTTTCCGCGAAGCCCGCGCGGCCCGACATGAAGGCCACGCTCCTCCTGCCGCAGGGCAAGACGGTCGAGTCGGAGAATGGCGCCGACGGGCGCTTCAGGTTCTCCTTCAGGCTCGACGACAAGCTGCAGGGGCAGTGGGGAATACTGCTCGTCGACCAGTACGGGTTCTCGAACCACGTCGAATACGCGGGGCTCAGCGTTGCCAAGGACGCCGCGCCCACGATACGCCTGACCTCGCCGGAGGAGCTGGACTTCGAGCTTCCGACGTTCGGTCAGCTTCCGTTCGAGTACACGGCCACCGACGACTTCGGGTTCGAGTACGCGCGCGTCGAGATGACGGACGAGAAGGGCGAGTTCGTCAAGGCGTTCGACCTCTCCCCGGAGGAGACGTCTCCCCGCGTGTGGACAGGCTCGGGCGCGATAGAGATCGCGAAGTACGACTTCGGGAAGCGTCCCTTCGCGCGCTTCAGGCTGGCAGTATCCGACACCCTCCCCGCGGAGCTCGGCGGGCCGCACGTCGCGTATTCCCAGGAGATGACCGTCAAGTTCGTGCAGAACGCGCTTTCGCTCGAGGGCAAGCAGCTCGCGGAGCAGATCAAGGGCGCGCGCAAGACCATCGACGAGGTCATCAAGAGCCTCGAAAAGGCGAAGCACGGCGCCGACGAGTCGAGCAAGTGCTTCGCCAAGCCGCCGAAGGACTGGGCGTACGGACAGCGCTGGAGGCATCTCGACGGGTGCAAGTCGAACCTCCTCCAGGCGGAGAGCCTGCTCGCCGAGCTGTGCTCCAACATGCAGGACTCGCTTCTCGAAAAGCCCGGCGAGCCGCTGAAGGCGGCGCTCGACGAGCACGTGATACCCGCGCGCCGCTACTGCGACGACAGCTACATGGCCGACAAGGAAGAGGAGATGCCCGGCCGCACGAAGACGCTGAGCGGAAAGATCGCGGACGCGATAGCCGCGCTCAAGCAGGCAAGGAGCGAGTTCGACAAGGCCGCGAAGGACGCCCTGGAGCTCCAGAAGCTCGCCGACTTCGCAAAGCGCGAGAAGGAGCTTGCCGAGATGGCGAAGGATGGAGAGATCGACCCCGAGCTCTGGGCCGACCGTCAGGAGGACCTGCTCAAGGAGTTCGAGAAGACGTTCGCCGAAAAGCTGAACGACCCGCTTGCCAAGGAAGAGGAGAAGGTCGATGCCCTGCGCGAAAAGGGCGCGGACCTCAAGAAGAAGCAGGAGGAGCTCGCGAAGGACGCCGCTGCGCTAAAGAGCGATGATGCCGCCGCCCGCGAAAACGCCGAGAAGGACCTCAAGGAGAAGGCAAAGGACCTCCAGATGCCCGCCGACGCAAAGCCCGAGGATGTCGCCGCCGCGCTCGAGTCGGAGCTTGCGAAGGACATAGCGGACTTCGCCGACAAGGCCGACAAGCTCGCCAGCCAGATGAAGTCCAAGGAGGACGCGCAGGCCGCCAAGGACGCGGCGAAGAACAAGCAGCAGGGGCAGGACGAGCAGAAGCCGCAGGGACAGCAGGAGAACAAACCCGAAGCCCCCTCGCAGCAGGTTGACCAGGCGTCTGACCAGATGCAGGACGCAGCCAAGGCGGCGCAGGACGCGTCCGATGCGATGAAGAAGGGCGATGACGCGCAGGCCCAGCAGGACATGAAGGGGGTCCAGGACAAGCTCAACCAGGCCGGCAAGAACCTCGACAAGGCCATGGAAGAGCTGGAGAGGCGTTCCGACGAAATGCGCGGCGGCAACACCGAGCAGTTCGAGGAAGCGCGCGACCAGATGAATGACGCCGCAAAGGACGCCCGTGAAGCCGCCGACAATTTCGCCAAGGCGCAGGAGGCGGCGGAAGCCGCGCAGCAGCAAGGCGACCAGCAGCAGGGCGATCAGCAACAGCAGCAAGGAGACCAGCAGCAAGGCGACCAGCAACAACAGCAAGGCGATCAGCAGCAGGGTGACCAGCAACAGCAACAACAAGGCGACCAGCAGCAGGGCGACCAGCAACAGCAGCAACAAGGCGACCAGCAGCAGGGCGACCAGCAGCAAGGTCAGCAACAGCAGGGTGACCAGCAACAGCAGCAAGGTCAGCAGCAGGGCGATCAGCAACAGCAACAGGGCCAGCAGCAACAGGGCGACCAGCAGCAGCAGGGGCAACAGCAGCAGGGCCAGCAGCAGCAGGGTCAGCAGCAGAAGAGCGAAGCCCAGAAGAACGCAGAGCAGGCCGCGCAGGACGCGATGCAGCAGGCGCAGCAGGCCGCGCAGCAGGCCGCCCAGCAGATGCAGCAGGCCGCCCAGCAGAAGGCAGAGCAGATGGGCATGACGCCCGAGCAGATGCAGCAGCTTCAGGACCAGATGCAGCAGGAAGGCTCGGAAGGTTCCGACAGCCCGAACGGCAAGGTGAACGACAAGAAGCAGAGCAAGGGGCAGCGCAAAGGCGACAAGGCCGGCAAGAAGAACAATCAGAAGAAGGGCGTCGACTCGCTTCTCGACGGAGGTGACGCAGACTGGTTCAAGAACCTCTCCAAGCTCGAGCCCAGCGAAATAGAGGACGCTCTTCAGAACGTGCCGGCTGAATACCGCGGACTTGTCCGCGAATACTTCAGCGAACTTTCAAAGGAGGCCAAGAAATGAGAATACATGTTGCAGGGGCATTCCTCTCTGTGCTTGCATTCGCGTCTGCGTTTGCAGCGCCGGTTCCCGATGAAATCGACAAGGCGATCGACAAGGGCATTGCCTTTCTCCAGGCAGCGCAGAAGGAGGACGGGTCCTTTGACGGCAAGTACGGCGACACCTGCGCTCTTCCCGCCCTTGCGGGCATGGCGTGTCTGTCAAAGGGGTATACGCCAACCGACAAGAAGTACTCGAAGCTCATCAACCGCTCGATCGACTACATACTCGAGCACCACGACGAGACGGGGTACTTCGGCGTCGCAGGCAACGGAAAG
>JAEEGL010231925.1_pt1 | contig 17454 bp, 17 predicted proteins | sample 9134231 | NCBI WGS metagenome assembly JAEEGL01 (sample SAMN16246548, study PRJNA631951) | gut metagenome | biome: gut microbiome; feature: rumen; material: fiber-attached | host: Bos | place: Iran: Karaj | collected 2018-10 | reverse complement strand
GAATATATATTTGCCCTTACTGCGGACATTCCTTTTTCTTTTGCCAGACGGAGCATTTCTCCGACACAGCGTCTTCCGATATGTCTGTTCTGAAATTCTTTACAGACAACTATGGCAACTTCGCCATTATCTCTTAGCGAAACATCTCCCACAAGTTCTCCGTTGTATTCAATGTAGTAACAATCACCGTTATTGCATAGATAGTCATACATACGATGCAGAAGGTCAAGATCATACGGTTCGTCCCTGTTATCTACCTGTTTGCATACATCAGGATCCTGATACCAGACAAGTGAAATCTCATCATTTCTGTAATAAGGAATCAGCCTTACTTCATCATCTATGCTTATTTCTGACATTTTAAGCAATCTTAATACACGAAGTTCCCTTTTGATCATGACTTCATTAAAAAAGACATCGCTCTTATAAATGTCATTTGCCTTGATGGCAGTATCAAGATCAACAATCCTTAAGACAAATTCAGCGTCCTGTTCATACGCATCCAGTTCCTGATCGACAAGTTCATCCTCTACATTGCAGAAATAATAGTAGTTTTCCTGTTCAAAAACAGTATTCTCGTCTTTATCGCTTTTTTGCCTGCGTAGTACACTTCCAAATTCCCGGATACTTTCAGGAACAACAACCATTCCGACCTCTTCCCTGACTTCACGTATCAGAGCTTCCTTTTTATCCTCATCGTCATGTATTCCACCACCGGGGAATTTATAGTATTTTTCCTTCTTGCTGTATACAAGAGCGATCTTATCCCCTCGCATGATCACAGCACGGGCCGAAGGTCTGCGAAAAACAGAATCGGTTTCTTTATAATCTTTTAAATCTATATCAAATAATCTTTTCATATTATCAAATCAGTGCCGCTAACATCAACGCAAGCACAATCCCGACTTCCAACAGTGCAGTGACCAGTCCCATCCACATCTGCTGTTTGTCAGATTTTTCCTGTTCTTCATTTTTCAGGTCTTCATCAGTACCGTAAAAATCGAGTTTCTTTCTGTGAAAGAAATATGAAAATAACGGTAACGGCAAAGCTATGAGCAATCCCAATTTGCTTCCATACTCGCCGGTACCAATATGCATGATCGAACTGTTCTTTATCGTAGTCGGAATGAATAGCCAGATAACAGATCCGACAATGATTCCCGCTATAACAACCAAGTTTCTGATAATCCCCAAACGCTTTGCCATATTTACCCCTCCTTTGCGTTACCTTTCCGCAATTCTCATTATACCATTGTTGCTATCTCTAATGCCAAATAGAGTTTCCCGAAATCATGGTTTGCTGCGTGGAGTGCAGTTACTTCATAATTGCTTTCAGCAAGAACATCTCCTGCCTCAAGGAAATCATACAATGTCAAGCCATAAAAGTCGCATAAAGCCTGCACTCCCGCCAGTTCCATTTCAACTGCTATGCAGCCCTCTTCTTTCCTTTTGGCAACCAGGCCTTTCGTTTCCCTTAACATGGAATCAGTTGTCCACACTCTTCCCTTTACGTAAGGCGCTTTGAGTTTAATGAACAATTTTTCCAGCTCATCACAGCTTTTAATGTCAATATAATCCGCCGCAGGGGCATAGTAATAAGACGCGCCCTCTCCTCTGTAGCTTTGAGTGGGGATTATAAATTTTCCAGTAGTCTTCTCCGGATCCAGGTTTCCGCAAGATCCGAACATAATAAACTTCGTTGCCCCGGTAAGCCAATGTGCCTCATAACAAGAACCCGAAGCCATAGCGGATCCTATACCGGTAAGGTAAAATGCTACTTTTGTTCCTTTGTACTCCATTGAATAAATCGGGATCTCGCCATTGCAGGCACCCATCGCACCTATCTTTTCGCACTCAAATTCCTTCAATAAGTGCTCATAAATCAATTTGGAGAAAATGATCATGCACTTATCTACAATGTGCTTTTGTTCACCATAAAACGCTTCAATATTTACGATCGGTTCTGTAGTATCATAAAAATCTTTTAACATACCCCATTCCTCTCTATTACCTTACTTATCCATTCAATTCTTCTGTCCATGCATCTTTTCACAATTGAACTTTTCAAGGCAGCCTCATAACCGTGACAGGCCCGTTCAACCACATGTATTTCCGCAGGAACTCCTACTGACTTCAATCTATCAGCAAACTCAATTCCTTCGTCTCGCAGGCAATCGTATTCCGCAACTTCAATATACGTTTGCGGGAAATGATCAACCGATTCGATCTCAGAAATTGAGAAATAGTTCTTCCGGTCCGCATCATTCTCATCAAGATACATATCCCAAAACAATTTCATGCAGCGTGAATCCCAAATCGGCGTATCCGTGAATCTTTTCATGGATTCTGTTTTCATTCTTTTATCAAGAACGGGATATATCAACATTATGCCTTTTGGAAGGGAAAATCCTCTGTCATTAAGCATAGCGGTAACCGCACCTGCAATATTTCCTCCGCCACTGTCTCCCGCAACAATGATCTTATCTTTATTAATGTCCATTGCCTCGGCATTTTCAAGCAGCCACAAATATGTATTATAACAATCTTCAACCGCAACGGGATATTTGTTCTTGGGCAGTAATCTGTAATCAGGCATTACCACTTTGCAGTTTGCCCTTTGGGCATACCACTTTGCAATCTGATAATGTGCACTTGAAGCACTTAGCAGAAATCCTCCCCCATGGAAAAACAACACGCATGGAAGCTTTCCATCATACTGCTGGGGCTCAATTACCAAAGCAGATATCTTCTCCCCTTTATATCCGGGGATTAGATATTTCCTTACATTAACGTATTGATCAGACTTGCATTTCCTCAGTCTGTATCCAAAGTTTATAAGCGGATACAGCCGTCCGACTGCCGAGCCACTGAAAACAGATAAACTCTTAAGTTCATCGTCAATATAATATTTCATTTTTTGATATCTTTTCTTTCTCAGTTATTCTTTATTATTATCTTGGTGCCCGGCTGGTGTTTGGCTAGGAGTAAGGCGCCTATTATAGAAAGCAAAGGGCGCTTTCTATAATCGTCCCGCTGTCGCGAGACGTCAATCTAATAATTAAAGCTCCCTTTATTATGCAAGCATATAAAGAGAGCTTTATTATTATCTTGGTGCCTTACTCCTAGCCTACCAGCCAGTCGTACATTTCCTGATACTTTAACGCCGATTTATGCCAGGAGAAGTCAGCGGCCATTCCTCTGTCGATTATTTTGTTCCATTCGCGTTTGCGATCGTAATAGATACGCTCAGCATTTCTTATGCAGGCAAGCATCTCATGGGCATTGTAGTTGGAGAAGGAGAAGCCCGTGCCGGTGCTTTCGTATTCGTTGTAGGGTTCTACCGTGTCCTTCAGACCGCCGGTTTCGCGGACGATGGGAACGGTACCGTAACGAAGGGCGATGAGCTGGCTGAGTCCGCAGGGCTCAAAGAGCGAAGGCATTAAGAAAGCATCGCTGGATGCGTATACCTGATGCGCAAGCTCATCGGAATAGTAGATGTTTGCGGAAACCTTGTCGCCGTACTTCCATGCAAAGTGGCGGAACATGTTCTCGTAACGCTCCTCTCCCGTTCCCACAACAACAAACTGAATGTTGTCCTGGCAAAGCTCATCCATCATATAAGCCACAAGGTCGAGACCTTTCTGGTCCGTAAGCCTTGAGATAAGACCGATCATCATGGCCTTGGGATCCTTTTTAAGGCCCAGGCTTTCCTGAAGTTTGATCTTGTTCTTCACCTTCTCCTTTCTGAAGGTGATGGCGTCGTAATTGTTTGTAAGGTTCTTGTCAGTCGCAGGATCGAACTCGGTGTAGTCGATACCGTTTACGATACCGCGAAGGTCGTTTACCCGGGCACGAAGAAGTCCGTTTAAGCCTTCACCGTAGAAATCCGTCATGATCTCCTGGGCGTAGGTCTCGGATACGGTGGTGATGGCATCGGCGTAAACAAGACCGCCCTTTAAAAGGTTTGCATCCTTAAAGCTCTCAAGCTTGTCGGAAGTAAAGAAGTAATCCGAAAGACCGGTAATGGACTTAACTGCCTTGATGTCCCACTTGCCCTGGAATTTCAGGTTGTGGATGGTCATTACGGACTTGATGTCATGATAAAAAAGATCCCCCTGGAATCTCTCTCTTAAATAAACAGGGATAAGTCCCGTCTGCCAGTCGTGGCAGTGGATTATATCGGGCTGGAAGCCTATGAGCGGAAGCGCCGAAAGCACAGCCTTTGAAAAATAAGCATATTTTTCGATCTCAAATAAAACGTTGTCCCCGTAGGGTTTGAATCCGTTGAAATAGTATTCACTGTCGATGAAGTAGTAGGTAATGCCTTCAACCTCGGCCTTAAGAACCCCCACATACTCATTCTTCCAGTTGTAATCCATATAGAAATGGGTTACGTATTCCATCTTGTCTTTCATTTCCTGTCTCATGCAGGAATACTTGGGAATAATGACGCGCACGTCAAAATATTCCTTGTCCACGCACTTGGGCAATGATCCGACAACGTCCGCAAGTCCTCCCGTTTTGATAAAGGGAACACCCTCGGATGCCGCAAAAAGAATCTTCTTCATTCAATAATTCCTCCCCATCGGTTAGAATACTTTCACCCTTCAATATATCACCTTTACGGTATAAAATCCACGAAAAATCTTATATGAAATATGTCACTCCCGAAAACAGAAGAACAAAATACCATATTCCGCTCACAGCGTGCCACACCAGAGTAAAGGTCGCGACGCACAGATATATCACGTCCAAAGCCTTCTTATCCGTTTTCTTTTTATAGTCAAAAACAAGCTTAACCATTGAAACAAGAAACAGAACAAAAAGGGCGATGGAGTATCCCCACATGAAGTTCGAATCTCCGCCTCTCGTGCCGGTTTCCGTAAAAAGAAAGACCTCCGAAAATCCCATGAGCCACACAAGAAGGCTGAAGGAATAAAGCCTGTCCCTGTAGAAATCACGAACATGCGCAAGAAAAACAATAAGCGGGAACAATACCGAAAGGATCAGCGTAACCTTCGGATGGTCCCCCCTCTGCATAAGTGCGGTAAAGGGGCTTATGGCATAGCCGTTTCCCGTATCGTCTCCGAAAAGAACAAGGCTCTGCCACAAAAGAACAATAAGCGACGGGATCACCGAACAGCCGAAAAAGAACAATGTCTTAAAAGGCACTTTCTTCACAAGGTCAATGACCAGTTCAACCGCCATGATGGGTGCAAAAACAATAAGAAAGCTTGGCTTTACTGCCGTTGAGAAAGCAAGAAGAAGTGAAAAAATGATCCAGTCCTTCCAACCCACCGCTTTCTTCTGCGCGATCTTTAAATAGGATGTCAGCACAAGCACCGCCGCGAAACGCATGACGATATAAGTGGAATTGTGCCACATGTTGGCGTTCTGATAGCCTATGTAATGCTGTACATTTGCGGCCTTAATGTAGAATCCCATAACAAAATTGGAAACAAAGGCAAGAACATATGCCACAAGATCGTCAGGCTCGCCGCCCCATATCTTTATGCACTCATTCACAAGACCGGCAGTCAAAGGAACCGTCACAGCAGTGATGGCACCTAAGAAAATCGCGATCAGAATATTGGCAAAGCTGAAATGACTGCACAAAAGATAAACAAAGGCAGTGATACTGTAATAAAAATGATCCACTACAGCCATGCTTACATGCACGGGAGTGTCCGCTTCGAAAAGTCCGGTGCCTTCCGCGTAGTTCTTAAGCTGAAGGTAATAAAGAATACAACACAAACAGCCGTAGATAACTACGGCTGTGATAAAAACGGGTTTGCATTTCTTTGAAAATTTAGCGGTGTATGAAAACATCTATCTCTTCTCTTTGTCTGCGTTGTTTTTAAGTTCTCTTGCGTTGTTTAAGGCAGCTTCGCTGCTCTCATCTCCTCCGAGAAGCCTTGCAAGTTCGGAGATCTCTTCAATCTCATCAAGTGCATTTATGCCCGTAACGGTCTTGCCGGAAACCACCTCTTTGCTGATAAGGAAGTGCCTGTCGGCCATGGCCGCGATCTGGGCAAGGTGGGTTATGCAGATGACCTGATGTTCTCTTGAAAGTTCGGAAAGTTTCTTAGCCACCTCTTTTGCGGTATGTCCGCTGATACCGGTGTCAATTTCATCGAAGATCAAAGCATCGATATCGTCCTTCTTGGCAAGGATTGTCTTGATCCCCAGCATGATCCTTGAAAGTTCACCGCCGGAAGCCACGTTTCGCACGGGACGTACAGGCTCGCCGGGATTGGTGGATATCATGAATTCAACTGTATCCATACCCTTTGAGGAAACCACCGAGGTATCTGTATTCAACTGTACAAAGAACTCTACCCCAAGGAAATTAAGTCCTTCAAGAGTTTTCTTTAAATTCTTCGAAAACTCATCACAGGCCTTCTGACGTTCTGCGGTCAGTCGTTCACAAGCCTTTACATAAGCCTTCTTCGCATCTTCGGTCTTCTTCTCAAGGGAAGCGATGTATTCCTCAAGATTCTTCAGTTTCTCAAGCTCCGCCGACTTCTCGTCATAATACTCAAGAACCTTCGAAACCGTGTTTCCGAATTTGGACTTAAGGGTATTGATAAGGTCAAGTCTCTTCTCTACACGGGAGAACTCCTCCTCGTCAAAGGAAAGGCCGTCACTGTACCTTGAAGCGGAAAGAGCAAAATCCCCAAGGATCTCCTCCGCGTTCCTTAACATCTCTTCAAGTTCCGAAGCACCTTCATCCAAGGATGCAGCCCTTGATATACTCTGGATCGCCCTGGATATCAGGGCACCTGCATCCTGAGTTCCGTCTCCGCTTACCAGCTGTATCGCCTCGGACACGCTCTCCGCAAGCTTTTCAGCCTGCGTCATGCGCCTGTACTGCTCCTCCAGCTCGTCATCCTCGCCGGGAACAAGTTCCGCGTCGGAGATCTCCTTGCATTCATACTCAAGAAGACTCATCTCCCTCTCCCTGTTTGAGGACTTTTCCCTTATCTTATCAAGTTCCTCAAGGGCTCCCTTATAATCATGCGAAGCCGCAGAAACAAGCGCCAGTAACTCATATATCCCTGCCCCTCCGTAGGCGTCGATCATATCACGCTGACGAAGGGTATTGAGAAGTGACTGGTGCTCATGCTGACCGTGAATATCAAGAAGCTCCGAAGCAAGATCCTTCACCTGCCTGGAGATCACGGTCTCTCCGTTGATCTTAAAGATGCTCTTCTGTGGGGTTATCTTCCTTGAAATGATGACGATATCGTCGTCCGCGGGAAGATCGGCTTCAGAAAGAAGCCTTCTTACTCTGTCGTTTGCCGAAAAGACAAGCTCCACACTTGCCTCATCGCATCCGCTTCTTATGACGCTTTTGTCACACCTTGCCCCCAATGCAAGATTAACCGAACCGAGTAAGATTGATTTACCCGCGCCGGTCTCACCGGTTAAGATATTCAGTCCCTGCGAGAATTCGATCTCGCATTCCTCGATCAAAGCCAGGTTTTTAACGTGTAAACTTTCTAACATAATCCCTCTTCTTTCTTTCGGATTATATTACTCATTCACAAGGTCTTTGATCTTCCCCATCAAAGCCTTTGTATCCTCCACTGTACGTACAGCCATCATAATGGTATCATCTCCGGCTATCGTACCAACAATTTCCGTAAAGTCCATGGAATCCACCGCAGCCGCAACCGCCATGGCCATTCCCGAAACGGTTTTTATAACAAGAATGTTCTGCGCCATATCCACAGAAACAAAACCGTCCCTTAATACACGCCTGTACTTGGAATCAAGCGTGTGATCCTTGCTGGTGTCAACGGCATATTTCTGTTTGCCGCCCTCCAAGCTCTGCTTGTAGAGATGAAGAGCCCTGATATCTCTCGATACCGTTGCCTGCGTCACCTCAAAGCCCGCCTCGGCAAGCCTTGTCACCAGTTCTTCCTGTGTATCGATACTGAATCTGTCGATGAGCTCCAGTATCTTTTCATGCCTTCTGTTCTTCATCTTTCCCCTCTCTTATCTTAACTTCTTTGAAAGTACTTCAAGGAAGCTTACACTGCTTAATTTAACTATCTTCGTTCTCATGTCGCTCTTTTTAAGAACAAAACTGTCCCCGGATTCAAGGTCAAAATTCGAAGCGGAATCCGCCGAAGCCAGCGCCTTTTGAAATGCTCCGTCCTTGGGTCCTTTAAGTTCTATCCTGATCTCATCCTTCGCCGAAAGGATGATGCTTCTTGCCATAAGTGTATGAGGGCTCACGGGAGTAAGAACAAGCAGATCCGCCCCCGGCTCAACAATGGGTCCCCCGGCAGAAAGGTTGTATCCGGTAGATCCCGTGGGAGTGGAAACGATCACTCCGTCCGCATTATAGTCCTTTAAAAATCGGTCATTTACATATATGTTAAGCCCTATGGCCTGGAAAGGATTCTCTTTTAGAATACTGATATCGTTAAGAGCCCTCACATGACCTGCTTCCGTTCCCTGACGAAGGAAAGTTCCCTCGATCATCATGCGCTCTTCGATGGTGTAATCCCCCTTAAGGATCTTCTCAAGGGCCGGGATCACATTATCCTTCTCAACCTCCGTAAGATACCCGAGGGACCCCAAATTTACTCCCAGAAGGGGCACATTCACATACATAAAGTCCCTTGCCGCACGAAGCATGGTACCGTCTCCGCCCAGAACAATAACAAGATCGGGCTCAGCCCCGGGATCGAAGGAAGCCGCATGCTCCTCCCCGAATATCCCCGCTGCATCCATTGACTCAATGCTCACCGACTTTTCATGTGATCTCAAAAAATCAGCGATACGGTTCGTTATCTCAAGTCCCGGATCCTTTATTTTGTTGGTACGTATCAGAAAACGTTCCATTATGCGTCCAATTCTCCGTGAGCTGCTTCCACGGTCTTTGTTATGTCAACTGACACAGAATCCATATCCTGTGCTTTTTCTATAAAAAGAAGATACTCTATATTGCCCTCAGGTCCCTTTATGGGTGAATACTCAAGCCCGAGAACAACAAAGCCTATTGTTTTTACATAATCAACGATCTTGCTTACAACCGCTTCGTGAACCTTCTTATCCCTGACAACACCCTTCTTTCCCACCTCTTCACGGCCGGCTTCAAACTGGGGCTTGATGAGGCATACCATCTGTGCGTGGTCGCGGATGATGTTCACCGCAGGTTCTAAGATCTTGGTAAGTGAAATGAAGGATACGTCAACGCTTGCAAAGTCAGGAGCCTCACCGATATCTTCGGGAGTACAGTACCTGAAATTCGTCTTCTCCATACAAACAACACGTTCGTCATTTCTTAAGGACCAGGCAAGCTGTCCGTGGCCCACGTCTATGGAATAGACCTTCTTTGCGCCGTTCTGAAGCATACAGTCGGTAAAACCGCCGGTAGAAGCTCCGATGTCCATGCAAACACAATCCTTAAGATCGATGGGGAATACGGAAAGAGCCTTTTCAAGCTTCAGACCGCCGCGGCTTACATACTTAAGCTTTGCGCCCCTGACCTCTATATTTATTTTCTCCGGATCAAAGGTGGTTCCGGGCTTGTCCTCACGCTGTCCGTTAACGAAAACATCGCCGCTCATGATCACGGCCTTTGCCTTCTCACGGGAGGTCACATGCCCCTGCTCCACCAGAAGAACATCCAGTCTTTCTTTCATTTAAAGATTCTCCAGGATCCTTTTTGTAATGCCGTTCTCGTCTATTTCGAGGCTGGCCTTTAATACATCGCAGTTACCGTGTTCGACATACATGTCGGGGATCGAAACGGTTATGAGCTTTCCCTTGTAGCCTATGGAATCAAGGTACTCCCTGCACTTCTCTCCGAAGCCGCCGGAGCTTACGTTTTCTTCCATTGTGACGATCATGTCGTGTGTCTTGGAAAGGCCTGATAACAGTTCCTCATCAATGGGCTTAACGAATCTCGCATTAACAAGAGTACATGAATGACCTGCGTCCGTGACCTGCTTTCTTACGCCTTCTCCCGTCTTGACCATGCTTCCCACAGCCACAAGTGCAATCTCCGATTCTTCGTAAATAACCTCGGACTTTCCGTACTCAACGGGCGCTCTGAAGCCCTCAAGGCCTTCGTAAGCCGTACCTCTGGGATATCTCACGGCAATAGGTCCGTCAAAGCCCACCGCAAACTTCATCATATCCGAGAGTTCCCACTTGTTCTTCGGAGCCATGATGGTCATGTTTGGTATGGAAGAAAGGAAGGAAAGATCGAAGATGCCCTGATGAGTCTCTCCGTCGCTTCCCACAATACCCGCCCTGTCGATTGCAAAAACAACAGGCAGCTTCTGTATGCAGACATCGTGAAGGATCTGGTCGTAAGCCCTCTGCAGGAAGGATGAATAGATGCAGACAACAGGCTTAAGTCCCCCTGCCGCAAGTCCTGCCGCAAAGGTAACCGCATGTTCCTCAGCGATACCAACGTCAAAAAATCTCTCGGGATAAGCGTTTCTGAAACGCTTAAGTCCCGTACCGTCGGCCATTGCCGCGGTGATGGCCACAACATCGGGATTACGCTCCCCAAGCTTCACCATAACGGTTGAGAAAATATCCGTATAATTTGCCTTTGTCTTCTGAGTACTGGGAATACCGGTCTCAATGACAAAGGGTTCCGTTCCGTGGAAACGTGAAGGATGTCTCTCGGCGGGTGTATAGCCCTTTCCTTTTTCCGTAAGGACATGAACAAGAACCGCTCCCTTACACCTCTTCGCATCCCTTATAGCCTCACGGACGGCATCTATGTCGTGTCCGTTTACGGGGCCCAAATAGGTTATTCCCATATCTTCAAAGAACATTCCGGGAATGACCATGCTTTTTAAGGTACTCTTTGTTTTTCTGATCTTTTTAACGAGACCTTCACCGCCGGGCATCTTCATGAGCTTCGTGAAGACGTTCTCCTTAAGATCAAGGTAACCGTCAGCGGTACGAATGCCGTTTAAGTACTTGGACACTCCGCCGACGTTCTCGGAAATGGACATGTTGTTGTCATTAAGAACAATGATAAAGTTGGTCTCAAGCTTTGAAGCGTTGTTAAGAGCCTCATAAGCAAGACCGCCGGTAAGGGAACCGTCACCGATAACTGCTACAATGGTTGATTCCTCACCCTTTATATCCCTGGCCTTAACAAAGCCAAGGCCCGCGGAGATGGATGTAGAGCTGTGACCTGTATTGAAAACGTCGCATTCACTCTCACACCTTTTGGGGAAGCCCGCAAGACCGCCGAACTTCCTTAATGTATCGAAAGCATCCTTTCTTCCCGTAAGGATCTTGTGGGTATAGGACTGGTGGCCTACGTCCCAGATGATCTTATCGTTTGGAAGGTTTAAGGATAAATGAAGCGCCATTGTAAGCTCCACCGCACCGAGATTGGATGCAAGATGACCGCCGGTAACGCTTAACTTCTCGATCAGAAACTCACGGATCTCGTCTGCAAGCTGCGGAAGCTTCTCCTCAGGGATCTTCTTTATGTCATTTTCGGATTTTATGATATCAAGCAGCATATAAAACGCCTCTATTTGTTTCGATTGATAAGACTTTCAACAAGTGTTTCAAGAAACTCGTTTCTTCTTTGGAAGCTCTTAAGTCCGTTAAGGGCCTCGTCGGAATAAGCGGCCACATCCGCCTTTGCCTTTTCAAGACCGTATAAAGTCACGTATGTCACTTTACCGTTCTCGGCATCCGATCCGATATCCTTGCCAAGCTCCTCAAAGGAACCCTCAACATCAAGGATATCATCCCTTATCTGGAAAGCGATACCGATACCGGAACCGATCTCCATGAGCTTTTTAACATCATCATCGGACGCTCCCGCAAGTACTGCACCGATCATAAGGGAGCTCTCGATAAGCGCTGCGGTCTTGTTTTCGTGAATAAAAAGAAGCTTGTCCTCCGTAAGACGCTCCCCGTCCTTCTCGGACTGAACGTCTGCGGCCTGGCCTCCGATCATTCCGAAGATACCCGCCATCTTGGCAAGAATGGTGATTGCCTTTCCTACCTTTGCCGCATCATCGGTCACATTGAAAGCCCTTGTAGCGGTTTCAAAGGCAAAGTTCAAAAGCCCGTCCCCCGCAAGAAGCGCTGTCGTCTCACCGTAAACCGCGTGGGTTGTTTTTCTGCCCCTTCTGTACTCGTCGTTGTCGATACAGGGCATGTCGTCGTGGACAAGGGAATAGGAATGGATAAGCTCGATGGCAGCCATGAAATAGGGCAGTTCCGGAACCGGGTCCTTAAAGAGCTTGCAGCTCTCTAACATAAGTATCGGACGGATCCTCTTTCCGCCTCCCATAACGGAATAACGCATGGCATCCATTAAATACTCCGCATATCCCGTATCCACCGAAAGAGCTTTGGTAAGAAGCTCGTTTACATCACTGACTTTCTGTTCAAGTTCATCATGAAAATTCATTTGTCTCTCCGTTTTCGGAAAGTGCCAGCACTTTCTTTTCGACTGTATCTATTTCCTTTTCGCATTTCTGAATGAGTTCAACGCCGTTTTTGTAAAGCTCGAAGGACCTTTCCAGAGTCACATCCTCGCCTTCCATCTCCTTTATCGCCTCATCAAGCTGCTTAAAGGCTTCTTCTATGGAAAAATTCTTTTCTTCACTCATTTATCACGGTCTCCTCTGTTATCTCAGTTACCGTTGCTTTCGCCGTTCCGTCGGTAAGATTCACTGTTAAGCTTCCTCCGACAGCCACATCCGAAACGCTCTTTACGGCCTTCCCTTCACTTGAAACGTAGGCATATCCTCCACCAAGCTTGTTAAGTGGTGACAACCCGTTAAGCTTCCCCGCCGTAAGCGACAGTCGGTTCTTGTACGCAACAAGAACACGTTCCATCAGGTCATGAAGCCTTTGGTCGTAAGTTCCGAGGCGGTTTCTTTGAAGGTTTAACTTGCTTTGAGGGCTTGCCAGCCTGAGCTTGTCCCTGTAATTTGCCAGATGGGTTCTCTGATTTGAGATTCTGCCGCGCATAAGCCTGTTAAGACGAAGCCTGTAATCCTCAAGATTTTCAAGGGGTATATACACGTCAGATACCGCAAGTTCCGCCGCTGCCGAAGGTGTGGGGGCACGTAAGTCGGATACGAAATCCGCAATGGTATAATCCGTCTCATGTCCCACCGCAGAGATCACCGGTACGGTACAGTTAAAGATCGCATGGGCAACACCTTCGTCGTTAAAGCACCAAAGATCCTCCATGGAACCGCCGCCGCGGCCCACTATGATACAGTCGACACCGTAATCTTCCAGGGCACGAATACCCTTTATGATCTGAGGCGGCGCATCCGGGCCTTGAACCAGTGACGGGAACAGAACGATCTGAATTCCGGGATTTCTGCGCTTTGAGATATTGATGATATCCCTTACCGCAGCTCCCGTAGGTGCCGTTACGACTCCCAGAGTCTTTATATGCTTCGGGATCGGGCGCTTATATTCCTCATCGAACATTCCCTGCTCTTTAAGCTTCTTCTTAAGGGCCTCGAAACGCTCATAGATATCGCCTATCCCGTCCTGCTCGACCTTGCTGCAGATGAGTTGATACCTGCCCGCAACCTCATAGACTTCCACGCTGCCGGTGCAGACAACCTGCATACCTGTCTCAAGCTTAAATCCTAAGGCACTCCTCTTTGAAGCCCACAGAACGCACTGGATATTGGCATTCTCGTCCTTTAAGGAAAAATAAACATGCCCTGAAGCCTGATAGGTACAGTTACCCACTTCGCCGCGAATGCTGACCTTTCCAAGCATATAGTCGTTTTTGAACATTCCGGCGATATATTTATTTATCTGTGAAACACTGTAAATACTATTCGTCAAATTTAGCCAGTACTCCGTTTACGAATGCTCCGGATTCATCACGGCCGTACTTCTTTGCAAGTTCAACGGCCTCGTTGATTCCTACTCCGAGAGGTACCTTTTCATCATAAACGATCTCATATACGGCAAGCCTTATAACGGTAAGATCCACCTTACCCATTCTCTGGACCGTCCAGCCCGTTGCCTTCTCGGAGATCATCTTATCGATCTCTTCCATATGGTTGCAGACATCCGTTGCACGGGAAATGATGTATTCCCTGTCCTCGTCGGAAACCTGCACTCTGAGATCCTCGCCCTCTGCATCGAAAAACATCTGCATCTGTTCGGGCATATCCTTAAGTTCATTAAATTCCGCACGGAAAAGCAGTAAAAAAACCGCTTCCCTGATCTCACTTCTCTTCATTTTCTATGATCATTCCTTATTTAAGCTGATTCCTGCTACCCTTACATTGACATCCGCAACCGTAAGTCCCGTCATGTTCTCAACGGTCTGCTTAACACGTGCCTGCACCTTCTGACTGATGGCGGGGATATTCCTGCCATACTCGATGGTAATGGCTATGTCGATGGTTACTTCCTTGCCGAGAACATCGATCTTTACATACTTTAAGAGGTTCTTCATTCCCACCTTTCCAAGGATCTCGGTGGTGATGTTGTTGCCCATTGCGGACACGCCTTCAACTTCAAGTGCGGCCATAGCGGCGATCTTACCGACCACATCGTTTGCGATCTTAATGTTTGATGCGCAGCCGTAATCTTCTGTCTTTTCCATTTTGTTTTTCCTCCTAATTCCTTGCAAACTCGGAAAGCTCCAAGCCCTTGTTTCTGTCTATGGTCATCTGTATGCTCCAGGAGTTGATAAAAAGAAGAAGGGGTCTTCCCTTTAAGTCCGTGACCTTCTTCATATCAGAGGTTCCCGTAAGCTTCGCTACATCTATATCCTTGTTCTCTATCCACCTGATGTGCTCGTAAGGAAGGGGCTCAAGGCGGATCTCAACATTGTATTCGTTCTCCAGTCTGAACTTAAGAACGTCAAACTGCAGCACACCTACAACGCCGACTATGATCTCTTCAAGACCGGAATTAAGTTCCTGGAATATCTGGATCGCACCTTCCTGGGCGATCTGGTTGATACCCTTTACGAACTGCTTACGCTTCATGGTATCCATCTGACGTACACGGGCGAAATGCTCGGGAGCGAAGGTGGGGATACCTTCATAAGTCACTTTCTTCCTGGGTGCGCAAACCGTATCTCCGATGGAGAAGATGCCGGGATCGAATACACCGATTATGTCGCCTGCGTAGGCTTCGCTTAATATCTTACGTTCATCGGCCATGATCTGCTGAGGCTGTGAAAGACGCATTACCTTTCCGCTCTGTACATGGCAGACTTCTTCGTCCGCATTGAACTTCCCGGAACAGATCCTCATGAATGCAAGACGGTCTCTGTGAGCCTTGTTCATGTTGGCCTGGATCTTGAATACAAAGGCCGAGAAATCATCGGAGTGAGGATCCACAAGTCCGTCGGCAGTCTGTCTCGGAAGAGGCGTTGTAGCCATCTCTAAGAAGTGCTTTAAGAAGATCTCAACACCGAAGTTTGTAAGAGCCGATCCGAAGAACACGGGAGTTAACTTACCTGCGCGAACTGCGTCGATGTCAAACTCCTCGCTTGCTCCGTCGAGAAGTTCGATCTCCATAAGGAGCTTCTCAGTAGCTTCATCTCCGATCTCAGCGTCCATTGCTGCTTCATCGTCTATGGAAATAACCTTCGTCTCACCTTCCTTGGTACCCTTCTGGGTATCGGAATAGGTAACGATGCTTCTTGATTCCCTGTCGTAAACGCCCTTGAACTTCTTACCCGAACCGATGGGCCAGTTAACGGGACATGTGGCGATACCGAGTTCTTTTTCTATATCGTCGAGAAGCTCGAAGGTATCTCTCGCATCACGGTCCAACTTGTTGATAAAGGTAAAGATGGGAATGCCTCTCATGCCGCAGACCTTGAAGAGCTTTCTTGTCTGGGCCTCAACACCCTTCGATGCGTCGATGACCATCACGGCTGAATCCGCAGCCATCAGCGTTCTGTAAGTGTCCTCCGAGAAATCCTGGTGTCCCGGTGTATCAAGAATGTTTATGCAATATCCGTCATATTCAAACTGAAGCACTGAGGAGGTGACGGAAATACCTCTCTGCTTCTCTATCTCCATCCAGTCGGAAACGGCGTGCCTTGCGGTGGCCTTTCCCTTTACGGAACCTGCCAGATTGATCTGACCTCCGTAGAGAAGGAATTTCTCCGTAAGTGTCGTTTTACCCGCATCGGGGTGGGAAATAATGGCGAAAGTACGCCTTCTGTCTATCTCTTTGTCAAAAGTACCCACTGATATATCCTTTCAAACCAAACAGGTATATATAATCAAAATTCTGTAAAATCGTTAAAGTACATTATACCACATCACTGCTTTTTCTTAAAGCGAAACAGATAAGCCGTTTCTTCTTCCTTGTATACAAAAAGAATAAGTATGCAAAGGAGTATTGCGGAAACAGTGACGTAGCAGTCAGCCACATTGAATCTGGGGAAATTGATGGGAACGAAATAGAAAAAGTCCACAACATATCCCTGCCTTACACGGTCTATCATGTTGCCGACGGCGCCTGAAATAAGAAGAATAAAGGCCGTCTCCATGGGGATATAGCGCTTGTCAGAAGGTGTCCTTATGAACTCAACAATGACAGCTGACAGAATGATCACCGTAAGAACAAGCAAAAAGCCCTGCTTTCCGGAAAAGCTTGAGAAAGCCGCTCCGTCGTTCTCTAAGTATTCAAGCTCAAATATTTTCTTTATCCAGACTATATTTTCCCTGCCCTTTAAGTTGGCAACGATCCAGAACTTGGACCATTGATCCAGTGCTATAAGTATTATCGCAAGAAAAACAAAAATGATCTTTCTTTTCATATTAAGATTCCTTAAATAAACAAAACGCCATCTGCGCATTTGGCGCAAATGGCGTTTCACCTTTACTGATTACTGAACATCCTTCATGGAGAAGCTGATACGTCCCATCTTGTCCTTGCCAAGACAAACGACTGTAACCTTGTCTCCCAATGTGAGAACATCCTCTACATGCTCGATCCTCTCCTTAGCGATCTTGGAGATGTGAACCATGCCTTCTTTTCCAGGTGCAAACTCGATAAATGCGCCGAATTCCTTGATGCTTACGACTTTACCGCTGTAGATCTTTCCTTCTTCGAAGTCGGAAACGATCGTCTGAATGTACTCAACGGCCTTGTCCATCATTTCCTTCTCAACTCCGCAAACGGAAACGCGTCCTTCGTCGGTGATATCGATCTTGACTCCGGTGCGGGCAACGATCTCGTTGATGACCTTACCCTGCTTACCGATAACATCGCCGATCTTATCGGGATCGATATCGATGGAAATGATCTTGGGTGCATATTCGTTAACTGTAGGACGGGGCTCTGAAATAGCCTTCTTCATACAGTTGTCCATGATGAAGAGCCTTGCTTCGCGACATCTTGCGATAGCGCCTTCAACGATGGGTCTTGTAAGTCCGTGGCTCTTGATATCCATCTGGATAGCTGTGATACCATCTGTGGTACCGGTTAAAT
>JAEEGL015685603.1_pt1 | contig 17455 bp, 9 predicted proteins | sample 9134231 | NCBI WGS metagenome assembly JAEEGL01 (sample SAMN16246548, study PRJNA631951) | gut metagenome | biome: gut microbiome; feature: rumen; material: fiber-attached | host: Bos | place: Iran: Karaj | collected 2018-10 | reverse complement strand
TGCCGTCGCTGCTCGACTATGCATTCTTCGTGTCGTTCTTCCCGCAATTGGTGGCAGGACCTATCGTGAAGGCCCGCGACTTCGTGCCGCAGATACGCAAGCCGCTGCAGATAACACGCCGCATGTTCGGCATGGGTGTTTACCTTATTATAATAGGACTGTTCAAGAAGGCGGTAATCTCCGACTATATCAGCATCAATTTCGTAGAGCGAGTGTTCGACCAGCCTGACATGTTCAGCGGTCTGGAGGTGCTTTTGGGCATCTATGGATACGCCCTGCAAATCTACTGCGACTTCTCGGGATACAGCGATATGGCGATAGGTATTGCCCTGCTGCTCGGTTTCCGCTTCCCGATGAACTTCAACGCACCTTACAAGTCTGTGTCGGTGACCGATTTCTGGCGCCGTTGGCACATCTCGCTCTCCACATGGCTGCGACAGTATCTTTATATCTCGCTCGGTGGCAACCGCAAGGGAAAGTTGAGGATGTACCTCAACCTCTTCATGACAATGCTTTTGGGCGGTCTGTGGCATGGTGCTTCGTGGAACTTCATCCTCTGGGGAGCACTACATGGTGTGGCACTCGGCTGTCATAAGTTCTTCTCGCAGGAGATTCTGCATCACGACCGACATTACTATAGTGCTGGATGGCGCCGCATCGTGGCAATAATCATAACTTTCCACTTCGTGTGCTTCTGCTGGATATTCTTCCGTTGCAGCGACATGGAGACTGCCGTCACAATGTTAAACCAGGTGGCAACAAACTTCCACCCCGAACTGCTGTGGCAGGTCATCAGCGGTTACCCCTGGGTGTTCGGTCTTATGGCATTCGGCATCATAAGCCATTACCTGCCCGACAGCTGGCAGCAGCACATCGTGGCACGTCTCTCTATGACCAATATCTTCGTCTGTGCAGTGCTCATCACCACAGTCATTTACATCGTCATTCAGGTGAAATCAAGCGACATACAACCCTTCATTTATTTCCAGTTCTAACATTTTTCTTTAAAAGATTTGGAACTTATTGCATTTTTACCTATATTTGCAAACGATTATATAAATCAACACTTTTACTTAAACATTGAAAGTAATACCTTTTAAACAAATTATTAACCCTAAAAAAATTGAGAAAATGAAGAAAGTATTTTTTAGCATGTCCCTCATGGTAATGGGATTGTTCTTTGTTGCATGCACAAACTCTGCACCTAAGGCAGAAGACGCTGCAAAGGCCGCAACAGAAGAAGTTAAGGAAGCAGTAGAAGAGGCAGTGAGCATCGATGACCTCAAAGCACTTGTAGAGAGCGCTAAGAAAGACGGTGCAAACTGGACTGAGGCTCAGTGGAAAGACGCTTTCAAGACCGTTATTAAGGCTGCTAAGCCTATGCTCGTGGCAATAAAAGACATGGAGAAAAAGGCAGAGAGCGCTAGCGAAGATGAAAAGCTTAAGATCGCTTCTGAGATGATGGACAAAATTAAGGAATATAAAGATGTTGGTGACCAGTTTGAAGCATTCCAAAGTGCTGCTGATGCATCAGCAATTGGAAAGAAACTTGGTGAGGACAAAGAGTTCCAGAAGGAATTGGAGAAAGAGTTAGATCTTGGAGAAGGTTTCTTCGACAGCATCTAATCAATTCTTATAAAACTATACTTCGGGAAGGACAATATGTCTTTCCCGAAGTTTTTTGTATATTACTCGCAATCGGAATAAAAACAAACCAGTTTGTTTTGTTCTTCACTCGATTTTTCGTAACATTGCCATCACAGATAGCGAAATTGCTCTATCTCGGCATAAAAAAAGAACAAGTTCTTTTGTTCTGCGCTCGATTTTTCGTAATTTTGCACCCACATTTAAAAAAGGTAGAAAATGAATATTCATAAGGAGATTACCACAGCGGTACTTAAAGTGGTGAAAGAACTCTACGGTGCAGAACTGCCCGAGAAGATGGTTCAGTTGCAAAACACTAAGGAGGGATTCGAGGGTAACCTTACTCTCGTGGTATTCCCATTCCTCAAAATATCAAAGAAGAAACCGGAAGACACGGCACAGGAAATTGGCGAACAACTGCTGAAGGAAACCTCTGTTGTGGCTGACTTCAACGTGGTTAAAGGATTCCTCAACCTCGTAGTGTCACAAGAGGCATGGATTAGCCTGCTCAACGACATCAACGCAGATGCCGATTTCGGGTATAAAAAGGCAACGGAGGACAGTCCGCTGGTAATGATTGAGTATTCATCACCTAACACCAATAAGCCTCTACACCTGGGACATGTGCGCAACAACCTGCTCGGATGGTCACTCGCACAGATAATGCAGGCAAACGGCAACCGCGTGGTGAAAACGAATATCGTGAACGACCGCGGTATCCATATATGTAAATCTATGCTCGCATGGCTGAAATGGGGCAACGGCGAGACTCCTGAGAGCAGCGGCAAGAAGGGAGACCACCTCATTGGCGACTATTATGTGCTCTTCGACAAGCACTATCGCGAGGAGATAGCAGAACTGAAACAGCAATACATAGCTGAGGGAATGGATGCCGAGAAGGCAGAGGAGAAGGCAAAGCAGGAGGCTCCGCTCATCAAGGAGGCTCACGAGATGCTTGTGAAATGGGAGCAGAACGACACTGAGGTACGTGACCTGTGGGAGAAGATGAACTCCTGGGTATATGCTGGTTTCGACGAGACATACAAGGCACTGGGCGTTGCCTTCGACAAGATTTACTATGAGAGCCAGACATACCTTCGCGGAAAGGCAAAGGTGGAGGAAGGACTTGAAAAAGGACTCTTTGAACGCCATGAGGACAACAGCGTATGGGCAGATCTCACCAATGAGGGACTGGACCAGAAACTGCTGCTGCGTTCCGACGGCACCAGCGTATATATGACACAGGACATCGGTACTGCTGAGATGCGATTCCAGGACTACCCCATTGACAAGATGATTTATGTTGTGGGCAATGAGCAGAACTATCACTTCCAGGTGCTCAGCATCCTTCTTGACCGTCTGGGCTTCAAGTGGGGTAAGGAACTGGTGCACTTCTCATACGGAATGGTGGAACTGCCCAACGGCAAGATGAAGAGCCGCGAGGGAACAGTGGTCGATGCCGACGACCTCATCGCCGTGATGATTGAGGATGCACGCCGCACAGCCGACGAGGCAGGCAAGAACGCCGACCTCACCGAAGAGGAGAAGCAAGACATAGCACGCATCGTGGGAATGGGAGCGCTGAAATACTTCATCCTGAAAGTGGATGCACGCAAGAACATGCTGTTCAACCCTGAGGAGTCTATCGACTTCAACGGCAACACAGGACCATTTATTCAATACACCCATGCACGCATCAAGAGCATCATGCGCAAGGCAGAGGCTCAGGGCATCAATGTCAACGACAGCGCTCTAGGCGAGAACGCCGTGCTGAACGAGAAAGAGATTGAACTGGTGCAGAAGATGAACAGCTTTACCGCAGCAGTAGAGCAGGCAGGCAAGGACTACAGTCCAAGCGGCATTGCGAACTACTGCTATGAACTGACTAAGGAGTTCAACCAATGGTATCATGACTACAGCGTGCTGAACGCTGAAGACGAGCATACAAAACTGACACGCCTCATCCTCGCAAAGAACGTGGCAAAGACAATAAAGAACGGTATGGCGCTGCTCGGTATAGAGGTTCCAGAGCGCATGTAACTCTATTCCCACAGCACAAGAAGACAAAGGGGAAAGTTATATTAATAAGACTTTTCCCACCTATAACAATATACCATTTCCCTCTGACTCTCCCATTAATTAGTGGGGGTCAGAGGGGATTTTTTTACAAGGCGGTACATCTAAACGCAAATTGCCGTAAATGGGACGTAAATGCCTGAGGATTGAATATTGGGACAGGCATGTTTAATGATGCTTGCACAATTCCCTCGCGCTGCCTATGGCGACGGTGATGTTCGGAACCGCAGTCTGGTACACCACGCGCAGTTTCTCGCCCGTCGCGGAATTGACAAACCTCGTCACGTTGCCGTTGTCAATACCGCTTGAGATATTCCTGTAATTCCTTTTCATCCTTGGGGGCAATGTCACGTTTGATAATGTCAACAGCGTCATTAGGTATAGGTGATTTCCAATAGTCCAACCCTTTCTTTTTCAAAAACTCTATAACCTTTATTTTATCCTTGTACTGCTTAGAATTAAGAGGGTAAATGCATAATCTTAATATATAGAGGATATCAACATAGAAGGTTGTATAAGACGGAGGATCACAATTAGTCATTTCGAATTTACCGTTATAGTTCGCACCGTGTTCCAACAGGTAAAGCATTACATCCATACGACCAACTAAGTACGTACAATAAATCGTAGCACTTTCACCAGTATCTTCCGTTTGCATATTAACATCGGCACCTGCCTCTACAAGTATTCTCACCTTCTCAAAATCTCCCTCTGATGATATTGCATCGTATAATGCGAAATGGCGGGCAGGAATCCAATTCCCTAAATTGTCTTGTTGTACTCCACGTTCTGTAGAGTTGGGATTGCCACCATATTCTAACAACATCTTTAGTATTTCAGGGGATGGGCGACTAAATCTTGATGCAAAAATAACTGCATTCCTTCCAAAATTGCGTATTGTATCATTAGGTTCGTTTGGGCTAGCCCCCAACTCCAATAGAGCCTTAACCGATTCTTTCTTATTTGAGCGAACAGCAAGCATTAATAGGGTTCCTCCAAATTCTTTTTCTTTGTAATCAACAGGTATGCCCAATGTCTCTACTTCGTATTTTATCCTCGAAATATCTTGGTCTTGTACAGCCTTGGCTAAATCCCATGCTATCGTGCCTTGGAATAACCTAAAATCATCTCCTAATAGTTTTTTCTTATCTACTGGCGCCTCCCTGTCTATGCACGCGGACGACAACAATACCAGCAAGACACATATTGCACAATAATATCCATTATGTTTCATAATTAAAAGCCAAATAAAATATTGTTAGTATTCAACGTATATTGCGATTGTGCATTTTTGCTCTTCTGCATTATCATTTCCTTTCCCGAGGGATAGAAATTCTTTATGCTGTGCCCCATTATTGCACGGTTTTTATTGCGCCAATGTATATTTCCATTAGCTCTCACTCCCATGTGTGTTTGTTGGAAAATATTCAATTCATCCCGAACATGAACATATGCGTCTATTTTTGCACCTTTCCTGTTCCATGGTGCAATGGTAAGGGGACTTACCCATGCGGCATTAAATGTCATTGCACTGCGACCTGTCTTATAAGCATTCGTCGCAGCCAACCCTCCACCTAAGGAGTAGCCAACAAAAGTAAGCTCTTGTTCCCCAATAGCAGTAGATATTTTATCCGCATTATCTTTGGATATATTATATTGTTCAGAGGCACCAAAAATTTGCATTATGTTGTTTTCCCAGTCTTCAGGACTGTCAATATCCGTTCCAGCCGTAGCATATACATATTCCGTGATTCCGTCAATTGTACGTTCATATAGAGCTGACTTGAATCCAGAATCGTTATCTTTTAAAGTAACTCCTTTTATTTGACGATTAGACACTTTCCAACCACCAACAAGTTTTACTTGCTTTTTTTTATCAATATCACACACATGGTCTGCTATTCGAGCCGCCTCCTCTTCCGTAGGTTTCAAACCGAATTTGTCAATGAATTTTATAGGATTCCCCAAACAGTACACATACGGACTGAGGCCATAGTATTTCTCCGCCAGCGGGTCTGGTCTGTCCCACACTGGCAGCACAGAGTAATACTGTCGCGCTCCGTAGTCGTAGGTGTTGAGTCCATGCATCACATCCAACTCCTTCCCATTATACTTGTATTGTTGCAACGCAGAGTTGTTGACAGTCGATGGCTCATAGAACGGAGTGCCGTAGGGATAATAGTCAACAACCTGACATACCATGCCTGTCTGGTCTATTACCTCACGGTTGTTGCCCAGGTGGTCCTTGACATAGAACCTGAACACCAAATCTTCGTCATCGACAACATCAAAAGGATTCTCCTTCGCCATGTCTAAAGAGTCCTCTTCCTCAGGCCAGAGAAAGTCGTTAGGCCGTGCGTTGTATGTGTTTACATATCCATCGTTGCTGATGTACCCTCCGTCGAACAGTATCTTCGAGAAACTGTTGTTAGAGAACACTACCGACCCGCCCAACAGGTAGTCGGTGGAGTCTGCCGCAAGGAAACTGTGCTCTATGTCATAGTCATCGCCCATGCTTACATGTATGTTGGCGGGCGCGGTGTAGTGGACAGTCCGTAACTTCTCACCTGTGGCGGAATACACGTACCTTGTGGCACTGCCGTTAGAGAACTGTATCCTTCTGGGGTTGCCGCAGTCGTCGTATGCGATGTTTGTTATTCCGCGCGTTCCGTCGGCCACTATTGCCCCGTTAGTGTTGTACTGGATTTCGTCGGAACTACCCTTCACATCCATGGATTTCTCGTACATCACAGGGGCAGCCTTCTCCGTCACAGAGAGCATCTGTGTTCCCTCGTAGTCTATCGCGAGGCTGTCTATGGCACCGTAGTTGCCGTTCTGCATCAGTCCGTTGCGCACGAGGCTCGTGATGTTGCCGTAGCCGTCGTAGCCTGCCCTCTCGTTGTAGTTTCCTAAGGCTGTCGAGAAGCCGTTCTCCCCGTATTCGGCATTCACAAGTCGGCTCATGCCGTCGTATGAGAACATGTAGCCCTTGTCAGGGTCTGTGCCGTACGCCCATGTCAGGCTGCTGATGTTCCCGCTGTAGAGCGGCATGCCTGTTCCGTCGGCATAGTGCAGGTGCTCAGAAAACGTGTTGCTCGTGATGTCCTTTATCCACCCGTGCATGTCGTAGGCATAGGCAATGCTGCCGTTGCCGCCGCTTACGGGACGGTTTATACCAGTGGTTCTTCCCAACTGGTCGTAGGTGTATGTTATATTGCAGTTGTCTGTTTGTCTTGTCCCAACCCGTGCCTGATATGTGACACTTGCAAGAAAGTCGTTATTGGGCTTATAGGTGTTGTTTGCATGGAACACCACGGAATCTGCCCCTGCACAATATACCGTTGCCTCTGATGTTGCCACTTTGTCGGTGTAGGTATATGTGTTCTCCGTCCTTTCGGTGCTGCCGCACAGGCCTTTCGTCAGTGACTCTACCATATTTCCCTTCTGGTCGTATGAGTAGATGCCTGCTATCCTCTCTCCGTTCGATGCCAGCACTATGGAGCCTGTCTGCATCCCCTTGGCGTTGGCGGTGTCTGCCAGAGCCATATTCAGGAACGCGTTCCCACTTGCCCCGTCAAGGAAACTGTATTTGTCGTAGTAGTTCACAATCTCCACCGCCTCTATTGTTATGTTCAGGCTGTTGCAGTACAGTTCCGGCTCGTCGAGTATGGGAGGCAGCACTACACTTCCGAGCGGAGTCTTCAGATGGAATCCTTCCGGCATCCTGTAGTCGGTATTCTCGATGTCGTCTGCACCGCACTCGTAAATCACCGTCCCCCTGCAGTTCTTGTCAGGCTTGGTTGAAGAAAGCCCCTGTACTGCAAGGCGCCCCAGACAGTCGTAAAGCGAGAACCTGTATAGCCCTTTCTTCCTCAGTTCGCCGTCCTGCACGGAAATACAGTGGTCGTCGGGGTCGTAGATGTATTCTATAGGAGCGCAGCCCGGCAGTTTCTTCATCAGCATATTCCCGTTAAGGTCGTATCTGTACTGATAGGCGTCAGTATCCAGGTCCATGGTGTTTGGATAGTCGGACAAGAGTACAAATGTCAGTCTGCCGAAGTTGTCATATACGAAGTATGTGTCATTGCCAGTTCCTCTGCGTTCCAGAATCTTCCTGCCGAAAGCATCGGTGAATGTTGTAACGGCGACACCGTCCTCGTTGACGACACACTCGCCAGACAGTGTGCCTGTGTTATAGTAGCCGTCATAATCGAGAACAGGGTCTTCTGGCGATGTCACCGAGTATTTGATGACATCGTTTTCCACATTCGTGACATAGGACGCCATGACAGGTGCAGTCTTCCATGCCTGTCCTGCCTTGTGCTGTCTCTTGAGCCGTCCTGCCGCGTCGTACTCAGAGTCTTCGAATGCGTAGTTGTCGTAATACTGGGCTGATGACATCTGTATGATGGCGTCAATCCCCAGATTGGCAACTGCCAGGTTTCCCGTTACCGGCAGCCAATTCCTTGTAACCATCTGCTCTCCAGTGATTTCTCTATACGAGTATGTGAACTTTCCGTTGCTGCTTATTCCGTTTGTCGCCTTTAACGTCTCTCTTCCAAGCCCGTCGAAGAAGATATACTCCTTTATTTTTCTTGACGCTATACTAGATAACTGAGTCTCTGAAAGGACATAGTTGGCATTGCCCTGTCCCCTGATGGATGCAGGTGTAAATGCCAATGCAAATATAAGACAAAAGAGTGATAATATATGCCTCGACTTCATATTTTTAATATTATTTAGTGCTGTAATTGTATTTATACGAATTTAGCAGTTCCCACTTCCCGTTTACCTTCCTGTACTCGGCTACGAGCCTCCCCAGCATATCGTATTCGTATCTGCATGACATTCCGCCTGGCTCTGTCTTTTCAGTGAGGTTCAACATGTTGTCATACTTGTATCTCCACACGTAAGCCTTGCCAAGTCTCGTGCGTAGCGAGTCTAAAGAGTTGTCTGGCTGGCTTAACCCCGACAACTCCTCTGGAGCTCTGCCCAAGGCATTTTGCACCTCGTCGTATGTGGCATTCTGCACCGTAGCCACCAGTTTCCGTCCTTTGTGCGACCATATCATGATTGTTCTTGCCCCTTGCTCTCTCCAAATGATTGGATTGCCATATTGGTCAGCTCTCTCGACGACATAGTCTTTATGCGCCCTTTTGTGGGGGACTGACGTGTTGGAGCTATCCCACCATGTCACCTGTCTTTCGACGAAGGGCACTCCGAGGCTCGACTGTGCATAATTCCTTACGGTGCTGCAGTACCAGTTGTTTTCCTTTTCCTCCGTCTCCACGGGAACGATGATGTTTTTCTCCGCCATCCACGGGTAGCGTTCCGTGCTGTAATAATAGGTGGTTTGATGCGTCTCGTCTGAATTAGAAATAACCGTTTTCTTACGTGGCATGCCATAGTCGGTGTACTGGTATCGGATTTCTGTGTTATATGTGCCGTTGCCCATCGTCTCTTGTCTTTCTTCAGTCGAAACAAGATACCTGTTGACGTATGTCTTGTAGAGATATGAGAAACCAAACTTGTTGTTGAAACAGTCCAAGTGCCATTCCTGGGACACCGTGGAACATGGATCGCCAACGGTGCGTCCATAGTAGAACGTTGTTTTTTCAAGTATGTTGTTGTCGGCATCCATTACTTCCCTGGATGCCAGTTTCCCCCTTTCGAATGCCATGCTTGTAAAGGCCGCGCTTGCATACGTGTCATACACGTTAGCCGTATAATCAGCAGGCTCGTCCATGTGGCTCATGTCATTGGCATCCGTGTCATAATTGGTGTACTGATACTTGGTGCGAGTAATCACATTATTGTCGCTGTCTCTTAACTCCTCAAAGACTGTGGAATACCCCACGTAGGGAGTGTTGAAATTCATGGGGTAAGGATTCATGTCCTCGAATGAATAGAAGTCTATGTACTCACTCTTGTTTTCCTTGAAATAAATGCGGTCATAGAAGCATGGCTCTCCCTTGGAGATGCCACTGCTTATCCCATTTAACGCATTCTTGTAAATGTAGTTCTTGGAATAGAGAAGGATCCCCGAGACATCATAGTTTTTCAATGTTTTCACACGGAGCCCGCCGGATACGCCTGTCTTCGCCATCACTGTATCGGTCTGCAAGTCAAACTCTTTGGAGTAGTCGTTTAACTCATATTCAAATAAAGTCCTCCCACCTGTCGGATAAATGATGTTTTTAAGGACGTAGTATCTTGTGGGTACAAGCGATGCGGGTCTTATTCCATACTCGTTTTCAGTATAACTACGAGACAATTGCCATTCGCCACAGTTATTAGGATTAGAGCCGTATCTTGAATAATACCCCCATGAATCGGTATAGGTCAAAGGATTCCTGTCAGGCCACATGTTGTTTACATTGCTGTCAAGGTAATACTCGAATCTGTACTCGTATTCCTTCTCCATGAACACCATACTATACTGTCCGTCGGGAGGAATCACCTCTCCGCCATTGAAAGAGTTTACTCCATCTCCGAGAGGCCCGATCTTAGGATTGATAAAATCATCTGTGAAAGGAGCACTATACTCAGTCATGTTATTCTTGTTAAAAACAATCTTTGTAAGTAGCTTCCTGTTACTGATTTGTGTAAGATTAAAACTTACAGACAGGATGTCGGTTATGCTTTTTTTCACGGTTATTTCAGACAAATAGTCATGTGTGATTCTATTGGCAATGGCATTTCTTGTCTCATTTTCTGTTTCCAATGGACTTACCCCCATAAACAGTGAGAACCTATTAATGCTAAATTGTTGTTCAAAACCATACAAGTATCGTTCTTCAGGATATGTCCAATAAAGACAATCTGTGTTTTGGAGAAAGAAGTTGCCGTAAGCATTGTCTCTGTTATATTTAAAACATATTGAATCATCATCACAGCTTATCTTCAACAGACGTGACGGCATAGTCAAAAAGCCTGTATAACCAGGGCGTCCATGATTATCTTGGGATTTGTTCGCATTTATGTTAAATATTATTCTTTGAGGAGCATAATGAATATTGCACATGTATGAATCGGCAGCATACTCGAAATTCGCCACACGGCCGTCAACGGTGGTGATCTTTGACAGGCGCCAGCATGTAGCCATAATGTCACCGTTCACCTGGTTATAATAAGGCACACTGTATTCGGTGGCGTTTCCACCGCCAAATTCATATCTGGTGCCGTCAGGAGTGATCAATGTGAACTTGTCGAAAAATTTCTTATTCATACTGACAGCATATAGTTGCAAAGAGAATCTTTGCCCCAAGTCTTCGATGGTCTTGAAACCGTCCTGCTCGTTAAACTCCACCTTGATATTGTCATCTGACACCACCCTCCACTGTCCGTCCTTGTCCATAAAGAAAGAGCCGCTGTATCCGTTGAAGTTAAACGAAAACTCATCAGCAGATAATTCATAAAAGTCATTACCTGACAGATGGGTGCGTTCTTCCAGAGCATTTGACTTATTTGTACTGTTTTCAATCTGACTTAACTTGTTATGGTTATAATAGAAACCCGCATGTGTCGAGTAAGTCTCTTTCTCGTCCTGAACACCCTTGACGGTTCTGGCGATATAACCACCAGCGTAGAGGCTCCATCCGATGCCTAAACAAGAAGGCGGCGTGTGTGGCTTGACATTTGAGGTGTGATACATCGCCTGAACAGGAATGCTGACGTTTCCTACTTTCATTGTGTAGATGGGTACTGTTATATTGGGCGTGCCAGTGTAGTGCCCGACAGGAATGCTGCCGAATGTACCAAGATTTGCAACTTCCGGTGACGGGACATTTCTTACCTCCTTAACCTGCCCCCATAAAGGGACAATTATTGTAGAGCAAACAGTTAGACTTATTATCGCACGTTTTGCGTAACATGACAGATTCTTGTTCATTATTAAAAGTGTTTTCATAACAAGCGAGTATGGCACAGTGATTATTTTCTTATTTTCTCATTATATATTTTCCCGTTTACGTTAATGTATAGTACATATACACCAGGCTGTAAACCACCTATGTCGAAATTGACGTTGTAGCCTGTTCCTGCATCTTGTGTGCATTTCTTGCTTTGATGAATCATGCCCATGTGATTGCATAGCAGCATTGTGACATTTGACTCTACGTCAAGGCTGTAGTTAACATCAACACTGTTGGCATCAGCACTTACACTGTAATGGATTATGTCATGCTGCGTTTCTTGTACATCCTTTTCACCATGCTCGTTGTTTTCAGGTTGCACCCTGCCTGCATTTGCAACAACTAATTCGGGAATGCTGCAGTAGGCATGTTCGGTAGTGCCTACTGGGGTGAGATTTACATAACTGGTACTCGTAACCTTCTCAAAGACAGGCCATTCACGTCCTTCTATATACCACTCGTATTTCTCTTCTATGACCTGGTGATACTGTGTAGAGTCGATTTTAGAAGGATTCATGTCCATCACTAAGGAATACGCTCTCAGTTTGTAAACACGTAGAACATTCTTCAGAGTATCTGTTTCCGACAGTATGATGTCCCCATGCCCGTCAACAACAACTCTGCTGATGCCCTTTTCCTTAAAAAAATGATCTCCACAATATATGCCATAGCCTTCATACTCTTTGGAGATAGAGTCGCCTAACGCTATCGGATATTTCATACAATAAGGCGGTCTGTTATAGGTGGTTGTCTTTAGCGGAGTTTCATTTCCAATTTCATAAAGGGTATTTCCTCTTATAATGTAATAGTTTACTTGGCTATAGCCTGTAGTAGTAATCCTTCCCAAACTGTCTGTCTCGTTAGTTACCATAAAGACTTCACCCGAAATATCTGAATTAGAAAAGTCCCATATACAACTTGAACCACTTTCACCAGAATTAAGGTGCACGACATTTCTTTTCTCGGTTATGTCATTGAAACGTGGCGCATTGCTGACGTTACTGGTGGACTGTCCATGTACACCTGATGCTATGAGGGTTAGCATAAAGACACCGAAACACCTTCTGATGTTGCCTTTTACAGCAAAGAGATTAAGGAACTCATTTCCCATGGGTCTCATACTCATGTCGTTTGTCCTTTTACAATTCTATCTCTCCCGTAAACAAATAGTCACCGCATTCGAGTTGCAGCAGGTAGTCGCCGCTGAGTGTGGCTGGCAGTTGCACCTCGGTGGTTCCTGACGGCACATAGGTGGAATAGACTGCCGTCTCATCGTCTGTAAGGACTTGCAAAGTGAAGTTGCCATAGTCGCCACATATATATAATGTGTGGTCACAGAGATAAACGGTAGGCGGCTGGATAGGGGTGCGGGGGTTATTTCTTATTGTTCCACCCTGATCTATTATGTCGTAGCGGTATCTGATTTCGAAACTAAGTTGTTGTACATTGTCCGGCATAATGGGCTCTTGAGCCATCACTTGTGTCAAAGAGACATAAAATAGCAGTAAAAAGAATGTTTTTTTCATAATTATATTTGTTGATTTGTCTTTTTCTTTGGCAAAATTAAGCAAACAAACAAATATATCCACAAAACTTTGGCATTAGTATTTCACAAGTTTTTCACAACAGAAAAAGTATCGACAAAAAAGCGTATTACCTATACAATTTGCCTTACTTTTTTATCAAATTCCTTCGCCTTTCCGCTAATACCAAAGACCTTTTTCATTAAACGGACGCGCATCATTGAAAGGTTTGAAGATGATACTTCAAGTAAGTTACAAATCTCAAATGGTGAAAAATTGGCTCTGACGAGCATACATATATAATATTCTTTAGTGGAAAGTTCTGCGTGTCCTCCATTCATCTTTGTATAAAAAGAGGGAATGGTATTATTTATTAATATGGAGAACTGCTCCCATTCTTCTTCTGTAGGGAGTTCTTTTGCTCTTGAGGCTTTGTTATGTAATACTTTTACTATATTTGAGGAGAACAACCTATCTTCACTTGCTGAAATTGACTTAATGGTTCTCTTATGATATTCTTGAACAAGAAGACTAAGAGTTTGTATTTCATTTGTTTTTTTTCCAATCAAGTCTTTGTAGTTCCTCTCATTCAACAACAATACTTCATTTTGTTTATGGACAAGCAACTTAATTCTCTCTTTGTATATGTTTTTTTCTTTTTTACGCTTATTTGAAACTATTATCAAACATATTGTAGATACAGCAATGACTATAAGTACTATAATGCATAGAACGAGAAATGCCATTATGTATTTTTGGTTTTTAATTTTTTCATCTCTTGCTATTCTTGCATTACGTTGATAATTATAGTTCAATTGTGAACGTTGAAGTTCTGCAGAAGATTTTTCTAAATCTCTTCTGTTATTTGTCTCATACGCAAGGGCGGCATATTTTGCAGCAGAGTCAGGTATGTGTTTCTTATTGTATAAAAGATATAGCCCATAGTTCCCCGCCTCTTCAAGATTGTGATTGTCAGAGTGTTCCAATGTCCTTCGGAAATATATTTCTGCAGTGTCAAGTATATTCACACCCAAAAAGTATAGTCCTTTTTCGTAATAATAGAGTTCCTTACCTTTGACTATATGACCGCTGTCATTGAACAAGCCAGACATACTTTCATATATGTTTATGCTTTTTTTTGCATTTACATAATCATTGTAATTTAGATAAGACAACAAAAGCGAATAATGTGACTCTGCGTATCCCTGAATGTCACCAATAGAAAGATACGATGATGTTGCATTTTTTCTATAATAGAAAGCAGAGTCTTCTTTATTTTCCAGGGAATAAATCAAGGCTCGACGTTCTATATTAATGATTGCCGCAAGTGTGTCTTTCGAAAGAATAGCATAGTTGTAACTTTTTATGCTTGACTTCATTGCTTCGTCCAGCAAATATTGATCTGTGAATATGTCTGTTGCTTGCCCATACACTCGGCTCAGTGTTTTGAAGTCGCAGTCCTTTGCCGTGGTGTCGGCACACTCCACGGCATCGTTATAGCACTCGATGGCACGGGGTGCCTCACCAAGGTCGCGGTAGGCGCAGCCGAGGATGTAGTGGGCACGCATGCGCTCGTTGGGAGTGCCGTGGCTGTCGAAGTAGTCGGTGAGCACAAGGGCGAGGCTGTCGGAGGTGAAGGGCACGTAGTCGCGGTTCTGCTGCTCCGCCTGTTCCAACTGGCGCAGCATCTGCTCGCGGTCGGCGCAAGAAGCGATGACAACGATAACAATGGCTATGAAATAACGAATAATCCGCATGTCTGCGCAAAGATACTGAAAAAAATGTCATCGTGCAAGCAAATCAAAGAACTTTGAACTTATAAACCGCCTATAGTCAATAGGTATAGGCCACGGGGAACCTATTGCTCTTGCCCGAGAGGTAATGATCGGCAATCTGTTTGAAGGTAAGAGTGCATAACAATATGAACAGGTAACACAGTTTATAAACCTTTATACGCAAGGCACTCATAAACATAGCAATGAGGTTTGCCAGCGTAGCACCTACTGTGTTGGAGGCGAAATCGAGCCATTCACCACTGCGACGACCGTCAGTAAAGAGCGGTTGCAGCAGTTCGATGACCCCGCTGAAAAGAATAGGAACCAACCATATCAGGAACAATATGTGACGAGGCGGCATCTTCTTGTAATGACGCATGCACTCTATACGCATACATCCGCCTGCCACCAGGTACATGCCAGCATGCACAAACTTGTCTAACGATTCTATATTATTCAATGATGTATGTGGTACTTTGCAAAAACATGCCACACAGATTCCTATCAGCAAAACACAAAACACGGGATATGACCGCATAAAAATTAATAATTGTTTCATTATTTGTTGTTTTTGTATCAATCTGACTGCAAAACAACTAATAATAATTCAATGTGGTAGTATTTTGATTGTTTATAATTGTAAAAGCACACGTTTACTTGTCATATATCAAGAAAAACGTGTAAAGACGTGCAGAATTACCATAGAAAAACCACAATCCTTGCCCCTATAAAGAGAAGCGAGGATTGTCGGGAATAGAGTTGATAAGTATATAATTCCTTTATTTTATGAGTGCGCCAGCAAGTGCTGGGAGTTTCAGTTTCACTTTCGCAGTTTTCATCGCACCGTAGCTTTTCTGTTTGCCGTCGGTATATAGCGTGAAGGCGGTGCCATCGAGCATTGGAAGCGAGAGGTCGAGCGACAACGGTTCTCCAGTTCCGTTGAGAACAGCAATATACCAGCGGTCGGCATGACGGCGAGCCATCACCACATAGCGGCCAGGATAACCGTCGATGAAGCGCGTCTCGTCCCATTGCGTGGGCATCTCGCGAAGCAGTTCAAGTTCAATTGCAGGCAGTTCGCTGAGGTTGTTTGGCTGCATGGCGATGCAGTTCACCTCACTCTGGTTGGTGATTGCCGTTGCTATCTCGAACATGTCACTCGTTGCACGGCGGTGACGGCTCTTATTGTCGCGACTCAGATACTTGTTCATGATGACACCGCCCCAGTCCATGCTCGCCACAGCATTGCGGATGAAGGGGTGGAGCGTCAGTTCAACACCCTCGTTCTGGGCATGATAAGGGTTAAAGAAAACATTCTCTGACGCCAGCACCGCCTCACTTGCCACGAAGTTAGGGTACATCCTCTCCCACCCTCTTGGCAACGTGCATCCGTGGAAAATAACTTGAATGCCGTAAAGGTTGGCATCAGCGAGAATGTCCTCATAGAGTTGCATTGTCTGCTGCTTGTCGCCGCCGAAGAAATCCACCTTTATTCCCTTCACTCCTATGCTCCTCAGCCACGCCATTTCACGGTGACGCGCTATGGAAGTGCTCATGCAGTCGCGTGGTGTCTGCGGTGCATCGTTCTCGCTGCCGTTGCTGTTATACCACAGCATCAGCGACACTCCGTGCTCTTGGGCATAACGACTAAGCTCGGCAATGCGGTCACGCCCGATGCGCTCGTCCCACCAGTTGTCAACCAGAGTATATTCAAAGCCCATCTTCGAGGCAAGGTCTATGAACTGCACCTGGTCGTCGTAGTTTATTGACTCGTCCTGCCACACCAGCCAACTCCATGTGTAACGTCCTCCCTTGTATGCGATGCTAGGCTGATAGAGTGGACTTACGAGGTCGTAAGCCACCGTCGTTTCCACTATCGGGGCAAGCGTGCTGCCCATCGTGATGGTGCGCCAGGGTGTTGCGGAAGGCAATGTCACGGAAGGTTCCACCGAACCTGTGGCGTTGTTTTCGCCCTCATGTGGAAAGGCAATAGCATACCCTTCACCTGCAGTATAGTCACTCAGGTGCGAACCACAATACTGACTTGTGACGCCAGTCTCGCTGATTAGCATCCAGTAATTGTTGAGCGTTGAGGGTTGAGCGTTGAGCGAAGATGGCACTCTGAACAAGCATGGGAAGGTGTAGCCCAGCCCGAACTGCGAGCGAACATTCATCTCTTGGTCGAGCAGATAGCGCTCCTCATAACTCGGCTTTGTCTGTTCCCAGCCCGTTTCAGGACCTATCTGCGGACAAAGGAATGTCTTTGTTCCGCCAACGGGGTTGAACGCAGACAACTCTCGGAGCACTCTTGTGCGCTTGGTGTCGCCGTCCTTGCCTTGTCGCTCAAGCAGATAGCGGAAAGCCACGTCGCGGTTACTAACGCGGAACTGCACCGAGAACTGCTGCCCTGCGGCGTTCTTGACCTTCAATGTCAGTTCGTTGGCACAATAATAAACATGCGATGCCTTGGTGTTACGCATCTTGTAGGTATCGCTGACGCTACGACTCTCCTCGCCCACTATCT
>JAEEGL015628354.1_pt1 | contig 17455 bp, 13 predicted proteins | sample 9134231 | NCBI WGS metagenome assembly JAEEGL01 (sample SAMN16246548, study PRJNA631951) | gut metagenome | biome: gut microbiome; feature: rumen; material: fiber-attached | host: Bos | place: Iran: Karaj | collected 2018-10 | reverse complement strand
GGAAGGATTCGACATCGGAGAAGCCGAAGCATGCGTCACCCCTGTCCATATCAAGGGCGGAGTGGCCCAGGCTACCAAGATGGCCAAGGACCTACGTGAGAACTACAAGGTTTTCTGTTCGATGGTGATCTATCCTGTGATCCCGAAGGGAATGATAATCTTCAGGATCGTCAGCACTGCAGCCCATACAATGGAGGATGTGGATTATACGCTCAAAGCTTTCAAGGAAATCAAGGCGAAACTCGACGCCGGAGCTTACGACGGTGACGACATCGCTGCAATGACTGTAAAATAGATGGATCCCGGATATTTCAGAGATAAAGTCATAATAGTTACTGGAGCCAGCTCGGGGATCGGGTTGGCTTCTGCCAAATTATTCGGAAGCCTCGGCGCAAAGGTCGTGATGGCTGCCCGGAGCCTTGACGTCATGATGTCTCATGTTTCTGAAATATCTGATAATCAGGATAATGTACTCTGTGTCCGCTGCGACGTGACCATAGAAGACGACTGCAGGGAGCTGGTATCAAGGACGGTCGGGAAATTCGGCAGGATAGACGTGCTCGTCAACAATGCCGGCGTTTCCATGAGAGCTATGTTCAAGGATCTCGACCTGAGCGTGCTGAAGACCCTCATGGATGTCAACTTCTGGGGGACTGTGTATTGCACCAGGCATGCGCTGCCGTACCTGCTGGAAAGCCGTGGATCCCTCGTCGGGGTCATCTCCGTCGCCGGATATTCCGCTCTCCCCGCAAGGACGGGGTATTCCGCATCCAAGTATGCGGTGCGCGGATTCCTGGACACGGTGCGGATAGAACATATTAAAGACGGGCTGCATGTACTTGTATTTGCTCCCGGATATACTTCCTCCAACGTCCGCAATGCCGCCCTGACAGCGGACGGGACTCCTCAGGGAAAGACACCCCTCGACGAGACTGGCCTGATGAGCGCAGAGAAATGCGCAGAGTATCTCGCCAAGGGCATAGCAGGCAGGAAAAGCCACATGACCCTCACCGGTCTCGGAAAGGCTACCGTGCTGATGCGCAGGTTCTTTCCAAACCTTTTAGACAAATTGACATACAAGTTCATAGCCCGAGAGGCTGACAGCCCGTTTAAGTAATGGCGAAGACTTATCTACCTAAAGATCCGCGCATCTATTATCTGCTCGGTTTGTTGTTCTTGATACTGCTTTTCATCCTTCCGAGAAGCGGAAAGTTCAACTATGACTATAAGAAAGGCACGCAGTGGCCGTACGAAACGCTGATTGCGCAGTTCGACTTCCCGATACTCAAGACCGCGGAAGAACTCGACAACGAGAAGGCCCAGGCCGGGACAAGCGTGATCCCGTATTTCAGGTTCTCCGAGGAAAGCTCGCAGAATTCCATGAAAGCCGTGTCAAGGCTGGATATCAACGGCGACCTGAAGCATAGCGTGATCAGTGCGCTCACGTCCATCTACAGCAGGGGAGTAATCCCTGACAAGATGGCCAGCCAGGGGTCCCAGTCCGTGGTATTCCTCCACAAGGACAAGAGGGCATACAAGACTCCGATATCCAACATATATACCGTGTCCTCGGCAAGGTCCCGTCTGTATTCGGAGCTAGCAAAGAACTACGAGGGACATAACCTGGATTCCCTTCTCAAGGAAGAAAGGGTATATGACGTGATAGTCCCGAACCTTGTCTATGACAAGGAGTCTTCGGAGCTCGTACATGCCCAGTCGTCCGATTTCATATCCCCGACTAAGGGATTCGTCCATGCCGGGCAGGTGATCATCTCAAAAGACGAGATCGTCACCGGCGAGATACATCAGATACTGGATTCATACAAGGCGGAATATGAGGAGAACCTTGGCTACAGTGGTCCGAGGATCATGCTCTGGCTCGGAAATGCCATCATCGCTCTGGCCCTTGTGCTGATCCTGTTCCTCTCCGTATATTACACCAATCCGGACATTTTCAACGACATCAACAGGTACGTTTATCTGCTGTTCATCTTCGTGCTTACCACGTTGATGGCCCTGCTGATGGACAGGTTCAACGCCGGCCTTCTCTACATGGTGCCGTTCTCGATCACGGCGCTGTACCTAAGGGACTTCTTCAGGAAACGGGTAGTGATGCCGGTGTACATACTGTCGCTCCTGCCTTTGTTGATCTTTACCCATGACGGAGTCGAGCTTTTCGTGATGTTCCTTGTTTCCGGAGTGGTCACGATATATGTATTCGACTATTTCCACAGGGGCTGGCTGCAGTTCGTCACTGCTTTTATCGCGTTCTCTTGCCTGTTGCTGACATACATAGGCTTCCGTCTGATCAACGACGTGGAGCAGTACAATTTCTTCAGCAAGGTATTCTTCCTGTTCATCGGATCCATGCTCTCCGTGGCTCTGTATCCGCTTATCTTCCTGTTCGAGAGGATATTCGGTCTGGTGTCTGAGTCGAAGCTTGCAGAACTCGCCGATACCAACAACCCTCTGCTCGTCGAGCTTTCCCAGAAGGCGCCGGGTACGTTCCAGCATTCTCTCCAAGTCATGAACATGGCAGAGACTGCTGCCAGGAGCATCGAGGCTAATGTGCTCCTCATACGCGCAGGAGCCCTGTACCATGATATCGGAAAGATGGAGAATCCTCTCTGTTTCGTGGAGAATGAGTCTGCCGACAATACATACCATAACGACCTTACTCCAAAGGAGAGTGCCAGGGATATACTGCGCCATGTGACTGACGGCGTGATGCTTGCCGAGAAATCAGGGCTGCCTGACGTGATCAAGGGCTTCATCCTCAGCCATCACGGAACGTCCACGACCATGTTCTTCTACAACAAGTTCCTCAATGCCGGTGGCGATCCTGCCGAGAGGGCTGACTTTACCTACAAGGGCCGCAAGCCTCGCAGCACGGAGGAGACGCTCGTGATGATTTGCGACAGCCTGGAGGCCGCGTCAAGGACCCTCAAGGACAACAAGCCGGAGACGTACGACGTGTTCGTGGAAAAGATGGTCCAGGCCAAGATTGATGACGGTCAGTTCGATGATTCTGCAATTTCACTGAAGGAGCTTACGACCGTGAAATCCGTGCTCAAGACTTATCTGGTGCAGCTTTATCACGACAGGGTGGCTTATCCTAAGAGACGCAGGTAATTGCATATTGAGATATTTTGATTAACTTTGCAGACTTTATTGACGTTAGAAAATAAATAACATAAGTATAGAAGATGAATATTGTTAAGAATCAGGTTGACGATCTCAATCTCCAGATCACGGTCAACATCGCTGCAGACGACTACGCCGCAGCAGAGAACAAGAAGCTGAATGAAGTACGTCGCAGAGCAGATTTCAAAGGATTCCGCAAGGGTATGGTTCCTATGTCCCTTGTACAGAAGGTTTACGGAGAGCAGGTGCTCGGTGAGTCAGTAAATGAGGTACTCTCCGATGCAATCAACAACTTCATAAAGGAAAATAAACTCAACGTGGTAGGCGAGCCTCTTCCAAGCGAGGACCAGCCGGAGCTCGAGTGGAAGTCAGGCAACGACTTCTCATTCAAGTTCGACATCGCCACGACTCCTGAGGTCAAGCTTGAGCTTACCAAGGAGGATAAGGTTCCTTACTATGTGATCAACGTTACCAAAGAGGCCAAGAAAGAGATGAGGGACAACATGCTCCGTCAGGTAGGTTCTCTCCAGGACGGCGAGAAAGCCGGCGAGGAGGACTTCGTAATCGCTGACCTCTCTAATGGCGAGATCAATGTGGAAGGCGCATACATCGCCGTAAGGAACGTGATGGGCGACGCTCACTCCAAGTTTGTCGGAGCCAAGGCAGGCGACATCATCGACGTTGACGTAAATGCTGCATTCGAGAACGATACCGACAGGGCTTCAATGCTCAAGATCAAGAAAGAGGAGCTCGCAAGCATCAATCCTGCATTCCAGGCTACCGTCAAGAATATCAAGACCTATGTTGACGCCCAGGAGAACCAGGAGACTTACGACAAGCTCTTCGGCGAGGATAAGGTTCACAATTCCGAGGAGTTCGACGCAGCTGTAGAGAGCAGGCTTGCCGACAACTACAAGCAGGAGGCTGACTACAGGCTCAACAAGGATATCCGTGACTACCTCGTAGAGAAGGCAAACATCGCCCTTCCTGAGTCATTCCTCAAGAAATGGCTCTACAAGGTGAACGAGGGCAAGTTCTCCATGGAAGAGATCGAGAAGGAATTCGATGCCTTCCTTGCTGACTTCCGCTGGCAGATGGTTCGCGGCTATATCATGCAGAAGAACGGTCTCAAGATTGAGGAGAAGGATATCCGCGAGGCTGCAGAGGGCTTCGTAGCTTATCAGTATGCAATGTACGGCCTCGGCAACGTTCCTCACGAGATGATCGTGGAGGCTGCCAAGAACGTGCTCAAGGATGAGAACCAGATGCGTCGTCTCGAAGAGAGCGTAGAGGAGCAGAAGGTAGTAGCCGCAGTCAAGGAAGTCGTATCTCTTCAGAACAAAAAGATTTCAGTAGAGAAATTCCGTGAACTTAAGTAATATGAACGAATTCGAGAAATTCGCGAGCAGGGGTCGTGGCATCAGTTCCATGACCCTGTCTCGTTATCAGTCGGCCATTGATTCATATATCAATCCGACTATCATTGAGGAGCGCAGACTCAATGTTGCCAGCATGGACGTGTTCAGCCGCCTCATGATGGACCGTGTCATCATGCTCGGTGTTCCGATCGATGACGACGTGGCCAACATCATCACCGCGCAGCTGCTCTTCCTTGCTTCTGTTGACAGCACTGCCGATATCTCCCTCTACCTGAATACTCCGGGCGGACAGGTATCGTCAGGCCTTGCTATCTACGACACCATGCAGCTCGTCGAGCCTGATGTCGCAACAATATGTACAGGAATGGCCGCCTCGATGGGTTCAGTGCTTCTCTGCGCAGGAGCAAAGGGCAAGAGATCGGCTCTTCCGCACTCAAGGGTTCTTATCCACCAGCCTCTCGGAGGCGCTCAGGGCCAGGCTACTGAGATCCTGATCGCAGCCAAGGAGATCGAGAAGACCCGTACCGAACTCTTCAACATCATCGCAGACCACTGCGGCCAGCCTTATGAGAAGGTTGCCGCCGACGGTGAGCGTGATTACTGGATGTCGGCGCAGGAGGCTCTCGACTATGGCATGGTAGACGAAATCCTGACAAAGAAAAAGAAGTAGAAGTGGGTAAGAAAGGTAACAGCAGCAGATATTGTACTTTCTGCGGCAGGAGAGAGGACGAAGTCCCTTTCATGCTGCAGGGAATCAACGGTTGCATATGCAGCGACTGTATTCATCTCGCAGAGGGATATCTTAAGGATATCGAAGGCGGCGCAAAGAAGGGCAAGGCTCCCGAAAGGATAGAGACCCTCAAGAAGCCGGCCGAGATCAAGGCATTCCTGGACCAGTACGTAATCGGTCAGGACAGGGCCAAGAAACAGCTCGCCGTCGCGGTGTACAACCATTACAAGCGTATCAACCACAATCTTGTGGACAAGGCCGGGGATGGCGTCGAACTCGAGAAGTCAAACATCCTGATGGTCGGTCCTACAGGTACCGGAAAGACACTTCTCGCAAAAACAATCGCACGTATGCTTGACGTGCCGTTCACCATAGTTGATGCAACCGTGCTCACCGAGGCAGGCTATGTGGGTGAAGACGTCGAGAGCATACTTACAAGGCTTCTCCAGGAGGCTGACTATGATGTAGCAAAGGCCGAGAGGGGAATCGTATTCATCGACGAGATCGACAAGATATCCCGCAAGAGCGACAACCCGTCGATCACCAGGGATGTCTCCGGAGAGGGCGTACAGCAGGCCATGCTCAAGCTTCTCGAAGGCAATGTGGTCAATGTTCCGCCACAGGGCGGGCGCAAGCATCCTGAACAGGAATTCATCCACGTCAACACGCAGAACATACTTTTTATCTGCGGAGGCGCATTCGAGGGCATCGAGAGGACGATCGCGCAGAGGCTAAACACCCAGGTGATAGGTTTCGGCTCATCCTCAAGGCAGAAAGTGGACAAGAAGAACCTGCTCCAGTATGTGTCTGCCCAGGACATGAGGGCCTACGGTCTCATACCGGAGATCATCGGCCGTCTGCCTGTAATCACGTATCTAGACCAGCTCGACAGGGATGCTCTGCTGCGTATCCTCACCGAGCCTAAGAACGCCATCATGAAACAGTACTCCAAGCTGTTCGAGATGGACGGAATGGAGCTTACGGTCAATCCTGATGTCATGGACCTTATCGTGGACACTTCGATCAAGAACAAGCTCGGAGCCCGCGGCCTGCGGTCCATCTGTGAAAAGATCTTCGACGAAGCCATGTTCGAGGCACCTTCGTCTAAGAAAAAAAGCTTTACGGTTACGGCCGACTACGCAAGGGAAAAACTCAAAGACGTTTTTTAACAGCCGATGAACGAAGAATTTAATCTGGTAAGGGACTTGGCGGTTATACTGATTTCCGCCGGGGTTTTCACTATTATTTCGAAAGCCCTCAAGCAGCCCCTTGTACTGGGTTACATACTTGCCGGTTTCCTGATAGGACCGCATGTCAAATTCTTCTTCAACATCTCCAGCGAGCAGGCCGTCGCCCAATGGTCCGAGATCGGTATCATCTTCATGATGTTCGGTCTGGGCCTGGAGTTCAGTTTCAAGAAACTCCTGAAGGTCGGCAGCGGCGCCCTGGTCACTGCCGGCGCCAAGTTCCTCGGAGTCTTCGTGCTGGGTTTCGTGACCGGCCAGGCTCTTTCATGGACAATAATGGAGAGCATCTTCCTCGGAGGACTTCTCTCCATGTCATCCACTGCCGTTGTATTGAAATCATATGAGGACATGGGCCTGAAAGACCGGCCGTATGCTCCTCTGGTTTTCGGTACCCTTGTCGTGGAGGACCTGATAGCCATTCTGTTGATGGTCCTGCTGTCAACGATGGCGGTTTCCAATCAGTTCGCCGGCGGAGAGATGCTCTTCAATCTGGGCAAGCTGGCATTCTTCCTGATTCTCTGGTTCCTGGTGGGCCTTTACCTGATACCTATCGTACTCAAGAAAACCAAGCAGTTCATAAATGACGAAATATTGCTGATCGTATGCATCGGCCTCTGTTTCGGCATGGTGACCTTCGCTTCCGCAATCGGGTTCTCATCGGCTCTGGGAGCCTTCGTGATGGGCTCGATTCTCGCCGAGACCATAGAAAGCGAGCATATCCAGTCTCTTGTCCATCCTATCAAGGACCTGTTCGGGGCCGTGTTCTTCGTCTCCGTCGGAATGATGATAGCTCCGGACGTGATCCTTGCCAACTGGGGAAAGATACTCACCATCACCATTCTCGTATATTTTACCCACATCGTATTCAGCGCCATCGGTATAGTTATTACCGGAAACGGCCTGAAAAATGGTGTATATACGGGTTTCAGCCTCGCGCAGCTGGGTGAATTCGGTTTCATCATCGCCGGCGTCGGCGTGACCCTCGGCGTGATGAGGGACTTCATCTATCCCGTAATCATCGCCGTTTCAGTGCTGACGACGTTTACGACTCCATATATGATCAGGCTTGCAGGACCAGTCCACAAGCTCATACTTGAGAAGACGCCTCCTCAGTGGCTCGCCAAGATCGGCCAGCTTGAGATGAGCAGCCGCAGGTCCGAGGAAGAGGTGAGCGAATGGAAGAAGCTGTTCAAGGCTTTCTTCCTGCGCGTTGTCCTCTACGGAGTGATACTGCTTGCGATCATCATAGCATCCAGGATTTATCTGGACCCTATGATAAACAGCCTGTTCGATTCATGGAAGCCGTTCTACAGGAGTCTGACATATGTCTCGGTTACAATACTGGTGATGTCTCCTTTCCTTTACGGAATGGCGGTGAGCACCGGTTCGATCAATACCCATGGATCCAAGCTTCTCCAGGAGAAGGAGAGCAACAGGTGGCCGCTGCTCGCCCTTATCCTTGTAAGGATATTCCTCGCCATCGGAATCGTGCTTGCCGTGATTTCAAGCCATTTCCATCTTGCCGGATGGACTATCGTGATGATGGTGATCGGAGGCGTGTTCCTCTTCCTCTTTGCAAGGCACGGCATGCACAAGTATCCTATGCTTGAGAAGCAGTTCCTGGCCAACCTGAATGAAAAAGAGACAGAGCGTCGCCGCCGTACACCGGTGACTTCGTCGATCATGGACAAGATGGCCGGATATGACGTGCATATCGAGGCCATGGACATTTCTCCTGACTCGGTGTTCGTAGGCAGGAAGATAAAGGAAATACCGTTCCGTAAAGAGAGCGGCGCCAACATAATCAAGATTCAGAGAGGCTCAAGCAACATCATCATACCGTCAGGAGAGGATTTCATCTATCCTTATGACCATATCCTCGCCGTAGGTTCCACAGACCAGATCAGGAAGCTCCGCGAAATGGTCAAGGTCTCCACTCCGGAGCGCAGCGCCGAGGCGGCTGACTCCAAGTTCGAGGTCGTTCCTCTTGTGCTGGAGGCCGATTCCTACCTCACCGGCAAGATGCTGAGCAAGACCAACATGAAGAAATACGGCTGCATGATAATCAGCGTGCTCCGGGGAAACAGTTTCGTGACAAACCCGAGACATGACCTCGTCTTCGAGGACGGAGATACCGTCTGGGTAGCGGGAGACCTTGATTATTGGCGCAAGAACAGAGATAAAGAAAACCAATAGATATATATGAACACAGATCAGTTATACGCCCAGATCAAGGCAAAAGGCTCGATGCTTTGCGTCGGCCTCGATTCGGATTATGACAAGCTTCCTGAAAAGGTCCGCATAGAGTGCATGAGGGGAGACCTTGCCCTGCAGGGACGTCTTTATTCAGGAAAGGCAAGGGCCATAATGTCCTTCAACAAGGCCATCATCGACGCTACCGCTAAGTACTGCGTGGCCTATAAGCCGAATCTCGCGTTCTACGAGGCCTATGGGCTTGAGGGCATGGCTGCGCTCGAGGGCACTGTCGCATACATACGTGACAAGTATCCGGAGCAGTTCATAATCGCTGATGCAAAGAGGGGAGACATCGGAAATACAGCCAAGATGTATGCGAAGACATTCTTCGAGACCATGGACTTCGATGCCGTCACCCTTTCTCCATACATGGGTCTTGAGACTGTGGAGCCTTTCCTGCAGTATTCCGGCAAGTTTGCCATAGTCGTGGCGCTCTCATCCAATCGCACTGCCGCCGACTTCCAGTATTCCCAGCAGGACGGCAAGCCTCTTTACCAGACAGTGATGGAGAAATGCATGGAGGTTTCCACTCCGGACAACATGATGTTCGTAGTGGGCGCCACCAAGGCTGACAAACTCAGGGAAATCCGTTCATTCTGCCCGGACAACTTCCTGCTTGTGCCGGGAGTGGGCGCCCAGGGCGGTTCCGCCGAGGAGGTTATAGCCCATGGATCCAACTCTAAGGGCGGTCTCCTCATCAATTCCTCACGCGCCGTCCTCTATGCATCCGACGGCCAGGATTATGCTGAAGCTGCCGCAAAGGTAGCAGCAGCCACTGCGAGAATATAATCAGACATGAAGATACTGTACCTCCATGGATTCGCTTCAAGCGGGAACAACGGCTCGGTCAGGCTGCTGAGGTCTCTGCTCCCCGATGACGTGATCATATCTCCGGATATCCCCGTAGAGCCTGTCGAAGCCCTGCCGATGCTGGAGAGGCTCTGCGCCGAAGAGGATCCGGACCTGGTGATCGGAACATCCATGGGCGGTATGTATGCAGAGCAGCTTTCAGGCCGATACAGGATATTGGTCAATCCGGCTTTCCAGCTCGCAGAATCCCTGCTGAAGAACAACGGGCTCGGAAGGCAGGAATTCCATAGTCCCAGACAGGACGGCCAGACATCCTTCCTCGTGACGAAAGGGCTTCTGGAGGCCTTCCGGGAGTGTTCGGCGAAATGTTTCAGCAATATCGAAGACGACAAAGTGTTCGGGCTCTTCGGCATCCACGACACTATCGTCCATACATGGGACATATTCTCCTGCCATTATTCAAACGCCATACGTTTCGACGGAGAGCATTACATGAATGACAGCACCATATTGCACAGCCTGATGCCGATGGTCAGGAAAGTCCGCGACCTGATAGACGGCCGCCGCCGTCCTGTAATGTACATTGGGCTCGAAACCCTGAGAGGGGTAAACAGCTCGGTCAAGGCCTTCCGCCAGCTGGCGAATGTGTATGACGTGTACGTCGTAGCCTCTCCTGCGTACAACTCTCCGGAGACCTGGGCTGAGCCGGTCTCATGGGCAGAGGCCAATCTGGGTGTGGACGCATGGAACAAGGTCATCGAGACCGGCCACCGGGGATTGCTGCTGGGAGATTATTTTATAACCCGCGATCCGGAGGAAGGCGGGTTAAGCGATTTCATGGGCACTGTCATCGAATTCGGCTCGGAGCAGTTCCATATATGGGAAGACGTGCTGACCTTCTTTGAAAGGCTTGGAGGTCAGTGATTCTTGATGAATTCGGTAAGGAGCTTGATGAGCTTGTTCTGGCCGGCTCCCGAGAAATTGTGGCTTGAGCCAGGTACCGGTCTGTAGTCGCTCTTTTTGTATTCCTCCGCAAGCCTGACCATGCTTTCTTCCGGGATTATCTCGTCGTGGGTCCCATAGACAATCATCACATCTCTGTCATAGCGGCCGAGCCCCTTGTATGTATTCAGGTCCATGGCTTCCTTGACATATTTCTTCCCGAGCGGAACCGTGCAGAAAACCGTCGTGTCCTTTATCTCAGACTTTTTCTCATAGATGTCGTTCATCAGCTCCGATATGTTCATGGCAGGAGCCACCAGGATCATTCCGGCTATGCTCTTCGGCGATTCTGCGGCGGCCATGGCTGCAACGAGGCCGCCCTGGCTGTGTCCCATTACATAGATCTGTGATTTGTTGATGGCGGACAGCTTGGAAAGCCGCTTAATTATCTTGAGAAGCTCGTCTTTTTCTTTCTTTATCGTCATGTCAAGGGTGCTTCCGGCGCTGCGTGACTGGACGGAACCTCCCTTGTAGTCGAAGGCATAGGCATACCAGCCGAGACTGGCGGCAGTCTCGCAATATACGGCCCCGAAATCGGCGTTTACTCCAAGCCCGTGGCTGAAGATGAGCAGAGGCCTGTTGCCGGTGCTGTCGTCGGATGGCTTGTATATCTTGCCGTATGTCTTGTCGAGTCCGTCGAAGTAGCTGAGCTCCTCGATTATTACCTTGCGGCCTTTCGAATTGATGAAAGATGTACGCGGAGCATTGCTCTGCATGTAATGGTATACGCCCATTATACCGGCTCCGAGAACCAGTATGATTGCCGCGCATATCAGCGCCTTTTTACTCTGAGGTGTCATTTTGAATTACTATTATTCTTTTTGCCCCGTAATAGAGCGGTTTCCAATAGTTGTTCTCCGATGATGATATCGTAACTCCCGTGGATGTGCCGGCGTGGATGAACTTGAATCCGTTTCCGTCAGTCTCCACGACGATTCCTACATGGAAGACCCTGCCTTTCCGGGCGAAGAATACAAGGTCTCCCGGCAGCAGGTCGGCATTGTTCAAGATCGGCCGGCCCTGTGTATACTGGTCTGCAGCGCGTCTGAACAAGGTGAAGCCTACTTTCTCATAGACATAGCAGGTAAAGCCGGAACAGTCGAAGTATTCGGGACCGGTGCCGCCATAGCGGTATGGGGTGCCGATCAGCGCATAAGCTTCCTCGAGCAGTTCTTTCTGCTTCAAAGTGGTCAGTCCTTCCACCTTCTGTGGTTCAAAGACAGGCTTGCTCTTTGAAGGCGCCTTGCGGAATACGCCGCAGGACACCGTCAACAGCATTATCGCCAGTATGGCCAGAGTCTTTCTCATCTGTATTCAAGCCTTGCTCCGGAAGGGGAGTCCTCCAGAAGTTTTCCATCCTTTACCACCGGCTTTCCGTTAAGGAATACCATATCGATCTTTCCTTTCAGGGTCTGTCCCGTATAAGGGGACCAGCCGCATTTGTATCCCGGGTCCTCGACCGTTACGTCCGCCTCCGGGTCAAGTACGACAAGGTCGGCATAGAAGCCCTTCTTGATGAAGCCCCTGTCTTTTATTCCAATTATCTCCGCCGGCCTTTCAGACATTGCGCTGACAACCCTCTCAAGCGGAATCTCCGCCTCTGAAGCTACTTTCAGTACTGCCTGGAGTGACTGGCGTATCGAAGGAAGGCCTGAAGGACAGGTCGTATATGGACGCTGCTTCTCTTCAAGGAGATGCGGCGCATGGTCGGAGCCGATAGTGTCGATGACTCCGTCTCTGAGGGCCTCTCGGAGAGCATCCCTGTCGGTTTCGCTCTTGACGGCGGGGTTGCACTTTATCATCGCTCCGTATCTGTCATAGTCCCGGTCGCTGAAAGTCAGGTAGTTGGCTGAAGTCTCTGCGGTGATCTGAGGGTTGTAGCGCTTGGCTACCTCGATCATCTTGACCTCCATCTTTGTGGTCACATGCAAGATGTGAAGTCTAGTGCCCAGTTTCATGGCCATCTCCAGGGCTCTCTGGGTCGATTTCATGCAGGCAACCGAGCTTCGTATCCGAGGGTGCATCGAGAACGGAATGTCGTCTCCGAACTCTGCCCTGGCTTCTGCGAGGTTGTCACGGATTATCTGTTCGTCTTCGCTGTGGATCAGTACCGGCCATTCGGTCATTCCGAAGATCTTCTCCAGCACCGGTACGTCGTCTACCAGCATGTTTCCGGTAGACGAGCCCATGAAAACCTTGATCGCAGCGGCTTTCCTGTCTTCGACGGACAAGCCCTGCAGCTCTTCCAGGTTGGAGTTGGTTGCCCCGATATGGAATCCGTAGTTTGCCCATGAGCGTCCTTCCGCCAGCGAGAGCTTTTCTTCAAGCTGGCCGATGCCCACTGTAGGAGGATTGGTGTTCGGCATGTCGATGTATGAGGTCACTCCGCCCAGTAGGGCAGCCTTAGACTCGCTGCCGATGTCTCCTTTGTGGGTCATTCCAGGTTCTCTGAAATGTACATGTACGTCGATTACTCCCGGGATGACCGTCTTGCCTCCGAGGTCGATGACCTCTGCATCAGGGAATGCTGTGCCTGCCTGTTCGGATGCGCAGGATTCTTCGGTGTCATACCAGACTCCGGCTATCTTGCGTCCGTCGATGGCAATCGCTCCTTTTGCGGATTTCTCGCCGGTGACAATGATTGCGTCTGTCAGCAGATATCTCATTTCTTTCCGGTGAATTTACGGAAACGGAGCTTGATCACGCCCCAGAAAGCTTCTCCGAATATGCCGCTGCTCATCTTGGAAGTGCCTTCCTTCCTGTTTACGAAAATGATCGGAACCTCGGCTATCTTGAAGCCAAGGCTGTACGCTGTATATTTCATTTCGATCTGGAAGCCGTAACCTTTCATTCTTACGGCATCCAGGTCGATAGCTTCAAGGACCTTCCGGGTGTAGCATTTGAATCCCGCCGTGCTGTCATATACTTTCATCCTGAGCACTTTCCTTACATATACTGAGGCGAAATATGACATCAGGATCCTGCCAATAGGCCAGTTGACGACGCTTACTCCGTCGCAGTAGCGGGAGCCGATGGCAAGGTCCGCACCTTCCTTGCAGGCTTCGTACAATCTTCCGAGATCGTCGGGATTGTGGGAGAAGTCCGCATCCATCTCGAAGACATAGTCATATCCGTTTTCCAGGGCCCACTTGAAGCCGGTAAGATATGCCGTGCCGAGGCCGAGCTTACCCTTCCTTTCTATGAGGAAAAGCCTGCCTCCGTGTTCTTTGGAGAGGGATTTGACTATCGCGGCCGTGCCGTCCGGGGAACCGTCGTCAATGATAAGGATGTCGTAGTCGCCTTCAAGAGAAAACACCTTCCGGATTATCTTCTCTATATTCTCCTTCTCATTGTACGTCGGGATTATTACAACCTTCTTGTCCATCTTATATATTACTGTATTTCTTTAAGCATTTCCTTTACGGCAGTCTCGAGCTGGATATCCTTGCCGGAAAGTTCGGATGCAGGATCGTTGTACACGAGGACGTCAGGCTCTATCTGGAAATTTTCCAGGAAGCGTCCGTCCTTGTTGCCCCAGGTGCCTACCTGTGGTATACCAAAAACTATGCTCGAATTGATCTGGGACTCCCACCATACTGCCGTCATCGTTCCCGGGACAGGGGCGCCGATGAGCTTGCCGATGCCGAATGCCTTATATGCATATGGGAATCCTGATGCGTCGGAGTAGTTGTCTTCACCGATCAGCACGCATGACGGTTTAGTCCATTTGTTGAACGGTTCGTGTCCGATATACTGGCCGCGCGGGATGAACTTGTTATATTCTTTTCCGCTGAGGAAAGTCACGAGGTCGTCATGCAGCCAGCCGCCTCCGTTGTGGCGGGTGTCCACGATGAGGGCGTCGCAGGTGAGATATTTTCCGAGAGCCTTGGAATAGAGTTCCCTGAAGCTGCCGGAGTCCATGCCTTCGATATGCACATATCCGATCTTTCCTCCGGAAAGCTTCTTTACCATCTCTTCTCTCTGGCGCACCCAGCGCTTGTAGAGAAGGTCGTCCTCGGACGGGATAGGGTTCAGGAAGAGCTCGACTTTCTTATGCCCTTTCTTTACCGTGACGGCGGTCTTCTTGCCAGCTTTCCCGGCAAGATATCTGAACCAGTCCTTCCCGGCCTTGATCTCGTTGCCGTCGATCGCGAGTATCACGTCTCCTGCCTTGATCTCGGAGTCGGCAAGGTTGAGCGGTCCGTCAGGGAGGATTTCCTTGATCTTGAGGCCGTCGCCTTCATATGAGTAATCATAGATAGCTCCGAGCTTGGCAAGTATTTCGCCCGAACCTGCATAGTATCTGGCTCCGGTATGGGAACCGTTGAGCTCTCCGAGCATCTCGGAAAGCATTGATGCGAAGTCGTAGTCGTTGTTGATGTATGGAAGGAACTTCGAGTAATTCTCTTTATAGTAGTTCCAGTCGACGCCGTGGAGGTCTTCCGTGTAGAATTTCTCCTTCACCTGCTTCCAGATGTGGTTGAAGATGTATTCGCGTTCCTCTTTCGGCTTGTATTCGAAATCTCCGGAGAACGAGATGCGCTTCTGGGAACCGCCCTCCACCGAGATCCTGTTGATTCCTCCATAGGTGGAGAAGATGTAGAGGTACCTGTCATCTTTCGAAGGAATGATACTGCCCGTCACTCCTCTTGCTACTACATTTACGCTCTTGTCTTCAAGGTCCATCATGCAAAGACCGTATCCGTTTTCCAGAGGGGCGATGTAGAAGAGCTTCGAGCCGTCCTGGGTGAGATAGTAGTCCATGTATCTGCCGGAGGCGCGGGACAGCCTGAATATGCGGTTTTCCCTGCCTTCAAGGTCGAGTTTCAGCTTTTCAACTTTCTTCTTCTCGGTGCTGTCTTTCTTTTCGTCCTTGTCCTCGTCGTCTTTCTTCTTGTCTTTGGAAAGCATGTCTTCTATCGCCTTGTCCTCCTTGTCACGGAAGAAATCCGTCATTGCCTTGCCGTCGAAGAACATGATATAGACGTCATGCTCGGAACCCCAGCTTCCATGGCTTCTGTATCCGTCTTTGTCGGATGCCCATGTCATCGCCTTTCCTCCAAGAGCCCATCTGAAGGCTATATCGCTGTATCCGCTCAGGGTCAGGTCGGTGATTTTTCCGGACTTGATCTCGACCAGGGCGATGTCGTCGTTGTTCCATCTTCCGTCAGCCTGGTATGAGCTTAGGAGATAGCGGCTGTCAGGACTCCACTCGAAGTCGAGGTCGCCGTCGGCGTATGAATAATTGGCTCCCTTGATCAGGGATTTGGTCTCACCTCCGTCTGCAGGCTTCACGACGAGTTCCGTCCTGTCCCTCAGGAATGCGACCATCTTGCCGTCAGGGGATACCTTCGGGATGAAGCATGTCTGTCCCTGGTCAGAGAACAATTCTTCCTTCATCTTCAGGGCGTAGGTGAAGTTTTTCTCTTTCTTGTCAGTGAGAGAAGTCTTCCAGATGCCCCAGTGGCCGTTCCTTTCGGCAGAGTAGTAGATGGTCCTTCCATCCTTGGAGAATGAGAGGTCCCTCTCCCTTGAAGGTGTGTTGGTGATCCTCCTGGTGGTATTGTATTCCGTGGATGTCACGAAGACGTCGCCACGGATGATGATGGCGATTTCTTTCCCGTCCGGGGAAACAGCCATGTCGGTAGCGTTTCCTGAGAGGTTGATCTTCCGGAGGGCGGACTCGTTCTCGTCAGTCCGGACAGTGATCGCTACTTTCTGAGGAGACGAGCCCTCCTTGATGGTATAGATCTCTCCGTTCAGCGAGTATGCGACCGTGCCGTTGGCGGCGACTGATATGAAACGGACCGGGTTTTTCTCCTCAAAGGTCAGCTGGGTCTTTTTCTCAGGGGCGGAGAGGCTGCTGCGGAACAGGTTTATGTTCTTTCCGTTTTCTTCGCTGAGGTAGTAGAATGTGTCTCCGTCGGCGGCGAATACAGGATTGCGGTCCTCGCCCTTGAATGATGATATCTTTGTGAATGTGCCTTCAGGCCCGATCTTGAAGTCTCCGGAGAGGCTGGCGCCTTTGTAGACCCAGATGTCCCTGGTGACTGAGGATGTATGGTGTTTCCTGAGCGGATCCTCGTATCCTTTATAGTCCTCATAGAGTACGGTTCCGTCGTTGCTTACGCTTATTCCCGGGATCGTCATCGATGATACGAGCTTAGGGCGTCCGCCTTCCGGCGCGGTAATATATACTTGAGGACCTGACGGGAAGCCGCCGTAAGCGGCATCAGCCTGCAGGTATGCGATGAATATTATCCTGCCGTCCGGAAGGACTGTGAGCGGTTCCTCGTTGCCGGGATAGTCCGTAATCCTCTTTGGCGTCCCGCCTTTCGCCGAGGTCTTGAATATGTCTTTCGATCCTTCTCTGTTGGATGCGAATATGATTTCCTTGCTGTCTGCCGTCCACATAGGAGTGGTGTCATACGCATTGTTGCTGGTAATCTGGCGAGCGTCTCCTCCTTCTACAGGTACGGTGAATATGTCACCTTTGTAACTGAAGGCAATCGTAGTCCCGTCGGGAGAGATGGAGTTGCGCCTTATCCACATAGGCGTTTCCTGTGCCAGAATGCTCCCTGAGATGCTCAGAAGGAGTAAAGTGGTTAGAGATTTTGTCAAACTGGTCGTTTTCATTTTGTAATTATATAAATGGTCAATTTTACAAATTTATAAAATATTTCGGTTGTTTCTGTCTCTGTATCGTTTTAGATTAAAAAAGTGAAAAAAACATGAAATTTTTTGCGGGAAATATTTGCAAGTTCGGAAAAAGTGGCTACCTTTGCAATCCCGTTTGAGAAACGGACACAACGAGATCATTGAAAAGACTGGAAGGAAAGTACAAGCAAGTACCGAGAAATCAATTTAGATAGATCGAGAGCGTCAAT
>JAEEGL014877165.1_pt1 | contig 17455 bp, 11 predicted proteins | sample 9134231 | NCBI WGS metagenome assembly JAEEGL01 (sample SAMN16246548, study PRJNA631951) | gut metagenome | biome: gut microbiome; feature: rumen; material: fiber-attached | host: Bos | place: Iran: Karaj | collected 2018-10 | reverse complement strand
GCACCCATTTTAATTTAATTAAACTTATATTTTGAAATAAAATATGTTAATTAAATAAAAAATAAATTAATAAAATATTCAAATTATTTTTAAAATTAATTGATATTTTTAATATTAATTTATTTAAACAAACTTAAATGTTTTGATTCAATTGAATTAGGAGGATCTAATTGTTTTTTTAATTTATTATCAGAAATTCTATAAAATGGCTTTCCTTTTTGTTCTTCACTATTTATTTGATTTTTATTATAATTTTTATTATTTTTTGGTATTATATTTGTATAAAGATTAAAACTACTTTTTATTTTATAATTGTTTATTTTATTTTTATTCACTTTTTTATTACCAAATATAAAATCATTTATTTGGATAGGAGTTAAACTTTTAGATTTATTTCTTGATGAATTTAAATAATTTCTAGTTTTTTCATCATATAATAAATTTGATTTTTGTAAAGAATCTTTATTTTTCTCAGTTTCAATAGTATAATTATCTGTTTTTGTTTTTACATAATTATTTTTCTTTTCATTATTTATCAATAATTGAATATTTGATTTATGAGGTTTTGATGACGAATTTGTTCTTATTAAAAAATTTAATCCATTATTTTTTTTAACAATTTCTTTAACATTATCTCTATTCATATTTTTTTGATAATTTTTAAAATTAGAATTTAGATAAACTTTATTTATTGTTTTATTAGTTTTTTTCATTGGTTTTATTTTATATAAATGATTTGATTTTATATCATTATTTATTGTATTAAATTTATGTTTCTCATTTTCTTCTTCATAGAATTTTTGTTTTAATTTTTCATCATAATGTATGGTATTAAATTCAGTATTTCCATAATGATAATTAAATATATTTTTTTCTAAATCAATATCATTTAAATAACTAATATTAGATTTTTTAAAAGTTTTAGGAATATTATTTTCATAATTTTCATTTTCATCATATTCATCATTTAAATTCTTATAATAAGTATTTTTATCACTTAATAATGCACTATCAATTGAAAAAGGATTAATTGGTCTATTTTTAGCAATATATGATAAAGTTTCTAATTCATAATTTAATTTATTTTCAGTTGGAGCAATTACAATATTTTTTTGAGATAAATCATTAACAGTATCTAAATCTGATTCGAATTCATTTTCTTGATTTCGTATTTTTTCTCCTTTTTTATAATGTAATTGATAATATTTTTTATATGCTTTACGTAACATTTGAAACTTTTTTTCTGTTGATAATTTTATCTTTTCAAATTTTTCTAAAGGAATTGATGATTCTGTTTCTATTGTTAAATATTTATTTAAATTATTTTTTCTGAATGTTTCATTTTCACTATTTGTATGATAATTTTTTAGTCTATAACTTGTGTTATCATTATCAATTGTCATTTTATAAAATAAATAATTTGGTTTTTTATTAAAATTATTTATTTTATTTTCTTGATAATTTAAATTTTCTTCTCTATCATTTAAAAGATCATTTATATTTTTTATAATTCTTTCTCTATTACTTTGATTTTTTTTTTCTTCATCATTTAACTGTTCATTATTATTTATATTTTTGTTATTTAGAGACAATATTTTATTCAAATCTTTATTATCTTCATTTATATCATTATCATCTTTTATATAATCATTATCATTATTAAATTTATTTTTATTTCTTGTTTTATTTTTTTTATTAGCAATATTTTCATTAGTTATTAATTCTTCTTCATTATCATCATTTAAATTATTTTTATTTTCTTTTTTATTATTTTTATTGATAGAATTTCCTTCTTCATCTAATTCTTCATCTTCATTATTTAAACTATTTTTATTATTTCTTTTATTTTTTTTATTTTGAATATTTTTATCATCTATTTCTTCATTTTTAAAATTAACTTTATTTTCTTTTTTGTTTTTTTTATTTATAGGATTACCTTCTTCATCAAATTCTTCATCTTCATTATTTAAACTATTTTTATTATTTGTTTTATTTTTTTTATTTTGAATATTTTCATCATCTATTTCTTCATTTTTAAAATTAACTTTATTTTCTTTTTTATTGTTTTTATTTATAGAATTTCCTTCTTCATCTAATTCTTCATCTTCATTATTTAAACTATTTTTATTATTTGTTTTATTTTTTTTATTTTGAATATTTTCATCATCTATTATTTCTTCTTCTTCATTTAAATTATTTTTATTTCTTTTTTTATTTTGTTTCATTTCATTATTGTCATTGTTATAATCTCCATTATTTCCATTATTTAAATTAGTTTTATTATTTTTATTTTTTAGTTTATTTATATCACTTGAGTTTTTTAAAATATTATTTTGGGTTATATCACCATTATCAATTGTATTAATATTATTATCATTTATATTTATATCTTTATTATTTACATTTAATCCATTATTATTTATATTTAAACCATTATTGTTCATATTTAATCCATTATTGTTCATATTTAATCCATTATTGTTCATATTTAATCCATTATTATTTAAATTCTGGAATTGATTATTTATATCATTTATAGTATTTGAAGTTATGAGTTTGTTATTATTAGAAGTATTACCATTAATATTACCATTATTTAAATTTAAACTTTTATTATATATATTATTTATTTTTTGATTTGTTTCATTTAAATTTTTAGAATTAATTGTTTCAGCTTTAGTTATTTCATTTATATTTCTTTCGTTAATCCTATCTTTTTCTTGATTATTTATGGTATTACCATCATAATTTAGTTTTGTATTTTTAGTATTATAATTTAGATTTTCTTTATTATTTGTTTCCATTTCATTTTGATTTAAATTATTCTTACTTTTTTCTTCATCATTTTTTATTATATTATCACTATATTTATTTTTATTATTTTTTACTAAATTATCCTTTTCATCATTTTCTTTTAAATCATTTTTTATATTATTTTCTTCATTTTTTTTATTATTTTTAAAAGTATTAATTTTTTTTTTCATAGCATTAACCATATTTTCAGAGTTTTCATTTACATTATTGTCATTTAAATCACTTTTATTTTTCAATATATTTTTATTTTCATTATTATTATTAAAATCATTTATTTTATCATTAATTTTATTAACCATATTTTCAGAATTTTCATTCAACAAAGAATTATCTTGATAATTATTATTTCCAATATTTCCTTTACTAACATTGTTTAATTTAATATTTTCATTATTACCTATAATTTCTCTTGAACTAAAATAAAATTCATCTTCTTTTTCATTATTAAATTGTTTTTCAATTTCACTAATATTAAATATTTCTTCTAAACTATCTAATTTATTACCTTTTTTACTTTTATTTAGATTTTTATAGTTTTGAATACTTCTTTGATACATACTATGTTGTCTCATTATTTGACCTAATTCATCTGAACTCATTTGTGATGTTTTATATGTACTAACTTTTTTGATCCATTCATTTTCATCATGATGAGATGGATGTTTTTCTGTTTTTTTTTGAGGTGATTTTGACATTTTTGTATTAGTGTAATAAATTAAATTATTTATATAATGTAAGAAAACAATAAATTTTTATATTAATTGGGATTATTTTATTCTTAAATAATATTTTTTTATTTTGAATAAAAAAAAATCATTATTTTGGAAATAATATTCCAACATCAATTTAATAAGAAAAATTAGTCTTTTTACATTATAAAAATTTATATAAAATATTTAATATTATAATATCTAAATATAAGATAAAAAAATAATATCAATGTCTGACACTGAATTAGAATATTTAAATAACAAAAAAGAAAATAACGAAATTCCAAATCAGATTGAATCAATTTTAAAAGATATAATATTTGATAAAGAAGAAATAGAAAATATAAAGGGGAAGGAAAAAAAATTATTTTTTGATACATATTCAAATATTGATGAAGAAAATATAGAAAATGGAAATAATATATGTCCATTTAATTTTGTCGAATTTACAGATGATGATTTATTTAATTCAACTGCAGGGGATGAAATATTAAATATTACTCAAACACAATCAAATATTGATTTTTTAAGAACAAATGAAAATACAAAACCACAAACAATGATAATGAAAAATCCGTTTTCAATTCGAAATGATAATCCATTTAATTATTTTATTGAAGATAATATTCGTCCAAGAAGTCCTACTTCAACTCATAAATTTAATATGAAAAAATCTTTAAATGAAAGTAATATTAATTTAATTGATTCATGTAATGGAAATAATAATTCTATGTTTTTTTTTCCAATTCTTAATCAAAGTAATTATATTGTTCCTGATAATATAAATATTAATATAAATTATCAAAATAATATAAATATTAAAAATAATCAAAGATATTTAAGAAATAATATCAGAAATAATATAAATAGAAGAACAATTTTGCATAGGAATAATAATTGTGAAAATTTATTAAATAAAAATTTAATTCAAGATAAAGAAGATAAAATTAGATTTCAAACAATGAAAATTAAAAAATCTAAAAATTTATCATTTCAAATTGAAAGTTATTTAATTGAACTTGAAAAATATTTACAATATATTGGATTTATAAATTATAATATATATAATAATATAAAACAAAAACTTTGTCATTTAATTAAAACTCAAAGTGGAAGTAGAATACTTCAAAATTATTTACAAAGAACTCCACAACAAGTAATTCATCTTTTATATAATGAAATAAATGAAAAATTAAATTCACTTTTATTAGATCCTTATGCTAATTATTTCTGTTTAAAATTATTTTGTTTTTTAAATGAAAATGATAGAGTTTCATTTATTTCAATAATTGTAAAAAATATTTCTATATTTTCAACAAATAAAATAGCAACTTATCCAATTCAATTTATAATAACTCATTTATATTCAAAAACAGAAATGGAAATTATAATTCATCAAATAAATAAAAATTTAATGAAATTAGCTTTAGATATTTATGGAACTCATGTAATAGAAAAAATAATAATTTGTTTTGAAAAAGAATATTTAAAAGAAATATTTATTTTTATAACAGATAATTTTATTTTTCTTGCAAATCATGTAAATGGATTATGTTTAGTGAAAAAAATTTTGATTATTCAATATCAAAATAATTCATATTCTTCTTTAAAAAAAATAATTATGGAAAAATGTTCTGAATTAATAGAAAATCCATATGGTAATTATGCATTACAAATTGTAATTGATTATTGGAATAATAATGATATTTTTGATATTTTTAAACAATTTTTTGGTCATTTAACAGAATTATCTTGTATGAAATATGCATCAAATGTTATTGAAAGATGTATTGAAAAAAATGAAGATTTTTTAGAAGAGTTTATTAAAGAAATTTGTTTTGAAAAAAATACTATTGGAAATTTAATTAAAAATTCTTTTGGAAATTATGTAATTCAAACTGCTTTAAAAAATTCTAAAGGTAAAAGTAAATTGAGTTTAGTTAATTCTATTGAAAATAATTTAAATAATTTAGGTGAAAAAAAATTAATTTATAAATGGAGAAATATTATTTCATTAAATATGAATGACATTACTTTAAAAATTTATAAATAACATATTTCTTATAAAATTTTCTTTGGAATTAATTGCCAATATTTTATATATACAAATTTTTTAATATGTTATAATTGATTTTTATATATTTGGTTTTATTTAATGAAATTTGTTAATTTTTGAATACTTTATGTTTATATAACGTTTAAAATTCTAAAAAATAAAATGAAAGTATATAAATAATGTTATTATTTGTTAATATGAAATTAAAACTATTAGCATAACTCTTTTTAATATATATTAATCATTTGAAAAATGTAAAAATTCAGTGAAAAATAAATAAACTAAAATTATTCTAAATTTATTATAATTTTTTGTCTATTTATTTATTTTAATTATTGTTCATTTTAAATAAATATATATTTCATATATTAACATAATTAATAAACCAATATATTAATTTTTTATTTATTATCCATAAATTAAATTTAAAAAAAAATAGATAAAAAAAATATAAATTACAAATGTTAAGTAAAAGAGAAATAAATTCAAATATAAACACAGAATGGGAAATATCAACACGTTACTTAAAAGAATCTCGTTATGGTTTATGTAGATTTATAAATGAAGTATGTGTAAATATAAATGTATCAAATGAAGTAGAATCAATTGCAATGAATTTAACAAATTATTTTTTTGTAAAGAAAAATTATATGAATTACGATAGATTAACATTAGCCTGTGCTGCAATTTTATTAGCAACAAAAGTAGAAAACTCCCAAAATAAATTTAATGAAATATCAAAAGAATATTTTAAATATCATTACAAAATATATGGTGGAACAAATACATTTTTTAGAAATGAAGACAATCAACAAATAAAAGATGATATAGGAAGATATGAAATAGAATTATTAAAAACATTAAATTTTGATGTTCCAAAAACATTACCTTTTGATTACATATATGTTTATACTGCAATATTATATCCTGATAATGAAACTGATATTTCAACAGTTGCAATTAAAATTGCACATGATTCTTTTTTTACTTATGCTAATAATCTTTATAAATATTATGTTGTTGCAATTGCTTCAATTACTCTTGCTGCAAGATTACTTGGAATTTCTACTCCTTTAGATTCAGATTTTAAAAATATTGATAATATGAGAATTATTAATTATAAAAAATTAAGTGAAGAAGAATTTGATAGAAAATTAATGCTTTATGATAATAAAGGAAATGAAGAAAGTAAATATTTTAATAAAGATAAAAAAGATATTGATAATTATTTTGATAGATTAAGTATTTCTGAAAAAATGCATCCACAAATGAAAATGGAAGATTTAGTTGATTGTATGTTTATTATTTGTGAATTTTATGATGATACTATTAAAGATTATGCTAAGGTTGAAAAAAAAAATGAAATTAAAAATAATTTACAAGGAAATAAATAAAATTTTTTTTTATTTTATTTATTTTTAAAATATATAATTTATATTCAATATATTATTTTTTTTAAGTTTGAATAAAATTTAAATTTAAAAATGAACCCTTATTCATCAATGCATAGATTGAATTTTTCAAATAATTTTGGAATTGCAGATTCAAAGAATAAATTTTGTACTGAACAAAAATATCAATTAAATACAAGAACACCATTACAAATTAGGTATAATAATAGTAATGGAAATTATAAAAGTGATGATAATATTAGTGAAAAATTTATTAAATTTAAAACAAGTAGAAAAATTAAATTAAATAATGACAATAATCAAATGAAACCAATTATGGAAAATAAATATGAATCAAGTGATGAAAAGAATAATGTAGAAGGAAATAATGATCATGTTAATTGTTATTGTATGTATACTCCATTAAAAATGTTGGAATTATCGGATAAAAAATTTTCAAATGAAGAATTAAATAATGGAATAAATATACAAACACCAAAATTAAATTATGAGGAATATACTCAAACAAAATTTAATTATGTTTCTTCAAATGATTTAAATCAAATAGAAAATTATATAAAAACACCATCTAAACCTGATTTATTTTAAAATTAGCTGACTTTTTTATACAATTAAAATTAATATTTAAAACAAAAAATAAAATAAAAAAAAATTAAACATATATTTATATATTTTATTAATTATTTATATATTTAAATAAAATAATAAAATTAATAAAATAAAAACATTAAAACATAAATATTATAAAAATTTATAATATTGATGTGTTCAAAAAAAAAAAAAATAAAAAAAAAAATAACTAAATCAAAATAAAAAAAAATTAAAAATAAAAAATTTATCAATTAACTAAATAAATGGTCTTACAAGAACTAGGAGAACGTATCCGTGATGCATTAAACAAACTAAACAAATCAGATGATATAGATCAGAAATTACTAAACGAAATGGTAAATTCATTAGGTTTAGCTTTACTAAAAGCAGACGTAAAAATCCAACTAGTAAAAAAAGTCCAAACAAACATCAGAGAAAAATTTTTAGAAATCCAAGAAGAAACAGGAAATAAAAAATTAATGATTCAACGTCAAGTAGTAAAAGAACTTCAAAACATGTTAACATCAAAAAAACTTCCATACAAAATGGAAAAAGGTAAAGCAAATGTAGTAATGTTTGTAGGTTTACAAGGATCAGGTAAAACAACAACATGTACAAAATATGCTAATTTTTATCAGAAAAAAGGATGGAAAGTTGGTTTAGTTTGTGCTGATACATTCAGAGCAGGAGCATTTGATCAATTAAAACAAAATGCAACAAAATGTCGTATTCCATTTTATGGTTCTTATACTGAAATGGATCCTGTTAAAATTGCTGAAGAAGGAGTATCATTTTTTAAAGAAAAAAAATTTGAAATTATTATTGTTGATACATCTGGTAGACATAAACAAGAAGAAGCACTTTTTGATGAAATGAAACAAGTTTCAAATGCTATTAAACCACAAGAAATTATTTTTGTTATGGATTCTCATATTGGTCAAGCTTGTCATGATCAAGCACTTGCTTTTAAAAATGCTGTTGATATTGGTAGTGTTATTATTACTAAATTAGATGGTCATGCTAAAGGAGGTGGTGCATTAAGTGCTGTTGCTGCTACTGAATCTCCTATTATTTTTATTGGTACTGGTGAACATTTTGATGAATTTGAAAAATTTAATCCTGAAAGTTTTATTAAGAGATTATTAGGTATGGGTGATATAAAAGGTTTATTTGAAAAAGTACAAGAAGTTTATTCTAAGGAAACACAAGAAAAATTAGCTAAAAATTTATCTAAAGGTATTTTTTCATTAAGAGATATGAGAGATCAATATACTTCAGTTATGAAAATGGGTCCTCTTGATAAAGTTGTTAATATGATTCCTGGTATGAGTAATTTAATGCCTGAAGGTAGTGAAAAGGAAGCTTCAAAAAAAATGAAAAAATATCTTTGTATGATGGATTCTATGACTGATGGTGAACTTGATGGAAAAAATAAAATTGATGATAGTAGAATTAAGAGAATTGCAAGAGGATCTGGTGTTACTATTTTTGAAGTTAAAATCATGTTAGAAGAACATAAAAGATTTTCTAAAATTATTGAAAGAATGGGTGGTATTGTTAAAGGAAAAGGAGCTGATCTTGCTAATATACAAAGGAATCCTGGGCAATTTATGAATAGATTAAATGGTGTTCTTCCTCAAAATCTTATTAATTCTATGGGAGGTGCTGGAGGACTTATGAATATGATGAAGGAATTTTCTAGTTTAGAAGGAATGGAACATATGGCTGGATTGAGGAAGAAAGGGAAAAGATAATATTCTTTTTTTTTTATTTGTTTTTAATTTTTTTTTTATTTTTATTGATTTATTATTGAAAAGATTTTATAAATTTTTTTGGTTTTTTTTATTTTTTTATATATTAATTTATAGTAATTGAAAAATATAAAAGCAATTAATTAATAATTAGTTATTATATGTAAAAAATGTAATTATTTATATTTTTTTTATTTGTATATATTTTTGATTGGTTTTTTATTTGAAGTTTTATTATTATTGTTATTATAAATATTGTTTATTTCATTTTCAAAACTATTATTTACACTTTTACTTTTTATTTTATCAATTTTTTTTTTTTTAGTATTTTCTAAACAACTTCTATTTAAATTTTGATTTTTTTTATGTATTATATCTGGCATAAATGTATAACCTCTTTCAGAATCTATTCTATTTTTTAATTTTTTATTATTATATTTTCTAATTTTATAATCTTCATATAATTTTTCAAATTTTTCTTCATTAAATACTAAATTTGTATTATTATTCTTATAAAATTCATTTTCTAATTTAATTTGTCTATTTTGTCTTTCAATACTATCATTATATAATCTTAAATGTGCTGGTTTTTTATTTTGAAATTTTTTATATAAATTTCTTAAACCTTCATTTACATTTGGAATAAATGGATGAAGTATATTATTTTCCTCTTCATAATTTTTAATTATTTTATTTTGAGATTCATTATGTTCTTTTTGATAAATTTCTTGTCTTTTTAAAAATAAATTTGTAATATTATTTAATGAATTATTATTTTCATTTATAGATGTATCTTTCAAAGAATTACCAATAAATGATGTGGAATTTAAATTATTTGTTAAAGTAGTTTTTTGATTTGAAGAATTATTATTAGTTATATTAAAAATATTTTGTTTATAATTTAAGTCTAATGTTGGAATTATTAAACTTGAATTACTTGAATTATATGTAATATTTGAATTATTATTTGAGTTATATAAGAAAATTTTTTTTTGTTTTAAATGAATTTTCCATTTATAAAAATATTCTTTTAAATTTTTTAATTCATTTTTTGAATATATTATAGGAATTTTATATAAAATTTTCTTTTGAATTTTCATTTTATTATTAAGATAATTTTTCATAATATTTTCACTTATTTCAGTTAAAATTTCTGTTGATAAACTAACTAAATAAGAAGTTAACGTCTGAGTTAATAATTCTAAAATATTTTGTGCAGTTTTCATTTCATTAAGAGTATTAAAAATAGAATGAAAAGAATTTTTTGAATTATTAGATAAAACACCCTAATATAATAATAAAATTTGTATTACAATATAAATTAAATATTCACTAAATTCCTGTGGATTAATTTTATTCATTTTTCAAATTATAAAAAAATTAAATAAAAAAACAAAAAAATATTTTTTCAAAATAATAAGAAAAATTAAATAAAAATAAAAATAAAAAAATAAAAAAAAACAAATTCAAATAAACTTATTTTCTCTTAGAATATTTATTCAATCTTGAATTTAACTCTACATTAGATTCAGTAGTTCTTCTAACATTACTTCTTAAATTACCACTAGAATCTAATTTTTTAGAAGGAGAAGTATTTTGAGTACTCAATCTTCTATTAGCATTAACAGGAACATATTCATTAACTTTACTATTTTGATTACTTAATCTTCTATTAGAAACTGGAATATCAACTTTAAGATTTTCTTGACTAGGTTTACTAATTCTTCTTCCAGAAGGAATATCATTTTTATTATTATCTTGATTAGTTTTACTAATTCTTCTACCTGAAGGAATATCATTTTTATTATTATCTTGATTAGTTTTACTTATTCTTCTTCCTGATGGAATTTCATTACTTTTTCTTCTCATTGCAGCACTTTTATTCATTTTATTATATTGTTCTCTTCTTAATTCATCTTGTTTATATATTTCTTCTTGTAAATTTCCTCTTTTTAAAGGTCTTTTAAATGTAACTGATAAAGTTGGTATTTTTTTATTTACTCTTTCATCAAGGAATAAAGAATCTATTGTTTTAATGTCTGTAAATCCACCAATTTTTGCATTTGCTTCTATAATTTTTGCTTCATATGATTGCATTACTGAAATTGGTTCTGATATTATTACTTCTACTGTTCCATTTATTTTCATTTTTGTAAAGAGAATTGTTAAAAATAATGGTGTTATTTCTTGAGGTTTAATATTTTTGATTTTTGCTATGTGAAATTGTTCATTTGTTAAAGATTTTATTTTATTTAAATTTGATGGGTTTATGTAAAAGTAATTCTCCATTTGAGAATAATTGTCTGTTTTATCTATTATTAATGTCATTGTGTCGTTTGAACGTTGAGCTAAAGATTTTGATCTTCGTGATGCCATTTTAATAATATTTTTAATTTTTAAATTTGGTTTTTAAAAAAATGTAAAATCAATATTATTTAAAATAATTATTTATTTATTTATTAATTTTTATTTTTTTAAAATTAAAAAAGAAAATAGTTAATAAATAATAAATAATAACACAAATATTATGAAAATTTTATTTTTTATTTTTTTATAAAATAGTTTTATTATTATTAATATAAAGAGTTCATTAATTAATTAAATTACTTCTGTTAAATATGTAATAAGAAAAAAAATTAATATTAAATATTTATATATTATTTATTCTTTTTTTTTTGTTTTTTTAGAATAATATAAATTTTCATCGCTTTTTGATATATAAACTTTTTTTTTACTATGATTTGAATTTTCTAATAACTTTTTTTCATTTGTCATTTTTTTATATTCTTTTTTCTCTTTTATTATATTTTTATCAATAATATAAATACTTTCTTTAATAGAATTATATTTTTCTTTTTCTTCATTTTGATATTTTAAATATATTTTATATTGTTTTTCAATTTTAGCAAGTAAATTTTTTTTTTCAGATTCTAATTTTGCAATTTTTTTATCTTTTTCATTATTATCTTTTTTTAATTTATTTATCTCACTTTCATTACTTTCTATAGTATAAGTTGCATTGTTTATTTTTTCTTTTAAAATATCAATTTGTTCGATTTTTTCTCTTAAATTTTTTAATTCTTTACATTTTTTAAATTTAACAAGATGAAGTGAATTTAAAGATGATTTAATAGAATTTATTTTTTCATCTAAATGTATATTGTTTTTATTATGTTTTTGGTTTTCTAATTTTAAAATTGAACATTTTTGTTTTAAAAGTTCTGATTCATCTTTATTTGCTTTATTTATTGTTTTAAAATATTGAAATTCATTATTTGAATTTTCATTATTTTGTTGTTTTTGAGGAAAAATTTTATTATTTATTTCTTTATTTCTTGTGGATAACCAATTAATTTGATTTAATAATTTAAAAAATTCATAATTTTGTTCTATATAATTTATAGATTTCGACTTTGATTTTAATTCATTTATTTCTTCATTATTAATTTTTATTTTGTCTAAACATTTATTTATTTTCCTTTTTATTTTATATACTAAATTTTTATTTTTTATTTTATTTATTGTAGTATCTGGAAATGATGTAAATTCATTATAAGATTTAATTAATTTCATTGAACTTGAATGATTTAAATTTCCATTTTCTTGATTTGGATATTTAAAAAGTTTAATTGAATTAATATTATCCTCATCTTCATATTTTATATTTTTTTCTTTATCAATACTTTTTTCAATAAATTTACTATTTTCTTCTTCTTCTTGAATTTTTGACATACTATGTTTTTCTTTATCATTTTCAATTTTTATTTCTTTATTTATTTCTACATATTCAACATTATTTTCATTATTATTATTTTTTTCTTCAATATTATTTATATTTTTTTCTACATAATCTCTTTCAATTTCCTCTTTTGATTTATATTCTTCATTTTTATATTCGTTTTTTTCATCAGTTTTATCTTCAGTTTTATCATCATTTTTTATAGATTCATTATTAGATTTTTTTAAATTTTTAAAAAATGAAATATTCAATGAATTATCTTCTGATAAAAATGGAACACTTAAAATATTTTTTATCTTTTGTATTTCAAATAAAAAATTTCTATTTTCATTTGATTCATTTTTTAATTTTAAAATAGCAATTTTCATATCCTGAATATCATCATTTATTTTATTTAATTTCTTTTTTAAAATAACTAAACCCTCTTGACTCCTTGGAATCATCATTGAATCAAAAACAATTCTTGTATTATCATAATCTATTCCATTTATATTCATAAAGCCAATTGATAAATTATCTTTATTTGATTTATTTATATTTCTTGTACTATTTAATAAAGGAAGAATTGGTATTGTTATTGAAGTTTCTAATCTTTTTTTTTTAAATGAAAAAATTTGGCTTAAATGATTTTTATTTGATAACATTAAAAAAAAAGAAAAAAAAATAAAATTATATAAAATTAAAATATTTTTTTTTAATTTTCTTCATAAAATTAAAATATATATTATGAAAAAATACTAAATCAAAAACTAAAAATAATACCTTCATTAATTTTAAATAATAAAAAAAAATGAAAAAATTTAATATAGCAAATTTAGATAATGATTATGAATTAGTTAATTTATTAGGAGAGGAAATAATAGATAAAGTATATTTAGGAAAAAATAAAATAGATCAATCTTTAGAAGTAATAAAATTAATAGATTTAAAAGAATTAGATGAACAAGCAATAACATTTTTATCAGAAGAAGGTAATACATTAATAAAATTAATGCATCCAAATATAACTAATTTTCATGATTTTGAAATTGTAAATGGTCAAGCATATATTATAATGGATTATGCAGATAATGGTAATTTATTAATGAAAATTCAAGAACAAAAGAAAAAAAATGAACCTTTTACTGAAATTGAAATTATTAATTGGTTTCTTGAAATTTGTTTTGGTATTGAATTTATTAAAACAATGGAAATTGTTCATAAATGTTTAAAAACAAAAGGAATTTTATTAACAAAAGACAATCATATTAAATTAGGTGATATTGGTTTTATTAAAACTTTTGAAGAAGAATTAGAAAATAAAAATACTAATGAAATATTATTATATTCATGTCCAGAAATGATTAAAGATGAAGCAATTGATGATAAAAGTGATATTTGGAATTTAGGAATAATTTTATATGAATTAACACAATTAAAACATCCATTTGATGATAAAGATAATAATGAAGAAAAAATAATAAAAAATATTACAAATGGAAAATATCATCCTTTAACAAATAAAAATTATTCAAAAGAATTATATGATTTAATGAATTCAATGTTTAAAATTGAACCTAATGATAGAATAGAATTAAAGGATATAATTGTAAAATGTGAAATAATTGAATTAAAATTAATTTTAGGTAAAAATGCAAAGTAAGTATATATTTTTATATAAAAAAAAAGAATATTAGAAAAAGAATATGAAAGTGGAGGAAAATATTATGGTCAAATGGAAAATGGAAAAAGAGAAGGAAGAGGAATAATGTATTATAAAAATAAAGAAAAATACAAAGGTGAATTTAAAGATGATAAATTTGAAGGAAATGGAATATTTTATTATACAACTGGAGAAAAATATGATGGTGAATGGAAAAATGATAAAAAAGAAGGTAAAGGAACAATAGAATTAATAGATGGGAAATATATAGGAGAATTTAAAAATGGTAAAAAAGAAGGAAATGGAATAGCATATTATAGATCAGGTCAAAAATATGATGGTGAATGGAAAAAAGGATTAAGAAATGGAAATGGTATAATGATATATAATAATGGAAGTAAATATGAAGGTAAATTTAAAAAAGGTAAAAAAGAAGGTAAAGGAATAATGAATTTTAAAAATGGAAATAAATATGATGGTGATTGGAAAGATAATTTATTTAATGGTAAAGGTATTTTATTATATAATAATGGGGAAAAATATGAAGGTGAATTTATTAATGGTAAATTTGAAGGGAATGGTATTTTTATTTATAGTAATGGAGATAAATATGATGGAATGTGGAAAGATGGGAAAAGAAATGGAAATGGTGTTTATTCTTTTGTTAATGGAGATAAATATGACGGTGAATTTAAAAATGGGAAATTTGATGGTAAAGGTATTTTTTATTATTCTAATGGAGATAAATACAATGGGAATTGGGTTAATGATAAAAAAAATGGGAAAGGAAAATATTATTTTGCTAATGGTAATATATTTGATGGTGCTTTTAAAAATGGTGAAATTAATAATAAAGAAAAAATTGAAGAGGAAAATAAACAAAATTAATTTTTTAGAATTGAATTGAATATTTATTATTTTTTTTTATTTAAATAATTTAAAACTATTTTTTATTATAATTTTAAAAAAGTAATTTAAAAAAAAAAATTTAAATATTTATTTTTATCATAACATATTTCTCATAAAAATAGTAATGACTTATTTTAATATTAAAAAATGATATTAAAATAAATATTCTATATAAATAAATTAATTATCTTATTTATCAAATATTAGCATTTTTTTTCTCAACAAAACAATATTTATTTATAAATATTTTCAAATCACAACTTTTTAATAATTAAAATTACAAATAAAAGACAAAATAAAATCTATGCTCCCATACCAACTCTTCCAGTAAAAGCACTCCAAAAAGTATTATAATCTTCTCTATCTTTATTAATTTCATCTTGTTCTTCTCCATTTTGTTCTTCTTCTTCTTCTTTCCTAAATAATTCTTCTCTTTCTTCTTTAATTTTTTTAATAATTTCCAAACCTTCTTTAGCCCCAATTCTTTCTTTAACATTTCTAGTAAGTAACTTTTCACATAATTCTCTTAATTGATCATTTTCAAGTAATTCAAAATTAATTTGTTTAAATTTAATTTCATCATCTAATTCACTTCTACTTTCTCCTCTAAAAGGTTCATAACCAGTCATCATATTAAATAATAAAACTCCAATTGCCCAAATATCAACTTTTTCATTATAACCTAAATGAGAAATAATTTCAGGAGCAGCATAATTAGGAGTTCCTAAATATTCAGTTAGTAATTTTCCATTAGGAGGAAAATAAGTAGACATACCAAAATCAATTAATTTAACTAAAGCTTTATCACCAGAATCAATAGTAATCATAAAATTTTCAGGTTTAATATCACGATGTACAATATGCATTGTATTATGTAAATAATCTATTGTTGACATTATTTGAACCATTAAATCTATTGTTAAATCTAAAGGTAAATGACCAATTGGAGAATTTACTATAAAATCAAATAAATCTCCTCCTTCTCCAAGTTCCATTACAAATGATATTGTTTTTAAATCTTCAAAAATATCGAAATATTCTATTATATTTGGATGCTTTAATTTACTGAATTCAGCTTCTTTTATTATTCCTGATTTTGATTTAATTGACATTTTATTTATTCTTTTTATTGCATATTTCTCACCTTTTTTTTCTCCTATACATACTGTACCACTTGCACCTTGTCCTAATATTTCTGAATCTAATTTATAATATTTTGTTATGTCATCTCTTTTTGCTAATGAAGATGGAAGAATGTAATCATCACTTGAGTCATGTACTGTTGATAATTTATTATTTGATATTGTTCCATGGGTTGTTGAATTTGTTTTATCTGGTGTCTTTTTAATATCTACTTTTTTTTGAGTTGTTTTTTTTGTATTGTTTGTTGAGTCACAAACACCCATTTTAATTAAATTATATTATTGTTAAAAATGCTAATTACTTATTATAAATCATTTTTTGAAATAATAAAAAAAATTTTTTTTTTATTAAATATTATTTATTTTTTATTTATTAATGGGACATAATTATCAAGTTTTACCCTATTATTAATATCTCTTAATTTTTCATTTAAACAATCATCAAATTTTTTTTATTCATATTGTAGATTATTTTATAGAAAAGTCTAAATTTTATATTATGTTTAATATATATCTAAATCCTTAAATAGTTAATTAAATATATGAATTAAATTTTTTTTTACTATTATTTAATATATTAATTATTAATTTTATAAATTCTTATATTTTAAATTATAATTTCATTTACTTTTTATTGTAAAAATCATTTTTTTGGGGATTGGGGATTGGGGATTGGGGATTGGGGATTG
>JAEEGL013095911.1_pt1 | contig 17455 bp, 17 predicted proteins | sample 9134231 | NCBI WGS metagenome assembly JAEEGL01 (sample SAMN16246548, study PRJNA631951) | gut metagenome | biome: gut microbiome; feature: rumen; material: fiber-attached | host: Bos | place: Iran: Karaj | collected 2018-10 | reverse complement strand
TTCTTGTTTGCCAGAGCCATCTGGAATTCCGAATCGAAATCCGATACGGCACGCAGCCCCTTCACGATGGCGCAGGCGCCGCGGGATTCCGCGTAGTCCACCAGCAGTCCGTCTGACGTCTCCACCACGACATTGGAAAGATAGGCTGTGGAGCGGCGGATCATATCCGCTCTCTCCTCCTGAGTGAACTTGGGCTTCTTGTCGGAATTGACCATCACGCAGACGTAGAGTCTGTCGAAGATCGCGGCTGCGCGTTCGATGATGTTGATATGTCCGAGGGTGACCGGGTCGAAGCTCCCCGGATATACCGCAATCTTCATTGACGTTCCTCCCTGATGTATACCGCGAGGCGGATCTTCCCGTAACGGTACTCCCTGCCCCTGCGGAACCCGCCCGGGGCGTCCGGGACAGGATCCTCCGCTGGTAATTCGGATATTATTATACCATTCTCCCGCAGGATGTCAAACTCATTTATGGCTGACAGCCCCCGCTCCAGAAGGCCGCGGGAATAGGGAGGATCCAGGAAGATCAGGTCGAACGTCCCCAGCCCCCGGACCGCCGTGAGGCTGTCGCCCCGCAGCACCCTGGCCCGGTCCTCCACGCCGGCGAGGCGGACGTTCTCCCGCACGATCGCCGCCGCAGCGGGAGACGCGTCGATGAACACCGCCTCCGCGGCGCCCCTGCTCAGCGCCTCGATCCCCAGCTGTCCCGTTCCAGCGAACATGTCGAGCACGCGGCTTCCTTCGATATCGAACTGGATGATGTTGAAAAGGGATTCCTTCACCTTGTCCGTCGTGGGGCGGATATCTCTTCCTTTCGGCTCTTTCAGCCGGCAGCCCCTTGCCGTACCGCTGATGACTCTCAACTGTCCTTTTCCCCCACTTTTTCATCATTTTCCCTGTGAAAGTGGCCGAAAACCGCCTCTGCAGTTCTTTTATCCACCACTTCCTCCAGTTTTTCCCGGTCTGCCGCAGCGATGGCCTTCAGGCTGCCGAACGCTTTGAGCAGCGCCTGCTTCCGTTTCAGCCCCACGCCGCGGATCCTGTCGAGCTCCGAATAGGAGGTCCCTCCCCGCTGAAGGGAGCGCTGGTACTCTATGGCGCAGCGGTGCGTCTCCTCCTGTATCGTCCCGATGAAGGAAAACACGCCCGGATTGGCTGAGATCCCGATCTCCCCGCCGTCCGGGGCCGTCAGGGCCCGTGTGCGGTGCCGGTCATCCTTGACCATGCCGAAGACGGGCACGCTGATGCCCAGATCCCTCAGCACATCCGATGCCGCCGTGGCGTGCACAGCGCCGCCGTCGATCAGGAGCAGGTCCGGCAGATCTCCAAAATGGGCATCCCCGTCCAGGAATCTGCGGAACCGGCGGCCGACCGCTTCGCGCATGCTGCCGTAGTCGTCCTGACCGGAGACCGTCTTCATCCGGAACCTGCGGTATTCGCCCTTCTTCGGCCGGGCATGGACGAACACGGTCATCCCGGCCACGATATTGTCATTGCCGGTATTGGAGATGTCGAAAGCCTCGATCCTCTCCGGCAGGGCCGGGAGCCGCAGCGCGTCGCGGAGCCATTCCAACACCTTCAGCTGTTTTTCCTCGCGCGTGCTCACGCGTTCGGCTTCCTCCGCCGCGTTTACTTCCGCCGTCTCCGCCAGTCTGGCCATTTCCCCCCTCCGGGGAACGGACAGCTTCGTTTTTCCGATCCCGTTGAGGAGCTGCTCCAGCGCCTCCATTCCCGCCGGGCGGCACGGAAGGAGGATCGATCGCGGCACGCTGCCTCTCCTCTGATAGTAACCGGCCAGCAGCGCAGCCAGCGCCTCCGGCCGGTCCTCCATCGGCGTCGGGATGATCTCGTAGTCCTTGTCCAGAAGGTCTCCGCCGATGTAATGAAGAACGGAAAAGCAGCTCTTCGCCGTCCCGAGATACAGACCCACGGCATCGGTATCAGCGAAGCCGCCGGCCACCACCCGCTGCGTGGATTTCAGCGCGGTGATTGCCCGGATCCGGTCCCTTTTCTCAGCCGCAAGTTCGAACCTCAGTTCCGCGGCGTTGGCCTCCATCTGCTCGGTCAGTTCCTTCACGAGCTCATCCGTTTTCCCCCCGAGCATCTGTACCGCCGCCTCCATTCCGGCGCGGTATTCCTCCTGCGGGGCATCCTCCAGGCAGTACCCCCGGCACGCGCCCATATGATAGTTCAGGCACGGCCGGCTCTTTCCGATATCCCGGGGAAACTTCTTTCCGCAGGTAGGCAGCTTCAGTGCCTTGGATACCGCATCGATGGCGCGGAAGGTGGTCCCCCGCCCTCCGTAGGGGCCGTAGTAGTCCGCCCCGTCGTTTCCCATCCGGTTCACGACGGAGAATGAGGGGTAAGGCTCTCGCATGTCCACCCGGATAAAGGGGTATCCCTTGTCGTCCTTCAGCAGGATGTTGTAATGGGGCATGTGGTGCTTGATCAGGGAATTCTCCAGCACCAGCGCCTCGAATTCCGAAGCGGCTACGATCACGTCGAAATCCTCCACTTTGGCGACCATGGCCTCGGTCTTGGCGTTGTGGGCTCCGTGAAAATAACTGCTCACCCTGTTTTTTAGTTTGACCGCCTTCCCCACGTAGATCACGTCCCCGGTCCTGTCCTTCATCAGGTAGACCCCGGGTTTCAGGGGAAGGCTTCCCGCCTTCTCCCGCAGACGTTCCATGACCTCCGTTCTCGACACGGCGTCAGCCATCGGCCGTCACCTCCCTAAACAAAAGGCTGCCGCATGAGCGGCAGCCTGTATCTATTCGATCACTTATTCTGCAAAATTGGATTCGATCAGCTGGCACAGAGAATCAACGGCTTCGACCTCGTCATTGCCCTCAGCGATGATGTTGATGGTCGTGCCCTGGACGATGCCCATGGAAAGGACGCCGAGCAGGCTCTTGGCGTTGATCCTGCGATCCTTCTCCTCGATCCAGATGCTGCTTTTAAACTCGTTGGCGCGCTGAATCAGAAAAGTGGCGGGGCGGGCGTGAAGACCCGACTCGTTCGTTACGGTCACTTCCTTGATGTACATTCGTGTGCCTCCTTCTCCAAATGACCTGTGGGAGAATCTCCTTTTGCATCTATACTTTATCAACTGTTCGCTCTCCCGTCAAGATGCAGAATCAACAAATACGGGGGATCTTCCGGCGCCAGCCATCTGCGATTCCGCCATCTACCGCAGTTCGACCACCGTCACGCCGGCCTCTCCTTCTCCGAAATTGCCCAGACGGTAGCTTTTGACCGACCTCTCCCGCTTCAGGCACTCATGGACGGCCTTTCTCAAAGCTCCCGTCCCCTTGCCGTGGATGACCGTGACCGTGGTCAGCTTGTTCATCGCGGCACGGTCCAGGAATCTCTGCACGAGCGGAATGGCCTCGTCGGACGTCATGCCCCGGATATCGATCTCCGGCCGCACCGTCTCCGCACGGACCCCGGCGCCTCCGGTATGCACGCGGCCTCCGTCCTTCTTTGCCGCCGGCCTCGCCGTCAGTCTCACATCCTCCGGTGGAGCCGTAATCTTCATGATCCCCGCCTGCAGGGACAGCGTCCCGTCAGGTTGCACGGCGATCACGTCCGCCTCCGTTCCCAGAGACAGTACCTTCACCCGGTCTCCGGGGACCGGCGGCCGGTCGTCCGGCGGGGGTGCGGCCTCCTCCTTCTTACCGACCAGCTTCTCCTCCGTCTCGTTGAGTACCCGGTAAACGTCGGCCCGGTCGTCGTTCATCTTCTGCCATTCTGCCCGGTCCGCCTTTTTCTTCATGTCCGCCAGTTCATCGAACACCAGTTCCGCGGACTGCCGGGCCTCCCTCAGGATTCGGTCGGCCTCCCGGCGGGCGGCCTGCGCCGCCTTTTCCTTCTCCTTCTCCGTTGCACGGCGGTACTCCTCCGCCTTCGTCCGCTCCTCCTCCGCCTGACGCAGGCTGCGGGCGGTCTCCTGTTCCTGCCGTTCCATCTCCTGGCGCTTGGCCTCCAGTGAGCGGAGCACCTCGTCGAAGGACCGGCTCTCCGTATCTATCCTCTTTTCGGCATCCCGGATCACATCCTCCGGCAGGCCGAGACGGGCGGAGATCGCAAAGGCGTTGCTCTTCCCCGGGACGCCGATCAGCAGCCGGTATGTCGGGCGAAGCGTCTCCACGTCGAACTCACAGGAGGCGTTCTGTACGCCGGGAGTCGTCAGCGCATAGACTTTCAGTTCCGCGTAATGCGTTGTAGCAGCGATGAGTGCCCCACTGGCTCTGGCCTTCTCGATCACAGCCATAGCGAGTGCCGCACCTTCGGTAGGGTCGGTCCCTGCGCCGAGCTCGTCGAACAGGATGAGCGTGCGCTCCCCGCACTCCTCCAGGACCTGGACGATCGTCTTCATATGCGAAGAGAACGTGGACAGGGACTGCTCGATCGACTGCTCGTCCCCGATGTCCGCCAGGATCCTGTCGAAGACAGGGACGCGGCTTCCGTCCTTCACTGGGATATGCAGTCCGCACTGGACCATGGCGCACAGAAGTCCTGCCGTCTTCAGCGTGACGGTTTTTCCTCCTGTGTTCGGTCCGGTGATCACGAGGGTGTCGAACTCCCCGCCCAGGCGGAAATCCACCGGGACGACCGTCGACGGCGGCAGCAGCGGGTGCCGCGCGCCGCGCAGATGCAGTTCTCCGTTCTCTGCCACTTCGGGCTCGCAGGCGTTGAGTTTGTAGGACAGCTTCGCCCGCGCGAAGACCATATCCAGCCGGACCAGGAGGCGGAAATCCTCTCGGATTTCGTCCCCGAACTTTGACGTCTCCGCGCTCAGTTCCGCGAGGATGCGCTCGATTTCGTTCTTCTCCCTGGCAAGTAGCTCCCGGATCTCGTTGTTGGCCTCGACGGCGCCCATTGGCTCCACGAATAGAGTCGCTCCGGAAGAGGAAATATCATGTACCAGGCCGGGTATCTGCCCGCGGTGCTCCGCCTTCACTGGGACGACGAAGCGTTCGTTCCTCATTGTGATGATGGGCTCCTGAAGGTATTTGGAGAGCACGGAGCTCGCAATGATCTTGTTCAGCGACTGGCGCGCCCGGTCCCCTGCCAGCCGGATGTGACGCCGGATGTCCGCCAGCTCTTTGCTGGCGGCGTCCGCGATCTCGTCCGGTCCGATGATGGAGGAGGAGATGCGGTTCTCCAGATAGGGATTCGGGCGGAGCCCGTAGAACAGCGGATCCACAGCCGTCTCTCCCTGCGCCCCGTCACGGTAGGCCCGTGCTCTGGCCGCCGTCTTCAGGACGGAAGCCACGGCCAGCAGTTCCGTGGTGTTCAGAACGCCGCCCATATCTGCGCGGCTCACGGAGGCGGTCACGTCGCGGACGCCTCCGAAGGAGGGACTGCCCCCTAGTTCCATCAGTTTTTTCGCGGCGCCGGTCTCCGCCAGGAGGTCCCTGATCTCATAGATATCTGTCAGCGGCTGCAGTTCCAGACAGGCTTCCTTCGCTCGGTCGCATACCGCCTCATCCGACAGCATCTGCAGGACCGCCGGCAGTTCGATGGTCCGCAGTGATTTTTCAAACAGTGTCATATCCGTTCCTCGGCAGGCATCACAGCCTGCAGTTTCTGTAATAGTCCAGCGTACTGAATCCCCGGTCCATCTGGACCAGGGTGTAGCGCTCCGCCGCCTGCTCCAGCCGGGAGGCGGCCTCCTCGCCCAGTGTGAAGGCGAAGACCTTCTTGTCCGGGCACGATGTGATATGCCGCAGCGCTGCCAGAGACCCCTCGCAAAGGGGCGCCGTCTCCTCCGACGTCTCTCCGTCCCGGCAGTCCCAGCATCGTACGGTCCCGCCCGACAGCTCCAGCCGGGGCGCCTGCGGGTCGGTCCGCCCGCACACGCGGCAGGCATCCAGATACGGGGCGAATCCGGCCAGAGTCATCAGCCTCATCTCGAAAGCCGCCTTGATCGTGCGGCTGTCCCCCTTCCCCCGGCTCAGCAGATACAGGGCGTTGAGCCCCAGGGCCAGGATCGCGGGATTGGGCAGGTCCTCATCGGACACTGTCTCCAGCAGCTGGGCGAAATATGAACCCAGTGCCATCAGCTCCAGATCCTCCCGCAGCCCCTCGAACATCTCGATGGGCACCGCCTCCGTCAGGGTCCAGCGGTCCCGGGTCCCGGAGAGCGTCATATCTGAGAACGTCAGCAGCTGCGCGGCCGGAGCCAGCTTGCTCCCCCGTCGCCGCGCGCCCTTGGCGGACACGGTGAGTTTTCCCTCGTCGGCCGTAAGCACGGTAAGGATCTTACTCGTCTCCCGGTAGACGGTCTCCCGGAGGACCAGGCCGCGGGTATTCACATACATGGCAGGTCCCTCCTTTCGGCGGCCGCCGGACTCATTCGTCGGCAAACCCGAAATTCTTCAGCAGGCCGTCTCTGTCCCTCCAGTTCTCCTTCACCTTGACCCAGGTCTGCAGATACACCTTCGTTCCCATGAACGCCTCGATGTCCTCCCTGGCCATGGCGCCGATCTTTTTCAGCATAGCGCCGTGCTTCCCTATGATCATGCCCTTGTGGCTCTGCTTTTCACAGTAGATCACGGCCTCCAGATCGATGATCTCGTTTTCTCTCTCCGTGAACCTTTCGATCACCACGGCGGTGCCGTGTGGGATCTCCCGGTCCAGGCAGAGCAGCAGTTTTTCACGGATGATCTCCGCGCAGATCTGCTTCTCCGGCTGGTCGGTGACCATGCCCTCCGGAAACAGCTGCGGTCCCTCCTGGGCATAGGTCTCCAGTACCTTCAGCAGTTCCTCCACGTTCTCCCCCGTCCGGGCGGAGATCGGCACGATGTCCGCGAAATCGTAGGCACCTCTGTATGCGTCTATGACCGCCAGGAGATCCTCTTTCTTCACCGCGTCGATCTTGTTGATCACGAGGATGACCGGCGCTCCGGCTTCCGCCAGTTTCTCCAGCAGCAGCGTCTCCTGCGTTCCCACGGACGGCGTCGGCTCCACAACGAGGCAGACGGCATCCACGTCCGTTACGCTGTCGTTCACGACCTTGACCATATAATCCCCCAGCTTGTTCCTCGCCTTGTGGAACCCCGGGGTATCCACGAAGACGAGCTGGGTGTCCCCCCGGTTCACCACCGCGAAGATGCGGTTTCTGGTCGTCTGGGGCTTGTTCGTCACGATGGCGACCTTCTCCCCCGCCAGCGTATTGGCCAGCGTGCTCTTCCCGACATTGGGGCGTCCCGCGATCGTGATCATCGCGTTTTTTGAAACCATACTGCCTCCGTTTCTACAGCCCGATCCGGGCCATGATCTCTTTTTCCCTGCCGCGCATTCTCGCTTTCTCCGGCCCCTCGTCCAGATGGTCGTAGCCCAGAAGATGCAGGCACGAATGTACGGACAGATAGGCGAGTTCGTGCGTGTCGCTGTGTCCGAACCGCTCCGCCTGCTCCCGAATCCTGTCCGCGGACACCGCCATGCTGCCGAGAAGCAGCAGGCCGGTCTCCGGGTCTGCTTCCGTCATGTCCGGATCGAATGCGCCGGGCGTCAGCTGCTGCATCGGAAAAGACAGCACGTCCGTCGGCCTGTCTATCCCGCGTTGGCTGAGATTGATCTGCCTGATGCCCTCGTCGTCGGTGATCAGCACGTCGACCCTGCAGGGTACCGTCACCCCCTCCGCTTCCAGCGCCCGCCGGAAGGCCGTCCGGATCACCCGGCGGAATCCGCGGGCGTCGAGCTCCGGGTACTGCTTGGATATCGTCATTTTCAGGATCACTTTTTCCTGCCGCCTTTCGCTGCCGGCTTTTCGCCGCCGGATCCGTATCTCTCATAGGCGTCGATGATGCGCTGTACCAGCACATGACGCACCACGTCCTGGGCGCTGAGCCGGCAGACGGCTACATCCTCCACGCCTTCGAGCACCCGCATTGCTTCCTTCAGGCCGCTGGTCTTGTCCGCTGGCAGGTCGATCTGCGTGATATCTCCCGTGATGACGATCTTCGAGCCGAAACCCAGACGTGTCAGGAACATCTTCATCTGCTCCCGTGACGTGTTCTGCGCCTCATCCAGGATGATGAAGGAGTCGTCCAGCGTGCGCCCGCGCATATACGCCAGCGGTGCGACCTCAATGTTTCCCCTCTCCAGATAGTTGGCGTAGGTATCCGGCCCCAGCATCTCGAACAGGGCATCGTACAGTGGCCGGAGATAGGGATCGACCTTGCTCTGCAGGTCGCCCGGAAGGAATCCGAGCCTCTCTCCCGCCTCCACCGCGGGCCGCGTCAGGATGATCCTGTTGACCTGCTTGGAACGGAAGGCCGACACCGCGGCCGCCACCGCCAGATATGTCTTTCCGGTTCCGGCGGGGCCGACGCCGAGCGTGACCGTGTTCTTCTGAATGGCGTCCATATATTTCTTCTGACCCAGGGTCTTGGCCTTGACCGGCTTTCCCTTGGCCGTGATACAGATCACGTCCCCGGCGAAATCCGCGATCTTTTCCTCCTGTCCGCTCTTCACCAGCTGGATGACGTATCGGACGTTGGTGGCGTTGATGACCTCCCCTTTGGAGGCCAGCGTGATCAGTCCGTTGACCGTCTTCTCCGCCCACAGCACGTTCTCCGCCTCTCCGCTGATGTGGATCTCGGAATCCCGGTCCGTCAGGCGCACACCGAGTTCAGCCTCGATCAGTTTCAGATTTTCGTCAAAGGATCCGAACACGTTGATCACGTTTTCGATCCTGTCTACGTTTACCGATATCTCTGTCATAAATGTTCTCCTTCGGTCGGAGCGGTCTGTCCGTTCCTACCCGATGTTATCATATCATAACGGCCGGCGTTTTTCCACCATTATCCGATACGCGAAAAGGACCCCGGAGCACCCTGCGGGTGCTCCGGGGTCCTTGAATTGTGCGGTGATCAGATCACATGATCGGATCCATGTTCAGGGCGGGATGGCCCTTCTCCGTCAGGAAGGCGATGACTCCTTCGGAATCCGTGGCGATCGTCTCGTCGCAGATCATGTCCGTGAAGTTCTCGATCCCGAACACTTCCTTCGCCGTCTTGTTCAGGCGGGAGGCAATGTCGTCCTTCAGTTCCTTGGGCATCCACACGATGCGCTCGATGCCGCCCTCGGCGCTGATGAACTTCTTGCTGGCGATGAAGTGGCGGCCATGGCCCATGAAGCCGGGCGTCTGCACGCCGCCGCCGGTCATGGAGGCCAGTTCGCCGAAGGTCATGCCGGTGGGCGTCATACCTGCGTACTCACGGTTGACTACGACCACGCCGTTGACCTCGGGCATGATGCCGCAGATGCATTCGAAGCAGCCGCAGCTGGTCATGGGATCCTCGATCAGCGAATACAGTGTGACGTTCTCCACCGCGCCGTGGGTCGCATTGGCGACCATCTTGTTGACTGCCTCGTAGGCGCCCAGGCGCTCGTCGATAAGACCCTCCTTCGGGATCGGCTGGCTGGGTCCGGTGGGAGACAGTTCATAGGTGGCCTTGGCGTCGAGCCAAGACACGGCGCCGCACAGGCCGAGGCGCTCGGGGGTGACGACGCAGCAGTGCGCGGGAGCGAAGCTCTGGCACAGGATGCAGGTGTAGAAGGTGTCCACGCTCTCGTCCGTCAGGGACGCCAGGCGGTCATCACGGGAGCGGTACCGCGGCATGGCGACATTCTCCAGGAAGTCGTTGACCTTGTCCAGATCCGTGATGAAGCGGATCTCGCACTTGTCCACGACGGAGCCGAACTCATCCATGATCATGGCGTACAGCACTTCACCGAAGTCCTTCAGGCGCAGGCCCTTGGCAAAGCTGTCCTTGCTGATGCGGATGCGGAACAGGTTCCTCTGGCCGGTGTGCATGACGCCTTCGATGTAGTTGAACCAGGCGTGGATCTTACGCTCGATGACGGACTCGAAATCCGGCTGCATCTTGGCGCCGTAGACTTCCACCGTCGTGGCGAGAGGCAGACGCACCAGTTCCTCCGCCCCTTCCGGGATATCCGGACCGTCGATGGTGATCTTGTGATCCTCCACCTCGTCGGCGGATTTGAAGCTGACCAGCTCGCAGGTCGGGTTGTGGTCGGAGTCGAACTCGACATAGGTATCCTTCTTGCGGATGATCTCGCCTTCGAACGCGGCTGCGAAGCTGACGGGCAGCGACACGGCCTTCGCCTTGACCTTGATGTTCCTCAGTTCCAGGGACGTCTTCACCGTCTCTTCATGATCCGTCACGGAGACGAGGGCTCCGGGGACCTGGTTCTCGCCGAGGTCGATGTCCACGACCACGGGGAAGCCCAGTGCGATAGCGCCGGCGCCGGCGGAGACGACGACGCTGTCGATGGCGCCGAAGGTGTTGACGAATGCGGGAACACGCTCCTTGGTGTACTGCAGCAGGGCACCCAGGTTGCCGGGTTCCACGGCACCGAAGATCAGCGCGGCGCGGATAGCGACGGTCACCACGTGGATGACGGAGGTCACGTCATGTCCGAGCGGGATCACGCGGAATTCCAGGCCGGCCTTCACGCCGCCGCCGATGACCTGCTCGATCACGTCGCCGACCATGAAGGTCATGATGCCCTTGTCCTGATAGTCGCGGACGATCTTGACGGCATCTTCCGCATTCTCCGCCTTGCCGAGCACGACCGCGACGCCGGGGATGTCTCCGGTGACCAGCGGCACGCCGAGGCTGCGGATAATGGGATCGGGAACAAAGCCGATGCCGCTCTCTTCAGCATACGGGTCGGCATTGTCTACGTACTTCAGTGCTTCGAGGATCTCGGCGCCGACTGCGGTCGCCAGACCGGCATTCAGGGCAGCCCCCAGGTCCTCTTCGTTGGTGATCAGGCTCTTCAGGACGCCCACGCAGGCGGGCAGGTCCCCCAGTGTCTTCACCTTGACACCGGTTGCCGCATAGATCGTGGGAAGGAAGTATGCGGTGTCGGGGTAAGCGATGGGCTTGTCAGCGCCGAATTTGGCGATGGCATCGTTGACGGCCCCTTCCGTCAGGCCGGCGACAGCGTTACTGCCGCCATAGATCAGATCGGTCAATACGCTCATGATAATTCTCCTTTACCATTATTGACACTTGTGGCAGAGACGCCGAAATGAAACCATTCCGACGTCTCTGAAAAACGATATTACTTACAGCTCCAGGAAGGAGTCAGCATACAGGGAGTGGTTCATGATGATGTCGGCGGACTTGATGGTCTCCATCAGGCGAACGTCGCAGGGGTTCGCGATGGCGGAGGTCAGGCCGTTGTTGATCGCCATGGCCACCATGGTGGCGTCCAGAATGGGACGGATGTGCTTCGGGGTCATGTTGGAAACGTTGGACAGGCCGCCGGTGGAGTTGAAGCCCATGTCGGCCAGCTGCTTGATGAAGTCCAGAACGTCACGCTGCTTGTCCTGCATGCCCTTGATAACAACAAACAGGGGGTCGAACCACAGGTCTTCCGCTTCCATGCCCAGACCCATGCCGCGCTCCAGCAGCTCCTGGCAGTACATCATGCGCTCGTCGTTGTCGGACGGCACACCGGCCTTGGAGCACAGCGCGATGCAGATGGCATCGTTGGCAGCAGCCAGATCGATGTTGCTGATGCGGTCGCCGGCGTCGGCAGAGTTGACGATGGGTTTGCCCTTATCGCGGTTGTAGACCTGGATACCGGCCTCGATGGCCTTCTGGTTGGCCGTGTCGAGGCAGAGGGGAACGTTGTCAAAGTTCTCCTGCAGGAGCTTGACCGCCCACTGCATCAGTTCGGGACCGTTCTTCTCGGCAGGGCCGATATTGACGTCCAGATAGGTGGCACCGGCGTCCAGCTGCTCTTTGGCTCTCTTCAGGATCGGGTCGGGGGTCATGGTCTCCATGGCCTGACGGATCGAGGGGGAGATGCAGTGGATTCTTTCGCCGATAACGATAAATTTGCCCATTGTTGTTACCTCCTTGCAATTCTACGGTTTCGTACAGTTTTATTTGTAATCCTTCATAAAGGGTACAAGTCCGGTAGCTTCGTTGGGAGCCACGACGATGGTCCACTCAGGCAGGTTCTGCTCCAGTTCGCCCTTCAGGACGGCGACCTTGCCGGGGATGATCAGCGTACGGCTCTTGATCTTGCTCTCGATATCGAACTCCTTGATGAACTTGGTGATGCTGCCCGCGCTGAACTTGCCGGCTGCCCACGCCGTCAGAACGGAATAACCGCCGGCGTCGGAGATCAGCAGGTTCATGGGAACACCGGAGCGCTCCAGCTCGCCGTTGACGGTGAAGTAGGTCAGGGCGAAGTCCACGGTGGTGACGCACACACTGTTCTCGTCGGCCCCATTGAGCGGATAGATGCCCGGCTCAACCTTCATGGGCTTCTGAGGATCGGTGAACACGTTCTGGCGCAGGCCGTACAGAGGCAGGGCCTGAGCGTAGGACATGCCGTCCATCACGATGATGGAGCCGTACTTCAGTGTGAAGACGGAAGCCAGAGCCGTCTGCATGGCGGTGTCGCCCTCGGCGATGTCATGCAGGTTCACGATGGAGGGATAGCCGAACGTGCGGTCCTGATTCTTCAGGGCGGCGCGGCGGACCTCGACGGCGTTGGTGAAGGTCTCCTTGATGTCGGCGCCGGTCACATCGATGATCAGGTTCTTGTTGCCGGCGTTCTCAATAGCGGCCACGGTGTCGTACAGTTCGTCCAGATTCGCGCCGGAAACACCCAGGACCACGCCGTATTTGGTGGCCAGGGCGCTCATTTCGGCATAGTTGGCGGCGTTGGCGCCGTTCAGGATGGGCTTGGAAGCGGCAATGGCCTCAAGAGCGGCCTCGGCAGCAGCGGTGTCGTCGCAGTCGAGGATCACGGTGCGGGCAGCAGCGTCGGCCTTCTTGACCAGCTCCACATACTTGCCGGCATCGCCGGTGAACTTGCAGTTGAGCATCTCGACGTACATGCGCTCGCCGATACGCTCATAGTCGACGGCCTTGATGGCGTCGATCTTGCCGTCGAAGCAGCCTTCACACACCCATACGCCATACATGGTCTTGGATACGAAGGTCTTGTCGTGACGGAACAGGACCGTCTCGCCGCCCAGCTTGTGCTCGGCTTCGCCGGCGCCGACGGTGATGGTCTTCATCGGAGGCGCCGTGGCTTCGCTCAGCTTGGCCTTGGCTTCCTCAGACATATGGGGGCATTTCTCGATGGGCACAGCGCCCTGAGCGACCTTCATGGCGAACGCCATGCAGGTGGGGTTTCCGCACTCCTTGCAGTTGGTCTTCGGAGTGAGCTTGAAAATATCTAATCCTTTAAGTGCCATGTTCGTTTCCTCCTTACACCAGCGCCGCGATCATCTTGGAGATGGTAGCCACGGACTCGGGATGACGCAGCACGACGGCATTGGAGCCGGCAGCCAGGCAGGCCGCAGCAGTGCTGACTTCCATCTGTACGGCACGGTCGTCTCTGGTGCCCCACTCGGGATACTCTTCCTCGCTGACGATCGTCTCCTTCACGCTCCAGGTCTCGGAAGACACAGGGGTGAAGATGGGCATCTGCAGCATGGCGTCGTTCTGAGCAAGAGCGGCGTCCTTGACGCGGTCCATCGTGGAAACGACATACTCAAATCCGTAGCCGGCAGCGGCGGAACCTACGTTCATCACATAGGTGTCGGGCTTCAGGCCCATCTGGGAGATCAGGACGTTCAGCTGCTTGGCCAGGTTGATATCCACGGCGGACTCGGCGCAGATCTTCTGGTTGTAGGCAAGGCCGGCGGAAGCGGCGACGTTCTTGTAGTTCTCCTCCTTGCAGGATACGAACAGGACGTTCTTTCCCTGCAGCAGATCGGCGAGCTTGTTGAACAGTTCGGTGTTCTTGTCGGCGTTCTTGCAGCCGATGATGACCAGCGGCACGTCGACGGCGCCGGCCACTTCGCTCACGACAGCGGCGCAGTCCTCGACGCTCTTGTTGGCTCCGTTGGGATCGGCGCCCTCAAGGTTCACGGCAAGGAAATCGGCGCCGGGCATGGCGGCTGCCTTCTTCGCGATGTCCGCGATCGTCTCGCAGCCTTCGTAGTAGGCAGCGAGGCTCGCGACGGTCCTGTCATAGCCTTCGTCGGTGATCTCTGCACCGACTTTCGGCGCGTTTGCGATCTCTGCGTCGAAGCTGTACAGCGGCTTTACGTTCTCGCCGCCCAGCTTGATCGCCTTTTCTCCGACGCCGATCGTCACTTCATTGATCGTCGCGGAGTACTTCTGGGGTACGCGTTTGAATCCCATGGTTGACAACTCCTCCTTGATAGTTTCGAATGATTCTGATATTTGATATTTTAAGCGTCTCGCTCTCGCTAAAATATGCCTGAAGTTATGCCGGGTTCAGATGATGGTGAACAGCTTCTCCGCGATCTCGTTCACGGCGCGGCGTGCGGCTGACGTCTCCGGCAGCGTGACAGTGGGCTTTCCCTCGCTGTCAAACTCATACACGTCCTCGTCCTGAGGGATCACGCCGAGCAGGTCGAGCCCCTGCTTTCCGATCTCCTCGAGGATGCCCGCCGCCAACTGGGCGGAAGGCGCACGGTTCACGATGAGTTTCACCGTCTTCGGCTTCATGTCCATCTCACGCACCAGCTCGGCGATGCGTCCGACGGCCTGGATGCCCCTGCGGGAGCAGTCCGACACGAGCAGGATCGCATCCACGTCGGGAAGGATCCCCCGGCTGATATGCTCCATGCCGGCCTCATTGTCCACTACGATATATTTGTATGCTCCCGAGATCCGCCGCAGTTCCGTCTGAAGAAGCCCGTTGACAAAACAGTAGCAGCCCTTGCCCTGGGTGCGTCCCATGACGAGCATGTCGTAGTCATCTTCCTCGATCAGGGCGTTGTTGAACTTGATATCCATGAAGTCCTGCTTGCTCATTCCCGCGGGAATGGGACTGTCCTCCACGATGTCCGCCGAAGCGACCATCTCCCGGATATCTCCCAGCGTGGTCTCCACTTCGACGCCCAGAACCTCATTGAGATTGGAGTTGGCGTCCGCATCCACAGCCAACACCGGCGTTTTGCCGTGGGTGCACATCCAGTCGATCAGCAGCCCGCACAGGGTGGTCTTTCCGGTACCGCCCTTGCCCGCTACCGCTATTGTACAAGACATCTCTGTCGTCCTTCCTTTCAGAGGCCGTCCGGCCTCATATCAAAGCCCGTGGTATTTTAGCACTCCCGCTCCGCGTTTACTATGTGACAAATGCCGATTAACGGAAAATTACTAAAATATCTAATTATTTTACAAGTCGTTGTTTCTCGTCAGCTGAACGTGATGCGCTGCCGCAGACCGTCCGTAACGAAGTCGAACACGACGCTACCGTCCGGTCGGTCCGTCCGGGTAAACTCCGTCTCCTTCCCCTCGCAGTAGCTGCGCGCGACCGCCTCCGGATCGTCAGTCTCGATCTCCGAGAAGAACACGTCTCTCATCTGGTTGCCGCTGCACTGGTTGAAGATCTCGCGGATCATCTCGTATTCCCGCATCACGCGCCCTCGACGATGATCTCGTTCTTGATGAAATCCATGCTCTTCAGCGTTCCGTGCACGGTGATCTCGCGCCCCATGATATCCGTGAGCACGATGCCGTTTTCCCCGGCCTTCACGCTGCTGACGTATTCGCAGACCTTGCTCCGCTGACCGTCGATCTCTTCATATACGGTAGACAGGCACATGCGTCATCCCTCCCCTTTCAGAATATCCAGCGCGGATTCCAGCATTGCGTTGCCCGCGCGGAAATCGTCCACGCTGGCATCCAGAAGATTGGCCGCCTCGCCTTTCCCCATGGCCTCCAGCTTGTGGCACAGTTCATGCAGTTCCTCCGCGTGATGCCGGTTGTGCTCCAGCATATAGGTCATCAGCGCGACTGCCTGTGCGACGGTCTCGAAACCCAGATCGTCGCCGTGATGTGTATGTTCATGCCCCTCGTGCACGGGTCATTTCCCCTTTCGCATTTCTGTGAAGGAACGCGCGGGAAAGCTGCGCTCCCTCTTCACAATTATTCAATCGTATGTTATCATAAAACGCAGAAAGAATCAATATCCGGGTTCGCACTTTCTGGTATGCGAAACCCGTGTCTAGGAGGCATTCCGAAATGGAACACGAAGAAAAAGACACTCTCCCGGCAGGACATGATCACGTCCACGATCATCCGCATACACACGGCAGCCACGTGCACGGTCCGCACACGCACACGCATCCGGAAGAGGAGACGCGGGCCATCGTCAACCGTCTCGCCCGCTCCATCGGACATCTGGAACGCGTCAAGCAGATGGTGGCCGACGGATACGACTGCTCCGACGTGCTGATCCAGCTTTCCGCCGTCCGTTCCGCGCTCAACAGCGCCGGTCTGGCCATCCTGCAGAGCCACATGAACCACTGCATCATCGACGCCGTGAAGAACGGCGACATGCAGGCCGTGGCCGATCTGAATAAGGCCGTCGAACGGTATTTCAAGTGACACGGCGGCGGCCGCCGCGCACCGTCTCGCATCCCCCCGCGGGGGTTTTGGGATTATTCCCTTATAATTTGGTTGAATCTTCCAAAAATGGAAGAACAGCGTTGCCAAGATAAATATGATATGGTAATGTTTACGGTGGCTTGTCGCGGTCATGGAAAAGCATCTCCGCGGCACGGCGCACCTTTTTTCTGTATTTCTGGCGCTCAGGCGCTGAAAATAAAAGGAACGTCCGCCCCCGGGCGGTAAAAACTCACGAAAGGGGAAAAACCACTTGAATTGGGAATCATTAACAACAGTAGAAGAGATGGAATCTGCCACTGCACAATTGCTGGAAACCGGCAAAAAGGTAGGCGCTGATTCCTGGCAGCAGAGGGTTAAGAACCAGACTCCTCACTGTGCCTTCGGCGAATCCGGCACCTGCTGCCGCATTTGCTCGATGGGTCCCTGCCGCATCACCCCCAAGGCCCCCCGCGGCATCTGCGGATGCGACGCCCACGGTATCGTCGGACGTAACTATCTGCGCTTCACCGCCGGCGGCGCCGCCACGCACTCCGACCACGGCCGCAGCATCGCCGAGACCCTGTATCTGTCCGCTGAGGACGGCAACTACAAGGTCAAAGATCCCGAAAAACTGCTGCGCATCGCCGCGGAGTGGGAAATCCCCACCGAGGGCCGCGACATCTATGACGTCGCTCACGAGGTCGCCCTCACCGGCCTGCAGGAGTACGGCAAACCCTTCGGCGTGCAGCGCTTCCTGAAGCGCGCCCCCGAGCACACCCAGGAACTGTGGAACAAGGCCGGCATCGAGCCCCGCGCCATCGACAAGGAAGTTTCCCAGTCCATGCATATGTCCCATATGGGCAACTCGTCCCTGCCTGAGGCGCTGGTCCGCCAGTCCCTGCGCGCGGGTCTGTCCGACGGCTGGGGCGGTTCCATGATGGGTACGGAGTTCTCCGACGTAATGTTCGGCACTCCCAAGCCGGTGGATACCGAGGCCAACCTGGGCGTCATGGAGAA
>JAEEGL013085558.1_pt1 | contig 17455 bp, 20 predicted proteins | sample 9134231 | NCBI WGS metagenome assembly JAEEGL01 (sample SAMN16246548, study PRJNA631951) | gut metagenome | biome: gut microbiome; feature: rumen; material: fiber-attached | host: Bos | place: Iran: Karaj | collected 2018-10 | reverse complement strand
GAAACATCCAAATTTCTTGAAGGTTTTAGAATGGTATATAGTCAAACTAAAACATTATTAGAAAAATTTGAGGTTAAAGAAGTAGATTGTTTAGGTAAGGAATTTGATCCTGCAATTGAGCAAGCCATATCAACTGAAAAAGATGAAAGCAAACCATCAGGAATAGTATTAAAAGTATATCAAAAAGGATATATGTATAAAGATAAAGTATTAAGACTAGCAATGGTCATAGTAAATGAATAAATTAATATAATTAAAAGGAGAGATAAATTATGAGTAAAATAATAGGAATTGATTTAGGAACAACAAATAGTTGTGTTGCAATTTATGAAGGTGGAGAAGCAAAAGTAATTACAAATCCAGAAGGTATGCGTACTACACCATCAGTTGTTGCATTTAAAAAAGGAGATATAATCGTTGGACAAAAAGCCAAAAATCAAATGGTTACTAACAAAGATACCATATCTTCAATCAAAAGAAAAATGGGTACAAGCGATAAGGTACATGCTAATGATAAAGATTATACACCAGAAGAAATATCAGCTATGATTCTTGGAGATTTAAAGAAAACAGCTGAAGAATATTTAGGAGAAAAAGTATCTAGAGCTGTTATTACTGTTCCAGCATACTTTAATGACTCACAACGTCAAGCTACTAAAAATGCTGGTAAAATTGCCGGACTTGAAGTTGAAAGAATTATCAATGAACCAACTGCTGCAGCTTTAGCTTATGGTCTAGATAAACAAGACAAGACCCAAACAGTTTTAGTTTATGACCTAGGAGGTGGAACATTCGATGTCTCTATTCTAGAACTAGGTGATGGTGTATTTGAAGTTAAATCAACAAGTGGTAATAATAAACTTGGCGGGGATGATTTTGATGAAAGAATTATGGATTGGATGGTAAAAGAATTCAAAAAAGAATCAGGAATAGATTTATCATCTGATAAAATGGCAATGCAAAGAGTAAAAGATGCTGCTGAAAAAGCTAAAAAAGATTTATCAGGAATGTCATCAACAGAAATTTCATTACCATTTATAACTCAAGGAGAAGAAGGCCCAATTCACTTAAGTTTAAATCTAACAAAAGCTAAATTTGAAGATTTAATCAGTGATTTAGTTGAATCTACACTAGAGCCTGTTAGAAAAGCAATGAAAGACGCTAAATTATCTAAAAATGATATTGATAAAGTATTATTAGTAGGTGGATCAACAAGAATTCCATGTGTTCAAGAATTAGTAAAGAAAGAATTAGGAAAAGAACCTTCTAAAGAAGTTAATCCAGATGAAGTTGTTGCAATGGGAGCAGCCATTCAAGGTGGCGTATTAACTGGCGATGTTAATGATATTGTATTACTAGATGTAACACCATTATCACTTGGTATTGAAACGCTAGGTGGTGTAATGACTGTGTTAATTCCAAGGAATACTACAATTCCAACAAGCAAGAGTCAAGTATTTTCAACCGCTGCTGACAATCAACCAGCCGTAGATATTCACGTATTACAAGGTGAAAGAAGTATGGCTAATGACAACAAGACTCTTGGAAATTTCCAACTTACAAATATCCCACCAGCTCCAAGGGGAGTGCCACAAATTGAAGTTACGTTCGACATTGATGCTAATGGTATTGTTAATGTTAAGGCCAAAGATTTAGGCACTAATAAAGAGCAATCAATTACCATTACAGCTACGAATACACTAACTGATGAAGAAATTGATAAAATGATGAAAGAAGCTGAGGCACATAAGGAAGAAGATAACAAAAAGAAAGAAGCTGCTGATACTAAAAACGAAGCTGAACAAGTAATCTTTATGACAGAAAAAGCTTTAAAAGATTTAGGAGATAAAGTAGATAAAAAAGATAAAGAAGAAGCTGAAGATTTAATTGAAAAAACCAAGAAAGCACTAGAAGGTGATGACTTAGATAAAATTAAATCAGCTAAAGATGAATTACTAAAGAAAGCCAACGAATTGGCAACTAAAGTATATGAAGAAGCAGCTAAACAAAATGCAAATTCAAACGATACATCTGAATCAACAGAAAATGATGCGCAAGACACTAAAAAAGATGATGTTGTAGATGCTGAATATGAAGAAAAATAGTAACAAGTTCTAGGTAACTAGAACTTCTTACTTGTATGGGGAGGTAAAATGAATAAAAGAGATTATTATGAAGTGCTTGGTATTGACAAAAATGCCTCAGAAGCAGACATAAAAAGCGCCTTCAGAAAATTAGCAAAAAAATATCATCCTGATGTATCGAAAGAAGAAAATGCAGCTGAAAAGTTTAAAGAAGCTCAAGAAGCATATGCAGTATTATCTGATCCTCAGAAAAGAAAACAATATGATCAATTTGGACATAGTGCTTTTAATAATAATGGCGCTGGTGGGTTCTCAGGATTTGAAGGATTTGATTTCGGCAATGTTTCAGATATATTTGATGATCTTTTTGAAGGAATGGGATTTTCTACTGGTAGAAGTCGCGCCAGAAATGCTAATAGTCCAAAAAAAGGAGCAGACGTTTTACATCGTATGACAATAGAGTTTGAAGAAGCTGTTTATGGGACAAAAAAGGATATTAAAATAGATGTTGAAGAAGACTGCGAAGAATGCCATGGAAAAGGCGGCTTTAACGCAAAAACTTGTCAAGAATGCCATGGAAGTGGAACAATCACTCAAGAACAAAGAACAATGTTTGGAAGTTTTTTAACTAAAACAACATGTCCTTATTGTAAAGGTAGTGGTACAACATTTGAAAAAAATTGTTCATCATGTCACGGAAGAGGGAAAGTGACAAATCGAAAAACTATTACTATTACAGTTCCAGCGGGCATTGATAATGATAATCGACTACGTGTTGCTGGAAAAGGCGGTGCTGGATCAAATGGTGGACCCAATGGTGACTTATATATTGAATTTAAAGTTAGAGAACATGAATTATACAAACGAGCTGATGATGATATCTACATTGAATTGCCACTTACTATAACTGAGGCAACACTTGGAGCAAAAAAAGAAATTCCAACATTGTACGGAAATGTTGAGCTAACTATTCCAAGTGGAACTCAAAATAATGAAAAAATGCGATTACGTGGTAAAGGAATAGAAAACGTTAATACCAAAAGAAAAGGTGATATGTACGTCATTACTAGAGTCATTATTCCAGAAAAACTAGATAGAAATCAAAAAAAATTATTTGAAGAATTATCAACTACTGATTTAGAGAATAATAAATACTTTAAAACATATAAAAATTGCATCAAATAGATGCTTTTTTTTATCATTTTTGCTATAATATAAGTTAATTAAAGGTGATAATTATGCAAAGATATTTTGCTAAAGGAAAAAAAGATGGTAGTATTATTCTTTATGATACTGATCTTCATCACATAAAAAATGTTATGCGCTATAAAGTTGGAGATACTATTGAAGTCGTTTATGAAAAAATTGTTTATTTATGTAGAATCACAAGCTTAGAACCATTTCTGCTAGAAACAATAAAAGAATATAACAATGATTCTGAAATGAATATTGATTTAACTATTGCTATTTCACTTGTAAATGAACAAAAAATGGATCTGATTTTACAGAAATTAACAGAACTTGGTGTATCGAAAATTATACCTGTTAAAACTGAAAGAAGCATTGTAAAGTTAGATGCAAATAAAGAAATCAAAAAAATTAATAGATGGCAAACAATATGTAAAGAGGCAAGCGAACAATCGAAAAGAGTAAAAATTCCACAAGTAATGCCAATAGTAACTATCGAAGAATTATCAAAAATAAAAAATGAAATGAAATTAATATGTTCACTAGATGAAAAAAGTCAATTACTATCAAATTATTTACGTATAGATATTAATGAGATTCTTTTTGTAATTGGCCCCGAAGGCGGATTTACAATTTTGGAAGAAAAGAAATTGTTAGAAAATGGTTTTTTGCCAGTTAGTCTAGGAAAGAGAATAATGCGGGTTGAGACTGCAGCCATTTATGCAGCGAGCATTATTAATTATATATATGAAGGATGATATTATGGATTATATTATAGAATTTTATAAAAATTTAGATACCGTAAATATAATTATTTTTTGGGGCGTTATCGTTGTAGTACTATTACTTTTAATATTTTCTATCTTAATAGCCAATAAAAATAGAAAATTAGAAAGAATAATTGAATCGAATGGTATTGATATTGACGAATATAATGATAATGATATACCTACATTAAAAGATGAAAATCGAGCCTTAACTCAAGAAAAAGAAGAAAAAACAAATCAATCTACATTGCTTCAAGAAAAAATTGAAATAAAAAATAAAGAACTGCTTTTAAATAATAATAATTTGATGGAAAATGAAGCAAAAGAAAATAAAAATTTAAATAAAGATGCCTTTGTAGCGGAGGAGCATGTAGTAGAATACAAAAAAAACAATATAGATGATTTAAGCCATAAGCAATTTAATGATAATCAATTAATTGCTTATAATATAGATAAAAAAGAATCTTCATTTTCATCAAAACCATACCAAAAGAATATATTAAGAGAAATGTCGCTAAATCAAACTTCCCCAATTGGAATAATAAAAAACGACATAAATAATAATAAAGAAATAGAAAAAGCCACTGAATTATATAATAGTTTTAATGAAAAAGATAATAATAATTTGGATAGAAATAAGAAAAAACCAGAATTAACAACTAATACTACTAATAATTATAATAAAACAAGTTCATTTAATAATAAAGGTAACTACTTGAAAGAATTATCAGAAAAAAGTGCTAATTTAAAAGAAAAAATATTTAGAACAGAATATGAAATAAAACAAGAAGAAGATGCAATTATTAGCTACGAAGAATTAATGCAAAAAAAAGATAATCTTACAATGATCGATGAAGAAGAAGCAGTAATAAGTATAAATGAATTATTAAAGAAAAGTGAAAACCAAGAAAAATTATATAATATAAATAACAACGAAGACGATGACATATTTATTGATGAATTAAAAAATTTTAGAAGTGATTTATAAAAAAATTCATTATTTGATAAGCGCAAATATTTTGAGCCTCAGATGAAGGCTCTTTTCGTTGCAATTTAAATAGTTATAGTGTATAATTTCATTAGAGGTGACAATATATGATAGACATAAATTTAATAAGAAATAATCGTACCTTAGTTGAAGAAAATTTAAAAAAGAAATATCAAGAATCAAAATTACCAATTTTAGATGAAATCATTGAAATTGATAAAAAAGTAAGGCAATTGAAACTAGATGGAGATAATTTTAGACAAATTAGAAATACAACATCAGATGAGATAGGTAAGTTATATAAAGAAAAGAAAATAGACGAAGCTAATAATAAAAAAGAAGAAGTAAAGAAAATAAATGAAAAATTACTCGAAATTGAAAAAGAAGAAGAACAATTATCATTAAAATTAAAAGAAAAAATGATGATAATTCCTAACATAATTGCTGATGATGTACCTATTGGAAAAGACGACTCTGAAAATATCGAAGAAGCTAAGTTTGGTGATCCAATAGTACCTAATTATGAAATACCATACCATAGCGATATTATGGAATCGTTTAGTGGCTTAGATAAAGATGCAGCCGGTCGAGTAAGTGGCAATGGTTTTTACTATTTGATGGGAGATATAGCGAGATTACATTCTGCAGTCTTAGCTTATGCCAGAGATTTTATGATTGATAAAGGATTCACTTATTGTATACCACCATATATGATCCACAGTGAAGCCGTTGATGGCGTTATGTCATTCCAAGAAAAAGAAAATATGATGTATAAAATTGAAGGGGAGGACTTATATTTAATAGGTACATCAGAACATTCAATGATTGCTAAATTTAAAGATCAAATATTAAAAGAAAGTGATCTTCCAATTACTATGACTTCTTATTCACCATGCTTTAGAAAAGAAGTTGGTGCTCATGGTATAGAAGAAAGAGGAGTTTATCGTATTCATCAATTTGAAAAACAAGAAATGGTCGTATTATGCAAAAAAGAAGATAGTGATGAATGGTATAACAAAATGTGGAATTATTCTGTTGAATTATTTAGAACACTAGACATACCTGTTAGAAAACTTATTTGTTGCTCTGGCGATTTAGCTGATTTAAAATATCGCTCTTGTGATATTGAAGCTTGGTCTCCAAGACAAAAGAAATATTTTGAAGTATGCTCATGTTCTAATTTAACTGATGCTCAAGCGAGAAGATTAGCTATTAGAGTCAAATTAGAAAATGGTGAAAAAGAGTTTGTGCACACACTAAATAATACCGTGATTGCTCCACCAAGAATGCTTATTGCCTTTCTTGAAAACAATTATAATGAAGATGGTTCTGTAAATATTCCTAAAGCTTTACAACCATATATGGGTGGTAAAGAAAAAATAATTCCAAATAAAAGGTAGGTGTTATAATGAAAAATTTAAAAGTAGTTTTCATGGGAACTCCTACTTTTTCTGTTCCAATATTAGAAGAACTAATAAAAGAAACATCGGTAGTATTGGTAGTTTCTCAACCAGATAGAGAAAAAGACAGAAAAGGCACCTTGTTACCAACGCCAATAAAAGAAATTGCTCAAAAAAATAATATTGATATTTACCAACCAATAAATATTAAGACAGATTATCAAAAAATAATTGATTACAATCCTGATATTATAATTACATGTGCTTATGGCCAAATAATACCGGAGCAACTATTAAAATACCCAAAATATGGGTGTATTAATGTTCATGGATCATTATTACCCAAATTAAGAGGTGGAGCCCCAATCCACCATGCTATTATAAACGGTGATAAATATACTGGAATAACCATTATGTATATGGATAAAAAAATGGATTCAGGAGATATAATAAGTCAAGAAAAAATTGAAATTTTACCAGAAGACAATCTTGACTCACTATATGAAAAAATGTCATATTTAGGTAAAAAATTATTAATAAAAACACTTCCAACCATTATAGATGGTACTAATACAAGAATTAAGCAAAAAGAAGAAGATGTAACCTTTGGATTAAACATAACCAAGGAAGAAGAAAAAATTGATTTTAATATGCCAAGCGTTAACATTTATAATTTAATACGAGGACTATCTACAATACCAGGTGCATATTGCTTAATAGATAATAAAAGAATAAAAATATATCAAAGTGAACTTACTAATTTTAAAAGCATATCTGAACCGGGAAGAATTGAAAAAATAGATAAAACTGGTATATATGTAAATACAAGTGATAACATTATTAAACTAACTGATATAAAATTAGAAGGAAAAAAAAGATGCCTTGTTAAAGATTTTATAAATGGTATAAATATAGAAGATTATGTTGGAAAGGCGCTAAAATAATGAATGATTTTATAGAAAAATGGCAGAATGATAAAAAATATCAGGCTAAAATTAAACTACTGCTTTATGGAGTATTTATAATAGGTGTGCTTATATTTGTTAATATATCAAACAAGAATAATATTTCTAATAATATTCAAGAAAATGACAACCTGGCTAATATAAATGAAAATGACAATCGACAAATAATAAAATTACCTCAAAAATATAAATATATTATAAATATTACAATTGATGAAAATCATTATCAATATTCGGGGATAGTAAATAATAATGAAAAAACAATAAGAAAAACAATTAATGATAACATAATAAATTATATATTTAAAAATAACAATTATTATGAAGAAAATAATAATAATTATATTATAACAACTAAAGAAGAAGTCTATGATATAATCAATTATAATTATATTAATACAGATAACATCAATGTATATTTAAGCAAAGGAATAAAGAATGGAAAACAATATTTGGTTTATTTAAAGGATATATTTTTAGGGAACAATACAGACACATATTTTATAATACAAGTAAATAATAATGAAATAAACATAGATTATACGCCGTTGATGAAAGAATTTAACCCTAGTTTAAAAACATATAAAGTTGATATTAATATAAATGAAATAGAATGAAAGAGGTGAAAAAATGAAACAAGAAAAAAATAATAAAGGAATACTAGTTTTAGTAATATGTGGGATAATAGCTATGGCCTTAATTATCGGTTGCGTTTTCTTTTCAGATGAAATTTTTGGCATTTTTTTGAAATAATATGAAAAAAGTGTTGACAAATGTCAAAAAAAATATTATAATAAAATTGCTTAGATAAAAAGAGTAGAATAACTTATCATAATTATATGTGTTTGTCAGAGGACAACGCTATAGTTATAATTTAAGTTTAATGTCTGTTTTTAAATAGATATTAATTAAATTATATTATGGTAATATAATTATATAATCTATTGCTCGTAGCATGAATTCTTCTATTTGGAGAAGTCTTATCTGCGCTAAGTATAAACAATTGTTATTGAGAAAGAAACTCAAAAGATAAGAAACTAAACTAAATACTGATAATATTTAGGAAAATGTTATAATTAATTATATGGTGTTATTAAATATTTAATATTTAAATGCTGCTTATGTTATTTAAATACTAAAGTTAATAATAAAAAAAATTAATTATAACGCTGTAGTTTATTCAAAACTCGGATCAATTTGTTTTATCAGAACAATTGATTTTTGTTTTGTGTTAATTAATAAGTGCGGTACCATTGTTTGTATTGACACTTATTTTATTTTTATATATAATTTAAATAGGTGAAAATATGAAAAAAACGATAACAGATTATAACTATAATGGCAAAAAGGTAATCATTCGTTGCGACCTAAACGTTCCAATTGAAAATGGAATAATTACTGATGACACTCGTATCAAAGAAAGCCTTAAATCAATTAAGTATTTAATAGATAATAATGCTAAGACAATTATTTTATCACATTTAGGAAAAATTAAAACTCAAGAAGATAAAAGTGAAAATACGTTATATCCAGTATACATAAAATTAAGGGAATATTTAAATACAAATGTATATTTTAGTAGAGAAACTAGAGGAGAATCTTTAGAAGAATTAGTTAATAATCTTAAAGAAAAAGATGTTTTATTAGTTGAAAATACTAGATTTGAAGATTTTCCTGACAAATTAGAAAGCAATTGTGATGAAAAATTAAGCAAATATTGGGCTTCCCTAGGTGATATATTCATTAATGATGCTTATGGAACGTGTCATAGAGCTCATGCATCAAATGTAGGTATTGCTAAAAATTTACCAAATGGAATAGGTTTTCTTGTAGAAAAAGAAATTACTAAATTAGATGAAATTCTTAATGAAGATACACATCCTTACACGGTCGTTATGGGCGGAAAAAAAGTAAGTGATAAAACACTTATGATTGACAATCTTATAACAAAATGCGATTATTTACTTCTTGGAGGTGGAATGTGTTTTACATTTTTAAAATCACAAAATTATAATGTTGGTAAGTCAATTGTAGATAATGATAATCTAATATATTGTAAAAATTTAATGAATAAATATCGTGATAAAATTATTCTTCCAGTCGATATAGTAACTAATAATAAAAATATTAGGGAAATATCATCAATTAGCGACAATGAAAGTGGATTCGATATTGGACCACAGACAATTGAATTGTTTACGGATATATTAAAAAAATCAAAGAGAGTAATAATAAATGGACCAATGGGAGTATTTGAAGAAGAAGGATTCTCAAATGGTACAAAGAAAATATATGAAATAATAAAAGAAAAGCATATTAAAACATTAATAGGTGGTGGAGATTCAGCGGCATCTGTTAATAAATTAGGTTTTGCAAATGATTTCTTTCATATATCAACAGGTGGTGGAGCGACGCTTGAATATCTATCAGGAACAATACTACCTGGTATTGCAGTAATTGAAGAAAAATAAATATAATAAATTAATGAGAAGTAAAAAATCAAAAAATACTTCTCATTTTTTATAAATCGACTAAGTTCGACAATAAGTAGTACTATAATAAATTTATCAAGAAAGAAGGAAATAGAATGGAAAAAATAAAAGTTTTAATGATTGATGACAATCAAAGTCTTGTCGATATGGTAAAAGAATATTTTAACAATCATGCCAAAATTGAAGTAGTACTAAGTTGTAAAGATGGAGAAGAAGGACTAAATACAATTATTAATAAAAGTTCAGAATATGATATTATTTTACTTGATTTAGTTATGCCAAAAAAAGATGGCCTATATGTGTTAGAAGAATTAAATAAAAGAGGTATTGAAAAGAATATAATTGTTGAAACATCATATAATGAACCCAAAATAATTAGAAAAGTATCTGAATATGGAGTTAACTATTATATATTAAAACCATTTGATTTAACAGATTTAGAAAATAGAATTTTAGAAATATTCAATGAAATGGGCAGCAAATCAATTAATTTATATCATAGCAATTTACAAATATCAATTACAAAAATGTTACACGAACTAGGTATGCCTTCCCATATAAAAGGATATCAATATATCCGTGAAGCAATTAGCATGATCTATAACGATTCATCATTAATTGGTGGAATTACCAAGGAACTATATCCCGAATTAGCCTCTAAATTTGATACAACTGTCTCAAGAGTAGAAAGAGCTATAAGACACGCAATTGAAGTAAGTTGGAATAGGGGAAACTGGGATTATATGGAAGAAATATTTGGGCATAGTGTTGATATCGATAAAGCCAAACCAACAAATAGTGAATTTATTGTTACTGTAGCTGATAAATTGAGATTAGAAATAGCTAAGCAACCTGCTTAACTATTTTTTTAATAAAAAAAGTAGAGTATACTAAACTCTACTATAAAATTCAACTATTAATGCTTCGTTAATTTCAGCATTAAGTTCACTTCTTTGTGGATATCTAACATAAGTTCCTTGTTTCTTCTTTTCATCATAATTAATAAAATCAACTCTTCCTTTAGCATTTGCTAAAGCAATTTCAATTCCCTTATGATCAGCTGAAGATTCCTTAATACCAATAACATCTCCTGGTTTAACTCTGTATGAAGGGATATCAACTTTTTTACCATTAACAGTAATATGTCCATGGTTAACAAGTTGTCTTGCACCTCTTCTTGTCATAGCAAATCCAATTCTATAAACAATGTTATCTAATCTACTTTCAAGTAAAATGAATAAGTTTTCACCATGAACACCTTTCATCTTAGCAGATTCGTTAACAAGTCTTTCAAATTGCTTTTCAGATAAACCATACATAAATCTAACTTTTTGTTTTTCTTGTAATTGAACTGCATAGTTAGATGGTTTTCTCTTTCTATCTTTTCCATGTTGACCTGGGCCATAAGGTCTCTTTAAGTCTTTACCATTTTCTAAGATAGAAAAACCAACACGTCTAGCTTGCTTGTTGTTAGGTCCTGTATATCTTGCCATATTCTTTCCTCCTTATCTTATTTTTGGAGATATCTATCTATTTATAGGGTGTTTAATTTGACTTTCACCTACGCAGCAGAGGGTAAGCTACTAATACATAACACATTACAAATAAACAAATATTGCTGCCAAATTCATAAATATTATATACTAGAGTGTATTCACTGTCAAGAAAAATATTTCCTAATTAATGAAATTCCCTAATTAATATGTAAAAATATGTGAAATAATGTAATATTTAAGTAAAATATTAAAAAAAACTTAACTTTATGATATAATTAATATAAAGAAAGGATTTGATATGATGAAATACAATATACGTGGAGACAAACTCGAAGTAACTGATGCAATTAACAACTATGTTGAATCTAAACTAGATAGACTTAACAAGTATTTTAAAGAAGATGATATACTTGCTAATGTTCTCTTAAAAGTTAGAGGTAATAGTCAAATAATAGAGGTAACTATTCCTACTGACAAATTTATTTTAAGGAGCGAAGAAGAAGATAAAGATTTATATGCTGCTATTGATTTAGTAACAGATAAACTAGAAAGACAAATAAGAAAGAATAAAACAAGATTAAATAAACAAAATTTTGATAATAAATTTAAAGAATTAAATTTTGATTTTGAAATAGAAGAAACAGAAGATTCTTCTGAAAATGAAGTGATTGTTAAAAGAAAAAAACTTGAAATGAAACCAATGGATGAAGAAGAAGCTATTCTTGAAATGAATCTATTAGGTCATGAATTCTTTGTATATAAAGATATGCATACTAATAATATAAATGTTTTATATCGAAGAAAAGATGGCAATTATGGATTGATCGAAACTAAATAAAAGCAAAACATTTGCTTTTTTTTCTTGTTATATTATCGTTTTTATTGTATAATCATAATAGATAAGAGGTGGAGATATGTATTTTAATGAAAAAGAAGATACTAATATAGATAATGAATTTAAAAACAACAAAAAAATAAATTTAAGCAAATATAAAAAATATTTTATTATAGGTGGGATTGTTATTTTTGTACTAATACTAATAGTATTAATTGCCATATTATTAAAAAATAAAACAAATTATTATATAAAATTAGAAGGTTTAGATGAAATGACAATCTACCAAGGCACATCTTATAATGAACCAGGTTATAAAGCATATGACAATAAGAAAAATGATTTAACACAACAAGTGACAGTCAAAAATAATTTAGATACAGACACAATTGGAACATATACCATTGTTTATTCACTAAATAATAAAAGAATAATAAGAACCGTCAATGTAGTTGCTAAACCAGATTTTGCTACAACTATTCACTTATCTGGTGATAAAAACATTTATTTGAAAGTTGGAAATTCTTTTACCGATCCAGGATACACAGCTATTGATGCTATTGATGGTGATTTGACAGATAAAGTGACTATCACCGGCAGTGTTGACACATCAAAAAAAGGAGTATATCGTATTATATATTCTGTTGTTAACTCAAGTGGTGTAACCGCTTCTGAAACAAGAACAATAATAGTTGAATAAGTACACGTTTGTGTACTTTTTAAATTTTAATTATTATACAAATAAGATATGTTAATACTCCAGATATTATCATTTGATACATCCTTCCAATAAAGAAGTATATGTACTTAATTTTAGTTTCAGTAATTTGACTAAGAACTTGTACATGTACTGATATTCCTCCAAAAGCAAGAAACATACTAGCAATTACGGTTTTGGAAAGCATACTAATAGATAGGTTGCTAAGTGCTTCAATTCCAATAGTAATTTCAAAAAAACCCTTAATTAACATAGCATTATAACTATTAAAACTAAATGTATTTATAATAATTGATGATAACATTAAAAATATTGTTAATATTCCACATATTAAAAGTATCGTATCAACTGCTTTTTTAATTGAGCTAATAAAAATAGTTCCAAAATCATTATTTCGATTATTATAATTTCCTGAACTATTACTAATTGTAATTTTATTTCTAAAACATATTCCCAAAATAATATTACTAAGATAATGTGTAATCAATAATATAATACCCACTTTTTGATTGTTAAAGAAGAAAATGGCAACTGTTGTTAAAATAAATACTGGATTAGAAAAATGACTAAATATTAGTATATGATTAGCTTCTTTTAAAGTTATTAAACCTTTATCATAAAAAATTCTAGTATTTCTAGCATTAGATGGGAAACCAGATATCATACTGAGTATAAATATCGTCAACATATTGTCACTTATATTAAATAATGATTTACAAATAATTTTAATTATTTTAGGAATATACTCAGTTACATTATAATTTATTAAAATATCTGATATAATAAAAAAAGGGAATAAAGCCGGTATTAAATTATTTACCCATATATTAAGTGCATATAGAATAGATGAATAAATAATAGTTTTCTTAATTAATAACTGACTTAAAACAAATAGTGATATAATAATTATACATATATTAAATATTTTTCTTCTCATACTAAATATTATGAATAAATAATTAAATAAATTATATAAAATAAATAGGTGATTACATGAAAAAATTTTTAAAAGAAAATTTTAAATTTTTATTGTTTATTGCATTAATGATTATTGTTATTGAAATAGAACTACCTTATTATATAGAGGCTCCTGGAGGAACCATTAATTTATCAAAAAGAATTGATAATAATTATAATAAGAAAAATGGTAGCTTGAACATGTTATATGTTACCGAATATAAAGGAAATATTGTAACTGTTCTTTTAAGTAAAATAATTAAGAGTTGGGATTTATATGAAATAAGTAATCAACAAATATCTAATGAAGATTCCGAAGACATTTATCTAAGAAATAAAGTAATGCTTGAAAATTCTATTCAAAATGCTACTTTTGTCGCATACAATTATGCCGGTAAAAAAATAGATATTAAAGATAAACAAAATATTATTATTGCTACGACTAAAAATAATGGTTTAGAAATAGGCGATATAGTTCTATCAATTGATGATTTAGAAGTAGATAATATTAAAACAATTAAAGATTATCTAAATACTTTAAATACTAATGACAACGTAAATATTAAAATTAAAAGAAATGCAAAAGAAAAAATCATAACAGTAACCCTAGATGAAGATAAATTATTAGGTATTATGCTTGTTACAAATTATGAATATGATATTGATGACGATTTAAATATTGCTTTTAAGAGTGGTGAAGGTGGCTCATCTGGAGGATTAATTCTATCACTTGGAATCTATAGTGAAATTACTGGCATAGATATTCTTAAAGGAAGAAATATTGCAGGAACAGGAACAATTGATATCGATGGTAATGTAGGAGAAATTGATGGTGTCAAATATAAAATTGCCGGTGCCGTCAAGAATAAAATGGATGTAATCTTAGTATCCCCATATAATTATGAAGAAGCTAAAAAAGTTATTCAAGATAATAATTATGATATTGAACTAGTAAAAGTAAGTACATTTAAAGAAGCTATTGATTATTTAACAAAATAGCTTCTTTCATATTATAAAAACAATTACATATACTTTAGTATGAAACAGAAAAATGAAGAAAAGTTAATTAAATATTTAAGAAGTTTAATATTAAGAAGTATGTTTGTAATAGTTTTATTTTTAATCCTAGCCATTTTATCTAAAACTAGCCCAACTTATAAAGATCTAATAGTAACTAATATCTATGAAAAAAACATTTCTTTTGCTAAAATAAAAAAATTATATGATAAATATCTTGGTGGTATTAGCCCATTAGACAAAGCTGTTGAAAAAGAAATATCTGTATTCAATGAGAAACTTGATTATAGTAATGAATCAATTTATCATGATGGTGTTAAATTAGAAGTAAATAATAATTATCTAGTTCCAATTCAAGAAGAAGGAATGATTATTTATATTGGCGAAAAAGAAAACTATGGGAATGTTGTTATCATCGAAAGCATTGATGGAATAGATATTTGGTATGGCAATATGGAAACAGTTGCCTATAAACTATATGATTACGTTGAAAAAAATGCTTATCTAGGAACAACCAATGGCAATACATTGTATTTAGTATATCAAAAAGATGGTAAATTTTTAGATTATAAAGAGTATTTAAAATGAAAGTTGAATTTCATTACACTTATATTATAATAGCCATAAGTTTTATCTTAACTGGCTATTTTTCAAACTTATTAATTTTTACAAGTATTATTATTATTCATGAATTAGGTCATTATTTAATAGCTAAATTAAACAGTCTAAATCCAGAAAAAATAACAATATATCCCTTTGGTGGTATTACTAGATTAAATATTCCAATTAATACTAAAATTTCAAAAGAATTAATGATAGCTTTATCCGGAGTAATATTTCAAAGTATTTACTATTTACTCATATTATTTTTATATAAGAATAATATTATAAGAACATATATATTTGAAATTTTTAAGAATTATCACTATAGTATCCTCTTTTTTAATTTACTCCCAATTCATCCATTAGATGGTTCTAAAATAATTAACTTAATTATGTCTAAATATTTACCATATAAATTAACACTAAAATTAACAATAGTTATTTCTATTATTACTGCTATTATCATAATAAAGATAAATTACTATAAATTTAATTATACAACAATTCTAATTATTACAATAATTGTTGATAATTTAATTAAATATTCAAAAAATATAAATTATTATTTTAATAAATTTTTATTAGAAAGATACTTATATAAGTACCATTTTTCCAAAAGTAAAAATATTAATAAAATTGATAATATGTATAAAGAAAAATATCACATCATTAAAGAAAATAGTCATTATTTAACTGAAAAAGAGTATTTAAAGCGTCGATTTAAAGGAAATTACTAAAAAATATTTGACATATAAGTAGATAATATGTTAAAATTATAACTGTTTGAAAGACCTCGAGTTGATTACTCAACCGCACAGAAATTGGTAAACAAGTGATTTATATCCACCATAATGGCGAGTCTTAAACAAATAATATAAGGAGGTAAGTTTATGAAAGCTATAATTGAAACAGGTGGAAAACAATATTATGTTGCTGTTGGCGATACTATTTTTGTTGAAAAATTAGATGCTGAAGAAGGCAAAAAAGTTGTTTTCGATAAAGTTTTAATGGCCGGTGGTGTAACAGGTAATCCATATGTAAAAGGAGTAACTGTTGAAGGAAAAGTAGTTAAACAAGGAAAAGGTAAAAAATTAACAATCTTTACTTATGTTCCTAACAAAAGATCTACTAGAAAGAAACAAGGACATCGTCAACCATATACTAAGATTGAAATTACAAATATTAAGTAAGGTGCTTTTATGATAAAAGTAGAAGTAACAAAAAAGAATATTTCTATTCTAGGTCATGCTATGTACGATGACTATGGTAAAGATATTGTATGTGCTGCTGTCAGTAGTATTGTTATGGCTTCGGTTGAAGGAATTGCTTCAATTGACAAATCTGCTATTGATATAGAACAAAAAAAAGACAATTTAAATATAATTATTAACAAGCACGATGATATTACGAATAAATTAATTAAAACAATGATTAATTTATTAAAAGAATTAGAAAAGAAATATCCTAAAAACATTAAAATTACAAATAAGGAGGAATAAAATATGTTAAAGTTCTTAGAATTTAATATACAATTATTTGCTCATAAAAAAGGACAATCTTCAACAAGTAATGGTAGAGATTCTGCTGGTAGAAGATTAGGAGCAAAAGCTGCTGATGGTGAATATATAACTGCTGGTTCTATTATTTATCGTCAAAGAGGAACAAAAATTCATCCTGGAACAAATGTTGGTAGAGGAACAGATGATACTTTATATGCAACTATGTCAGGATATGTAAAATATGAACACTTAGGAAAAGACAGAAAACAAGTAAGTGTTTATGTAGAAAAATAAAAAAATAAAAATCAAAATATTACTTTTCATCTTGAAAAATGAGCCGAGATGTGATATTATTGATTTTGCAATGGACCCTTAGCTCAGTTGGTTAGAGCATCCGGCTCATAACCGGGCGGTCGCAGGTTCGAGTCCTGCAGGGTCCACCATCT
>JAEEGL012089320.1_pt1 | contig 17455 bp, 13 predicted proteins | sample 9134231 | NCBI WGS metagenome assembly JAEEGL01 (sample SAMN16246548, study PRJNA631951) | gut metagenome | biome: gut microbiome; feature: rumen; material: fiber-attached | host: Bos | place: Iran: Karaj | collected 2018-10 | reverse complement strand
TGACGAGCATAGGTAGTTCTGCGTTCTCTGGCTGCTCTGGCCTGACCTCCGTCACCATCCCCAATAGTGTGACGAGCATAGGTAGTTCTGCGTTCTCTGGCTGCTCTGGCCTGACCTCCGTCACCATCCCCAATAGTGTGACGAGCATAGGCGACTTTGCGTTCTCTGGCTGCTCTGGCCTGACCTCCGTCACCATCCCCAATAGTGTGACGAGCATAGGCAACTTTGCGTTCCGTGATTGCTCTAGCCTGACCTCCGTCACCATCCCCAATAGTGTGACGAGAATAGGCCAATATGCGTTCACACGTTGCTCTAGCCTGACCTCCGTCACCATCCCTAATAGTGTGACGAGCATCGGATACGGTGTTTTCTATGGCTGCTCTGGCCTGACCTCCGTCACCATCCCCAATAGTGTGACGAGCATAGGAGAGTTGGCGTTCTCTGGCTGCTCTGGCCTGATCTCCGTCACAATCGGCAATAGTGTGACGAGCATAGGTAGTTCTGCGTTCTCTGGCTGCTCTGGCCTGACCTCCGTCACCATCCCCAATAGTGTGACGAGCATAGATAATTATGCATTCTATGGTTGCTCTGGCCTGACTTCCGTTGTTATCGGCGGTGGTGTAGAAACAATCAACAGACAAGCCTTTGCCAATTGCCCAGAACTGACTGATGTCACCTGCTATGCTGAGAATGTTCCATCAACGCAAAGCAATGTTTTCGAGGGCTCCTATATAGAATACGCAACGCTACATGTACCCACTGCCTCTATCGATGCCTATAAGACGACGGTGCCCTGGAGTAGTTTCAAAACCTTCATGGGATTGGACGGCACGCTGCCAGATACGCCTGATCCAGAATTACCGAAGTGCGCAACGCCTATCATCAGCTACGGTGGAAAGAAGCTGACGTTCAGCTGCGAGACGGAAGGTGTGGAGTATGTGTATGAGATCAAGGACTCTGACATTAGGAAGGGCTACGAAAGTGAAGTGTCTCTCACGGCTACCTACGAAATCAGCGTCTATGCCATGAAGCCGGGCTACGAGAATTCTGACATCGCTACCGCTACGTTGGTTTGGGGCTCGGCCAGCTTCACAGAGACAACTGGCACAACGTCAGCAAGACCGTTTACCCTTGATGTTCCCATGCTGATAATGAGCCAGGGAGGCGTGGTGACTATTGAGGGTGCTAACGATGGTGAACGCATCACCGTTTACAGCATCAATGGTACCCAGGCAGGCTCAGCCATCAGTAAAGATGGTTCTGCTGTGATTAACTCTAATCTGCAACCAGGCAATGTAGCCATCATAAGGATTGGCCAAAAGAGCGTGAAAATGATGGTGAAGTAGCTCCATTCGCGGAGCGTTCCAGCCTATGCTTCAAAGCGCCGTTCGCGTTTGAAAAAACCCCGTTCACGCTTTTTCAAGCGGCGTTTGCGCTTGAAAAGCGGTCTGAAAAAATTTTTCGGCAAAAGTGGCGAAAAACCTTGTTAACAACTGTTAAATTGTTTGGCGGGCGAGGCTTTTTTTAGTACCTTTGTAGAGTCCTTAACGCGCGGAGGACACGTGAGAAATTAACCTTAGTAATTAATCCAGGGACGTCTGTTCAGACCCCCAACCCCCTGACTCAGGGGGCTCGTTCAGACCCCCAACCCCCTGACTCAGGGGGCTCAAAAAACACTTTTAAAACTATGCTTTACATCAATCTCTACAAGAACAAGAACCAGAACTCTACCCAGTTCGGCCGCGTCTACGGCCGCGTGAAGAATGCCGACCCCATCGGCGTGAAGGAGCTGGCCAAGCACATGAGCGCACACAACACCCCCTATTCTGAGGGCGTGATTGCAGGTATCCTCACCGACATGGTGGATTGCATCAAGGAGCTGATCCTGCTCGGACAGCCCGTCAAGCTGGCCGACCTTGGCATCTTCTCGGCACAGGTCACCTCCAAGTCGAGTGCCGACGCTGCCCACTTCGAGATCGGCAAGCACATCAAGAACATCCGTCTGCTCTGCAAGGCCACCGGCGAGATCCGTCAGGCCAAGCTGACCGAAGAGGGACTTCTCGGCTTCACCGACCTGGCTCAGAGAATCATCAACGGCGAGGCCGTGCTGTCGAACGAGAAGGGCAAGTACCTCGCCGGAGGGGAGTAAATGAAGAGTGATTTACAATTTTTCGATTTACAATTTACTATTTATTTGTCAATTTGGTTATTGAATTATTTTGCCATACGGCCGGAGTGAAATCATAAAATAATAAAATCGTAAAATAAATTGTAAATCGTAAATTGTTAAATCGTAAATAAAAACAAATTCACCATGAAAATCTTCGACAAGCTAGGCGAGAAGGTGTGGAACCTCATCAAGAAGAAGGCCGTTGAAGTCATCGTCGCGATGCTGACCGCAGCCATCACCGCCCTCACGACTACAAGCTGCATGGGGCACGGCCCCATCAGCTTTTGAAAATGAGAAATGAAGACAATGTGAAAATGAGAAATTCCCTGTCGAAAGCGCGTCCGGCAGGGAATTTCTCATTTTCTCATTTTCTCATTTTCTAAATTTTTTGCACACTCCTGCTGCAAGTGTGCAAAATATACCTAGGTGTGTTTTTTGGGTGTAAAAACGCTCGAACCCCAGTGTTTTCGGGGGTTGTAGCTATTCTATCATTCCTATCATTTCAAAGTACCTATTTGCGCCTCTACGCTTAATTTTCGCCAACTCCGTTTAAAAAAGGGAGGTAAACTATTGCAGGGTTGAAAGAAAATTTGTAACTTTGTAGGCCATTTTCTAAATACACTGAAGCTTAAGAAGATGAACGACATCTATAGCAGATATCTCACGTTGACGGCAGGGCAGCGCAAGCTGCTCTGCTTCTTGGCCTATACCGGCCGCGCATCGGACGCCCAAAGCATGAGTCTCTTTAGAAAGCACGAAGGCCTGCGAAGCGAAGAGCTGTCGAAGACGCTGCGCGGCCTGATGACATTCTTCAAGGGCCAATACTACAGCTACTACGACGAATACTGGCTGCACCCCTACCACCAGGCTCCGCTGCTGATATATCTGCTTGCGGAACACCCCATCTGGCTACGGGAGTTCGACGAGCGCTACAAGCGGCTTCAGCAGGCCAGCGCGTCGGAGCTGCTCGGCATGCTGCGCCTGTGCATGATGGGCAAGGAACTGCAGCGGGCCACGCTGACCGTGAACAAACAAGCGGTGGCTGCGTTGGTCCCCCTGACGGGCAACAAGCAGTTTCTGCCCTACCTCACCACCATCAGCTCGCAACTCATCTGCGACTTTGTGGGGCAGGCGCTGGTGTGGCTGGCCGAGAACGAGGCCTTCGACGCGGACAATACCCTTGGCACGCTGGCACGGCGCTACTACGCCATGCTCGACGCTGAGAAACGCCACGAGCTGCAGGCGATGGTGGCGCTCTACGAGTACTACTTCTACGGACGCTTCGACGGCGAGGCAGCAGCGATGAACACCATCTGCGGCAACATTCTCAGCGGGCTGCACGCCCTCTACACGGGCAACTACGACTCGGCCTTCACCCACCTCACACTGGCCGTGCGCGAGCGGAACCGCACGGCGAATGCATCGGGCAAGGGGTTCCTGGGCAACGCAATCAACAACTACGTGCTGGCGTTGGCCTACCACTTCAAGGAGAGCGACCAGCACAGGAGGCTGGCGGCACTGGTGAAAAGGGAGAGGTTCGTGGAGGAAGAGGCGTTCTTCTGCCCCGCATCGCTGGCCGTGTACCTCGTTGAAAAGAAGCTGCCCTCCACCACGCGACTGAAAGCCCGCCAGAAAGACGAATGCTCACACCTGCCGCTCTACCGTCACTTCCTGTTGCTGACGGCACGGTTCTTCGGGCTCGACTACAGCCCGACGACCGACGACGGCCTGCCCCGCATGTGCCTGCTGCGCCACGAGCTGTCGCCCTGGCTCAAGCTGGACGACGGCGAGCGACAGCAGCTGGAGCAGGACTTCGGAGGCCCGCCCCTGCTGCGCCGCATCCGCTACAAGCAGCCCTGGGAGCTGCTGCTGGAGGAGCTGACGCCGCAGGAAAAGGAGAACGACAGCGGCAGGGAGGAGCAGACAGAGCGGGTGGCCTATGTGGTGAACTACGACCGCGTGGAGATACGCCAGCAGACACGCCTGAAGTCGGGGCTGTGGGGCGCCGGCAAGCGAATGTCGGTGGATGCTTTCCGCAGGGGGACGGATTTCATGGACGATGCCGACCGCGAGATTGCCAAGAACGTCCACAACTGGTACAGCTACGACATCGACGTGAAGCTCATCCTGCCCCACCTCGTAGGCTCCGACCGTGTCTTCACCGGCCACTACGCCCCCTTCTCGCCCGTCACCATAGAAGAGGAGAAGCCCTACCTCATCATCGAGCGCACGAAGACGGCCTTCAGCGTGAAGTCGAACCTGGGCAAGGCGAAGGTCGACAGCTCGGTGGTCTACCGCAAGGACAGCGACAACCACTACACCGTCATCAGCATCACCGACAAGCAGCGTAACTACTACAAGAAGCTGCTGGCCATCGGCAGCTTCCCCCTGGAGGCCGAACAGCAGCTGCGCGAATTCCTGCCGAAGGTGAGCGACGTCGTGGAAGCCCACACCGACCTCGTGGAGGGCGGCTCCACGCTGCAGCACCGCGACGGCCTGCCGCAGCTCTGCCTGCAGGTGCTCCCCACGGCGGGCGTGCGCAACACGTTCTCCGTCTACTGCATGGCTCATCCGCTGAACGGCGGGAAGAGCTACTTCGATCCGGGACGGGGTCTGAACCCCTGCGTGGCGGAAGCCGACGGCGAGCGGTTCCAGGTGACACGTGACATACGGGGCGAGCGCGAGAACCTGCAGCTGCTGACCACCTTCCTCGACGACAACGGCGTGACGGGCGACACCATCGCCGAGCCGTTCGTAGGCCACTCACCACTGACCGTCGACGTGGAGGGACTGCTCATGCTCATGCAGTTTGCACAGGAGCAGACGGAGCATTTCTACATGGAATGGCCCGAGGGCGGACAGCTCAGCCTGAAAACGGCGAACCCCTCGACGTGGAATATCGGCCTGAAGTCGAAGAACGGATGGTTCGAGGTGGAGGGCGAGGTGCCTGTCGACGACGACACGGTACTTACCGCAGCACAGCTGCTGCAACTGGTGGCACAAAGCCCGCAGAAGGGATTCATACGGCTGGGCGAGAACGAGTTCATGGCCATCTCCGACCGGCTGCGCAAGCAGCTGGCACGACTGGAGAGCCTCACCACCAGCCAGCGCGGACACCTGCACATCAGCGAGCTGCACGCCTCGCTGCTGGGGTCGGCACTGAGCGGCGAAATCAGCATCCGTCACGACGAGAAGATAGAGCACCTGCAGGAAAAGATTAAGCAGAGCATGGAGCTGAAGCCCAAGACGCCCAGACTGCTGAAGGCCGACCTGCGCGACTATCAGCAGGACGGCTACCAGTGGATGACACGCATGACCGACTGGGGCGCCGGCGTCTGTCTGGCCGACGACATGGGTCTGGGCAAGACCGTGCAGACCATCGCCTTCCTGCTGCACACGCAGAGCGGCGGCCCGGCCCTGGTGGCAGCACCGGCCTCGGTGGTGCTCAACTGGCGGCGCGAGCTGGAGCGGTTCGCCCCCTCGCTCAATGTCGTCGTGCTCAACACGAGTGGCGACCGCAAGGCCGCCATCGGCCAGGCAGGAAAGGGCGACATAGTCCTCACCACCTACGGCCTCTTCGTCACCGAGGCAGAAAGCCTGCTGGAGAAGAAGTGGAACACGGTGTGCCTGGACGAGGCACACGTCATCAAGAACCGCGAGACGAAGACCTCGCAGGCGGTGATGCAGCTCAAAGCCCGCAACCGCCTCATCCTAACGGGCACACCCGTGCAGAACCACCTGGGCGAGCTGTGGAACCTCTACCAGTTCATCAACCCCGGACTGCTGGGCAGCTACGACCAGTTCCAGCAGAAATACATCGTGCCCATCGAGCAGCAGGACAACAAAGAGCGGTCGCGACAGCTGAAGCGCATCGTACAGCCATTCATCCTGCGACGAACGAAGCAGGAGGTCATCGAGGAGCTGCCCGACAAGACCGAGATCACCATGCCCGTGGAGCTCAGCGAGGAGGAGATGGCCGTCTACGAGGTCATACGCCGGCGCGCCAAGGAGCTGCTGGAGGTGGAGACGGCCGCCAGCCCCAGCGTGAACACCCTGGCCGAGATTACCCGGCTGCGCCAGGCCGCCTGCGCTGCACAGCTGGCCGAGAAGGCATGGAAGGGCGAATGCTCGAAAATCGGCGTCCTCCTACAGCTGCTCACCGAGATTGTGGGCGGCGGCAACGGCGTGCTCGTCTTCAGCCAGTTCACCTCGTTCCTGGAACTGGTGCGCAAGGCGCTCGACAAAGCCAAGCAGGAGTATCTCTACCTCGACGGAGCAGTGCCCATGAAGAAGCGTGAGCAGATGGTGCAGGACTTCCAGCACGGACGCTGCCCCGTGTTCCTCATCAGCCTGAAGGCCGGCGGACTGGGACTCAACCTCACCGGCGCCAACTACGTCATACACCTAGACCCCTGGTGGAACCCGGCCGTGGAGCAGCAGGCTACCGACCGTGCCTACCGCATAGGCCAGCGACAGAACGTCACCGTCTACCATCTCATCTCACAGCATACCATCGAGGAGAAAATACTGCGGCTGCACGAGACGAAGCGCAACCTGGCCGATGCCATGCTGGAAGGCACCAGCCAGAGCCATAAGCTCACCAGCAAAGACTTGCTGCAGATGATTGGGAATTGAGAAAATGAGAAATGAGAGAATGAGAGAATGAGAAAATGAGAGAATGAGAGAATGAGAGAATGAGAGAATGAGAAAATGAGAGAATGAGAAAATGAGAAAATGAGAGAATGAGAAAATGAGAGAATGAGAGAATGAGAGAATGAGAGAATGAGAAATATAATACTGATAGTTGCTACAACAGCACTTTTTTCCTGTCAGGCAAACGGCAGGAACCTGCCAGCGCTGCAGGCCGACACCGCCGACGTCGGCTCACAGCCAGAAAAGCGCCGCATCAGCCTGCTCTTCGCAGGCGACCTGATGCAGCACGGCCCTCAGATAAAGGCGGCCCTGCAAAAGGACGGCACCTACAACTACGACGAGTGCTTCGACAGGGTGAAAGAGGAGATGGAACGGGCCGACGTGGCCATCGGCAACTTCGAGGTGACGCTGGGCGGGAAGCCCTACACGGGCTATCCGCAGTTCCGTGCACCCGACGAATATCTGCAGGCCTGCATCGACGCCGGCTTCGACATCCTGCTCACGGCCAACAACCACTGCATGGACAGCTACCGCCAGGGGCTGGAGCGCACCATCCTGACGATGGACTCGATGGGGGTGCAGCACCTGGGCACCTATATCGACCAGGCGGCACGCGACAGCACCTATCCTTTCCTGCTGGAGAAGAACGGATTCCGCATAGCCCTGCTGAACTTCACCTACGACACCAACGGCATCGCCATCGAAGCCCCCAGCGTGGTGAACCTCATCGACACCGTGCAGATACTGGCCGACCTGGAGAAGGCACGGGCCATGCTGCCCCACGCCATCATCGCCCTGCCCCACTGGGGTATAGAGTACCAGCAGCTGCCCTCGGCCCAGCAGCGCGAACTGGCACAGTGGCTGCTGGACAACGGCGTAGACCATATCATCGGCGGCCATCCCCATGTGGCGCAGCCACTGGAGCTAAGCGACGACAGCCTGCACCTCGTGGCCTGGTCGCTGGGCAATGTCGTCAGCAACCAGTCGAAGCCCAACACCTACGGAGGGTATATGGTGAGGATGGAGCTGAGAGAGGGCGGGGATGATGCCCCCTACGGCAAGGCCAAGCTGGAGGATGTCGCCTACATGCTCTACTGGGTGAGCCGCCCCAACGACAACCACTTCAAGCACAACTACCGCATCCTGCCCATCGACGTGCCAGACTCGGAGCTCACCGGCATGGAGAGGAAGCAGCGCCATGCCATCCGCTCCAGTATGCGCCGACTGATGGAACGCCACACGAAAGGCGTGCGGGAACAACCCTTTGAATAGACAAACAGTATGGGCAAGCTAACATCGCTTTCATCAATAGCACCAAAGAACCTCAGGCTCAAAGCACGCTGGCGCGCCTTCCGCCTGTGGAGACGGAGGCCCCACATGGTGGCTCCGCTCAAGAACGAAGCACACACCTGCAGCACCTGCGGCACCAGCTTCCGGGGCAACTACTGTCCACGTTGCGGACAATCGTCACGCATAGGCCGCTACTCGCTCAAGCAGGCATTTTTGCTCTTCCTCGATGTCTGGGGACTGGGCAACCGGGGAATGTTCCGCACCATGCGCGACCTGCTGCTGCGCCCCGGCTACATGATACGCGACTACCTGCAGGGCATGCAGATGGCCTATTTCCCACCCTTCAAGATGTTCTTCCTCCTGGCCACCTTCTCCATCCTCGTGAGCAGCGGCTTCAACATAGCCGGAAAGAACACGCTGAAAGAGAACAGGGTAGACATAGAAATGGACGAGGCCGACAGCAAACACGCCGACGGGGATTTGACAGCCGACGGGGATTTGACAGTCGAACACGCTGACGGGGATTTGCAATCCCCGTCCTCACCCGCTGGCGGGGATTTGCAATCCCCGTCCTCACCCGCTGACGGGGATTTGCCTGCCAAACACGCTGACGGGGATTTGGCAGTCGAACAGGCTGACGGGGATTTGGCAGTCGAACAGGCTGACGGGGATTTGCCTTCCGCTGACGGGGATTTGCAATCCCCGTCCTCATCCGCTGACGGGGATTTGCAATCCCCGTCCCCATTATCCCCGCAAGACCTTATCGCCAAGAAACGGGTGCTAGGTGCCCTTGACGCCCTGATGACTTTCGCCGACAGTTATCCGGCCATCTTCTCCCTGTTTATCCTCGTCCTCCTCTCCGCCCCCATCTATCTGTTCTTCCGCCGCTGCCCCGCCTATCCCGACTTGAGCTATTCCGAGCTGCTGGTGGCGCTGGTCTACACGGCGAACATGGCCTCCATCTTCTCCATCATCTTCGACTTCCTGCAGCTGAAAGGCATCTTCCAGGTGATGGACATCCTGCTTCCCCTGGTGCCGCTCCACCAGCTCTCCGGCTACAGATACCGCAAGGTCATCGTCTACGCCCTCCTCTCCATCGTCATTCTGGGACTGAGCATCACGCTGGCCATCATCCTGCTGGCTTTCTTCACCTACCAGTTTAACTCCTGAGCGACTATTCTGCGCCGCTATACATGGTGTGTATTTCTGCTGCTCCCAGGTGATAGCCCTGGGCTTTCAGCGTGCCGTTACCACGGACCACGGCCATGCAGCGGCCGAAGAAAGCCTTGCGGCGGGGGGAAGTGAAGCGCTCCATGGAGGTCTGGCAGCCATTGTCGGTGGCTATGACCTTGGCGTCGCCCTCGGTCGTGAAGAACAGCTGGTCTTCGGCCCAGGGGCAGAGGTTTCCGTCCTTGTCCACCACCTCGGCATTGACGAAACAGAGGTCACGCCCGGCATAGTCTACAGCCAGACGGATGTGGTGGGGAGCACCGGCCGTGCGGATGGTCTGCTCGGCCACCACCTGCCCGTTTCTGCGGCTGACGGCCTTCACCTCGCCCGGCTGGAACGGCACGCGCCAGCCTACGTGGAACTCCGTGGTAAGCGGCGCCGTGGCCTGTTCGCTCTTCCTGCGTGTTCCCATGCTCTTCCCGTTGACAAACAGCTCCACCTCGTCGGCCTGGTTGTAGTAGCACCAGAGGTCGACGGTCTGGCCGGGCAGCCAGTTCCAATGGGGGAAGAGGTGCAGCACAGGCTTGTCGCTGGTCCACTCGCTCTGGTACATATAATAGACATCCTTGGGGAAGCCCGCCAGGTCGATGATGCCGAAGTAGCTGCTGCGGGCGGGGAAGCCGTAGGGCGTGGGCTCGCCTATATAGTCGAAGCCCGTCCAGATGAACTGTCCGCCGCAGTAGGGCGTATGCTTCACCACACGCCACATCTCCTCGTGTGTGGAACTCCACGAGGCGTGCATGTTGTCGTAGGCCGAGCACATGAACGTGGGGTCGGTATAGGGCAGCCACCATTGCACGGGTGCCTTGTACACCGAGTCGCTGGGCATCATGTAGTAGCCGCGAGTCTGCAGGGCGCTGACGCTCTCGCTGAAGATGAAGGGCTTGCCGGGGAAGTGCTGAGGCACGTCCTTCGCCCACTGGTGGTGGTAGTTGAAGCCGATGATGTCGATGGCACCACTCTTGAAGAGGTGGTTGCCGGGCGACGGCTCGTTGCAGCCGGCCGTGACGGGGCGCGAGGTGTCGTAGCGGCGCACGATCTCCGCCAGATGCTGCGTCAGCAGGCTCTGCACACTCAGCTCGCCCTCCTTGGCCAGCGTCGAGGCATCGTGCCCGGCATTCAGTATCAGGTTGGCCTGCTCCAGCGTCAGCGTGTCGGCCTCGGCACTGCTCCACTGCTCCAGCACCTCGTTGCCTATCGACCACATGACGATGCTGGGATGGTTGCGGTCGCGCAGCACGAGGTCGCTGAGGTCGCGCTCGTGCCACTCGTCGAAGAAGCGGGCATAGTCGTTCTGCGTCTTCCGGCGGCGCCACATGTCGAAGCTCTCGTCCATGACGATAAGCCCCATGCTGTCGCACATATCCAGCAGCTCCGGTGCCGGAGGGTTGTGGCTGCTGCGTATGGCATTCACGCCCATAGCCTTCAGCTTCACCAGCTTGCGGCGGAGGGCATCCTCATGCAGCGCAGCACCCAGACAGCCGAAGTCGTGATGCTCGCATACGCCGTTGAGCTTCATGTTCACGCCGTTGAGCCAGAAGCCGCTCTCGGCGTTGAATTCAAAGGTGCGGAAACCCGTGCTCGTCTCCACCTCGTCGACCACCCGGCCGCCCACCTTCACCTGCGTGCGTACCTTATATAAATAGGGGTCATCACACGACCACAGCCTGGGCTTGGCCAGCGTAATGGCAGACTTCAGACCGCGTCCGTGCCCGACGGTTTTCCCGTCGGGAGCAACCAGCGTATGCTCAATGACAGGGCGCTGGTCAACCGATGCCGTCCCCTCGAGGGTCACCTCTATGTCCACCTTCCCATTGCCCTTGGCAACAGACGTCGTGACATGCGCCCCCCAATGGGCCACATGCACGGCATCCACCGTCGTGAGCCACACATGACGGTAGATGCCACATCCTGAATACCAGCGCGAGTTGGGCTGGTCGCTGTTGTCCACCCTGACGGCCACCACATTCCTGCCCTCCTTCACAAACGGCGTGATGTCGTACTCGAATGAGCTGTAGCCGTAGGGCCGGAAGCCCACCTCCTGCCCGTTCACGTAGACCGTGCTGTTCATATACACGCCGTCGAACTCCAGCAGCAGGCGGTCTCCCTGCCTGAAGGACGAGGGCAGCGGGAGGCTCTTCCTGTACCACCCCACCCCTCCGGGCAGTGCACCGCCGCCCGCTCCGCTGGGGTTGCCGGCAGAGAAGTCGCCCTCGATGGCCCAGTCGTGGGGCAGGTCGAGCCGCCGCCAGTGAGAGTCGTCGTAGTCGGTCTTCGCCATAGCTGCCGAGTCGGCCAGCAGAAAGCGCCAACCGGCATCGAAGTTCATTCGCTCACGGGCCGTAGCCGGCAGCACGCTGAGCAGCAGTGCTGCTGCCAAAAGGGAGAATCGTTGTTTCTTCATATTGTGAATCATTGTTTTAGTTGCGTCATAGCGCTGTCGCACCATCAAAGTCGCTTGCAAAAGTACAAAATAATGTTGAATCTGCCAAATAGGGAGGTAAAAAAAATGGCAACAATATAGCAGTTGACACAGGGCTTAATTATCCGCAAGGCACTCCCCTCCCCTCAAGTTTCGTGAATGCGGCTGCCGCTTTGTTCGCTTCAGGAAGTCCTCAAAGCCCGGGGGCAACTGCTAAATCATTGTCGATAATACTATATGCAGCAACACTTTTTTTCCGTATTTTCTCCTCCTTTTATTTGCAAACCTCAGTTTTTCTTTTTATCTTTGCACCACCTTCATTCTGGTAATGACATAGCAGTTGCCCATAATAACCATCAGCGATGAAAGAGACTGACATGTTGCTTCCTGGGCTACGACGGCCAGCCAGAAAAGCTTAGACATAACCGGCAAGATGATTTTAAACAGCAAATAAAAAAATGAGGAAGATTCAAAAGCGTCAATGGATCATGCTGTGTGTGATGTGCTTGGTGTGCATCACCGCCAGCGCACAGCGTGTACGTGAGAAGACGAGGCTCGACGAGGGCTGGCGTTTCTCGTTTGGTCATGCTGCCGACCCGAGGAAGGATTTCGGATGTGGCACGGAGTACTTCAACTATCTGACGAAGGCCAACTCGATACACAACGAGGGCCCCTACGCCATGAAGTTCGACGACAGCCGGTGGCAGGAGGTGAACATCCCTCACGACTGGGTTGCAACACTGCCGTTCGCTCCGGGAGCCAGCCACTCGCACGGATACAAGACCGTGGGCTACAAATATCCGGAGACCAGCGTAGGGTGGTACAGGAAGGTAATCACCATCCCGGCGGCAGACCTTGGCAAACGCATCGCCCTGCAGTTCGACGGCATCTTCCGTGACGCCCGCGTCTGGTTCAACGGCTTCTATATGGGTACGGAGCCCAGCGGCTATGCCACGCTGGTGTATGACGTGACGGAGTATGTGAACTATGGCGGCGAGAACCTCATCTGCGTACGGGCAGATGCCACGCTCGAAGAGGGTTGGTTCTACGAGGGTGCAGGCATCTACCGAGATGTGTGGCTTCTGAAGTCGGCTGCTGTCAGCGTGGCTCCCTTTGGCACCTTTGTCCATGCAGACTTAAAAGCGCCATACGACAAGGCCACAGTCACCATAGAGACGGAGGTTCACAACCACGCCTTGCTGGCAACGGCATGCACCGTGGAGCAGCGGCTGCTTGACTCCGAGGGCCGCGAGGTGGGCAAGGCCGATGCCGCATCGCTGAAACTCGAGGCCAAGCAGACATTAAGCTGCAGGCAGACCATGACCCTCAGCAGTCCCCGGCTGTGGAGCACCACCGACCCTTATCTCTACAAGGTAGAGACAATCGTCAGGGTGGGTGGCCAGGTGACAGATGTTTATGAGACGACAACGGGCTTCCGCGACATTGCCTTCGATGCCGAAAGAGGCTTCCTGCTCAACGGCCGGCCGATGAAGCTGAAAGGGGTGAACATGCACCAAGACCATGCCGGCGTGGGGGCTGCCATCCCCGATGCCCTGCAGGCCTGGCGCGTCAGGCAGCTGAAGCAGTTGGGCTGCAATGCCTACCGTGCCTCCCACAACCCCATGACCCCCGTCCTGCTCGACATCTGCGACCGTGAGGGCATCCTCGTCATCGAAGAGAACCGGCTCGCCGGCATCAACACCGAGCATCTGAGACTTCTGGAGAACATGATCAGGCGCGACCGCAACCATCCGAGCATCATCCTCTGGAGCGACGGCAACGAGGAATGGGGACTGGAAAACACCGTGCAGGGCACCCGTGTTGCCGCTGCCATGCGGGAATACACCCGAAGGCTCGACCCCACACGCCCGTCGACCATGGCCAATGCCGGCGGTACGCAGCTCGTCAAAGGGCTTGACGTAGTTGGCTTCAACTATATCGTGCAGAACGATGTCGACAACCGCAAGCGGCAGAACCCCGCATGGAAGATTGTAGGCACAGAGGAGACCACGGGCTGCGGCACACGCGGCGTGTATTTCAACACCAAGGAACAGCCGGGACACATGGCCAGCCTGAACCGGGGCACCGAGCCGGGCATCCTGAATGTCATCGCGCGCGGCTGGCAGTTCTATGCCGAACGCCCATGGGCAGCAGGACTGTTCTACTGGACGGGGTTCGACTATCGGGGCGAGCCCAATCCGCTCAGCTATCCCGCCCATGACTCGGAATTCGGCATCCTCGACTACTGCGGATTTCCCAAGGACGAGGCATGGTACCTGCGGTCGTGGTGGACCGACGAGCCTGTGCTGCACGTCTTCCCCCACTGGAACCTGCAAGGCCACGAGGGTGAGGAGGTGGAGCTGTGGGCCTACAGCAACTGCGACGAGGTGGAGCTTTCGGTGAACGGCAAGAAGCTGGGGCGCCAGACGATGCCCAAGAACGGCCACCTCTCGTGGAAGGCCATCTACCAGCCGGGCAAGGTGGTGGCCATAGGCTATAAGAACGGCAAACGCATCCTCACGCAAACCATCGAGACCACCAAGCCAGCAGCGAAGACAGCCCTCAAAGCCGACCGCCTGCAGCTCACGGCCGACGGGCGCGACCTCAGTATCGTCACCATAGAGGTGCAGGATGCCAAAGGCCGCCTCGTGCCCGATGCCTGCCCCATGCTGAACTTCACGCTCGAGGGCGATGGGCGCATCCTTGGAGCGGGCAATGGCGACCCGGCCTACCTGGGCGAAGACCATCCCAAAGAAAAAGACTGCCACGCCTTTAGCATCCCGGCCTTCAACGGCCTGGCGCAGGTCATCGTCCAGAGTGCCCGCACACCGTCTGTCCTCATGCTCCATTGCAATAGCGAGGGACTGAAGGAATCCGTTGTGAGCATAACGACAGAGCAACCATAACAACAGCAGAACGAAGTATGAAGAATCTAAAAACCATTTTTCTGGCGCTGCTGGCTGTGCCATTCCTCGCAGCCAGCGCCGCCGAGACCGTTGTCTGGCAAGGCTCGAAGCAGTTCCTCAGCTGGAGCGACGTGCTCAACATCGAGGGCAGCAAGCTGAGCGCCGCCAAGGCCGACGACGTGCTACACCTCAGCATTACCGCCACTGCCGGAGCACAGCTGCAAGTGTCGTGGGGCAACGGCTGGACGAACTTCGACGGGCTGGAGTCGCTCTCCATCAATGGCGACTACGACATGGTGGTGACCACGCAGGATGCGAGCCGCCTGCGCCAGGGCATCCACATCAAGGGCGTGAACTTCACGCTGACAGCTGTCACGCTCAAGACCAACGACGGCAAGTACGAGACGCTGGCCGACGATCTCTTTGCCTGGCACGACATGCTGCTTAGCGGCGCTGCACAGGGACAGACCTGTACGGTGAGTCTGAAGCCCTACGGTGGAGCGGGCTGGTACTGGCAGGAACCCAAGGACCTGAGCGGCTACGGCAGCATCGTCATCGACCTGTTGCAGCCAGCCTCCGAGACGATGACGGCGCAACTGTTCTACAACGAGAAGAATGTGAAGAGCCAGACCATCGCCAAGGGTGCGACGCAGTGCAGAATCACGCTTACCACAGCCCACAGGAAGACATGCAGCGTGAACATCATCTCGGAGAAGGCGCAGACGGTGGCCATAGGCAGCGTAAACCTCGCCGACAAGCAGGGTAACATCGTGTCGACGACGGTCAGCCCATTGCCCGCTGCCACCCCGCAGGTCCTCTCCGTGGAATACTACAACACGGCAGGTGTACGCCTCAGCAGGCCGCAACACGGAATGAATATCGTCAAGACTCATTATCAAGGAGGCCGGACCATTATCCGGAAAGAGATAAGATGAAGAAAATGTTTTGCGTCCTGGCGCTGATGGGACTGGTGGTCTCTGTCGGTGCACAAATAGACGAGCATCCTGTTGACCCCGATGCCAACGACGAGACTCGTGAACTATACCGCTATCTGCGTGATGAAGTATGGGGGAAGAAGGTGCTGTCGGGCTGTCAGGCTGAATGGAACTACAACACCGACGATGCCGAGCGCATCAAAGACGCCTGCGGCAAGTACCCGAAGGTGAACGTGTTCGACTTCCAGCACTTCGACCAGTCGTGGATCAACTACCGCACCACCACCGCCAAGCGGTGGCACGACGCTGGCGGCATCGTCGCCTTCATGTGGCACATACACATGCCGCTCAACGCCTTTGCCGAGCAGAAGAGCGACTGGGAGGGCTTCTACATTCACGGTGATAAGCCGTGCCACATCCTGCCCTCACGGTGCGCCACCGAAGGAACGCTGGAGAACCGCATCTTCCGCCGCAAGCTGGAGGGTGTGGCCAGCCTGCTACGCTATTACCAGGGTCAGGGGATACCCATCATCTGGCGCCCCCTGCACGAGGCGTCGGGACGCTGGTTCTGGTGGGGAGCAGAGGACGGTGCGGCCTACAAGAAGCTCTACATCTATATGTTCGATTACTTCCGCGAGGCGGGCATCCACAATCTGCTGTGGGTGTGGACTTCGGAGCTGAACGATGACGACTGGTACCCCGGCGACGAGTACGTGGACATCGTGGCTCGCGACGGCTATCCGCAGAACAACACCACCCACCAGTCGCAGGCCGCCGACTTCCTCAAGCTGCGCAAGGCCCACCCCAACAAGATGACCGCCATGCCTGAGTGCAACAGCGTCCCCTCATGGGAGAACATGCAGCGCGACGGAGCGCTCTGGCTGATGGTGGCTCCATGGTGTGGCGGCGGTGCCTTCGACCACGGCAACACCGCTGACTTCTGGCGTCAGTTCCTTGGAAATGAGAATGTCATTGCAAGGGAATAAGGGGGACGTGCATCAAGGCATGCCGTCTTTCGAGGAGGAGAAGAAAGGGATAGCCCCCTTCGTCCAGCGAAAAGCATTCCTGACTTCATCACTTTTCCGTGCCACATGATGGCACCCACGGTTTTACAGGGGTTTTGAGGGATTTTTCGGGTGTCTTTGGGTGTCGAAAGGCAAAAATTGTGTACCTTTGCACCATGTATCCACGTAAGAAACCCAACCGATCCGGCACGATTAGCGTAGTCGTGGTCAGCAAGTCGCAAGGCAAAATCAGATATGTTCATAACTTCGGCACCGCCCAGACCGACGAGGAGGCAGATGTCTTGATGGAGAATGCCCGTCAATGGATTCGCGGTCATGGTGGCCAGCAGGAACTGGACTTCGAGAATGTGTGTGGCAAGGAGCAGGAGGAGACTGTCCGTGTACTTGACAACATGGACGCCATCCTTATCAACGGTACCCAGTTGCTTCTAAACCGCATATACGACAGCATCGGCTTCAATCAGATTCCGGACGAGATACTCCGCCATCTGGTCATCGCCAGGGTGTCACAGCCCAGGAGCAAGCTTGCGACGGTGGCCTATCTGAAGTCATACTACGACGAGGATGTAGACCTCAACCACATCTACCGCTACATGGACAAGCTCTACAACAGCCAAAAGGAACTGGTACAGCAAATCAGCGTAGAGCACACACGCAAGATTCTGGGTGGTAATATCGGCCTGATGTTCTATGACGTCAGTTATACCGAATAGATTTTTATTCCGAATCAGGAATGTAAGATACTGGCTATGAGCGCATTTTTTGTCCACGATTCGGAATAATGAAGTACGAGGTTCACTGTTTTTTATCTATCAGTGAGCGTA
>JAEEGL016656487.1_pt1 | contig 17456 bp, 11 predicted proteins | sample 9134231 | NCBI WGS metagenome assembly JAEEGL01 (sample SAMN16246548, study PRJNA631951) | gut metagenome | biome: gut microbiome; feature: rumen; material: fiber-attached | host: Bos | place: Iran: Karaj | collected 2018-10 | reverse complement strand
GTTGCAACGGAGCTTTTGGACAGACTTTTTGATGTTATCGAGGATGAAGAGCCGGGGATAGTGTATACCATGGACTTTGCCGAGGACGGTACAGGCGAAGCGGAAGCTCTTGCGGACTTTCTTATAGACCGCGGATTCCCCAAAGCTGACGATCCTGTTCCGGGAGAATACCATTTTGTGTTTTTTGCATGATCGTAAAGTATGATATGCTAATAATGAACGGACGGGGCCAAATAGCAGGTGACGCCGTATGTATGGAAATGATAGTATAGTCATAGAAGAAGGCACCCAACTTGAAAGAAAACGCTTTACTTGAAGATCTTCGAAACGGCAAGCCGCTTTCATTCCGAAAGCAGCTTCATTTAGTAATATCACTTGCCTTTCCGGCGATAATCGCACAACTGACTTCAGTTGTGATGCAGTATATAGATGCAGCAATGGTCGGAAGACTTGGCGCCCAGAAGGCGGCATCCATCGGCCTTATGTCCAGTACCACCTGGCTTGTGGGAGGATTATACTCAGCTCTTTCCATGGGTTATTATGTTCAGGTTGCTCACAGGATCGGAGCGGGAGAGGAGAAAAAGGCCAGGCAGATCGTGAGGCATGGTCTTGTTATTGAGCTCATGTTTTCAGCGATCCTTTTGTTGGTGGGACTACTTGTTGTTCGTCACCTTCCTATATGGCTGGGAGGACAGGGACAGATCGCGGTTGACAGTACAAGATATATCAGGGTCTATGCCCTTGGACTTCCCTTTCTGGTCCTTAGCTACGGTGCCGGAGGTATGCTTCAAAGCAGCGGAGCAATGAAGACCGCCAGTTTTATCAACATTCTGATGTGTGTGCTGGATGTGATCTTTAACTACTTTTTGATATTCCCGACAAGAGAAGTATCCTTATCCGAAATCAGACTAACAATGCCGGGAGCAGGACTGGATGTTATGGGAGCATCCATGGGGACGGTCCTTTCAGAGGTCTTTGGATCTCTTCTGATGTTGTATTTTCTTCTTATAAAGAGTCCAATGCTGCATATCAGGCGGGATGATATAGAGGGGGCCGGAACTCCGGATCTATTTGGTGCGGATTTTAAGAAGGCCATCACCCTGGCAGCGCCGGTTGCGCTGGAACAGTTTATCATGGGTTCCGCTCAGGTTGTTATCACAAGGATAGTTGCACCACTCGGAGCCATATCCATTGCGGCAAATTCCTTTGCCATAACTGCTGAAAGCTTTTGTTATATGCCCGGATTCGGTATAGCATATGCAGGCACGACCCTTATTGGACAAAGTATAGGAGCAGGTCGTCAGAGGCTGGCGGCCAGATTCGGATGGCTGGTAACTTTCCTTGGAATGATACTCATGGGATTGGCGGGTGTTCTTTTATATGCTTTCTCACCACAACTCATGTCAATACTAAGTCCGGATCCGGACATAATCGCCATGGGTACGACCGTACTTCGGATAGAGGCATTTGCAGAGCCGCTTTTCGGAGCTGCCCTTGTTATTGCCGGTGTGTTCAGAGGATCGGGAGATTCACTTAGACCCAGTGTGACCAATCTTATATCCATGTGGCTTATAAGGATACCGCTGGCTATTTTCCTTTCCACGAGGATAGGACTTCCGGGTGTATGGATAGCCATGTGCACCGAGCTTTGCTGCAGGGGTACGCTTCTTCTTATCATGCTGGGATTGTGGGGCCGTAAGCTGAAAAAAGGCAGCTCAGATTAAGTATGTGGATCCGGAGGAACTTGCTTATATTGAGGAGGACAATAAGGTATTCCTTCCCGAGTCGGATATGACGGATGAACAAAAGAGGCGCCCACGGGTGCCTTTTTTGTTTTCGATATATATGATATAATATTCCGATCTATATGGTCGATACGACCGCAAACAGCACGATCAGGAGGGACAATATGAAAAGGGGTATCATATCAATCATTTTATCATTGGCTTTATCTTTTTCACTTTGCAGTTCTTTTATGGGTACCGCCCAGGTGAAGGCAGCTGATATCACCGTAAAAGATGGTGATATAGCAGGCGGGGATCTGGAGCTTCTAAAGGCTACACCCGTTACTGTTACTAAAAGTGAATCCTACGGTTCATATGCTATTTATTCCTTTAAGACTTCTGCGGTAAAAGCATACTATAATGTGATCTGGAGCGGAAACGCTGAAGATGAAGTGAAGTGGGAATTATACAATACTCCAAATAGAGAAGATCTTTCTTATGTCTACGGGGAATTTGATGCCAATAAAAAAAACGGCGAGTTGGGTTCTGTACTGGGTCTCGGTCACTCCTTATCACCGGAGACCACTTACTACATTGCCCTGAAAAGGAGTACCGAAAAAGACTACTCCGGGACCATTACCGTCAAGTATGTAATGGACGAAGAAGCCGACAAATCCGAGCTTGCTTCGCCAATCGAACCGGACAAGACCACATACGGTTCCATAGACAGCAACAAAGACATGGATGTTTTTTACCTTGATACGGGAAACAATGACTATTCCCTTACCTTTGATTGTGATGCCAATGTCTTATTTCAGATTTACAAGGATCCACTCCTTGGCAATCAGATATATCCAACATCGCAGGTAACAAGCACCAAGGTAAGCGATCTTGACCTTACCTATACATTGGAGCACAACCATACCTATTATGTTGTTGTAAACCACTGGGGCGATCCCAAAGGTGATCAGATAGGTTATCAGATCCTTTTCAAAAAGATCGGAAGTGTGGACAGCACGCCCACTAATACCGAGGTCGAGGATGACACTACAGATACAACACCTACAACCGACAGTTCCTCAAGTAGCAAGGTCAGCAAAAACGGCAAGTATTATAAGAGTATTAAAAAGAGCAAAGCTTTCGTTACCAACATGGGAAGCAAGGTTACGGTTACCTTTAAAAACGGAAAAGTAACCTTGAAGAAAGGTTCGGACGGCTATCTTTTTAAGAAGTCAAAAGCCAGGAACTACGTCTTTACCAAGCACGCAACTCTTGGCAAGAAAAAGTACACTTACAAACTTGCCAAAGGCTGCAAGATTATCCAGGGAACGGATTTCTACTCCAATAGCAAGATCACAGAAAAGAAGCAAACTAAATCCTGGGTCAAGTCTCACTTTAAGAATGGCGGCGGTGGCGATAGCATAGGTCTTTGTCTCAACAGTAAGGGGCAGGTGACTATGATCTATGTTTCAGGCTTTGATGTATATGCAGAGAACTAGGATGCGATAGGCCACGCATTGCGCAATGTATATGACAGTGGTATAATACTTCACAATGCGAGGAGGTATATCTATGAACATAGCAAAGGAAATAACGAGACTGAGAGAGAGCGTAGGGGAAAACAGAAGACAGTTTTCGGATCATACAGGCATCCCCGTGAGGACTCTTGAGGATTGGGAGGCAGGCCGAAGGACGCCTCCCGAGTATCTGCCCAGGCTGATAGCTTATCAGCTGGCGTATGAAAAGCTGGCTGGTGGTCAGGGTGAAGTGGTAGAGCCTTCGACAGTTGTTGTTGAGGATCCGACTCCGACTCCGGCGCCCGGTTCCGAAAGTTCCGATGCCAATATGGAGGTTTATTTGTTATGATCCTTACTAGTACACCATGCACCAATTAAATGCACATTCTGCTTGCCAGAATTCCCTGTTACTGCGTTGCTTTCAATCGACGATGCACTAGATCAGGTTCAAGGAGATAAGGATGGGAGAAAAGATCAAAAAGACGGCTCTGATCGTTCTTGCTACGTTGGGAGTGTTATTTATAATCATAATGATCCTTCCGGATGATGACTCTTCGGATACTTCCGATGCAGGTGAGGCGGCTGTCGTGCAGGAGGAAGCAGAGTCTTATAACGAGGATGAGGATACTGCGGAGGCAGATGATGAGGATACTGCTGATCAGGAGGAGTCTGAGGACGACGGAAATAAGGTAGAAGTCAACATTCCTTCATCCGAACTCTCTAAGGACAAGATCAAATTTAAGACGGTGACACTTGACAACAAAAAGGTATCTCAGAAGATCTTTGCTGACTATGACCTGACCATTGTTCATGTGTGGGGTACCTATTGCGGGCCCTGTATAGCAGAGATGGGGGATTATGCTGATCTTTACAAAAAGCTTCCCGATAATATCAATATGGTGGCCATAATAGTTGATGTTTATGATGGCTTAGATAGCAATGTATCGGATGCAAAAGACATCCTGTCGGATGCCGGAGCCAAGTTCACCAATCTTAGGGTGAGCGATGATGTATATAGTCTGATATCGGACTTACAGTATGTTCCATCCACTTTCTTTGTTGACAGCGAGGGTCATCTTGTAGGCGAGATGTTGGAAGGAGCCGGTTTCAGCGAAACTAAAGAAAGGCTTGATAGCTATACAGAGTAGTGGGTGAAGCGTATGGCAAAGAATAAGAGGATCATACAGTGGGCACTTTTGGCGGTGTCGGTAGTTCTTATTGCCGCAGGTTTTATAGATAATGGATTTAGGGAAGTTATGACCAAAGCTGTGATGATCTGCTTGGAATGCATAGGTATTGGGTGATGGGTGATCTTCGTGAGCATATGGTAAAGTTTGGCCGGAGATATACCCAGCTTATAACAGCCGTATTATACAACTGCCATATTACAGGTTTTGTCCGGGGCAGGATCTACAAGGGAGATTCCAAGGGTATATGTGTGCCGGGACTTAATTGTTATTCCTGTCCGGGGGCTGCTTTTGCCTGCCCTCTGGGAAGTCTGCAGGGAGCATTGGCAAAGACGGCATACAAGCTGCCACTCTATATGCTTGGGACCTTGCTTTTGTTCGGTATTCTTTTTGGACGCATGATCTGCGGATTTTTATGTCCTTTCGGTCTTATCCAGGAGCTTCTTCATAAGATACCTCTTCCCAAGATCAAAAAAAGTCCGGTTACTCGGGCTCTGTCATTTCTTAAATACGTCATCCTTATTGTTTTTGTTGTTGCTATTCCCGTGATCAGGCTTGCCCCCGGGTTTTGCAAGTATATATGTCCGGCGGGAACACTGGAGGCAGGGCTGCCCCTGGTGCTTATGAATGAGCAACTTCAGTCACGGATAGGGTGGCTTTTTTCGTGGAAGGTCTTCGTCATGGCAGTCTGCATCCTGGCATGCATGGTTTGCTACAGGGCTTTTTGCAGATTTCTTTGCCCTCTAGGTGCCATATATTCTTTTTTCAATCCGGTTGCTTTCTTTGGGATCCGTGTTGATGAGAAAAAGTGTACCGGATGTAATGCCTGCATCAGGATGTGCGGTATGGATACAAAAAGGGTGGGAGACCATGAGTGTATTCATTGCGGAGAGTGCCGGAGGGTCTGTCCGGAGGGCGCTATAAGTTATTTTACCAAGGAGGATAAAAATGGGACTATTTGACATGTCGACCGGTGGCAACAGTGGATTTGCAAGTGTTGAAAACAAGCGGGGGTTTTCTAACGAAGATCTCCTTGAAATGCTTTCGGATATAAAAGTCAGTTTTGGCACACCCATAATGGGAGATATCTACGGAACACAGTCCGTTTTGTATAAAAGTGTTTCAGACCAGTTTGATATATTTGTTCGTGTACATAAGAAAAAGATCATCATGGGCAAGATAGGTACAGACGGTGTGAGTAGTACAGATACAGCTCTTAATATGGGAGTTGATATGTTGCTGGGACACAAGGATGCCGGAACATCTTCAGCGGACAGGGCAGTAGATGAACTTTTGGAAGTGATCAAAAAACTTGAGAATGGGGAGACAGTTACAGAGTCTTCAGCCACAACTTCTGTTATCACTTCCACAGGTGAGGCGATCTCGCTTTATATGAAGCAGAAGGCCATCTCTCTCAAACCCAAGTTTGATATCTTTGACATGGATGAGAATACTGTATATCATATTGAGGGAGACCTTGCCCGCCTCAACTTTTCTATTCAGAAAAACGGCACTGAGGTACTTAAACTCAAAAAAAAGCTTATAGCTATCATGCCTGAGTATACCATCGAGAAAAATAAGGAAGAGATCGCCAGGATCAAAAAAAAGCTTAAGCTTACCAATCCCGAGCTTCAGGGGACAGTTAATGGGAAGGAACTCAAGATCGACGGAGATCTGTTCGGATGTGATTTTGATATTAAGGTAGGTGGCAGGACCATCGGACATGTAGATACGGATCGTACGGTATGGTCTGACTGCTACCGTATCGCTATACTGGATGAGAGCATGCAGGATATGGTTGTTGCTCTTGCGATCATTTGCGACAATGTAGTTGATTCTCAGGAGGACTGATCTGAATTGGAAGAGAAAAAGAAAAAGGGGTCATTTGGAAAACTGGTTTTAGGCATACTTGCCGTACTTGGGTTGATCTTTCTTGTGATCATGTTCCTTCCGGATGATGAGGAGAGCGCTGATACCGTAAAGCAAAGAGATGAGGCAAGTGTTGAGGATGCAGGCAGCGGTCCGGATTCTCCGGGACCCAAGGCTACCAATGTATCTGTGGGTACGGATGCAAAGTCTGCGACCATTATGGTCTATATGAACGGATCGGATCTGGAATCTCAATACGGTGAGGCTACAGAGGATCTGTCAGAGATGGTATCTTCGGGTATCGGTGACAATGTCAATGTGGTGGTCCAGACCATGGGTACCAAAAAGTGGAAAAGCAAATTCGGCATATCATCCAAAACCGCCCAGACCTGGTGTATCAAGAACAAAAAGCTAAAACTGGTCAGAGATAACCTGGGGCAGCTGGATTGCACAAAAAAGGGTACTCTGTCAGAATTTATAGGTTTTTGCAAGAAGAATTATCCGGCTGAGAGATACTTGTTTGTTTTCTGGGATCATGGCGGCGGACCTGTGTACGGTTTCGGATATGATGAGTGGCAGGACGAAGGAGCCAGCCTTACCATAGCCGAGATGGCAGATGCATTTAAAAAGCACAGCGATATCCATTTTGACATCATAGGCATGGACTGCTGCATCATGGCAAGTATGGAGACCTGTTACGCCCTTGCCCCTTACTGCAGATATTCCCTTCTTTCCGAGGATTTTGAATCCGGACTGGGCTGGAGCTACAAGAGGTGGATGAAAAAACTGGAGAAGGATCCGGGTTTGTCAACTCCTCTCCTTGGCAAATATATTGTTGACGATATCATCAAGGACAATGAAAACAAAGAGGGCGGAGATTCCGCATGTATCAGCTTGTTTAACGAGTCTACTTCCAAAAATCTCTTTAAAGCCTGGAAGGAATATGCCTATAAAAATGAATCGGCGCTCCTCAATAAAAACTATAGCAAAAAGCATAAGGCCAGAGGACGCAGTGACTGGTTCTGGGGTCTTTGGGAAGATGATGAGAGCGATGTTACACTCTCCGATTATTATATAAGTGATATCCTTGCGCTAATTGAGAGCATAGACAGTGAGAGCGATGAGGCCAAAAGCCTGACCTCTGCACTTAAAGCGGCAGTTGCTTATTACGGTCATACCTCGGATAAAAATGAGCTGACGGGACTGTCAGTTTCCCTTCCCTATGGTGACTCCGAGTTTTACGACCAGCTTTCCGATGTTTACAAGGATATCGGACTTGACGATGAGTATGTTGACTGGCTGGGTGAGTTTGTTTCATCAGACGGCTACAGTGATTACTATGATTACGGTGATTTTGAGAACAGCTGGGGCGGCTGGGGTGACTATGAAGATGACTACGGATGCAATCTGAGCAGTGGCTCATGCCAGTATGGCTACGACTATGATTCGGGAGATTATTACGGATACGAGGACGAGTATGCTCAGGATGGCTGGATCTACGACTACGAGGAGCAGGTCTGGTATATGTATGAGGACGGATACCTTTATCTGTATGATGAGGAATCCGATATGACCTGTTATTATGACGAGTACGATAACAGCTATTACTATTTTGATGAGAATGCCGGAGATTGGTGCCCGATGTAGTACACGGAGGAAAGTTAAGTGGAAGATAGCAGAAAAGAACGTCTTATGTTAGTCATAACAACCCTGGCGGGGATCGCCTGCTTCTTGCAGAACTTTTTCGGAGGGTGGGAGTTTTGGATGCCGCCGGTCATTGCGGTTGTTGCCATAATCTTATGGGGTATCCATCTTACACTATCCATGGACAAGCACTCCAGGTGTTATCTGTATTTTTCTTTTTCGGCGTTTCTTTGCTTTTATCATGGAATACATGACACCAGTCTTTTTGAGGTGTCGGTGGCATTTATTCTCTTTATGGCGACATATTCCATGATGGACAGTGCCGCCATGATGAATATCGTCCTTGCCGAGTATTCTGTTGTTATGGTGATCCAGTTTGTTTTACACCATATTATAGGAGATCTGGTGCTTGACGGGTTTACGGTTATGAAGTTCATCTTTCATATCGGAACTGTCTTTGCCTTTTATATGCTTACCAGGTTTAATATTGCCGGAAGGATCTCGGAGAGAGTCAAACTCGAAAAGTGGAGGGGATCTGTCAAGGCTAACGATCAAGACATAGAGGATTTCCTTTCCAATATCTCACACGAACTTCGTACTCCGGTCAATGTTATCAGCGGAATGACAGCTATACTTCAAAAGGATGGGGAGAGTGATCAGCTTACTGCAGTCAAGAGCGCATGTATGCGCCTGTCCCATCAGATAGAGGATATTCAGGACTATACCGAGCTCAAGCGCGGAGAGCTGGTGATGGACGAAGAAAACTATATGTGCATCTCTCTTGTCAATGATGTGGTTGCCAATTTCAATGCCATTGACAGGAGTAGGGATCTGGAACTGATCGTGGATCTTGATCCCAAGACCCCGGCTATGCTCAAGGGTGATATCCGCAAACTCCATAAACTTTTCAGGCACCTTCTTGAAAATGCCGTTAAGTTTACGAGACATGGCGGGATATACATAAAGCTTTCCGCAGTTACCCAGGAGTATGGTGTTAATTTAATCGTAGAGATCACTGATACCGGAATAGGTATGACCCGTGCAGATATGTCCAGGGTCACCAAGGGAATGTATCAGGCTAACAAAAAGAGAAATCGAAGTACGGGAGGTATAGGTATCGGTCTTCCCATTGTGTACGGATTCGTACATCAGATGGGTGGATTTGTTAAGATCGAGAGTGAGAGAAAAAAGGGCACAACAGTGCATCTTTCCATTCCCCAGAAGATAGTGGATCCTTCACCGTGCTTGGCAGTTGACAAGGATTCCTTTGGGGATATTGTCTTTTATCTCAGAGAGGAAAAATATAAGATACCCAGGATCAGGGAGTTTTATAAAGCCATGGCAGTCAATCTTGCCAGGGGTCTTAAAGTGCGTCTTTATTCCGCAAGTGATAAAAAGGAATTGGATCATTTGAGAGCAGATCTTAATGTTACCCATATCTTCACCGGTCAGGAGGAGTATGAGGCTGAAAAGGAAATGCTCAATTACATTGCAAGTGAGGGTACGGTCGTAACGGTTAATGCGGATCCCGGATATGCTCCGGCTCCGGAAAACGGCGTTATTGTTTTGACCAAGCCTCTTTACGGTTTCCCGGTAGTACGGATCCTTAACGGAGAAAAACTAACTGACGGTGCGGCAACAGATATTAGTCCGAAACCGTACTTTAATGGAGTCAGGGCCCTTATCGTCGATGATGAGCCCATGAACCTTGTAGTAGCTGAAGGCTTGTTCCGAGAGTACGGAATGATAACGGATACCGCAGAAAGCGGTCAGCAGTCTATTGAGAAGTACGAAAACGGCGATTACGATGTGATCTTCATGGATCATATGATGCCCGAGATGGATGGTGTAGAGGCCATGAAGCATCTCAAGTTTATTGCTGACGGAAGTTTTAGACATCCGGTTTTCATTGCCCTTACAGCCAATGCCCTTAGTGGTGCAAAAGAGATGTTTATTAAGGAGGGCTTTGACGGATTTATTGCCAAACCCGTTGATATAGGAGAGTTTGAGAGAGTTATGAAGAGTGTCCTGCCTGAGAGCATGATCAGTTATGAGGGGAGGGCGGAATAATGAAGTATTTGAAAAAGTTAAAAGACTGGGTTTTAGGTTATTTATATGACTCCTCTGTTCCTATGAATGACAGGATGTTTGTGGTATTTTCACTTTCTTATTTTGCGGCTCTTCTTGGAGCAGGCGCGGTAGGAGTGTTTTTACATGAACCTGTAAGTTCGATAATTGCTACTGTGGGCATAGTTGTGTTCGTAGTGGTGCTTCTCGCTTGTATTGTTAAGTTCAATAAGATAAAACAGGCGAAGGTAGGCGTTGCATTTCTTATGGTGTTCGTGTTCCAGCCTCTTATGTTTTTTACAAAGGGAGGAATATACTGCGGTGCGCCTTTTTCCTTGTTTTTAGGTACATTATGCCTGGTCCTTATCCTGGAAGGTAGATTCAGGATAGTGATGTGTATTATTGACCTGTTTGTTTTGGCAGGTTGTTGGCTGGCGGCGTATTACAGACCGGAGCTTGTATCGAATTACTCAAAGGAAGCGGACTTAGTTTATTCTTTTGCCAAATACATAATCACATGTATGGTCATTACGATCATCATTGTATTTTACAACAAGATGTTCAGGGAAGAGGTTAAGAGGTCCCAGGAAAATGCCAAAGAGTTAGAGGAACTCAATAAGTCTCAAAACCGTTTCTTCTCCAGTATGAGTCATGAGATCCGAACTCCTATCAATACGGTTCTCGGACTCAACGAGATCATCCTTCGTCAGGAGGATGCATCTGATGAGATCATAAAAGATGCCAGGAATATCCAGGGAGCCGGCAAGATGCTCCTTGCTCTTATCAACGATATCCTGGATGTGAGCAAGATCGAGGCCGGAAAGATGGATATCGTTCCGGTTAACTACAGCGTTGCCTCTCTTTTGTCCGAGATCGTAAATATGATCTGGCTCAAGGCAGAGGAAAAAGGACTCAAGTTCAATGTAGATATCGATCCCGGTGTACCGGAGACCCTTTTCGGAGATGAGGTGAGGATCAAGCAGATCCTTATCAACCTCCTTAACAATGCGGTTAAGTACACCAAGGAGGGATCCATCAGTCTCCATATGGAGTGCGAGGATGCTGAAAATGAAAATGCACTTCTCAAGATAACCGTCGAGGATACAGGTATGGGTATCAAGCCGGAGGCTCTGCCTCACCTTTTTGATACCTTTCAGAGGGTCGATGAAGAAAAGAATCGTCACATCGAGGGTACCGGACTTGGACTTTCCATAGTTAAGCAACTGGTAGAACTCATGGATGGCGAGATCAGTGTGAGCAGTGTTTACACTCAGGGATCAACCTTCCTGGTTACTGTAAAGCAGGGTATCTCTTCGGATAAAAAGATCGGAGATATCAATATTTCCAATGCAGGAAGCATTGGTGAGTCGGATAAGTTTGAACACAGCTTCCATGCACCGGATGCAAGGATACTTATTGTTGACGACAATGAGATGAACCTTGAGGTAGAAAAGAAACTCATAGAAGGGACGGATATGACCATTGATCTGGTCACAAGCGGGGCAGAAGCTTTGGTAAAAACCGTTCAGTATCGCTATGATGTTATCTTTATGGATCACCTTATGCCTGAGATGGACGGTATTGAGTGCTATGAGCAGATCAGAAAGCAGAGCGGAGGTCTTAACCGCAGTGCGCCAATCATAGTTCTTACCGCCAATGCAGGTGGAGAAAATATCGAATTATACAATAATACAGGTTTTGACGGGTATCTGGTTAAGCCGGTATCAGGCCGTGCCCTTGAGGAGATGCTGATCAATCATCTTCCCAAGGAAAAGGTTATAAGCAAGGCCGGAAGTGAGATGACCGGTTCACGTATCAGTACCGCAAGTGGTTACAGAAAGAAAAAGCCGGTGGCTCTTTGCTGCAGTACCATGACGGATATTCCTCAGGAAGTTCTTCGAGAGCTTGAGATTACCACTGTACCTTTTGTGGTCATTACCGAAGAGGGAGTATTCTGGGATAATGTAGACATCGATTCCGATGAACTTGTTAGGTACATGAACAGTACAGAATACCTTGTATCATCAGGACCGCCTACCCAGGAGCAATTGTTAAAGACATTCTCGACTCTGCTCGAGCATGCGCATCATCTTATCTACATTACTCTTGCGTCAGGTATTTCCGTGGAATACTCTGTTGTTACAGAATTGGCAAAGACATTTGATAATGTATCGGTTGTCAATTCCGGATATCTGTCCAGTTCGGCCGGCATTCTGGTTATGATCGCCGGAAGACTGATACAGCAGAACCTCCCGGTGGAGAGGATCATTGCGGAACTTGAATTGGCAAAGCAGTACATTAATTGCAGCTTCATTATCAAAAGCACGGATGTTATGGCAAGGCGCGGTAATATCAGCAAGTTTGCAAACAACTTTTTAAATTCTTTGTGGCTCAGACCAGTCATTACAATGAAAAAAAATATGATGGCTGTTGGCGGGTTCTATTTTGGCAATGAGCGCAAGTGTTATGAGAATTATATCAAGAAAGTTCTCGCGGCTCCGAATATCAACAAAGATTTTGTTTTTGTTACTTATGCCGGATTGTCGGAAGAGGAACTCTTATGGATAGAAGAGGAGGTTAAAAAGCGGATACAGTTTAAGCATATCGTTTTTCAAAAGGCATCTGCAGGTATTACCTCTAACTGTGGACCGGGAACCTTTGGCCTTCTCTATCTTAGTGAGAGTGAGAAAAACTACAATCTTAGCGCGCTTTTCCATGATGAGTTATTGGACATTGATGAGGAGGATCTTTTGGAACAGGAAGAGGTTCCGGTTATTGTAAAGACGGATGTTGAGGAGACTGTTCCTTCCGAAGATCAACCGGAGCCCGAGAGCGAGAAAAAGTGGTACGAGATCATTCCGGGACTTGATGTGGCTGCGGCGCTTAAAAACAGCGGATCGGAAGCGGCACTTACGTCTGTCCTTAAGATGTTTTATGATTCTTTTGATGTCAAATATGGCGAGATCCAGAACTTTTATGAAGCGACTGACTGGAACAATTACACCATCAAGGTCCATGCATTAAAGAGCGGCTCACGCCTTGTGGGGGCATTGGAACTGGGTGATAAAGCCGAAGCACTGGAAAAGGCCGGTAAGGCTTCAGACATTGGATACATAGAATCTCACCATGACGATATGATGGCGGACTACCGTTCTATTAGAGATGCAATGAAGTCCGAGTTCGGACCGGCTGAGGATCTTCCTGAGATTCCGGAGGATACTTTGGCGGAGGCTTACGGAGCGATTTCGGAGTTCTCCGAAGCCATGGATTATGACTGTGTCAAGATGGTCTTAGACTCAGTAAAGGAGTACAGTCTTAAACCAGAAGATAAGGAAAAGATCGATAAGATAAATGCATTACTTGCCCAGATGGATTGGGACGGGATTAAGGAGGTTATACAATAATGGGTAATAGAGTACTTATCATCGCCAAGACAGAGACGTTTACGATCAAGGGTATGGAGATGAAACTCAAGGGAATAGGATGCGATCCTACTTTTTCAACAGCCAAGGTTACAGAACTATCCACCTATATGGAGTGGGCTGATCTCTATATCCTTTATACAGATGAGGATTTTAAGGATATGGTAAGCGGTCTTGTTTTCCTCAAGGATCATTGTGATAACACTGATAAGCGTGTAATAGTGATCGGTGCAAAGCTTGAGTATGAGATCGTACTTCGTACGCTTCCGGAGATGTATGTTTACAAGTTTTTTGAAAGACCGCTGGTCATTGAAAAACTCCTTGATAGTGTAGAGGCATATCTTAGCCAGTCCAACAATAAGGAAAAACGCAAGAGCATTCTTATCGTAGATGATGATGTTCAGTATATGAGTATGATATCGGACTGGCTGAAGGAAACATACCGTGTATCTATGGCTAATTCAGGTATCAATGCCATAACCTGGCTTGCCACCAATAGTGCGGATCTTATCCTTCTGGATTATGAGATGCCTATCACACCGGGACCTCAGGTCCTTGAGATGCTCAGATCCAATGCGACTACGGCGGATATACCTGTCATGTTCCTTACAGGCAATAATGACAGGGACAGTATTGTAAAGGTGGTTTCCTTAAGGCCTGTTGATTATCTTCTTAAGACAATAGACAAAAAGGGCCTTCAGGAAAAGCTGGATACTTATTTTGCTTCTAAAGCGGGGAAATAACAGATATAAACTATGGGAAAAAGCATTGTATATACCAATGAAAACTGCATAGGCTGTAACAAGTGTATCAAGGTTTGCAGTGCCATAGGGGCCTGCATATCCAGGGAGGAAGACGGTAAGGCCAGGATAGAGGTGGACGGCAGCAAGTGCGTCGCATGTGGAAGCTGTATTGACGTATGCGTTCATAATGCCAGAGAGTTTCTTGATGATACAGAGAGATTCTTTGAGGATCTTGCTGCGGGAGAGGAGATCTCCGTTCTTTTAGCGCCTGCCTTCAAGGCCAATTATCCGGATGAGTACGAAAGCGTACTCGGAGGACTTAAGGCACTGGGGGTTAAAAGGATCATCAGTGTTTCCTTTGGTGCGGATATCACAACCTGGGGATACCTTAACTACATCCAAAAGTATGACTTTGTGGGTGGTATATCCCAGCCCTGTCCGGCGGTAGTGTCCTATATCGAGAGGTACCTGCCGGAACTTTTGCCTATGCTCTTTCCGGTCCAGAGCCCTCTTATGTGTTCTGCGATCTATGCCAGAAAGGAAATGGGTATTACTGACAAGTTTGCCTTTATCAGTCCCTGTATTGCCAAGAAACTGGAGATAGACGATCCTCATAATGCGGGTCTGGTGCAGTACAATGTTACCTTTGAACATCTCATGAGATATATAAGGGAGCATGATATCAAGGGTCCTGCCTTCCATAGTGAAGTTGAGTACGGACTGGGTTCCTTTTATCCGACTCCCGGTGGACTTGCGGAAAACGTCAAGTGGTTCCTGGGGGATCAGGTATTCATCCGTCAGATAGAGGGGGAGCGCCATCTCTACGAATGGATGCATCAAAACGAGGATCGGATCAAGGAAAAACAGACTCCTTTTTTGTTTATCGATGCACTTAACTGTGAAAAGGGTTGTATTTGCGGAACAGCAGTCAATCCCGATAAATCCAGAACGGATGATGCACTTTATGCCCTTTTGGATATCCGCGAAAAGTCTAAAAAGTCCGAAAGCGGAGATGCCTGGTCAAGACCGGACACTCCGGAGGAAAGACTTGAAAACTTCAACCTTTTCTTCAAGGATCTTAAGGTTGAGGATTATCTGAGGGAATATACTGACAGATCTTCGGAGTGTCGCTATAGTATTCCCGATGTTAATGAGCTTGAGGAGATCTTTGCCAGCATGAACAAGCTGACGGAGGAATCCCGGCATATAGATTGTACCTGCTGCGGTTATGAAAGTTGTCATCAGATGGCTACTGCCATCCACAATGGGTTCAATCACAAGGAAAATTGTATATACTACGAAAAGACCATGGTTCACGAGCTGGAGATCGAAAAGACGGTTGCCGAGGAAGCTACACGGGCCAAGAGTGCTTTTCTTGCCAATATGTCTCATGAGATCAGGACTCCCATCAATGCTGTCCTGGGAATGAATGAGATGATCCTTCGGGAGAGCAAAGAGGAGAATATCGTAGAATACGCCGAAAGCGTCAGGAACGCCGGCAATACTTTGCTAGGCCTTATAAACAACATCCTTGATTTTTCCAAGATCGAGGCAGGCAAGATTGAGATTGTTCCGGTTGAGTACGACCTTTCATCCGTTATCAATGATCTCGTTAATATGATCCAGACAAAGGCTGATAAAAAGGGCCTTGATGTAAAACTTGATTTTGATGATAAGATCCCTAAGCTTCTGTACGGCGATGAAGTCAGGATCAAGCAGATAGCCACCAATATCCTTACCAATGCTGTGAAGTATACGGATGAGGGCAGCGTGACCTTTGGCATTTCCTATGAGGCCATCCCGGATGATCCTGATAGCGTTATGCTTGGTTTCTATGTCAAAGACACGGGTATCGGTATCAAAAACGAGGACATGGAAAAACTCTTCTCTGAGTTCGAGCGCATAGAGGTGGAGCGCAACCGAAACATTGAGGGAACCGGACTTGGAATGAACATAACCAAGCGTCTTCTTGAGATGATGGGATCCGAACTTCAGGTAGAGAGTAAATACGGAACTGGATCCAGGTTTAGTTTTGACCTTAGGCAGAGGGTTGTCAGATGGGAACCTCTGGGAGATTATGAGGCTTCCTACAAAGAAGCTATGTCCCAGCGCAAGCAGTACAGGGAAAAGTTTATCGCTCCGGAAGTCAAGGTTCTCGTGGTGGATGATACCGTGACTAATCTTGATGTGTTCAAGAGCCTTTTGAAGCGTACCAAAATGGATATTGATACCGCTGACAGCGGATTCAAGTGCCTTGAACTTGCAGACGAGACAAAATATGATATCATCTTCCTGGATCATATGATGCCGGAGATGGACGGAATAGAAACTCTGCATAATCTCAGAAGCAGGGACAGATGTCCGAATTCGGATACAACTACCATCTGCCTTACTGCCAATGCTATTTCAGGCGCAAGAGAGCAGTATCTGGCAGAGGGCTTTGATGATTATCTTACCAAGCCTATTGAGGCGGAAAAACTGGAGGATATGATCCTCCGCTATCTTCCGGAGGAAAAGGTTATCCGGTCTGCTGGTGATGATGAGGAGCCGGAGGAAACAGAACTTCCGGAGTGGCTTTTTGAATGCGAGGGCATAGATCCACTTGAGGGTGTTAAGAACAGCGGAGGCAATGAGGGATATCTGAACGTACTTAACGGCTTTTATGGGGCAATCTCCGAAAAGGCTGATGAGATAGAGCACTATTACGATACCGGGGATTACGGAAACTATACCATCAAGGTCCATGCCTTAAAGTCTTCGGCCAGGATCATAGGAGCTGCCGAACTTTCCGAAAAGGCCAGGCTTCTGGAGATGGCAGGTAAGTCCGATGATCTGGACTATATCAAAGAGAATACTGCAGACATGCTGCAGATGTATCGCTCATACAGAGAGATCCTTGCACCTATTGATGTGCAGTCCGATGACCTTCCGGATATTCCTGCGGATACCCTTGAGGAGGCATATGGTGCCTTGTCAGAGTTTACGGAGATGATGGACTATGACTGTGTAAAGATGGTTCTTGATTCAGTTAAGGAGTTCAAACTGCCTGCTGAGGATAAGGCAAAAATGGATAAGATACAGTCCCTGCTCTTGGATATGAACTGGGAGAAGATAAGGGAAGTTCTGGGACAGTAATGTCCGAAAATTGACGAGGGAGGATTTAATGTCAAAGCAAAGTACCATTAACCTAAAGTGTCCTAAATGCGGGCTGGAGCATCCCGTAACGATCTGGGAGAGTCTTGAGACTGATGTGGACGCTGAGTTTAAAGATTCTGTTATAGAC
>JAEEGL015946525.1_pt1 | contig 17456 bp, 11 predicted proteins | sample 9134231 | NCBI WGS metagenome assembly JAEEGL01 (sample SAMN16246548, study PRJNA631951) | gut metagenome | biome: gut microbiome; feature: rumen; material: fiber-attached | host: Bos | place: Iran: Karaj | collected 2018-10 | reverse complement strand
GTCTGGCATAACATCTCCGGCGCGGTTCTTGCCGGGATATACAGGAGAATTGATGATCAGAGTATGGAAGAGTAAAAAACCGGTTAAGTGCAACAAGGGTGTTGGAGATGGAACGGGATAATTATGGTAACCCTGGCTTGCGTTAGTATTTCCTTCATACTGATCAATTCGGGGGACGGCGTCAGAACCTCCTTTCTTACTGGGTTTGTGAGATTCTGAAAAAATTCAAGTCCCATCTTCCGCGGGTCTTGACTGCCCATTATTCTTTTGTTGCATTCGCTGTGATGTAGTTGTAGAGTTCCTGTGCCTTATGCACATCTTCTTCACTGAGTTCGTCAGCATCGTTGTATCTGGCACGAAGATACAACTCTCGAAGCTCTCTGGCCTTTTCAGGCTCAACAAATTCAATAGATTCAGCTAAAACTTCCTCAGAAGTTGACTGGCGCCTAATGTTAACTCCACAGGCTTTCATGAAAAAGAGGTAATCCGCATAAATCATCCTGACCTTCTCATTATTTGTAGAGGCAAAACCGCGCTTTCTTTTCCTGCGCCTGTTTAAGCGGATGCGGAATGGCTCCTGTTTGCCTCCTTCTATCGCTTCTTTACCCGCAGTTTCAGTGTCTACACTGTGAAGCATTTTCCAAAAAGCGTAGAGTATCCACCAAACAAGTACCACCAAAGTAATAACGAGAGCGACGCTAATTATCATATAAGCCCACTCATCTCCGGTCTTTCCTTTGAACATGGGAACAGCGCCCGGATTTGATGAGCTGGCCCATGCCTCCTCATTGGCTTTGGTCTTCTCGTCCTGATGATAATAGGATGGTCGCATCCACAGATATAACTTATCTGTCAAAATACTGATCACGTAAGCCGGGAAGTGGAATATCATGGCAAGTGGTGTCATGAGTAAAACAAGGTAATCTTTTACCACCATGACTATTGTGTGAATGATAAAACATGCTATTGCATCAAAAACAAAAACTCCTGCCATTTCAGCCAGGTTGATCAATTTGATCCCTGCTGTTGCTCTGCTTCCTATTCTCTTTCTGCGAAGGACCAGCACGCCCAGGAAAAGATATAATCCTGCACACACCGTTGATGTAGAACGAATCGGCCAGTAAGAGGCAGTAACCACAAACAAAACAATTATGGGCACTGCAGGAATAGCAAACCAGAATTTGTAATCGTCGTAGTGCATCTCGATTTTTTCTTCAACCACTATCAGTACGTAGAACGATATGATGATTGCAGTAATTACGGTCACAGCAAGACTCTTTGATGCCAAAAGTCCCAGCGCCGGCAATAATGCACACAACAACCTCAAAGGCATAATATCCGGTATGCTCTGTACCAAGAGCGACGAAACAAATGAAAGCACAAGCACTAATGCAATAAGTAGCCTCGCTTCACCATAAGAAGGAATAAGCGCAGCAAAAGAGATAAGTAATAAAAAGTCACATACTGTTTTAAGAGAATTGATCAGTTTCATTCTGAATCCACCTCCGCTTCCAGCACGCATAGCTCATATTCGCTAAATCTCTGTAGCCTTATAAGTGCCGCTCTCTCACTGTCTGACAGCAGAGCACTAATGATGAAATAGCTGCGGCTTCTCTTTCTCTCACGGATGCAGCGATCAATAAGATCATCAAAAGAATAGAAGCTGACAAGCGAAGACCTTCCAAGATTAGTCATTATCTGTTCAAGGTGCTTTTTACCATAGCCTTCGTCGAGGTTGCCCGCATCGCCATTTGACAGGAACTGATAAGAAATCTGTTCCTCTTCAAGCTTCTCGCACACTGTCCTTACGATCTCAAAGCTCTTTTCCTTCTCCTTCGTATTGCCGGAAGCCATATTCAACACAATTGCTGCATTTGCATCAACTGTATAGTCGCTGTTTTTGACCATCAGCTTGCCGACTTTGGCGCTGTGCTTCCAGGAAATCTTCTTCATAGGTTCACGACCGGTATAGTCCAGATACCCGATTGTAAGCACCGGATCTTCCATGATAAAGCGCCTGACAGAAATGTCACCTATGTATCCTCCAAGAACCTTCAACACGTACTCATCCGTGCAGGGCTTTGGCATGACAGTAATGTCAGTACTTAGTTCTCCGGAATCCACCCAGGACCTGAAGCCCAGAAAATCCCCGGTCTCAACATAGTATTTTCCACCGCGATAAATACCGCGCTTTGGTAAGGTGAAAAATATGGTATGCTGAAAGCTTCTGTGTTTAAGCAAAAAAAGACTGTGGCTTTCCGAATTCTTATCTTTTCCCGAAATTATCGCACCTTCCGGCATTCGCTCAAGAAGGCGAATATATACAATTGGAAAAAACCAGTTGTTGATCAGCTTATCGCTAAAAGCAATCTTTTCCCCAGGCTCAGCGAGTTTGGAATCATACGTATATCGATACAGAAGATGCGATGAAGCGCCGGGCGAAATCACGAACTGAAGCAATATAACGATCACAACCAGTCCTACTAATAATAGATATCTCATACGTTTTCTAGTGGCACCTTTGTTTCGCCAAGAATTCTTTCAATTATTCTGACAGGATCTACATGGCTTCCCGGCGCAACAAGAACACGATGTGCCAGGACATAAACTGCCTCTTTCTTGACATCCTCAGGAATCACATAGTTTCTTCCTGCTATCGCAGCACTGATTTTGGCTGCTTTATAAAGAGCAAGTGTTCCTCTTGCAGAAACACCGCTGGCAAGCTGAGAAGAACTGCTGGTTGCTTCAACAAGGTCCATGATGTAGGCTTTAACATCCTCAGAGGCTGATACCGTTTCTATTTCTTTACGTACTTCCGCGATATCAGAAGTGTCAACCACGGACTGAAGGCTTTCTATTATATCCTTGGAGTCCTTTCGTCCCATTATGGATATTTCCTGCTCTCTTTCCATATAGCCAAGACTTAGCTTCATAAAAAATCGGTCAAGCTGCGCTTCAGGAAGTGGAAATGTTCCGTAGGATTCAACAGGGTTCTGGGTTCCCATTACGATGAAGGGTTCGCTTAGAGGAAATGTCTCACCATCAACAGAAATCTGGCGTTCCTCCATTGCTTCCAACAGGGCTGACTGGGTACGAGGTGTAGCTCTGTTGATCTCATCCGCAAGAACTACATTAGAAAAAACAGGTCCTTTGCGGAATACGAAATCTCCTTCTTTTTGATTATAGAAATGAATGCCGGTCAGATCTGACGACATAAGATCCGGTGTGAACTGAATTCGCTTAAAATCCCCACCTATACTTTTGGCAAATGCGCGAAGGAGCATAGTCTTACCGGTTCCGGGAAGGTCCTCCAAAAGCACGTGTCCTCCAGCCAAGAAGCAGGTAACGATCTGCTTTATAGCCTCGTCTTTGCCAATGATCACCTGACCGACATTTTTTACAATTCGATCAGTGTATTCACTTACTGTTATCATTTGTTTATCCCCTTAATACTTTTTTCAATTATTTCTATGATGCACTATTTCCCAGCGTTTCACAAGGTTTTCCTTTTTATTTCAGCTTGGAATCAAGAAAGGTCAATAGGTCATCTCTTGTCGTGGACTTTAGAATATACCCATCGGGCTTAAGTTCCATAACCCTCGATACGCCTTCTCTGGTGCCGACTCCGGTGAGAAAAACAACAGGAATATTCGCAGTTGCAGGCTCCTGCCTTAGCATCTGCAGAACCTGCGGCCCATCAACAATAGGCATCTCATAGTCAAGAAGAATAAGGTTTACTTTCTCTTTTTCGGGAACTTTCAAAAGGAAGCTAATTGCCTGCATTCCGGCAGTAACAATATCAACCTTGTAATGATCCTTTATCCAGCCGCGAACCATCTTCGCATAATCAGGATCATCATCTACAATAAGTATCCTGTTTCCTTTTGGTGCCTTAGGTTTCTTTGCAAGCGCCTTTTCAATGGCTGCCTCCAGTTCATCTGTTTCAACAGGTCGATATACCCAGACAAACTGGCTCACCCCAGAATAAACCTTAACAAGCTCATTCCACAATTCTCTTTCGCCCACAAGTATTAAGCACTTGCCCTTTTGAGTAATTGTGTTTTCAATATTTACCAGGTCCTTAAGTTCATGCGTATCATCCGTAAGTTTGGTAGGGAGGTTAAAGATAAAGAGATCTGTAGTATCTATGATCTTGTCAATAACAGAGAAGTCCCCAACCACGGACTCTACAATATTACCCATTGCAACAAGATTCTTCTCAAGACCTCTGGCAACAATACTCGGCTGAAACATAAGCATCGCGATATTTAAGTTTGTTGTTCCCATAGCTTCCCTCCAGTAAACCAAATTAACAAGTTATCAGTCAGCACCCTTTTTAACCGCTTTAGCCGCATCCTTTTGAATATCAGGATCGTAGGAAAGGATCGGTTCAATATCTTTTCCTAATATCTTTCTATCCTTATAATTTCTCGAAAGCCTTATAATAAGCGGAATCTGAGCAACAAGTCCTATAAGATTCGGAATCATCATCAGTCCGTTAAAAGTATCTGAAATATCCCAGGCAAGATTTGATTCCATAACAGCACCAAAAATAATGAGTATCACGAATATAAACCTATATATCTTTGCGACGGTCACGCCAAACAGATACTCAGTAACCTTCGCGCCATAAAATGACCATCCAAGTACAGTAGTAAAAGCAAAAAGTGTGATCGCAGTTACCACAAACCACTCTCCGGGTTTTCCAAGATTTGCTCCAAAAATCTGAGCAACTAACGTCGCATCATCTATTCCCTCGGGAACCATTCCGGTTTCAAGATCGACAATCCCTGAATTAAGGATTACCAGTGCTGTAATAGTACAAATGATCATAGTATCAAGGAAAACTTCAGCAATTCCCCAAAGCCCCTGATGAACCGGTTCTCTTGCGCAGCTGGTACTGTGTACCATTACAGAAGATCCAAGTCCTGCTTCGTTAGAGAAAACTCCTCTTTTACATCCATTTTTAATTGTGTTTAATGCTAACTTAACAGCACTTCCTGCTATTCCGCCTTTGATCGCAGCAGGTCCAAAAGCGAATTTGAAAATCGAAGCAAAAGCCGCCGGAACACCTTTAATATTCATTATCAAAACAAGCAGGCACCCTGCCACATAGATAAGACACATATATGGCACCAGCTTTTCCGAAACAGCTGATACACGCCTGAAACCTCCAAGTATGATAACTGCGGTTGTTACCATAAGAACTAGTCCTATTCCCCAGTTCACATTAGAAATCCCAAGGAAATGTCCTACCGCTTTTCCTGATAAAAAAGTGTGCTCAACATTGATAGTGATCTTGTTGATCTGCGCCATATTTCCAATTCCAAAGGATGCGAGCATGGTAAAAATGCAGAACAGAATTCCAAGAATTCTTCCAAGTCTCCTGCAGTGCTTCATAGAACCAAGGCCGTCTTCAAGGTAGTACATCGTGCCACCTGACCAGGCGCCTTCAGTATTTCTTCTCCTGTAATACACTCCCAGGAGGTTTTCTGAATACTTGACCATCATTCCAAAGAACGCAGCAACCCACATCCAAAATGCCGCTCCCGGACCGCCAAGGCAGATAGCGGTCGATACACCTGCGATATTTCCTGTTCCGATGGTGGCACAAAGAGACGTCCAAAAAGCTCGTTTTTGTGACAGCGCCCCGGCATCATTGATGATAAGACCACGGCTATTCATGATACCAAAGGTATTCTTAAACCAGTGTCTTATATGAGTAAGCTGAAAGAAGCCGGTTATAATCGTACAGATAAGACCCGTCCCAAGCAGCAGTGAAAGGCCAAAGGTTCCCCATGCAAATCCGTTAACCGCATCATTGATCCGTATCACAGTTCCCATGCAGTACGTCCTCCTTTCACATATCCAAGTCAATTTACATCACATTTACGCAGATACTTTTTTCCTATATCATTACATCTTTTCATCAAGAATCTTTAGTATTCCCTGATAATCAAATTCTCCGGCTTTTTCGACAAGGGCCTTGAATTTCTTTTGCTCACTCTCCGGAATAGCGTACTCTTCCATTTCCTTAAGTACCTCGTCGATAACGTCACAGTCCATGGCCTCAGCGCCTTCACGAAGTCCTTCATAGACGCTCTCCATCAGGAATTCATCGGCAACCGGCTTATCCTTGTCCCCATCGCCATCGGCGCCCTCATTTTCAAATGTAGCAGAAAAGATATCTTTATACTTTTTATACTCTTCCATGAAGGCTTTATGGTTTTTCCTTATGTAGTCATAGTTCTCTTCTTTTCCTGCGTGCTCGAGCTTCTCTGCCTTCTTGGATGTTCCCATAGCTCCTATCAGCTTGCAGGAGCTCTTTAAAGCATGAACCTTTATCGTGTAGTCCTTAAAATCCTCTTCAGCATAGTATTTATCAAGTTCCTTTGCTTTACCTTCTATCGAGTCATAGAAAATCTTGGCAACTGTCCTGAAGGCTTCCTCTGAACCGCTGTGTTTTAACGCCTCTTCATAGTCGATACCTTCAAGGTTTTCATACCATTTAACTGGATTATTCTCTTCTAAAGCAGCATTTTCTACAGGCGTTACCTCAACTTCTGCCGCATCCTCTTCCTCAATAAAGCTGTCCTCTTCAGGAGCATCCCCATTGTCACCGATATCTTCCACAGCGGAAGGATCCATGAAGAACGAAGATAAGTTGTAGGATTTATTTGACTTAACAAAATAGGAAATACCAAAAGCACCGGGGCCGCAGCTTGAACACACTGCTGCCGAAGCCTGCTTAAATACAACATTTTCAAAATATGCAACCTTGCTGATTTCCTCTTTTATCCATCTCAGAGTCTCAACCGGCACATCAACATAAGTGATAAAAACAACTTCCTGATCCGGGGTCACATCTACCGGGAAAGCTTTCGCTATGTATTTCTTATAGGCTCTCATCCGTTTTCCGGCCCAGAATCCGCCGATAGTCTTCTTGTCATCCTTTAGCTTTAAGAAAGGATGCAGGTTAATCTCTCTTGCAATGCGGTCAAAGCTTTTACTTAAGAGACCACTCCTTGCCATATACTCAGTATTATCAATGATAAAGTTACATTGAATTCTCTTTTTTAATTCTTCAAGTTCAGCAACAATATCATTTACAGGTGTATTCATCTGCGCCAGCTTAATTGCTATAAGTATAAGAATTCCGGCTGCTGACGATACACACTCAGAGTTGATTACAAAAACATTTTCAAAAGACTTTGCTGCTTCCGAAGCATGTTCATAATCTTTGCTGATTGAACTTGCCATAGCAATATGTATGACATGGTGAGCTCGCTGGAGGATCATTGCAAAAAAGTCTCTGTAGGCATTTTCATCCGGTGCAACAGAATCTGCATTTTTCCCCGAATTTATATACCTGATAAGCTCATCAGCTTCCATCTGAACGCCATCCTGAAACTCCCCCTCCTCTGTCTTAACAAGGAAAGGAATAACAGGTATGTAGGAAGCTGTAAAACTGGTAGGAAGATCGCACATACTTGAACTTGTTATGATAACAGGCATCTTTCCGTAATAGCCAGTCGCAGCATTTATGTCCTCGCGCGCACTGTTCACGGTTTCTCTGTTGACAACAAGTTTATCTGCAGGAATGAATCTCATTAGAGCGCCTTCAAGTGTCTCTCCTGAAATCGGCTTTATCAGATATCCGTCAAAGCCTGCTGCATTATATATTTCTTTATCCTCCGCTCCGGCATTGGCTGTAAGAATGACAACCGGGGTTGCGCGGTTAACTCCGCCATCCTGATTTCTGATTCTCTCGAAGCATTCAATTCCATCCATCTCAGGCATGACATGATCCATGAGGATAGCGTCATACTTCTCATTAAGGCAATATTCCAATGCAGTTTTGCCGTTCATTGCCTTGTGAATGATCATCTCTGTTTCAGAAAGAAGCTGACTTTCAATTTCAAGATTAAGTTCATTATCATCAACGATGAGAATCTTCGCATCAGGCGCTTTAAAACTTGCCTCATAATGCTTTCTTTTTACATTCTTCTCGTTATAAAAGTTAAGTTCACCAAGTGGTGTAACGTCTGATATTCCCTGCGATAAAGTAACAACAAAAGTAGAGCCCGAACCATAGACACTATCTACTGTGATAGTTCCGCCCATAAGATCAATCAGCTGTTTTACAATCGACAAGCCAAGCCCTGTTCCTTCAATATGCCTATTCTTATCCTCATCAACTCTTTTAAAGGAATCAAAAAGATACGGAAGTGACTCTTTCTTTATTCCAATTCCCGTATCAGTAACGGAAATAGCCAGTTCTACTGTGTTCTCATCCTTCTGCAAGCTCTCTATTAAAAGCCCGACAGAACCGTCACTTGTGTACTTTACGGCATTGTTCAGAATATTGATGAGAATCTGCTTAATGCGCATTTCATCGCCATAGAGAACTGAAGGTGTTCTTGGGTCAATGTTGATATCCAGCCTAAGTCCCTTTTCATTGGCTCGTGTCCAAATCATGTTCACGATTTCTGATAGAAGCTCGCCAAAGTTGTAGTTTACAGGAACTATTTCCATCTTTCCCGCTTCCAACTTGGAAAGGTCAAGGATATCGTTTATCAGTGCAAGAAGCATTTTTCCTGCTCCCTGAATCCCTGTTGCATCCTTAGCCACATTTTCAGATATGCTCTGATCCCTTAGAATCAATTCATTTAAGCCCAGGATTGAGTTGATAGGCGTACGAATCTCATGGCTCATGCTGGAAAAGAAATGGTTCTGAGCCTTTGTGAGTTCCTCAGCCTTTTTTGCCGCTGCACTGGCCCTTGCATTCTCTCCCTTGAAAAAGAAACTCTGAAGCCAGGTCATTGCAAAGCAGACAATTCCTACAAGAAAAAGAGATATGTAGGAATCTATAAAGAACATCTTTCTTGAATGTTCGTAAACATTTTCCGGGTGAAAATACTCAACCATATAGCAGATAGAGGATACTGCTACGATCAAAGCGAACATGCTTATTCGCCAAGTACCTGCAATCACAAGGCCAACATAAATAAATGTAAATATTATCCATATAAAACCGCCACCTTGTATACCGCCTCCAAAAAAGTACAGCGCAGGTAAAATAAGGACAATGAAGCCGAGCACTGTCATTCTCATTGCGATCAAAAGTTTATCAAGGCGCAGGAATATGAGCATAACAAGTGGTACAAAGATTATTACCATGATAATGGCCATAATCTCATATGAGCTTTCCTTAGTTAAGATATCTCCTATAAGTGCGATAACGGCAGCAATCTCCGATACAATTGTAAGAGCAAGATACATTCGCTCGTTAAAATCGCGCTCCGGATCCTTTATGGCTGCTAATACACTGTAAATAATCCCTTTTTTCTTCACGATGTATGCCCTCCCTTACCTGAACCTTTTTTGGCAAGTTCCCTGAGCATGACACGCTCAAAGTCCGGAAGAAAGATAGGCTTGGCAATAAATCCGTCAAAGCCTTCCTTCATAAACATTTCTTTTGCCCCGGACACTGCATTTGCTGTAAGTGCGATCACAATAACACTCTTATCCATCTCATCAGCTGCAGCCTTAATATGCTTCATGGCTTCCACACCGTCCATCTCCGGCATCATGTGGTCCATAAATACTACATCATAATCATTATTTTTAAACTTACTGATAGCCTCTTTTCCGCTCCCGGCAGTATCTGTGATCATCTGATAACCGCTAAAAAGACCTGTCGCAACAACAAGATTCATCGGCTCATCATCAACTATAAGGACCTTTATCCCCTTAAAAGCAGAACGCGCACCGTTACCCTCAGCCTCAAGATCTTCAGCTGTTTTTCCTTCATTGACAGCTTTGACAACAGGATATGAATAGAGTGGTTTAGGCAAAACAAGTACTCCGCTTCCGGAGGATACCTTAAATCCCTCCAAAGCAGATACAGCTACAGTTATTCCTTCACTACTCATCTTATCAAAGTAAGCGGGATCAGCTTCATACTCCTCCTGTCCCATAACCACAGCAGTGATATCATATTTCTCCCTGAGGGTTTCAATCTCTTTCTCAGTCTCAGCAGGATATAAAGAAATATGCAGGCTCGACGCAAGATTTGTAGCCATTGCACGATAAAAATCACGCACTCTCGGATTCTTATATCTTCCCGAACGCGCATGGAAAATAACGTCGCCTGAAAAATCTTTTGACATTGAAAGACATGGTGTCGCGTCCGCAACAGTCTGCGGAATCGTGACCCTCACTGTTGTTCCTACCCTCTTTTCGCTCTCAATCTTTACAAAACCGCCCATTTTATGGGCAAAACCATATACGATAAACAGCCCCAGACCAATACCGCCGGAGCTTCGATTTCTCTTTTTATTGACCTGATACATGCCTTCAGATACGGCAGCAATCGCTTTTCTGTCCATACCAATGCCGGTATCGGTAATCTCTACGATCAGATTCACACCGTAATCTTTGTTTTCACAAAAGAGCTTTACATAGATTCCGCCTTTTTTCGTGAACTTTATGGCATTAACAATAAGGTGACGGAATATCTTGTGGAGCTTTTTTACGTCACCACGCAATTTTGTCGGAACATTGGGATTCATGTCCAATATCAGATCAAGCTTTTTTTCATTAGGGAAAAGCTTAAAGCTGGTCACTATGTCATTTATAAGAGAAGTACACAAATAATCATCTTCTTCAAGAATGATATTGTTTCTCTTACATTCCGTATAATCCTGAATATTCTCAATCTGATAGGCAAGACGGTCACCTGCCATTCTGATAGAGAATGCCTCATCACCAAGTCCTTTTTTTATCTGCATCTCAGACATTCCAAGAACCACATTAACAGGCGTTCTCAGTTCGTGCGAGATATTGGATAAAAAATCCTCCATATCCCTGTCCACTTCTTCGATCCGCTCATCTTTTTCATCTTCGGATTTTTGGCTTTCAATGCGGTCAGAAATAACCTTCATGCAGCAGACATATACAAAAGGAACAATAAGAAGGTATAGAAGCGTCCTTGATATAGTGACAACATCAAAGACAATTGTGTTGTTATCTCTGGCAAGAATGAATTGCACAATGACCAAGACGAAATACTCTGTCAAAAGCAGATGCATCATAAGCACACTGTTCAAAAGTGAAAAGACAACCATGCCAAAGACAACCACAATTGCAACATCATTATAAGAGGTTTCATGAACGCCATGATAAAAGACCAGGAGGGCAGCATAAACAAAATAGGCCATCCTGCGCATCTTATATTCGGGATCTTCGGTCAAATGCATAACCCAAAGAGATGCAGCGCCAAGCACAATGATTGGCGGCACCCAGAATTCCCAGTTCATCAGAACATTCTCTATGGACAGGCCTACGCAGGCCAATGAAAGTATGAGAATAATGAATCTCTCGTTACTTGTCCGGTTCATAAACTGCCTCTTTTTTTGTGATTCCAACTTATCAGTGACTCAAATATAAGCCATCAAATGATCAGTTAACTTTCTTGACCACATTTATTATGTCCGCTATCTTCATGGCAAACTGTGTCAAAGGCTGAGTCTGCAGAATAATATGTCCGGGCCCTGTTACCACTGTATTAAACAGACCTTCTCCACCAAAAAGAACATTACCGATTCCCTTGATCATAACGATATCGATACTGCAGGTATCATCCATCATTACAAGGTAACCTGAATCTATAGTCATTTTTTCGCCGGGAGCAAGATCATACTCAACAGCTCCGCCGTCTATCTCAAGAAGTACCTTTCCGTTTCCGGTGAGCTTGTTCATGATAAAGCCCTCACCACCGAATAAGCCTGCGCCAATCTTCTTCTGGAAAAAGATATCAAGGTTAATCCCCTCATCCATCGCAAGGAAAGACCCCTTCTGAACAACGATAGGCTTATTTGTAATATCAATTTCACGGATCTCTCCCGGTGAATTTGCTCCGAGCGCCAAAATTCCAGAGCTGTCAGCAACATATCTGTTCATGAAAAGAGATTCTCCCGTAAACGCACGTCCAATCATCTTTCCAAGACCGCCGCCGGTATTAGTCTCCATCCTGATACCGCCATTCATCCATGCCATTGCACCTGTCTCACAAAAGATAGCCTGCCCTGGTTCCATCTCACAAATAGCTACCGGGAAATTTCCACCCTTAATCTCACACTTCATTTCAAATTCTCCTTTATTTTCAATATCAATTTATGGGAACACACCTGCCCACACACAAAAATTATACAATATTGCGTTTCTTAATATCGAAAAAAAGAACACTCTTAATAAAGATTTAATAAGTCAAGGGGAAGTAAAGGGGACGGTTCTTCTGACTGGTTAAAAACCAGTCAGCAAGAACCGTCCCCTTTACTTCCCCTTGAATGCCCTTTAGTTCTGAAGCACTCCGTCAGCACTGAATTCGTAGTCTCTCCAGTAGACGAAGGTTATGCCGGTGGCCATTGTGCCGTCCTCCTTGAAGAAGTAGGTGGAATCGCCAATGGTCTGCCAGCCGTGGGCCATGTCGCCATTTTCAAAGAAGTAGTAGACGTTTCCGTCGTATGGTACAAAGCCTGTCTGCATGATGCCCTCTTCGTTATAGTAGTGGTCGCCCCACCAATCGTGAGCCATCTTGTTTCTGACCATCTTGCCACCATCGTTGCGGTCAAAGAGGTAGGTGTTGCCGTCAATCTCCTGCATGCCCTTTAGGATAACACCCTTTTCGTCTGCGTAATATGTTTCACCATCAATAGAGAGCCAGCCGGTGTGTGCTGAGCCATCTGCTCCAAAGTAATAGGTGTCATAGTATGGTGACATGAAGCTGTTTTTAACTGCCTTACCGTCATTTTCGAAGAAATAAGGCATTCCATCTACAAAATAGAGGCCATATTTCATAAGTCCGTCATCGCCAAAGTAGTAGAGCTCGCCGTCAACAGTCTGAAGACCGTTTACTCTGTTTCCGTCCTCATCTTCGCAGTAAAGATTGCCCCATTCCTCAACAATCTTGCGGGTCTCTTTCTTTACCTAAGTGAATTTTTCCCATCTGTCCGAAGCGCCCACAGCATAGACAGAAGTTTCTGAAGGGATGTCAAGATCAGCTGTCTGTGTTCCCTCGGCGTTGTTAAAGATGATCTTGTCAAAATCGATATCTGAGTCAAGAACATAGTAAAAAATTCCATTCTCAGCATCGTACACGCTCATCTTCTCGCCCGGCCAGCCACTGTTACTGCCTGCGCCTGCACCGTTCCAGGTGTATACATAAACATTGTCCCAACCGATTGAGTTCTTAAAGTAAACTACTCTGTTTCCTTCAGCTGTTCCATCAAATGACTTCCAGCCTCCTTCCTCACCAAGAGTAAAGAGTGCATCATATCCCGGAAGATCAAGGTTTGAAGTCTGTGTTCCTGCATTGTTGTTAAAAATAATGTGTGAGAAGCCCTTATTTACATCGATATCAACCTTGTAAAGGTGCTGTGAAGCATCCACAACACTCATAGACTCTCCCGGCCACTGTGCATTGTTGTCTCCATTATCTGCCCACATGTATGCGCAGACTTCATCCCAGTTTTTGTTATTTCTGAAATATACTGTGTAGTTTTCTAAAACTCCCTGCTCGTATTTGTGCCAAACACCTGCCTTATCATAGATGTACGCACCGTTTTCAGGGAATTCATGGAAGCCCTCATTATAAAGAGGATGCTGATGTCCATTTCCATCTGAGAAAATAACTCCGGCGTTCATAAAGCCCTTAGGGAGAGTCAGCTTGTAGAGACCAAGTTCTTCGTCATAACTCATCTCTTCACCCGGCCAACCTGAGTACTCGCCGTCAGATGAACTGTAGATATAAGCATAAAGGTGCTCTGTACTCCAGCCTTCCGGAACAGCAAGGTAAGCGATGTTGTCTACCCATGAGGCCTTGCGGAATGTGTAGGTTGCAGATATTTCTTTTTCACCCTTTACAGCTGTCAAAGTCAGCACTACGTCTGAATCATAAGGAAGTTCATCGCCAAGCTTTACTGCAGTCTTTCCTTCGTAGCGCTTTGCATCACCGCCGTTTATGCTGTATGTGCCGTAATCGGCATTGGTAAGGCCAATCTCAACCTCAAGGAAATCGTCATAGAAAGTCTGGCCCTGTCTTGATATTGTCACACCGGGATTAATTTCATCCTCAGGATTATAAATTACAGCAATTCCGCACTCTCCGATAGTTCCTGAAATCTTGCCGTCTTTTACAATAAATGTCTTTCCTGAAACCTGATCTTTGTAAGTACCATCAGAAGTTGTGTGTACAGCCATTTCTACTCGCGCGCCGTTGCCTGCTGTATTTACAAGAACTACGCCCTGACTTCCACGCTCAACCATTGTTACTGCGCCGTCATTTGAGAGATATTCTCCTGTTCCTGCAAAATAGTTATGGAAGTCATTAACTGCCTCTACTTCTTTATTTTTCCAGAAAAGAGTTCCTATCTCACCGATGTTTCCGCCATGGAATCCATCTGTTCTTGCATAGTAAAGAGCTGTAGCATCCGCTCTTGCTGCAACAATAGCCCAGGTCCTGTTAATGTCATCAGCACTAACCTTAACGGTTGCACCGCCTGAATTTTGGAATTCATCATGTGACTCTGCCCAGAGAACCACATCTCTTGCCGGAACGTTTTTATAATATGCAGAAAGAGCTGCTCCCTGGCCGTTACCCGATACAACTGCATTTCGTATTGCTGCACTGGTGCTGTTGTCAGTAACTTTTACAAACTCTGTGTAATCAGAAGCCTTTGTGTCACCACCGGGCTGATCAAGAATCTCACCGTAGCAGTAAAGAGAATCCGCTGTAGTATCTGCCTTCTGAACATAGTACTCTTTTGCCGCATTTACAACATTAGGGAAAAAAGTGTACTGCTCGCCATCTGCAGGAACACCGATGTGCTTGGCAGCATCAAATCTAAATCCGTCAGCACCATCATCGATACATGCTTTAAGGAAATCAAGAATATACGCCTGAAGTTCAGGGTTCTCAGTATTGAGATCAGGAAGTGTGTTAGGAAGGCTTCCCATGGAATCTCCGATTATGGATGCACGATTGCCATAATCAATTGCAGGAAAGCTCATATTGTGATAGAAATCATCATTCTTAAGATAGTCTGCTACTGAAACGTCATAGCCGTTTCCACCTGTACGCGTAGCAGCAACATGGTTGGCAACAACATCAACGATGATCTTGATCCCATAGCGATCGGCTTCATCGCACATTGCCTTAAACTCCTCTTCGCTTCCGAGAAGATTATCCTCTTTTGACGAAGTCACCTTAAAATCTGTAGGCTGATAAAAGAGCCACCAGGTCTCATTTGTCTCATTACCGGCATCTGCAGCCTGCTTGTAAGGCTGAACCGGAGAAGTCTGCACTGCAGTGTAACCTGCATCCGCAATATCCTTCATATTTGCCCTTATGTTTTCAAAAGACCAGTCCCAGGCGTGCAATATTACACCATCCTGTACGTCTTCTTTCAGCCCATACTCTTCCATAAGAGAATTGGCTGCATGTACCTGAGTCGCAGGCACACCAAAAAATCCGCCTGCCATCATCCCCGCAGCTGCTCCCCCAAGAAGCAAAGACGCTGTGGCTTTGATGCAGGACCTTCTGCTAAAAGTCTGCATTTTCATACCCTCCATTTTGCTATAGTTTTTTACATTCCCAACAATTTCCTGTAACGTTACCGGTAACGTTACCGAACATAATTAAATCATAACACCAAAATGGAGATTTTTCAATTAAGTAAGTCATTTATTGCTGTTCTTTAACATACTCAGCAATCTCTCTGAAATTAATCTCCCAAGAATCATATTTGGGATCTCCCCTGTGATCGGGAAGTTCAAATCTGGATTTTAGCTCTTCTCCAAGATAAGTGGTAAACTTCCCTGCTCCTGAGTAATTAAGGTGTGAGTTGTCCATAAAGTCTTTTTCAAAATCCAGACCTATTTTGTCGTAATCATAGTTAGTGCTGTTAAACTCAATATCATTCATCTGAGCAATTTCTTTTACACGGTTGTAGATCAGTTCCTGATTGTCATTGGTAATATAAGGAGTCACAACCAAAAACAGCTCTATACCGTTCTTTTTTGTGTAATCAATGATTTTTTGTAAATAGACTTCAGACTTGATTGACAAAGAACCACTTTCCTGCTGCGTAATAGAAGGTCTGGTCTGAGGCTGTACTTTCAATACGGGTTTATAGCCTTTAAAATTCACCAGATCCATCTGGCTCTTAAAGGGGTATAAAAAATCCTCAGCAGTAAGCTCATTAAATCTGCCATGATAAACTGAAAAACTCGGAAAGTAGTTTGCAATTTTCTCCTTCTCAACACTGGCATTCAACATTTCCAGTTTGTTCAGCGAGAACCTCATTCCCAGAATATTGGGAAGAATCCATTCATATTGATAATCTTCATCCCGTAGAGCCGGCGAGTACAGGTCAAGTACTACCACCTTAGGATCCTGATACTTGCAGATCTCCCTGATATAATAATAGGTTATCCACAGCGGCTGTTCAGCAGCACTATAATCAAAGGATGATATTCCATAATTCTTCCATAGAATCCCGGTGTCTATGTCGTAGTGAATGTGACTCGATCCCATCATGACCACATCCACGGTATTCCTTGGCTGATAATACATAGCCTTGGCCTGCTCAATACCATCATCATTTTTTATACACATTACCCCATCCCAATACCATAATGAAACAGCAGTGAGGAGTATATATGCTATTCTTAACAGATTCTTTTTTATGTTACTTGTCACATCTATGCCCTCACTAATCAAAACTGCATATACATGAAATTAGCTTGATTGAAACCTGGTCCGTATATTCCAAGCAGTAAAACTGCCAATATCAGCAAATATTCAACTGTATACCTTACATAGGTCGGAAGTGTGTATAATGCCTTTCCAATGGGCAGATTTGTTTTTTCCATAAGCAGATCCAGCAAAAAAACAATCACCGTGCATATAGGAATCATGAAATCAATTTTTGTAAACGAAAGATTTTTGGTTTGGACAAATAATGATTCTTCGCCGCCATTGAAGGAAATCATTTCTCTTACATATACCAAGGCACTTGAAAGACTTGGAGCTCCAAAGAATATCCAGGCAAAAGAAACTGCCAAAAAAGTAAGTACTGTTCCAAAAATTATTGGAATCCTGCCGGATTCACTTAACGAAAACAACCTGTTCCACTTAGCATAAGTAACGCCATAGATTAAAATATAAAGTCCATGCAAAAGTCCCCATACCAGGAAATTAGTACTGCTTCCATGCCACATCCCACATATCATAAACACGAGCATCACATTGATAAATCTGCGTACAGTTCCCTTCCTGTTGCCCCCAAGGGGAATGTAAATGTAATTCTTTAGCCAGTTTGATAATGAAATATGCCATCTTCTCCAAAACTCGTTGATATTCCCGGAAAGATATGGTGCAAAAAAATTCTCTG
>JAEEGL015737348.1_pt1 | contig 17456 bp, 13 predicted proteins | sample 9134231 | NCBI WGS metagenome assembly JAEEGL01 (sample SAMN16246548, study PRJNA631951) | gut metagenome | biome: gut microbiome; feature: rumen; material: fiber-attached | host: Bos | place: Iran: Karaj | collected 2018-10 | reverse complement strand
TCGTCTTGAAAAACATGATTTTAAAGAAAACTATAATAATCCGTTTTTACATGAATGTACAAAGTGTAATGCACAACATGATTCTAGCAATTACTATGAAGAACCAGAAGAACCAAAGCCAGCAAATTGCAAGCATGGGAATATAACATATAAGAAATGTAATGTTTGTGGGATTGAATTTGACATGCATGATGATGGAATAGTAAATTCTGGTGCTCATATTATTGAAACAATTGTTGAGCGAAAGAGAGATAGCGACGAAGGTGAATTCGGACCCCAAGTTATTAATGGAGTTATAACATACAAGCATAGATCTTATGGAAACTGCAAAGTATGCGGAGAGTATACCTATGTAATGGAATTTTGCACTGCTACAGAAAATAAAGTAAATAACCCTAATAAAAATGAAAAAGCAAAGGATGATTATTTATTTATCTTAAATGGCGATATGCATTGCTATTACAATTGTTGTCAGTTTTGTGGTAGAAAGGGTACAAGGCACGATGAAGAGCATGGTTTGCCAACAGATGATAGCCAATATACTAAGTCAACTACTCAAGAATTCTCATTTGTTGATAGCAGTCACCACAATGCGTTTTGCATTTGTGGGCAGCCTAAACTACTCACTCATGATTTAGGCCGTGATATTGCTGTAATAACATACAATGCTAATGCACGATACTTTAGAGGTTTTACATTCGATGGTAATAAAGAAATTACTCAAGTAGAACTCAATAAGCATAAGCCAGAATATAAAGGAGCAAAGCATTCCACATATAATTATTGTATTTTGTGTAAGTCTGGTTTTTTTGATGATAATGTAGACCATAGTATTTCAGATGTGTCAATATATTCTCACAATGAAAGACGGCGAAAATATTGAAACTGCGGATGATTATACTAATGTGCTTTTTACATTTGATATTAGAGAATGGACTAATGGTCTTGTTGGTACCCCATATTATACTTACCCACCTCTTTATGAAAATGATTTTAAGAATAATCGTAGGGAGACTGTCATTGATGACACAATGGTTAGGTTTAGACTTATTAATCATCATTATGAAAAAAAATTTTGTATTAACTGTGGAATTATCACATCTTGTAGCAGAATTCAAAATCATAGATTTGTCAATCGCTCTGACGTTTTTCCTGCAACAGCTGAGCATGAGAGTTATCATACTTACATTAGATCTTGTGTTTGTGGTGATTTTATTGAGACTATTGAAGAGTGTACTTATAATGGCAGAAGTAAAACGTGTAATGTGTGCGGATATACAAGAAAATAGATAACCGATTGATGGTTACATGTTCATTATATATGGGTATTATTTGTTTGAAAATAATGAGTTGCTATATATAATTTTGGAGTATTATTTTTTAAACTGTTTGGTGAGACTTTTCTTCTGGTTATCATTTATAGCTACTTGTGGACATCAACCAGCTCAGTATTATTGGGAGAACTTATTAGAAGAGGATGTTAGCAACTTTGATTTTGAACAATAATAATTTTTAACACTCGGAGGATTTATGAAAAACAAAATAATAATAGTAATATCAATAATTGTTTTGGGAGTAATCTGTATAGGAACATTTTTAAGTGTGACTAATGCGAATGAAAAGTATTCGGGAACTAAAACGGTGAAATCAGGAATTAAAAGTGCAATTCCTAAAAATACGCCCAAGGTTACTATTAATCCTACAAAGATAATAGCTCCTAAATCAACTGCTACACCCAAACCAACAAGTGAAGTAAAAAAAGCAACTATAGTTCCAAACAAATCTACTGCTAGACCTGATAGAACACCAACACCGACTGAAAGAAATCATACGTATTACATTTCACCTTCAACTATTGTTGGAAAAGTGGGAGATAGTGTTGAACTACGTTTATATGACGGAAATGAAAACATTACAGGTAACTTAAAATCAAGCAATATAAAAAATGTATCTTCTTCATATCTAAGTGTAGATTTAGATAATGAAAATAGTGTAATTTATATAAGAATTAGTTCGAGACCACGAACAGGACAAACAAGTTTTACAATAGAATATAAAGATTGGAAGAACCAAACAAGAAGTCAGACTGTTGTGGTAACAATCAATGAAGCATCAACACCAGCTCCAACACCAACACCACAGACACAGGTGAATCATGAATATGTGCCAGCTCAAGAATGGACGATTACAGATAATTACCATTATAAAGCATGTAATTATCCAAATTGTATGGTTGTGGCACATAAGACACCGTTAACATTTGACAGTAAAACAAAATCAATTTCAAAATATGGAACTCATACATGGACGCAGAATACATATGGAAGTTATACAATGATTTGCAGTGCGTGTGGTGCAACACAAAAAGAACATGAATATATGCCTGCGGAAGAATGGTCATATGATAGTGAAGCACACTGGAAAAAATGCAGATTTGAAAATTGCAATGTGGCAAGCCATAAAGTACCTTCGAGTCTTTCAACATACGGAAGCCATGCGTATGAAAATGGTGTATGTATATGTGGAAAAAAATGTGAACATCCAGAAGATAAGAGAGTAAAGACTAATTATGTATCGAGAAGCTATACAAAACATACATATAATGAGATATGTTCAATTTGTAATAAGATAATAAAAGGTTATACCGAAGATCATAGTTTTGATGAAAAAACATATGAATGTATTTGTGGGCAAGTATGTAAGCACGAACATGCAACGAAGGAGATCATTAATCCAAAAGATGGAAACATATCTGTTCCAAAAATGGAAGCTATTGCTAACATTTTAGCTATGAGTGATGACGATAAAAATAATAATCATATAATAGTTTCAACGTGTATTTATTGTAAAAATATTAGTGCAGCTAGTCTTGAAAAACATGATTTTAAAGCAAACGAAAAAGATTCTTATTTGCATAAATGTACAAAGTGTAATGCAAGCCATAACGTGAAAAATAGTATAAACTATGAAGAACCAGAAGAACCAAAGCCAGCAAATTGTGTGCATGGAAATATAACATACAAGAAATGTAACGTTTGTGGAATTGATTTTGATGAAAAAGATGATGGGAAAATTGATCTTACCAAACATGTAATACAAGATAAAGATATTAAAAAGAAAGAGCATTCCGGTTCTGAGGTTGGCGAAAGCGATGGAAATACATTTCGTTTTGGAAAACATAAGATTACAGGTAAGTGCAGTGTGTGTTCAACAAAAAACGTAACAATAGAAGAAAGTTGTAAAGATTTTATTTCCGCCGATAGTTATTACAATGACAACGACCTGTCAAAATATGGGTATAGAGCGGTAAAAGGTGAGGAAAATTATTATTATTACAGTACTAATGATTTAAAATCTGATAATTTTGGACATTTTACTGTGTTGAAATGTTCAAGATGCTTTGGCCCAGGTCGCATTAATAAACCAGTTAGACATGATAGTGACAAAAACAAGAATGAGACCTTTTTAAGTGGAAGCTATAAATATGTGGATGATGACTGGCATTCTGCTAAGTGTAGCGCTTGTGGGTGGTCTGGTTATTTACATCATGATGAGAATTCAAGAAAACAGGCGGTAATAAAATTGAATTCTAAAGCTTTAAATATGAATGCTCCTGAGAAATATAATGATGATATAATTAAACATAGGCCGAACATAACAGATCCAATATTTAGAACAGACCACTATACATTTGCATACTGCGCTCAGTGTGATCATGAATTCTTTGATACTGCTCCTCACAATAATATGGAATTGGTTTGGAAACGATCTGAAGTTGAACAAAAATCAAGTACTTCACCTATCGACAAAATTACGTATAAGCATACTACAATTGACATGTGTAGGGATTGTGAGATTAATATTCAAAGTAGTGGTAAATGCGAAGGTGGAATGAATTTTGAAATTATTGATTTTGGTTGGCTGTATGTTACTAATCCTTTTCATGCAGGAAGTGATCGTTTATGGAAAATAACGTATAAGTGTAATAGGTGTGGATATGGCTATTATCGTTTTAGACGTTGGTTTTTTATTCCAGTATTTGAATTTGCTTATATTCGGTTATAAACCTGATGAAAGCGAATATTATTATGGATTTCAATTTTATAAATCATCTAGAGATCACTATAATGCTGAAGAAATGAGTTTTGAAGATTATAAGGCATTACTTTATCCTCAGTATGAACACGTATGGGGAACTGTTCCAAGCGCGGACACCCTTATTAAGATTGATTAGCTGACTATTTAGTTATTTCAATTGAACAACTGCAAATTTGAAATTTATATTGAAAAACACCACAATTTATTGTGGTGTTTTTGCGTCTATAAATGTATAATAGTTGTAGGTGATTAATGTTGAAACGTTTTGCTAAAGTATTATTAAAAATATTAATTGTAATTGCTATTATCTTTCTGGCACTTGGAATTTTGGTCATATCGATTCGTAGTGAAAAAGTTCCTGATGCTTATATATATTCAAATGCTTCACAAGCGAAAGCATTTAAAGGGAATTACACTTGGAATGCTTTTTCTGAAGTTTTGAAAGTATCTTCATTTACTAAGGAAATGTATAGCTTTAAAAACGAGAATACACTGCTAGTTTCTCCTAATGATAGAATAACTATTGCTAATTCGCAAAATGTTGCTACGAGACACAATTTTGCTCAAGACTTTTTTGAATATGTTGATTCTGATGGTAACGTGACTATCGTTCCTAATGAAACTTCTACTAATTCATATGGAGAACGTAACTTTATAGAATTTACTGCACCTGAAAAAGAAGACACATATATTTATTATTTCACTTTAAATTATTATGAAAAAGGTACAGTAGACTATGGAGTAAAAGTAATTGTATCATCTGAGCCAATCTACAATATAACTGAGCTTCAAAAGTATAAAGGTATTGATTTAAATGACTACGACAAAATGTATCGATTAGTGACTACTTTACCATATTCAAATGGTATTTCTAATATGTTTATAATAAACAATGAGTCACAATGTAAAGTTTTAGTTAGGTATCTAAGCCTAGTTGCTGACCGAGAGGCGCTAGCCAAGAACGCAATTGCACTTTTTGCACTAATACCAAAACTAGATATTGTTGAATTTTTATCTGATGACAATTTATATGAATATAGTAGAGACGAAATTGAGATAATTCAAGGCAGAGATGTATGCGAATATGTAGATAATACTGAGCTGTGGGAAAATGAGGTTCTTTATAAGGATAAGATTAATAATGAAACTAATTCATCGCAAGATGTATTTTTAAATATTGTAAGAGATGTATTATCTATTTCTTCTGGAGAAAAATATGCTGTATTAAATGTAGATACCAGTTCTTTTAATACGAATACGCTATTAAAATTTAATAATTCTAATAGATATAAATTTTTAAATGGTCTTAGAGATTATGCTCAAACTGTTTATGACATTTCGTATGAAGACTATATTGCTACAAAAAAAGATAATATATTTATTTCTGCTGAACAAATATTACCCGAAGAATTACCATCAGGTGACTCTATGGAAGGTAATGAAAATGGTATTACTAGTGAGAAACAATCAGAAAGCGGAGAATCAGGAGAAAAACCATTCTTAGGAGATGAAATCCATATATTCATGAGAAAGAACAGAAAAGAATATCATTATGTATACTATGCTAAATATGAAAATAACGAATGGATTTTAAATAAAGGTAATGATTAACATAAAACTACAAGATTCTATTATAGTTTTTAGATAGACAAAGGTTGTATAATAATATACAATTTTGGTAATAATATATACATCACATAAGATAAACTTTAAAAGTATTGTGTTTCTTTTGTGATGTATATTTTCTCGTGTAGATTAAAGTCTTTTTAAGAAAAGAGTTGTTTATTATGTTTATATATGGTTTAGTTTATTGGATTTTTTCTATATTTCTAGTTTTATATATGTTAAGGAAATACTTTTTACTTCATCGTAATATGTACTTGTTTTTCTTAATTATACAAATTGTATCTAATGCTACTCAAATTGCTACAATAGCGCTTAAAACAAATGTTGATTGGTACATGGAACTTTATTTTTTAGTTTGTAGCTTTATTTTACCACTTATAGTTTTAGTAGCTGATTTCTTTAGAACTGATTTAGAAGAATTAATTAATATTAGGCAAGGAGACCGTTTTGCAAAGAAAGCAGACTATTTAAATGCTATTGCTAAATATAAAAATGCAATTTCTAGAAATTCAAAAAATGCTGAAACATATGCTAAAATCGGAAGAATGTATAAAGCAAATGGAGACAGGAGAACAGCATTTGATCGTTTTGCTAAAGCAATTGACTTAAACAAAGAAGATTATAGGTCATACTATGAAATTGGACTTATTTTCATTGAGATGGGTAAAAATGCTGATGCTCAGATTGTACTCGATAATGCACTTAGAATTAAACCTGATTTTACACCAGCATCTGAAGTTCTAGCAAAGGTATTTGTTTCAGAAAGTAAATATGAAGATGCATGTAACATATATAAAAATGCATTAAAATATGATGAAAATAATTATGAGCTTTATTACAATATGGGTATGGCAAAGTTAGAGTTAAATAATATTGATGATGCTGAAATGTGTTACAAACATGCAATTGAAATCAATCCAACTCTTTATAAAGCTTATTTTGGGCTTGGCCAAATTAATCTTCTTAAGAATGATTTGAATAAAGCTGAGAGTATGTTTAAAAAATCACTTCCAGATAATGAAATAATGGCAAAGGCATATTATCAGATTGCTAAGATTAGAATGCTTAGAAAAGATGAAGAAAATGCCATTACTTTCTTAGGCTATGCTTTTGATATAGATTCAACATACAGATCATACGCTGAAGAAGAACCAATCTTTTCTAGATTAAAAGATTATATAAATGAAATAGGATTAGATACAGATGCTTCAAAGAGACTAGCTAAGATGGAAGCGGTTTCACACTCAAACGAGGAAAAAGCAGATGAATATCTGAAAGAAGATTTATCTAAAGAGTTTACTTCTTTGGAAAACACAAAAGAAGATACTGCTAAAAAAGCTATTGATGATCATTTGTATAACATGGAGGATATCAATACAGGTACTATAGCAACAAATAATGATGTATTGGATCCTAATTTGGAACATGTTGAAGAAGAAAAAGTCATAAAAAATGAATCAGAAGAATTAACTCAAAAATATGACATCAATGACGATGTTGAAGAATTTGACGAAAGCCTTTATATAGAGGAAGAGCCAAAGAAAACAGGGTTGTTTGGATTCATTAAAAAGATTTTTGGAAAAGATAAAGATTATCCTGAAGATGAAACAGAAGAATTAGACGAAGATGAAGAGGAGGAAGATCCGCTTTATCCTACAAAGAAAACAAATGAGGAAGAAATAGAAGAGAAAGAAGATCTTTTTGACAAACAAGAAAATAATTACAATGTCAGAATAGTATCGGAACCAACTAATAAGGATGCTAAAAAAGCATTTGAGAAAGAATTTACGGATAGTGATTTGGATATATTTGAAAAGTTCAAAAAACTTAAAGAAGAAGAGGAAGAAAAAGCAAAGCGCTTTAAGAACATAGAAAATACTAAAAATGAAGATGATTCATATTATTCAAAGTCTTCTGAAATTAGAAAAACAACTTCTAGTTATTCTGATAAAAAAGAACGTCCAAGAAAACGTAGTTTTGATTTTGATACCGCTGAGATAAATGAAGATTTAGCAATTGATTTAAATGAATTAGATGAGCAAAGCTATTCAAAGCAGATTACTCATTTTACAGAAGAAGATGAACAGCCAGCTGAAAAAATAACCAAAGAGGAAACTGAATTGGCAGATGATTTAGATACTGGATTTGATTATTTAAAAAGGTATAAAAGATAATATCATTTAGGAGGTTTAGCAAAGTTATGATAATTATTATGCAGGCATTGATTTTAGGTCTTGTTCAGGGTGTTACAGAGTTTTTACCTATTTCAAGCAGTGCACATTTAAAAGCATTTTCGTGGATTTTTAATTTTAGTAATATTTCTGATTCCTTTGAAGTTGCACTTCATATTGGGACACTACTTGCTATTTGTATTTACTTTTTCAAAGACGGCATCAAACTTATATCAAGTGGATTTGGTTTTTTGGTATCCAAAATTAAAAAAGAGGATGATATTTCTGAAGAGAAAAAAAGGCAAGGAAGCATATTTTGGTACATAGTTCTAGCAACAATCCTTGCGGGAATACTAAGTCTTGTTTTAGATAAAATCTCTGAGAAAATTGTGGCAGGAAATGTGATTAGAGAGATTATATGTATTGCGATTGCTTCAGTAATCATGGGTATTTTGTTGTATTTAATTGATAAAAAGATGAGTAGTAAAAAGCAATTTGAAGAACTTACATTAAAAGATACTTTGATTATTGGAATATCTCAAGCATTGGCTGCTGCCTTCCCTGGAGTTTCAAGATCAGGAATTACAATTACGACTTCAAGATTGTTATCGTATGATAGAAAGGGAAGCGCAAAGTTATCTTTTTTACTTTCCGTTCCAATTGTATTAGCAGCTGTTGTAGTTAGTTTGAAAGATTTTTCACTTGATAATCCAATAGCTTTCTTCACTGGAATTTTAGCAAGCTTTATAGTTGGTCTTTTCGTTATTAAAGCATTGATGAGTTACTTGGAAAAAGGAAATTATAAAGTATTTGCTATTTATAGAATTTTATTTGGTGCTGTATTAATAGGGATTACAATATTTCGTATGATAGCATAACTAACCAAAGATATTTTAAAGAAAGGAAATAATAATGAATATAATTGATGGCCGATTAATTTCTTCTAAACTTAAAGAAGAATACAAGAAAAAGATTGCTAATCTTTCAAAAAAACCATTTTTAGTAATGATTAGAATTGGGGATGATGCAGCGTCTGAAATATATGTCAGAAACAAAGGGAACCTTTGCTCTGAACTCGGAATTCCTTATTCTGATTTGCATTTAAAAAGCGAAATCACACAAGAAGAACTTTTGAAACAGATTGATGATTTAAATAGTAATGATGAGGTCACAGGTATTCTTATTGAAAGTCCAATACCATCTCATTTAAATATTCAAGAAGCTTTTGATAGAATTGATCCTAAAAAGGATGTTGATGGACTTAATAGTTTTAACTTAGGTAATTTGGCATCTAATCATCCAACCTTTACACCTGCAACTCCACTTGGAATAATGACACTTCTTAAGGAATATAGAGTTGATATTGAGGGGAAAAGATGTGTTGTTGTTGGAAGAAGTAATTTAGTTGGAAGACCAATGGCGCTATGTCTATTAAACGCTAATGGTACGGTTACAGTTTGTCATTCTAGAACTAAGAATCTTGGAGAGATAACAAAAGAGGCGGATATTCTTGTTGTTGCAATAGGAAAACCTCAATTTATTAAGGCAGATATGATTAAAGAGGGTGCAGTAGTAATTGATGTCGGAATAAATAGGGTTCAGGATAGCAAAAAGATAGTAGGAGATGTAGACTTTGAAAATGCAAAATATAAGTGTGAATTAATTACTCCTGTTCCTGGTGGTGTAGGGCCAATGACAGTAATTAGCCTTATAGATAATTTGATTAAAACAGTTTAATATTATTTTGGGTGCTTTATTAATAAGGCACCTTTTTTTATTGTAAGGAGAATAATTATGGATGGTATTAAAACAATTAAAATTACAGATGAAGAATATCCGATCTCGCTAAGAAATATATATAATCCACCACAGATTTTGTACTGTATTGGAAATATATCTTTATTAAAAAAACAATCTATTGCTATTGTAGGTTGTAGAAAAGCTAGTGACTATGGTAAGAAAGTAGCTAAGATTTTTTCAGAGGGATTATCTAAAAACGATTTATGCATTATAAGTGGATTTGCATCTGGGATTGATTGCGAAGCGCATAAAGGTGCATTGTACAATATCGGAAAAACAATTGCAGTTCTGGGTTCTGGTTTGGATGTCATTTATCCAAAAGAAAATGAAAGTTTGTATTATGAAATAGTTAAAAATGGTGGATTAATTGTTTCTGAGTTTCCACTTGGCACAAAGCCATTATCTTGCAATTTTCCTAGGCGAAATAGAATTATTAGTGGATTATCTAACGGGGTATTAGTAGTCGAGGCAAAGCGTAAAAGTGGAACAATGATAACAGTTGACTATGCATTAGAGCAAGGAAAAGAAGTTTTTTGCGTCCCACGGAAGAATAGATAGCTTAAATAGTGTTGGTACCAATTTATTAATAAAACAAGGTGCCAGCATGGTATTAAATTACGAAGAAATACTAGAAGATTACATAATATAGATGTGTTTACTTTTTTTATCCATTGGTATATAATGTATCCTGATTAAATACACATGTAAATAAGTAGAAAGGTGGATTTTAATGTCTGAAAATGACAATAAAAATAAGAAAGAAGAGCTTGATTATTCTAAGAAATACAGAGAAACGTTCAAGCCATCTTCTAGAACCGGTAACGGTATAAATAAAAACGAATCAACTTATCAGACAAAAGCATCAAAAGATGTTGTTGAAAGTAGATATGTTGAGAAGGAAAAGCTAGATAAAAACAATAAGAAACTTAAAAAGAAAAGAAAAAGAAATAAGAATATTGTTCTTAGAATTATTGGAGCCTTAATAAAGTTAGCGTTTATAGCGATTATACTAGCTATTTTAGGAATAAGTGGCCTTTTTGTTGGACTTTGGCTATCAATAAATAATGGAGCAGGCTCACTTTCTAAAGAATTGTTTGAGATTAACAATTTTACAACGACTGTTTATGATATTAATGGAGAGCAATACACCTCTCTTTCTGGAAAAGAAAACAGAACTTATGCTACGTATAGTGAAATTACTCGCTATTTGCCTGAAGCATTTATTTCTATTGAAGACGAAAGATTCTATCAACATAAAGGTGTTGACATAAAAAGAACTGCGGGCGCAACGTTTAAGTTTATACTTAGCAAGTTCGGAATTGGGTCATCAGATTTTGGTGGAAGTACTATAACTCAGCAGGTTATAAAGAAAGTTACAGGTGAAGATGATAAATCATCTCTTAGAAAAGCAAAAGAGATTATTCGTGCATTTCAACTTGAAAAATGGCTTTCTAAAGAGGAAATTATTGAGTTATATATGAACCTTATCTATCTAGGAGAAGGAGCATATGGAGTTGAAGCAGCCTCATATACATATTTTGCTAAAAGTGCAAGCGATTTAACCATTGCACAATCGGCTCTGATAGCTGGCCTTGCACAAGCTCCTGAGGGATATAATCCATATAAATATCCGGAAAAAGCTAAGCAAAGACAAGAGCTTGTTCTAGGAAAAATGTATGAACTTGGTAAAATTAATAAAGCTCAGTACGATGAAGCAATGGCTGAAGAGCTTGTTTATACCAAAGGTTCACAATCTCTAGCCTCAAGCAATTCATACTTTATAGATGCTGTTGTTGAAGAAGTAATTAAGGACTTAATGGAAGAAAAGAACATTAACAGGGCTATGGCACAAACCATGGTATATAACAATGGTTTTAAAATATATACGACGCTTGACCCTAAAATTCAAGATGTTCTAGAAAAGACATATTTAAATCATCAATATTTCCAAACTAGAAAGGGATATGATGAGAATCTTCAGTCTGCAATGGTTATTATAGATTACAAAGAGGGTAATGTTGTAGGATTAATCGGAGGTGCAGGTGAAAAGACAACACTTAGAGGATTAAATAGAGCAACAGGTATGACACGTTCAATTGGTTCAAATATGAAGCCTCTTGGCGTATATGGCCCTGGATTAGAGCTTGGAAAACTTACACCAGCTACTACATTTGATGATGTTCCAACAACATATAGAATTGGTGGTTATCCTTGGAGAATTAAAAACTACGATGGAAGATATAGAGGTTTAATTAATATTAGAAAAGCAATAGAAATTTCAGATAATATAGTAGCTGCAAAAGCAATGCAAGAGGTAGTTGGAACTGAATATTCATTCCAATTCCTTGAAAAGCTTGGAATTTCGTCACTTACTAATAATGATAAATTATCTCCTGCGGCACTTTCACTAGGTGGAATGAACAAGGGAATTAGTCCTCTTGAAGTTGCAGCGGCGTATGGAACTATTGCTAATAAAGGTGTCTATGTAGAACCTAAGCTTTATACAAAAATAGAAGATAGAAATGGGCAGATATTTTACAAAAAACAAAGTAAGGTTAGAGACGTTATGTCAGAAGAAAATGCATTCTTACTTACAGATATGATGAGGACTGTTACAACAGGTTCTGAGGGAACAGGTAGAGCAGCTGCACTTAAGAATATTGATGTTGCCGCTAAGACTGGAACAACTTCAGATGACAAAGATAGATGGTTTTCTGCATTTACTCCTTACTATGTAGGTGCAGTATGGTATGGTTATGATACTCCAGCATATATAAATGTTGCTACTAATCCAGGTACAAAAGTATGGAAAGATGTTATGCAAGAAATACACAAAGATCTTCCAGCTGCTAAATTTGAAAGACCTGAAGGAATAGTTTCTAGAGCTGTCTGCAGAGATTCTGGATTACTTGCTACCGATGCTTGCCGTGCAGACGACAGAGGAGACAGAACAATAACAGAAATATTTAACTCTAAAAATGGAAGTATACCAACAAAGAGTTGTACTTTGCATGAGTTTGTTGAAGTGTGTCCAGATACATTCCTTCTTCCGACAGATAATTGTAGAGCACAAGTTCATATGATTCAAAAATCGAGAATTAATAGGCACTATAGTGAAGGTCAACCATCAGTTAAACCTTATGACTATGCATACGAAGTTCCGACTACTTATTGTGAATTTCATGTTGCTAAGCAAGAAGAAGAAATTAAAAAAGAAATTGAACAAATTAATAATACTAATGAAAATAAAAATGATGTAATAAATGAAGAAGAAACAGTTAAGAAGATTGATGCACCTTACAATGGCTGGAGAACACCTTCACCATACACACCTGATCCAGTTGTGACGGTACTTACTACTCCAGTTCCAGTAATTGAAAATACTCCACCGCCTGGATCAGGCCCTTCAGGAATTCCATGGTGGGAAAGATAAAAGAATTGTAATACTAAAGAAAAGGAGAATTGACTATGGCTAAAAAAGTGGGAATACTTACAGCAGGAGGCGATTGCCCAGGACTTAATGCGGTAATTCGAGGCGCTGTAAAAAATGCCGAAATGAATGGAATAGAAGTATATGGTTTTTTAGAAGGCTATAAAGGATTATTTGAGAATAAGTTTGTAAAGCTAGACTCTAAATCTGTTTCTGGAATTATTAGTCAAGGTGGAACAATCCTTAAATCTAATAATGGAACAAATAATTTTGCTATGCCAACCATAAATGAAAAAGGAGAAAAAGTCTTTGTTGATAGATCTGAAGAAATAGCAGAACGATTAAAAAAAGATGGATTCGATTGTTTAATTGTTGTTGGTGGAGATGGCTCTTTAAAATCAGCGCGTGATTACATGCTAAGAGGTTTAAATATAATTGGCGTTCCGAAAACAATTGACAATGATGTTCCTTATACTGACGTTACGTTTGGATTTAATACTGCTGTTGCAGTCGCAACTGAAGGAATAGATAGATTGCACACTACTGCTGAAAGTCATGGAAGAATTATGATTCTTGAAGTTATGGGAAGGTATGCTGGTTGGATAGCACTTTCTTCAGCAATAGCAGGAGGTGCAGACACGTGTTTAATACCAGAGATTCCATATGACTTAAATAAAGTGATGGAAAAAATAGAAGACAGAAGAAAAGAAGGAAAGAACTATAGTATTATTGTCGTTGCAGAAGGAGCTTTACCTAAGGAGGGAACTCGTTCAGTAAGAGAAATAGAAGATGACAAAAAAGATAATAGTGGATTAGATAGCATAAAGCTTGGTGGCGCTGGTGCTTTTGTTGCAAAGGAAATTGAAAAACTATCTGGTCAGGAAGCACGTTCAACAACACTAGGATATCTTCAAAGAGGCGGAAACACATGCCCATATGATAGAATTCTTTCTACAGAGTATGGTGCATTCGCAATGCAACTAGCATGCGACGAAAAATATGGTAGGATGGTTACTATGCTTAATGGAAAACTCCAAAGTATTTCGCTTGATGACGTTGCAGGGCATAATACAGAGATAGGAACTAAATCATCTAATATAAAGCTTGTTGATTTGGATGGTGACTTAATTAAGACTGCTAGAAGAGTTGGCATTTGTTTAGGAGATTAGTATGTTTGTAAATGAAGAATTAAATAAATTTAAAAGGGAAATATATGGTAAAAAGGTAGCTGTTATTGGAATGGGTGTAAGTAATATTCCGTTAATTAGCTACCTAATTAACCTTGGTGCAGTAATTACTGTGTTTGATAAAAGAAATAAAGAAGACTTGGCTCAGGATAAATATGATGATTTTAATTCAAAGGGAGTTTCTTTTTCGCTTGGCGAAAATTACATGAATCAACTTGAGGGATTTGATTATATTTTCAGAAGCCCGAGTATGAGACCAGATATTTTACAAGTTGAAAAAGAGGTTGAAAGGGGAGCTATTCTTACTTCGGAAATAGAGATGCTAATTGAACTTTGCCCAAGTACAATCATTGGAATTACAGGTAGTGATGGAAAAACAACGACTACGACCCTTATTTATAATATTCTTAAAGAAGAAGGGTATAATTGTTTTCTAGGGGGCAATATTGGTTATCCTTTATTTAGTATGATTGATCAGATGCAACCTGAAGATTATGTAGTTCTTGAATTAAGCTCTTTTCAACTACTTACTCTTAGAAAGAGCCCTCAAATTGCTGTAGTTACTAATATTTCTCCAAATCATTTAGATATTCACAAAAATTACGAAGAGTATATAGATGCTAAAAAGAATATATTTTTATATCAAGGCGAAGATGATCTTCTCGTTTTAAATAATGATAATGAAATAACTAAGAATTTCAAGTATGATGCAAAAGGAAGAATTAGATTTTTTAGTAGAAATAAAGAAAGCATAAAAAAGGGAATCTTCTTTGATGATGAAGCAATCAAGATTTTAGAAAATAGTGATGAACGTGAAGTTATTAGTCTTAATGAAATTAAGCTAATTGGAAAACATAATTATGAGAATTGTATGGCTGCTATTGCGGCGACTAAGGATTTAGTTTCATTAGATTCAGTAAAGAAAGTATTATCTACATTTAATGGTGTTGAACATAGAAATGAATTAGTAAGAGTTGTAAATGATGTTAAATGGAGAAACGATTCAATTGGATCTAGCCCATCTAGAACCATCGCAGGACTTGTTAGTTTCAAGGAAAAAGTAATTCTTATTGCAGGAGGTTACGATAAGCACTTAGATTATACTGAATTTGGCGAATATGTTGTTAAGCATGTTAAAGCATTAATTCTATTAGGTGCAACAAAAGACAAAATCTTAAATGCTACCAAAGATGCTATGGAAAAATTTGGATATAAAGATGAAGATTTGCCTATATTCGTTGTAGAAAGTCTAGAGGGGGCAGTAGCTAAGGCAAATGAAATTGCTAAGCCGAATGATACTGTATTTTTCTCTCCTGCATCAGCTAGTTTTGATATGTTTAAAAATTTTGAGGAAAGAGGAAATAAATTTAAAGAATTGGTAACAAAATTGTAATACACTTTTAAGCTATAATACTTGAAAAACTCCTTTAAAGTTGAATATAATATCATTAAGATAATTGCAAAGATTAACGAAAGAGGAGATGAGATAAGTGGGAATATTTGATAGATTTTCAATACCTATTAGTAATAAAAAATTTAACGCTATCGATGCTCCCAAATGTTCACCTATAATTGGACAAGCTAGTACATTCAAAACTCTTGCAACTTTCGATTTAGATATGGATGCTCCTCGTTTTGTTGGAGATATTCCTCGAGCAGAGATTAAATCTTATGAAGATTTTAAATAAAAAGCTACATAATATGTGGCTTTTTTTTTGTGGATTTTTCTATATTAAGAATATGTTAAAAATGCGTCTAAATAGTATAAAAATGGTATAATTTATACGAAGTATTTTACGCCTTTTAGGCATAATTAACTAGGAGAGAATATGAAAAGAAAAACGTTATTAGAATTAATTATTTTTATATTATTTACTTTAATATTTGCTAAAGTTTCATACAGTGCTATTGATCTTTTTCCATTAGCTGATAGTGGCAGTAATAAGCCAGTTAAAAGTACACTTAGTACAGGAGTACCAGAAACTCTCGATTATATTTCAAAAACTAATGAAGATAACAGAAAAAAATCCACACCCAAGCCTACTCCAAAAGCAAACAACTATTTTTCTGCAACTCAGTTTAGTGGAAAAGTAGGTGATGTGTTTAGTCTGTATCTGTATGACGGAAACGGGAATAACATTACAGAAAAGTCTGTTATAAGCGTTTTTGGAGTGAATAATCGATATTTAAGTGCATCAAAAACGGGCAACTGTATAACAGTAAAGATTCTTGGGGTTACTAAAACAGAAAAAACAAGCTTTACGGTTGAGTATAGGGAGCGAGATTTATCCAAAAAGACACAGACTATTGTTGTTCTTATAGCTAATAAAAATAAAGAAGATACTGATAATCTAGAAACTTCTTATCCAAAGCCAACTCCAACATTATGCCCGCATACAAGCAGAAAAACAGTATATGTAGATAATAAAGATGGAAAAACACATGAGGTATGGCTAGCATGCTCAACATGTGATCAAAAGATAACACGTGCTTCAGCGGCAACAAATCATACACCAGATAGTACAGGAAAATGTACAGGATGTGGATACCAAGGAACACCAGTAGCATGTGCACATACTTGGAGTAAAGATTGGACGAAAGATGCAACAGGCCACTGGAAAGTATGTACAAAGTGCAACGAAAAGGGATCATTAAACAAACATACATATGAAAATGGCAAATGTAAGTATTGTGATTACCTATGTACACATCCAGGCGGTAGAAAAACAGTATATGTAGATAATAAAGATGGAAAAACACATGAGGTATGGCAAGCATGCTCAACATGTGGTCAAAAGATAACACGAGCTGCAGCGGCAACAAATCATACACCAGATAGTACAGGAAAATGTACGGGATGTGGATACCAAGGAACACCAGTAGCATGTGCACATACTTGGAGTAAAGAGTGGACGAAAGATGCAACAGGCCACTGGAAAGTATGTACAAAGTGCAGCGAAAAGGGAACATTAAATAAACATACATTTGAAAATGGCAAATGTAAGTATTGCGATTACTTATGTACACATACAAGCAGAAAAACAGTATATGTCGATAATAAAGATGGAAAAACACATGAGGTATGGCAAGCATGCTCAACATGTGGTCAAAAGATAACACGAGCTGCAGCGGCAACAAATCATA
>JAEEGL014656583.1_pt1 | contig 17456 bp, 10 predicted proteins | sample 9134231 | NCBI WGS metagenome assembly JAEEGL01 (sample SAMN16246548, study PRJNA631951) | gut metagenome | biome: gut microbiome; feature: rumen; material: fiber-attached | host: Bos | place: Iran: Karaj | collected 2018-10 | reverse complement strand
TTTTTTCGACAATAATTCGGAAACAAAAATGCGTTTTTCGACAATTTTTCGACTATTATATAGTGCCAAATTTGGATGTGTTTTCACCAATAAATACCGCATAAGGCCTTAAAAGTTCGGTATTTGTATGGAAATCCGCATTTTTTCCGATTTATTTAGTTGTTAATAACTTTATTTTGGTGGATGGGATATTTGGAGTAATTTTACACTCCATATCTGATGAAAAAAATTCACTAAGGAAATATGATACCATTTGTACATCTTCACGTACACTCACAATACTCAATCCTTGACGGCATGGCGCCAGTCAAGTCGTTGGTCGATAAGGCTATAGCCGACGGTATGCGCGGCATGGCGATTACCGATCACGGCAACATGTATGGCATCAAGGAGTTCCATGACTATGTGGCCAAGTTGAACAAGAAGCGCGGTGATGACGAGAAGTTCAAGCCGATCTTCGGATGCGAGGTTTATGTGGCATGGAAGGACCGCCATGACCGTAATGACAAGCGTGATAACGGTAACCACCTTATCCTGCTGGCTAAGAATCTGAAGGGCTACAAAAATCTGATCAAGATTGTTTCCCATGCTTGGACTGAGGGCATGTACTATCATCCCCGTACCGACCACAGCGAGTTGGAGAAATATCATGAGGGTATCATCTGCTGCTCGGCCTGTTTGGGTGGTGAAGTGCCACAGCTTATCATGGGTGGCCAGATGAATCAGGCGCGCGAAACCATCAAGTGGTTCAAGGATGTTTTTGGTGACGACTATTATTTGGAGCTGCAGCGCCATAAGGCGACAGTGGCCCGCGCTAACCACGAGACCTATGAGAGACAATGTCTGGTCAACGATGCACTGATAAAGTTTGCACGTGAACTGGATATCAAACTCATCTGTACCAACGATTCGCACTTCGTGAACGAGGAAGATGCCGACGCCCACGAGCGTCTTATCTGCGTTTCAACAGGCAAGAAACTCACCGACGAGAACGTGATGCTCTACAGCAAGCAGGAGTGGTTTAAGACCCAAGAGGAAATGAACGGTGTGTTTGCCGACATTCCTGAAGTTCTGCAGAACACTAACGAGATTCTCGACAAGGTGGAAATTTACAGCATCGACCATGCGCCCATTTTGCCTGACTTCCCCTTGCCCGACGGTTTTGATAATGAGGATGATTACCTGCGTTATCTGGTTTATGAGGGCGCTAAGGAGCGTTGGCCCGAACTTGATGAAGAACATCGCGAGCGCCTTGACTTTGAGCTTGAGACGATCAAGAACATGGGCTTCCCCGGTTACTTCCTCATTGTGCAGGACTATATCAAGATGGCGCCCAAACTGGGCTGCTCGGTAGGGCCTGGACGTGGTTCGGCTGCCGGTTCGGCCGTGGCTTATTGCTTGGGTATCACCAAGATTGACCCGATGAAGTATGACCTGCTGTTCGAGCGTTTCTTGAATCCTGACCGAATCTCATTACCCGATATTGATACCGACTTTGATGACGATGGCCGTGCTGCAGTACTCAACTATGTGACCGAGAAATATGGAGCCGAAAAAGTGGCTCATATTGTCACCTATGGCACAATGGCAGCCAAGAGCGCCATCAAGGATGTGGCACGCGTCGAGGATCTGACAGTTGCCGAGAGCAACCGCCTTGCCAAGTATATTCCATCCTCACCTAACGAGATGCCCGAGACAGAGTCAGGTAAAAGATATAAAATCACGGTAAAAAATTGTCTTGAATGCTTTAATGACTTCCGTGCCGAGTTAGACAACGAGGACCCCAGAGTAGGGGAGACCATCCGTTTTGCCGAGAAACTGGAGGGCAGCATCCGCAGCACTGGTGTGCACGCTTGTGGCGTCATCATCGGTCATGACCCCATTTCGGACTGGGTTCCCGTGAGCACCGCTACCGATAGTGATGGCGAGCGCATCATCGTCACCCAGTATGAAGGTGGTGTGATTGAGAGCACAGGACTGATCAAGATGGACTTCCTGGGGCTGAAAAACCTCTCCATCATCAAGGAGGCACTTGCCAACATTAAGCTGAACCACGGCATCTACATCGATATTGAAAAAATTCCGGTGGACGATCCCAAGACCTATGAACTGTATTGTAAGGGCAAGACTGCTGCAACCTTCCAGTTTGAGTCGGCTGGAATGCAAAAGCACCTTATCGACTTGCATCCCACCTGTTTTGAGGACCTGATTGCCATGAATGCCCTCTATCGTCCGGGTCCCATGGAATATATACCGCAGTTCATCAACCGCAAGCATGGTGTTGAACCCATCGAGTATGATATCCCTTGCATGGAGAAATACTTGAAGGAGACCTATGGCATCACGGTCTATCAGGAGCAAGTCATGCTATTGTCTCGTCAGTTGGCAGGCTTCACCCGCGGTCAGAGCGATACCTTGCGCAAAGCGATGGGTAAGAAGCAGATCGACAAGATGAACGAGCTGGAGGCCCTGTTCTATGAAGGGGGAGAGAAAAACGGTCATGACAAGAAGGTCTTGAACAAGATTTGGGAGGACTGGAAGAGATTCGCCTCTTACGCATTCAACAAGTCACACGCCACTTGTTACAGTTGGGTGGCCTATCAGACCGCCTATCTCAAGGCAAACTATCCTAGCGAGTATATGGCCGCTGTACTGAGCAGCAACCTCAATGATGTGGACAAGCTCTCCAAGTATATGGACGAATGCCGCTCAATGGGCATCGAGGTGCTCGGTCCGAATATCAACGAGAGTTATAAGAGCTTCAGCGCTACAAAGGATGGCCGCATCCGCTTTGGCCTCGCTGGCATCAAGGGTGTTGGCACCGGTTGTGTGGATGCCATTGTTGAGGAACGAGACAAAAACGGCAATTTCAAGGACATTTTTGATTTTGTGCAACGCATCAACCAGGGAGCTTGTAACCGCAAGGCTTTGGAATCAATGGCGTTGGCTGGAGCATTTGATGACTTCAAGGAGATTAAACGAGAAGATTTCTTTGAGGTCAATCCTCGTGGCGAGGCATTCAGCGAGACCTTGATGCGTTTTGGACAGCGTTATCAGGTGAGTCAGCAAGAGATGCAGAACTCGCTGTTTGGCGCGTTTGGTGCCATTGAAGTGGCCACTCCAACCATTCCCAAGGCTGAGCCGTGGTCTCAGTTGGAACGTCTAAACCGTGAGCGTGACTTGGTGGGTATGTATTTGTCTGCTCATCCACTCGATCCCTATTATATGGAAGTGACTTACGGTTGTGATACGCCGCTTGCCGAAGTGAACTCGCGCAGTAAAAAACTCGATCAAGAGCTCACGATGGGCGGACTTGTTGTGGATTTCCAGACACGCATGGGCAAGAAAGGCGGCCAATTTGGCATTCTCAAGATTGAGGACTATTCTGGATCATTCGAGTTTATGCTCTTTGGTAATAAATTTGTTGATTATCAGAAGTATGGCGTTCCTGGTTTTGCCATTGTTGTGCGTGGCGCTTATGAAAAGGGTTTTGGCGATAATGTCCGCTTCAATGTGCATTCCATTGATCTACTCGACAACCTCAAGGGCAAGATGGTGAAGAATCTTGTCATCACGCTAAAGGATGAAGATTTGAATAGAGTTGATTTCCTGAAACCCTATTTGGGCGCTCAAGGTGACAACCGTTGTGATCTATACTTCCGCATGAAGGACCAGACGAGCGGCAATTATGTCATGTTGCGCTCTAAGAAACCAATCGCTGTTGACAAACGCTTGATAGAAGCCTTGCAAGAGTCTGAGGTCAAGTTCAAAATCAATGCCCGTGTGTGACAACCATCTGTTTGGCATTATTTTTGCTAAAGAATCAATCGAAATATCAATATTATCAACCAACTAAAAAACTGAAAAAGAAATGGCTACTGTTATTAATGACGCTAACTACAAGGAGTTTCTGGAATCGGGTAAGCCCGTTGTGATCGACTTCTGGGCACCGTGGTGTGGCCCCTGCCGCAGCATCGCTCCCATTATCGAGGATATTGCAACCGCTTATGAGGGACGTGCTATCATCGGCAAGTATAATGTGGATGAAGACACCGACCTGGGTGTAGAATATGGTATCCGCAACATCCCCACAATGCTGTTCTTCGACAAGAGTGGTAACATGGTGGACAAGCACGTGGGCACCATCACCCGCGACGCACTTGCCGCAAAAATCGACGCTCTGTTGTAATCCAGAGATGAAACTCACTAGCAGCAGGTCTTCCAGTTGGAGGGCCTGCTTTATTTTCTGGCGGTGGGGGAGTCGCCTCGGGACCAGTCGATGTGGTAACCGATTGTAGCCAATTCGTTCTCTAATGCCTTGATTCCTTGGACAGATTCAGCACCAAGCGAGGCCTTGTTGTCATAGAGGGAATATTGTGCACGGTTTTCCTCGGGAGATAGATTGGGCATCACGACATTGGCACCGGCAAGAATGCCGCGCAGTCTGCCATCAGGGGACAAGGACGCCATGGCGGTAGTACTGGGAATTAGCGCTTGGGGCAAGGCCAACCGTAGGATAGCATATAAGCGTGAGGTCATATCGACTGTTCCAGCTGGGAAATGGGCAAATGGCGTGTCATGCTGTGGAATAAACGGCCCGATGCCAATCATGTGTGGTTGGAAAGCCACAAGGTATTGTAAGTCTTCAACAATGGATTTAAGGCTCTGGAAAGGAGATCCCACCATGATGCCTGCCCCCACTTGATAGCCTAGTTCCTTAAGCCAGTCAAGGCATTGCAATCTGTGCTGGATGGTCATTCCATGAGGGTGAAGCAGGCTGTAAAGTCGTTCATTGTGGGTCTCGTGGCGCAACAGATATCGGTCGGCACCAGCATCACGCCACAGGGCATAGGTCTCTCGTGGATGTTCCCCAAGCGACAAGGTGATGGCGCAATCGGGCCATCCTTGCCTGATATCCCTGATGATATCGGCTATCCATTGAGAACGCTCCTCACCCCATTCGCCACCTTGCAGGACAAACGTGCGAAAACCGACGTTGTAGCCCAGTTTGCAACTTTCCAGTATCTGCTCTCGAGTCAGCGTGTAGCGCGTCACATTTCGGTTACTGCGACGGATTCCACAATACAGGCAATCGTTGCGGCAGACGTTTGAAAGTTCTAAAAGACCGCGCAGGAAAATTCCCTTGCCAAACTGCTTTTGTGCCACCTCTCGGGCCTGGCAAATCAGGTATTCCACATCTTGGGGGTGTTGCATGGTGAGCAACACCCGATATTCATCAGGTGCCAATTCATGCTTCTCCCTCAACCGATCAATAATCTGCTTCATCATACACCCGTAAACTAAGAGTTATTTCTCCAAATTATTGATAACCTTGTTCAGTTGTTCACCCAGGCCAATGGTGTAACCCTGAGAGCAGAACACAACTCGGTTAAATGTATCGGCGAGGATGAATACAGGCAACTGGGTCTCGCTTTGGAGCTTCATCTCCTGTGCGATTTGGTGGCGGATGCTGCCATCGTTGTCAATGCCATAAACGATGTTCTTAGGAAGTTTGCCGTAGTTCTCCTGTCGGTATTTTTGTGCCTCGTTTTCGTTCTCAAATAGCAATACCAGGGGCCGTCCCCATTTGTCAAGGTTAGCGCTCACTTGGGCAATGTCGCGCATGGCGTGGTTGGTGGGCTCCTGACCCACGCCCAAAATACCCACGATAAAGTAGCCACGCCCCGTTTGTGACAAGATGCTCACAGCATCGCTGGCAACGGTCTTTAACTCATTGTCAAGCAATTGGAATTTGGACTCGGAGTTGAAATTGCCGATGACCGCCACAATATCATCACTCTGGCGCATGGTCAGGTTGATGGTGGTGACTTCATCAGGATTTACTTTGAAAATGCGGTTGGCAACAAGGACTTTACCGCTGGCAGCACGGGTTCCGCTGGTGAGCATATAAGTGCCGGCGTCAAGCGTGGTTCCGTTTAGGAAAGTGTTACTCCAGGACGAGCCATCCTCAAGGCCGGCATCACCCTCATCATAGTTCAGCAACTGGGTGGTGCCGTCATCCAAAATACGCGAGATGGTAAAGTGGTTGTAATACTTTGGGTCATCAAGGGTTGGGCTGGGGGTGTAACGCAGCTTGAGCGTACCTGTTTGGGCATTTTTCTGCTCCTCCTGCTTAAAGTTCACGTCTTGCCAATTGCCATCAGTGCGGTATTGCACCTTGCCAGTGACGGCATCCATGCGGGCATCGATATTGAGCGCACGGGCAAGATCCACAAAGAAAATATCCCGTCCACGGCCATCGGCTACACGTGAGCGCCACACACCCATTGGCGTCTGGGCGATGTGTAGGGCATTCTCCTCAGGGTGAAGGGCGATGTTGTCACGCACCCATTCTACAAGTAAAGCAGGGTCTTTTTGATATCTTGCAGTGGTAGCGGCATCAAAAGCGTCTTGCAACTGGCACTTGAAGGGAGATGTGATCATCTCGTATTCCACGCGTTGACCCAGTTGGTTGCTGCGAGCATTGAAAGCATCCTCAAGAATAGCCAGTGAAACGTCTCGCATGTCCTTGTCATTCAATCCCTTGAGAATACCTAACGCACGTTCAGTATTCTTGGCATGGTCGTTGACGAACTGATAGATAGTCTGCCAGTTGCTGCGGGCCTTAACCAGATAATCTGCTGAAATAGGGCAAAGCGACTGGGCGTTCTCAGGAGTGATGAAAGAACTTGTCATATAGGCCTTGCGGATAGAGTCTTCTCTGGCAAAACGAACCTTGTTTGCGGTTGCCATTTCAGGCGTGACTTTGGGCATTGCTGCTTTTTCTTCAGGTGGCACAATATCAAAAGTCTCATAGGTTGGGCCTCTCTTGAGTGTGTTGTTTTTGTTGAGTGTAATATCTACATTCTTGTCTTTGCCGAATGACACTTTGCGATAACCGTACCAACCATCTTTGCTGGCCCATACCAGCATATCGCCTTTACCTGCCGTAAGAGATGTTTTGCCTTTATTGTCAGTGTATTTTGTGGCAGCGGGATAGAACTCGGCATAATTGTAAATGCGGAATTCCACTTTGGCACCCTTTACAGGTTGACCTGACCTGTCAAGCACTTGAACCTGAGTCGATGCTGTGGCGGCATAGTTGCCGATGAGGTTGATCTCGGTGAAATTCCTTGTGCGTGACATGACTTCTTCCGGCCCATTGTAGTTACCAAAGGCTCGGGTGTGCATCAGCAATGCCCTGGATGCAGGAGCGTTGAACCACCCCAAATCAAGCACGGCCTCGGGTTCGCAGGCACCCATGAAGTGCCATTTGCCATCGGCCCAGGCCTCGACCCAAGCATGATTGTCGTCGGTATGAGCCCAGCGTGGGGTATAGACCTGGCGGGCGGGAATGCCGATGGAACGCAGGGCGGCTACGGTAAACGTCGATTCCTCACCGCAACGTCCAATGGCTGTGTTCATGCAGGCCAGTGGCGACAAGGTGCGGGAATCACTAGGCTGGTAGGTGACATGCTCATGACACCAGTGGTTGACCTCAAGGATGGCCTCTTCCATGCTCATGCCTGCCACTCGTTCTTTCAACTCCTTGAAAAAGACGGGCCTGGACATATCCAATGCCTCATTGTTGACGCGCAACGGCAACACGAAGTGGTTGAACAGCAACTCAGGAACTTTCTTGCCCCAAGGCATCTGCTCACGTGCTTCCAGTGTGGCTCTTACATTCTCCAGGTGGAATTCAACAGAGTAGTCCGTCACGTCGGCCAGTGGCATATAGGCGTACAGGAAACGCAAGGCTTCCATCTCTTGTTTATTGACACTCAGACCTGACACATCAGGTGTCCTCAATTCCTCTATTGTGGCTGCATTGGTCCAAGCTGTGAGAGTCATCACTAGGCAGAGTGCTGTCAATATCTTTTTCATCGTAATTCAGTTTTATTGAAAATTTCCACAAAATTAGAGCAAGTCGGACGAAATGCCAAATATATTGGAGCATTTCTAAGACGCGGTCTAATATTAGAGTTTCTATCATATAGAATATGGGAAAAAATCACTATCTTTGCACCCTTGAAATAAAACGACATCATCTTAATTAAGAATGAAGACAATACGCAACTTCTGCATCGTGGCGCATATCGACCACGGCAAGAGCACGCTCGCCGACCGTTTGCTCGAGTACACCAATACTGTGGCTGGCAAGGATATGCAGGCACAGGTGCTTGACGACATGGACTTGGAGCGTGAGCGCGGCATTACCATTAAGAGCCACGCCATCCAGATGGACTACATGAAGGACGGCACGAAGTACACCCTCAACCTGATTGACACTCCGGGACACGTGGACTTCTCCTATGAGGTGTCTCGCTCGATTGCTGCATGTGAGGGCGCTCTGCTGGTGGTGGATGCCACCCAGGGTGTTCAGGCTCAGACCATTTCCAACCTCTATATGGCTATTGATAATGGCTTGGAAATCATCCCCGTTATCAATAAAATTGACATGGATAGCGCTCACCCCGATGAGGTGGAGGATGAGATTGTTGAATTGCTGGGCTGTGACCCGGGTGACATTATCCGCTGCAGTGCACGCACGGGCGAAGGCGTGCCCGCCATCCTCGACGCCATTGTGGATCGCATTCCTGCTCCTGAAGGTGACCCCGAGGCGCCGCTGCAGGCTTTGATTTTTGACTCGGTGTTCAATTCTTTCCGTGGCATTATCGTGTATTTCAAGATATTGAATGGTTCGATTGCCAAGGGCGACTTTGTGAAGTTTGTCAATACCGAAAAGGAATATAATGTGGATGAGCTAGGTGTGCTCAAGCTGCGTCAGCAACCCTGTGACAGCCTATCGACAGGCAATGTGGGCTATATCATTTCGGGTATCAAGAACTCGACCGAGGTGCGTGTGGGTGATACCATTACTCATGTGCAGCGGCCGTGTGAGAAAGCCATCGAGGGTTTCCAGGAAGTGAAGCCGATGGTGTTTGCCGGTGTATATCCCATTGATCCCGAGGATTTTGAGAACTTGCGTACCTCGCTGGAGAAACTCCAGCTCAATGATGCCGCCTTGACGTTCACACCCGAGTCGTCTGTAGCGTTGGGTTTCGGCTTCCGTTGCGGTTTCTTGGGACTGTTGCACATGGAGATCGTGCAGGAACGTTTGAGCCGTGAGTTCAATATGGAGGTTATCACTACGGTGCCCAACGTGTCCTATAAGGTGTATGACAAGAAAGGTGGAATGACCGAGGTACACAATCCCGCAGGATTGCCTGATATCGCTGTGATTGAGCATATTGAGGAGCCGTATATCAGGGCTTCAATTATTACTCAGAGCGAATTCATGGGACCGATTATCACTCTGTGTCTATCCAAGCGAGGAGAGTTGGTTAAGCAGGAATATATTTCGGGTAACCGACTTGAGTTGACCTTTGACATACCATTGGGTGAAATCGTGATTGACTTCTATGACAAGCTCAAGAGCATCAGCAAGGGTTATGCTTCATTTGACTACTACATCAACGGTTACCGCGAGTCTAAGCTGATTAAACTGGATATCCTGCTCAATGGTCAACCCGTGGATGCTTTGAGCACGTTGACCCATGTTGATAATGCCGTGACGCTTGGCCGCCGCATGTGCGAGAAACTCAAGGAGTTGATTCCGCGCCAGCAGTATGATATCGCCATTCAAGCCGCTATCGGGGCAAAGATTGTTGCCCGTGAGACGGTGAAGCAGGTGCGTAAAGATGTGACTGCCAAGTGCTATGGTGGTGACGTGAGCCGTAAACGCAAACTGCTTGAGAAGCAAAAGGCCGGTAAAAAACGCATGAAGCAGATCGGTACGGTGCAAGTGCCTCAAAAGGCTTTCCTTGCAGTCCTTAAACTCGACTAACAATCATACAAACTGTTGATTTGCTGATTGTTGAGTGTGAAACATGGAAGACGATCTGCAACATATTGACCTTAATAACCCTGAGTTCCAGGATGCCTGGGACATGTTGCAGCGCACTCATCGCTCAGTGTTCCTCACGGGAAAGGCTGGTACTGGCAAGAGTACTTTCCTGAAGTATATTCGTGACAATATCAAGAAAAAGACCGTAGTGCTTGCACCAACGGGGATTGCTGCTGTCAATGTGGGTGGGCAGACGATGCACTCTTTCTTCAAGATTCCCTTCAAGCCGATGTTGCCTGATGACCCGGATTACTCCAATCCGGCTCGAATGCGCAAAATGTTGCGTTATCCCAAGGAGAAAGTAAAACTCATCCAGCAGCTGCAACTCATCATCATCGACGAGATATCGATGGTGCGTGCCGACATCATTGATTTTGTGGATAGGGTATTGCGGGTTTACTCGGGAAACATGCGGGAACCGTTCGGTGGCAAGCAACTGTTGCTGGTTGGAGATATTTTCCAGTTAGAGCCCGTGGTGACGAGCGACACACGTGACATCCTGCGGCGCTATTACAGGAATTTCTTCTTTTTCAATGCACGTGCATTTGACCAGATTAACCTGGTTTCCATTGAGTTGAGAAAGATTTATCGCCAGAGTGACAGTGACTTTATTGCTTTGCTCGACCGTGTGCGTGTCAATCGTGCGTCCGCGGCCGACATGGCACGTCTCAATCAGCGATGCAATCCTGATTACCAGGAGGTGAACGATGAATTTGCCATTACGCTTGCCACTCGTCGTGACACTGTGGATTCGATTAACGATGAGCACATGAAAGCCATTAAAACACCCGAATTTGTGTATGAGGGTGCAATCGAAGGAGATTTTCCCGAGAATAGCTTGCCCACGGCGTTTAATTTGGTCTTGAAAGAAGGGGCTCAGGTTATCTTTATCCGTAACGATAAAGAAGGTCGCTGGTATAATGGCACGATTGGCCGGGTGACCCGTCTGAGTGATGCGAGGGTGATTGTGGCCCTGGAGAATGGTGTTGAGATGCCAGTAGAACGCGAAGTGTGGGAAAACATGCAGTACACCTACAATGAAAAGGAGAAAAAGGTGGAAGAGAAGGTGTTGGGCACATTCTCGCAGATTCCCATTAAGCCTGCATGGGCACTCACGGTTCACAGGAGCCAGGGACTCACATTTAATCGGGTGGTGCTGGACTTCGCCGGCGGGGCATTCACTGGAGGTCAGACCTATGTGGCGCTGTCGCGTTGTACATCACTGGAAGGTATCACATTGCTTAAACCGCTGAGTGAGAGGGATATCATTGTTAATATGGCAGTGGTGGAATTCAGTCGTCAGTTCAATAACCGTCAAATGATCAATGAAGCGATGGAACAGGAACGGGCCAATCAGCTTTATCGTAGGGCGGTACACGCCTTTGATCATCAGGAGTTTGAGGACTGTGTGAACTACTTCGCTGAGGCGATGAAGATTAAAGATCAACTTCAAAATGCTGCAGTGAAGCGTCTGATTTCTAGGAAATTAAATGTCTTCAAGAAGCAGGTAAAAGAGATTGCCCGTCTCAAGCAAGTGATTGATAGTCAAAAGAAAACGCTTCATAGCTTAGCACTGGAATTTGCTTCGATGGGTAACCAAGCGCTCGCGATTGAAGAGAGTGGGGTAGTGGGCGAGGGTAGTGTGCCCTACGGCAAACGCCTGGATGATATCGCTATACGTTCTGCTTTAGCCAATTTCAACAAAGCGCTGCGTATTATGCCTGAGTGTATTGAAGCGATGATTGGCAAGGCTAGACTGATGATGGCCATTGATCAGCCCGAGAGTGCTGAACAGGAATTAATGAAGGCACTGGAGCTGGAAAAAGATAATTATCAGGCCCTTATCACTATGGGAGAACTCATGGAACAGGAGCGTGATGTTCCCGAGGCCATCAAGTCGTATAAAAAGGCAGCGAAAGCCGACAAGAAACAGCCGCATCCACATGAACGCCTGGAAGCCATTTACGAGAAAATCGGCATGGATGACTTGGCCGAAGAAGAACATGAAATTGCTGAACGCCTCAGGAAAGCGCTCTATAAATCCAAATCTAAGAAAAACAAGAAGTAGAGTTAACTCTATATGAGCTTGGCTTTTACCGTTTGGAATGTAGCCACTCCATATACTTCGCAATAATCCATTGTGCTACTTCAATGCCTTGAGGCGACATGGCCTTGAGAGAATTCATAGCACGATCCTTAATGGCGGGATCTTGATCGGCAGCAAGGTTGTTCAAGTAGTAACTCATATAATAAGGTGTGTACTCGGGGTGTCCCTGGAATGTGTACACATGATTTCCTATACGCAGCGCTTCATATCGGCAAAAATCGCTCGTTGCCAGTGTGATAGCTCCTTCAGGCGGTGTAATCACCTGATCGTGATGGTTGTAGAGTAGGTGCAGTTTGCCGTCAGTGAAAGTCCGTAGCATAGAATTGTCTATCACTTGGGATTCTCTAACACCTGTTCCCCAACCACCTGCGAATTTCTCTACAGTGCCGCCCAGCGCCCGCGAAATAATCTGGTGACCAAAGCAAATTCCCACAAGAAACAGGTTGTTAGCCACCGCATTACGTATCCATTCGTGCAATTTCTCAATCCAGGGAATAGGGTCGTAAGCTGAATACATACAGCCGGGAACCATATAGATTTCGTCCTCGTGTAGATCTGTCGGCAAATCTCCTACCATTGCCATGAACACTTTAAACTTGACTTTGCTGGCAGCTTGTTGAAATAACGTCTCGTGCATGGAGACATAGCTGGGAATGTCTTCAGGAAGTCGTCCGGGAAAAGTGTCGCAGAGCAACACATTAATTATTATAGGTTCTTCAGTAGCTATCATTCTGCAAAGGTACATCCTTTTTCTTTACTTGCCATTCATCCTTTCGCAATTTCTTTAATGTGAGGGGAGAATATTTAAAAGAATGCCTAACTCTATTTTACATAATATCAATATTTATTTAATTGGGCGGGTAATAACATGATTCACAGTAAGATCATATTACCAGATATGTAGAGACGCAAAAAATTGCGTCTTGGTACACTACATTCTTTGCAGGTGTTCTAATCGGAACTGATGTAGAGACTTAAAATTATGTGTTTCGATTCACGAGTATTTACAAAAAGACAGATCCTCTATCTCTGGACATGAAAAATTTTCCACAGAGCATGTGGATGAAGAATTCACTAAAAAGAAACTGAATGTACTTTTCAGATAAAGCGTTGAGTCAATATCAATGAAGTAATCACATAAACAGGCTTTTTTAATTTGAGAAATTTCGATACTGAATCTAGATTCTCTCTGAATTTTGAAATCTCATTGAGTTGAGTTTTAAAAAAATCGAGAAATATTTCTTTGATTGATGGTCGCCAAGGCACTGTGAATACATTGTATTTGTCATTAATCAATTACAATATTATTTAAGTAATTAAATTATTGATATATTGTAATATAAGATGATATATTTTAAGTAATCATTTAATATAATTTAATGTATTATTTTAAGATTGTTAGTCATTTCAACCAAAACTAGCTGTTGAGCTGAAAAATAATTTAAATTTTGAATTAATTTGAATTTGTAAATTATTTTAAATGAATAAAATAGAGCATTTTATTTTAATTAAATATTTAATTGTTTGGATTTGGCAATATTTTGAGCTCCACTACCCTGCTTCTACCCTATCGACGGATATTTTAGTTAATAATTTACTCATTTATAATATAAAAATGAGAAATCTTTGTAAATTTGTGGCTTAAACCACATTTATTCAATCAAAATGTTTAAAACATTACTCAAACAAGTCAAACAATACAAGACGGCATCGTTGTTGACGCCTGTATTTATCATGCTTGAGGTTGTGCTCGATGTGCTGATTCCGTTTGTCACTGCCAAACTCATTGACAATGGCATCAGCGCAGGACACATGCCAAGTGTCTATAAATACGGTCTAATCATGCTGGTCATGGCATTTCTAAGCATGATGGCAGCCATCATGGCTGGTCGGTATGCCTCTTACGCATCATCTGGTTTTGCGTGCAACCTACGTGATGCGATGTATAAAAACATTCAGCGCTTTGCCTTTAGTGACATTGACAAGTACAGCACATCGGGTCTGGTTACACGCATGACAACTGACGTGACAAATCTGCAGAACGCTTATCAGCAGATTATCCGGACGTCGGTTCGAGCTCCTTTCAATTTGCTGTCCAGCATTGTGATGTGCTTTGTCATCAGTCCGCAGTTGAGTCTGATCTTTATTGTGGCCAGTGTAGTGCTGGGCGTTATATTAGCGCTGATTATCAGCAAGGTATCTAAGATGTTTGCGCTGGTTTTCAAGCAGTATGACGTACTCAATGCGGTTGTTCAGGAAAATGTCTCGGGAATTCGCGTCGTCAAGGCCTTTGTGCGTGAGGATTTCGAGAATTCTAAGTTCTGGAGCGCTGCTAAGCGTCTGTACGATCTCAACGTCAAGGCTGAGAGCCTGATGGCATTGAACCGCCCCTTGATGAATATGGTCGTTTATGGCTGTATCATCGCAATATCTTGGTTTGGTGCCCAATTCATTGTCGCTGGCAACCTTACCACGGGTCAGTTGACCTCGCTTTTCACCTACGTGATGACCATCTTGATGTCCCTGATGATGTTGAGCATGATTTTTGTGACCATTACTCAAAGTTTGGCTAGCGGACAACGTGTGGCTCAGGTGATTAACGAAATTCCAGATATCGTTAATCCCGAGGATGCTTTGACCGAGATTCCTGATGGTTCCATCGACTTCAATCACGTCTATTTTGCGTACAAGGGAGGCAGTGGCGAGTATGCCCTTAACAACATTGACTTGCATATTGCCAGCGGTGAGTCTATCGGTGTGATTGGTGGTACCGGCAGTGGCAAGTCATCGCTCATCAATCTGGTGAGTCGTCTCTATGATGCCTCCAAGGGTGAAGTCCTTATTGGTGGCAATAATGTGAATACCTATGACCTTGAGAAACTGCGCAATAACGTCTCTGTCGTGTTGCAAAAGAATGTGCTTTTCACGGGCACAATCCTTGACAACCTGCGCTGGGGCGATGAGAATGCTACGCTGGAGCAGTGCCGTCAGGCGTGCCGTGTGGCATGTGCCGATGAGTTTATCATGGAAATGCCTGACGGATATGAGACCCGCATCGAACAAGGAGGATCCAACGTTTCGGGCGGCCAGAAACAACGCCTCTGTATTGCCCGAGCCCTATTGAAGAAACCCAAAATCATGGTGCTGGACGACAGCACCAGCGCCTGTGATAATACCACCGATGCCCGCATCCGTGCGGCGCTGCGTGACAACCTGCCCGAGATGACCAAAATCATCATCTCCCAACGCATCAGCAGTATCAAGGACTGTGACCGCATCCTGGTGCTTGACAATGGCACGATGGCTGGATTTGATGCTCACGATAACCTGCTGAAAACCTGCAAGATCTATCAGGAGATCTGCGCCATTCAGGAAGAATCAGGTGGAGACTTTGACAAACCCCAAGACGACAGAAAGGAGGCCCAATTATGAGAATGCCAGGAGGACCCGGAAACAACCGCCACGTGGTGGTAGATACCACTGGTGTCAACAAGCGCAGCACCCTGTGGCGCCTGTTCAAGATTGTGATGAAGTACTACAAGTTCTCGTTCTTGGCCGTGGCTGTGTGTATCGTGGTGACAGCGTGCACTACCCTAGCCTCTACCCTATTCACGCGAACCCTCATTGACGACTACATCACTCCGTTGATCGGTCAGGCACACCCTGATTACGGCCCGTTGGCCGATACCCTTGTCAAACTGGGTATTGTGCTCGCCTTCGGTGCGTTGTGCTCCTATCTGCACAGCCGCTTGATGATTAATGTCACCCAGGGCACGATGCTCAAGCTCCGCAAAAGCATGTTCGAGCACATGCAAACCTTACCTATCAAGTATTTTGACACTCATGCTCATGGCGGTGTGATGTCCAATTACACCAATGATGTGGATACCCTGCGCCAGATGATTTCCAATAGTCTGCCACAGGCCTTTAACTCGTTGATTACCTTGGGAATCACCTTTGCCAGCATGATTGTGATGAGTGTACCCATGACGATATTATCAATTGTCATGGCGCTGATCATGGCTTGGTCAACGACCTATTTGGGCAAGCGTTCCCGCAAGCACTTCCGCGTTCAGCAGCAAAAGCTGGCCGAAGTCAACGGTTTTATCGAGGAAATGATGACGGGTCAAAAGGTGGTCAAGGTCTTCTGTCACGAGGATAAGGCCATCCAGCAGTTTGAAGTCATAAATGAGGAACTGCGCAGCAACACCTACGACGCTAACCGCATCAGCAACATCGTGATGCCCGTCAACGGCAACTTGGGACATCTGAGTTATGTGCTCATGGGCGTACTTGGCGCCGCACTTATCCTCAACGGTCACACTGGCATGACCCTTGGTACCCTGGTGGCTTTCCTCACGTTGAATAAGAGTTTTGCGCGACCCATCGCCAGCATCAGCCAGGAAATCAACAGTGTGCTCAACGCATCGGTCGGTGCCGACCGCATCTTTAAGTTGATTGATGAGGAAGTAGAGCCCGACGCTGGCAAGGTCAAGTTGGTCAATGCCAAGCGTGGTGCCGATGGCCTGTTGCATCCCTGTCTCCAGCATACGGGCATCTGGGCATGGAAGATACCCCAGGGCGACGGCAAGTATCGTTACGTCAAGGTTTCGGGCGGTGTCAAATTCAATAATGTGGATTTTGGCTACAATGACGAGAAACAGGTGCTGTTTGATATCGATATCGATGCCATGCCCGACCAGAAGATTGCCTTCGTTGGTGGCACCGGAGCAGGAAAAACCACCATCACCAACCTGATCAACCGCTTCTATGACATACAGGATGGCAAAATCCTGCTTGATGGCCTCAACGTCAACGACATCCGCAAACGCGACCTGCGCCATAGCCTGGGCATGGTGTTGCAGGAGACCCGCCTGTTCACGGGCACGGTGCTTGACAATATCCGCTATGGCCGTCTCGAAGCCTCCGATCAAGAGTGTATTGAGGCCGCCAAGCTGGTGAATGCCGATAGCTTTATCCGCCGCCTGAGTGACGGCTATCAGACCGTCCTCAATGCCGATGGCGGTAACCTGAGCCAGGGTGAGCGCCAGTTGCTGGCCATTGCCCGAGCCGCCGTGGCCGACCCGCCCATGCTCATCCTCGACGAGGCCACCAGCAGCATCGACACCCGCACCGAGACCCTTGTTCAGCGCGGCATGGACTCGTTGATGGAGGGCCGCACGACCTTTGTCATCGCCCACCGCCTCTCGACCGTGCGCAACAGCGACTGCATCATCGTCCTCGAGCACGGTCGCATCATCGAACGCGGCACCCACGACGAATTATTGGCGCTCAAGGGCAAATACTACCAACTCTACACCGGCGGCAAAATCAGCTGATCTAGCCATCGCAAGCATATAACGACCGCTCGCTTACTGCTGGCGGTCGTTGTTTCTTGAAAAATAATTGTTCAAAAAGGTTTAAAAAATCGGTTTCTGTGTG